>JAABUH010005441.1_pt1 | contig 10018 bp, 10 predicted proteins | sample 5559121 | NCBI WGS metagenome assembly JAABUH01 (sample SAMN10711871, study PRJNA513364) | rock metagenome | isolation source: Antarctica rocks | place: Antarctica: Victoria Land, Battleship Promontory nord | collected 2015-12-28 | reverse complement strand
GCGGCGACGGCCGCGGCGGCGCCGGCAGCGCCGGCGCGCCTGACTCCCCGCCAATACTTCTTTAACAAGCCATAAATGCGGTTGTAAAAGGCCGTCAGGCGCCCGCCTTCCCGCCGTACTTGTCCATGAAGCCGTTGTGGAAGGCCTTCAGGCGCGCGATGACCTCGTCGGTCTCCTTCTCCTGCACCAGGATGGTGGTGCGGAAGTGGTACGTGCCCTCCTCCTGCGCGCGCCGCCACAGGCCCTCCCAGTCTGCCTACGACCTCAGGCACAGCGCACATCCAGGTAACTGTTTCAAAAGTAAAGGAACTGCAGACGCATATACTCAAAAATGCATGCAACCGAAGAGTTTCATCAGATCAATACAGTAGCTGGGCGAAGGTTTGTTCTGAGTGGTAGCAAGCGCCGCGCGGCAGTGACCGGCACTGCTGCAGGCTACCGTGCCTCGCGCCGTATCGATCAGCCTGCTGCCCCAGACACAGCGCATGAGAAGAAGCAGTGTGGGTGCACGACGAGGCTCCTGATCTCGTTCGCCGCCCCAGGAGCGCGTCCGCCACCGCACGGCCGCACACGGCAGCCCTGGATGTATGCCCGAGGGTGAGCGGCGGGCGGCGGCCGGCGCGCGCCTGCTTGAAGCCGGAGCCGGGCACGGTGACGATGCCGGTCTCCTCCAGCATCCGCATGCAGTAGAAGGCGTCCGGCGCCTTGCCGGCCTCCTTGGCGGCCTGCGCGCCCGTGCCGCGCCGGCTCAGCCCGAGCTGACTCTCTACACGCCCAGGCCAGCATGCCTGCACCCAGCGCAGCTGACAGATGCGCCCGCGGGGGATCGGCGCAGAGCCGGACCATGGGCGGCGCGCCGCCGGCCTCCTCAGCAGCCTGCCCCAGCGGCGTGCGCTGGCATTGCCGCCGGCACGCCCGCACGGCAGGACCCCGGTCCGAGCCCTTGCCAGCCTTGCCACTGCACGTGACGAGCAGGACATGGCCCTCAACAACATGCAACGCGCCCCGGCGCCGCCGGCAAGGCCCCGCGCCGCCCGCGCGGACGGGGGAGGGCGGGGCGCGACCTCGATGGCGCCGGGCGGCAGGCGGATGCGCGGCATCGCATACAGCGCGCCCTCGGGCGGGTTGCACGACACGCCCGGCAGCTCGCTCAGCGCGCCGTGCAGCTTTTCGGCGCGCCGCTTGAGCGACGCCAGCAGCTCCGCGCGTTCCTTCGCGTACAGCGCGTGCGACGGCTCGCCCTCCTGCGCGCCCCGGCCGCGAGCGCGCGTCAGGCTGGACAGGGTGAAGCGAACCCTCCAGCTGGGCGAGCCTGGCGTCCTGGCCCTGCGGCGCGCGCCTGCATGTGCACTGCGCTGCCCGCTCTGCGCTGCCCGCTCTGCGTGACGGCAAAGACCCTGGCATAGCAGCGAGCACCGCCACATCGACATCGCGAGGCGGGGGCGGGGCGCGGCGCAGGCGCGCCTTGGGCGGCTGCATCATGAGCGCGGTGCAGATCTGGCCGTTCACGTTGGAGCAGAGGTTGATGGAGGCCAGCTTGTACAGCTCGGCCAGCACGTCCTTGCCGAAGCCGACGAACTCGGTGTACCCGCCGCGCCGGCCGCACTCGCCGTAGAAGCCCTTGGAGATGGAGTGCATGGAAGCGAGCGCCACGTCCTCCACGCCCATGTTGCGCATGACCTACGGCATGTTGGAGTTAGGGTTAGGGTAAGATCAGCATCGGTTCAATCGCCCCAGCGCGCACGCCATGTCCTCCATGCCTGTGTCGCGCATGACCTGCGGCGGGGCGGGCTAGGGTTGGGTGCATGCGCCAGTCTTTCTGCAGTGCGCTCAGCTAGATGAGCATGCCATAACACGCAAGGTGCCTGGCATGCTAACGGGCAAGCGCGCGCGGCGGCAGACCGGCCCGCCGGGCGCGCCTTCTTGAAGGAGTGGAACTTCTTGTTGGGGACGTAGATGTTGTCCTGGTACACCTCGTCGGCCGCCAGCACGATGCCCTCGTCACGGCAGAACTTCACGATGTCCTCCTGGTTCGCCTCCGTCAGTACTGCGCGCCCACGTGGCGCACGCGCCGTCGGCGCCCGCAGCTGTCGGCCCCAGGATCGGCCCCTTGGGCTACGGCATAGCAGCCTGCAGCAGCATGCCCATGCGCGCCCAGGCACTGTCTTCACAGTGCACGATGCAAGGTCGGTGCGCGCATATGAGAACCCTGTCCTCTGGGCCGCGCAAGGCAGGGCGCAGCCGGCGCGGGCTGGAGCGCGGCGGGGGCCGCGCACCCTGGCCGGTGGGATTGCCGGGGTTGATCACCACCAGCGCGCGTACGGTCTTCCCCTCCTTCTTTGCCTGCGCCGGCCGCCCGTCCTGGTGGGACCCTGGACCTGTACCAGTGCTTCGACCCAACACATCACCGACACCGCAGTTCAGCCCGCTTCAGCGGGCCGGCGCCGAGCGCGCACGCCCCCGCATGCGCGCGGCGTGCGGCCGCTGCTGCACTGCGCGCGGGGCGGGCGGTGACTGTCCGACTCCGCCGCGGGCCGGGCGGGCGGGGCGGCCGCGCACCTTCTCCGTCTGGTCGTGCAGCTCCTGCAGGTCGAGGCCCCACTGGTGGTCCTCCTTCAGGTAGTAGGGCAGCAGCGTGCCTGCCGGGCCCCGCACGCCTGAGCCCGTGTATGCAAAGCCTCGCGAGCCTCAGCCCATTCAAGGGAGCCTCGCAAGCCTCAGCCCGGTTGGGAGCTGGCGCAGAGAGTGCATGTCGCACAGCGTGTCAGGCGCGCTCAGCCACTGTCACAGGCGCGCGGGTGTCACCGCCGGACGCGCAACGCTTGCGCCCTGTCTGTGCATGTCAGCGCAAGCTGCGCCCAGCTGGGCACGGCAGGATGCGCCTCCTGGCCTTGCCAGCTTCACGGCGCGGCGCGTGCAGCGCTTGGCAAGTGCGTGCAGATCGGAGCGGACGACGGAAAGTAGGCACTCTCTTCACACACAGCGGGCGCCCCCGGGCGTGGCCAGCACGCCAACAAGAGGCAGGCACAACGTCTGGCGACACACGGGCAGCAACACTCAGGGGGCGCAGGCCGCAAGCGCGGCGGGTCGCACCGCCGTACAGCGCCAGCGTGGCGGAGTAGAGCGGGTACTGCGGGATGGGCACCAGGATGGCGTCGCGCTCGTCGCGAATTAGCAGGCGCATGAGCGCGTGCACGCTCTGGCTGGCGCCGTCGCTCAGGTAAATGTCCTCAGGGTCGGCGGGGAAGCCGTCCCGGCGCTCGATGCCCTGCGCGCGGACGTGCCCCTGGTGGCGCGCGCGCTGGACGTGCCAGGCACAAGCGGCTCGAAGCCCTGCATGCATTGGCGTGCACGGCGCCGTGCAGGCCGCGCGCCCTTGCCGAGCGGCGGGCGCCGTACGACCAGAACGCGCAGGCGCCTACCGCGGCAAAGTCCCCGCCGCAGGCGCTGCCCCGCACGGCGCCGGGCTGCCGGGCTTGCGCAGCAGGCGCCCCGCCAGGCAGCAGGGCACTGTCAGGCGCCCCGCGCGGCGCAGGCCGCGCAGCCGCGCCGGCGGGCCCGGCGGAAGGCACACAAAGGTATTCGTAAACCATTAAGCTATTATTTGTAAACCATTGAAAATCAAAGCCTTTCATCGCGCGCGCGGACCTTGGCGACCTCCTGCCGCAGGATGCCGGCGCCGCGGCTGTCGGAGTACGCGCCCGTGCCGCCCGGGATCGCGGCCAGGTAGCGCCGCGCGCGCTCCAGCACATCCGGCGGGAACAGGTCGCCGATCTTGGGGTTCTCCAGCAGCTGGCGCCGCGCCGCGAGCCCCGCGCCGTCAGCGCGCGCCGTCGGGACGGCGGCGGCGCGCGGGTTGCCTGGCAGCCGGGCGGGCTGCCCGGCCGCCGCGCCGCGCTGCAGCGGAGCTCGGCGCGCGCCGCCAGGAGCGGAGGTGGCCGCCGTAATCACAGACGCAAGACCGGCACCCTTGTGAGAGGCGTGTCCACCTGAGAAGCTGCCAACAGTACTCCCTGTCCAACTGAGGCACTGCGTGCGCTGCATGCAGCCTTGGACTTTGTCAAGCCAGCGGGGGAGCACGCGGCGCGGGGTCCTTTGCCTGAGCAACGCACTGGGAGTGCTGTGTGCGGCTTCACTGTAACGGTAACAGAGCAGGTAGGTCGCCACGCAACGCGCACGCCCGCGACCCAGCATGAGCCACACAGACAGCTGCAGAGCGCTGCGTCAATAATTGACAAACTGGGAGCACACGCGCAGCAGGCAGCCTCTCGACCAGGCCCGAGCGACGAGGCTGCTGCAGGCAAGAGATAACGCGGCGACGCATGGCCAGAGGCGCAGCGCACCGGCGGGTAGTCGCAGAGCGCCAACACCTGCCGGAAGAACGTGACAGGCAGCTGGCCCAGCTGCTGCGGGTTGCCGATATTGCAATACAAGATGCTGCTGAACGGCTTCTTCTCGCCCGAGCTGAGCTCCTTCTGGATGTCGCCGGCGCGGATGACAATCTCGCCGCGCACGGCATACTGCGCGTTCAGCACTTTGGGGTTGAGCGTGTCTGCACGCAGCTTGGCGCTAGTGTGTGTTCCATTTGCGGTCATCCTGCGCGCAAGTAGCCTTGGAAACTCCGGGAGGTGCTTCAGGCTCCGCAGTATGTGTGCTGGCATACCTGGCCTCAGGACGGATTGCGCACTTGACCTAGACCCCAAACATGTGCTAACTAGGGGTGTGGATTTACCGTGACATGTAATTACAACGACCGTAATTTACAGTAAAATACACTTTCGCCCGAAAAGGCCTTGAAATACGTCATTTAGGGGACCCCGCCTAGACCCTCAGCTGTAAATTACAGGCGGCCTCTGCCCCACATGTACCCTCAGGAGGGGGCATCTCCCCTAGGATAGGCCCCAGATGCCCCTGACATGGCCTAATGTCACGTGCATCCCGACCCATATGCTGGGGTTACTGAGGGTATGGGTGACGTGGCATCCTGATCAGGCATGTAGGCACCCCTGTAAGTTACAGCCGCTGGAGGCAGGCCCCTCGAGTGTAATTGGTGTAGATTTACACTGTAAATTACTATTACCGTAAATTACGGCTGAAAATAAAATTACGCGTAATTCCACACCCCTAGTGCTAACACACTACAGTTGAGGTTCTGTTAAAGCAGGTTCCTTGGCAGGACATATACACTGCAGCTTGGGGCTAGGCATGGTCGTGCCCTCTTGTGTGACCATCCCGCATGGCTTGGCGAGTGAGTCACGGCGCCCACCGAGAAGGATGCGCGAGCAGCTGAAGCCGGCCTGCACAATACCGTCTACTTACAACTGAAAGCTTCTTAAAAGCACGCATGTGCCCTCCCGCTCAAAGAGTTTGTGCACTGCCAGCAGAGTTAGCCAATGACTTGACTTCTAGCCTGGCACTGCCTTCAATCACAGACGGTATACAAGCAGCCGCAACGGCCAAGCTCACGGCCTTTACACAAAGCGCACCGCAGCACTAGCAGGCTCAAAGTTTTTGCTCACTGCAGCCGTGTGAACTTGCAAAGCGCAGCACAGAGGGCAGCGGCTCAACCCGCAGCTCGGTAGTGGTCCTCCTCGCCGTAACCCTTGGCACTGACAAATAGCTCCTTGAACGTCGAGACGTAGTCCGCCATGGTGCTCGTGTGCGACGGTGCGCCAGGCGGGTGCGCGCCGCCAACTCCGCGTTTGGTGGTGCGCTCGTGTGCGACAGTGCGCCAGGCGGGTGCGCGCCGCCAACTCCGCGTTTGGTGGTGCGAAGCGCGCGCCAGGGCTGACCTTGAAGTCTGCGTACGTCCAGGCCGGCTGCACTCGCTCGGCCTCTGTTCACCAGTGGGCGCAGCCGACCTGGACATATGCGGCATTTAAGGTCGGCCTGGCAGCGCGTTTCGCGCCGCGGAACGAGGAGATGTCGGCGCGCACCCGTCTAGCGCGTCTGGAGCAGACGAGCGCTGTCGCGGACTACGTCACGACTCCCAAGGAGCTGACCGCCACCGCCACGAGCGACGGCGAGGAGGATGTGAGAGTGCCTGGCGCCTGCGCTAGACACGCACTCACGCATAGCAGCGGGTAGGACGCAGAGCATGTGCGGTTTTGCTCCTCTGCATGAGCTTGAGCTCGGAGCGCATGCGACATCATGCAGGCATCCATGCGCGCCAACTTTGAACCAGCGTGCGCGCCAAGACCCAAGTGGTTGCCTTGCGGGCTGGTGCTGCTCCAGCACTGGCTGGCGGCCAGCCCACGCGTGCTCAGAAAGTCTTGGCGTCTTTGCAAAGCACAGGCAGGTTGTGGCGCAGCACAGCTGTGTCGGCAAGCGCAGCGTTGGCTCTCGCAGAGTGTGAGATAATTAGATGCGCAACACTGCCGCTGGCAGCTCTGCATGGCTCAGCCAGGCCAGGCAACGCGTGCCTGAAGTGCCAGGTGTTGTGGCTTTGACAAAGGTGTGCTACAGGGCTGGATGCTGGCTGGCACCCTGCGGCCGGGCGCGGCCGGGCAGGAATTGGGGCATGCCTACGAAAGAGAAGCCTTAGCATGGCGAGGCGCCACCTGCACTTGCTGTGGCAAGTGTAGTGTCTCAGTATTGAGCGGGGCTTGCATGCATGACAAGTGGCACAGCAAGTTGCATAATGCAACAACTTACTAAGTTGAGGTAAGGGAAGTTGTCAAGCACTGAGTCACACGGATGTGTGCTGCGCCTGTTTGCAGGGGCACTATGGCAGGAGAAAGACTACTGTGTGTAGGTCATCACTAATTATCTCTCTGTACCAAGTGCGCTGCCTGCATGCAGCAGCGCAGGCTGCAGAAGCACCTTGACCCGATGTTCAACATATGATGCGGCAAACATGCTGCGCGCATACTAGCTGCACGCATGTGCGGCGCACATTCCCCCACATTCCATGGCAGAGCACCAGCAGAAGGGTTTCCATGACACCCTAGTTAAAAAAAGTAAAAGGAGGACGGGGCGCTGGGGCCATCCTGCGGCCGTCCTCTTGTTCCCAGACACGCTGTACATCTGTAGCAGATCGGCCAAGAGAGGATGGCCAAGCCGCGCCCGTGACGCACCTGCTTACGGCCGGAGAGCAGCAACTGCGGGAGCGTGCGGCCTGGTGCAGAGGCGGGGCGGCTGGTGCCCACTAGACGCTGCAGGTGAGGGTTGCCTGTGCCGCGTGCTACGCTCGGCAGGCCCTGTTGCGAAAGAATATCTGTGGCGATGGGCGGAGTCCCGAACGCTGCGATCCCGGGGCCTGACGTCCGCGCGTCATGACGTACTGCTGCAGGCTCTGTGCTGCCACGCCCTCTTTTAGCTCCGGGGTGACGTGATGGCCCTGCCACTTGGCAGGCCTTTGCCAATTCGGGCTTGCTACTGACTGGTGTGCCGGACTGCTGGGCGTCCCATCAGCCGCTTGGGCCCCGTGCAGCGGTATGTTCAGGCGCCCTGTGAGGTGGGCGGGGCGTCCCTGCAGGGATGCAGCCGGCGCAGGCGGCGCATGCATGCCTTGGCGCAGCAATCGGCTCTGTGCTTGCGATGGGTGCAGTGCGCTGATCACTGGTGGGTGTACCGTGATGCCAGGCCGGGCGAGCCTGGGTGCCTGCGATCGTGCACCAGGTCAGGCCTTCGGATGGTGCGGCTGCCTCGCAGCGTTTGTGCGTGGGGCGCTGCCAGTGGCGCGCGGGCTTCTGAAATAGGACAGCGGGCCTGCGCAGTGTGTCAGTCGGCGTGCGTGCGGCCAGGTGCTGGGAGACAGGCACATTGCGCATCAGCGCCTCCCGCCACCGCGTGGGCGCGCAGCACCAGAGTGGGGCGCTGGTACGTCGGCGCGCTGACCCAGCGCACACCTCCGACAGGCAGCAGGCGCGCCGAACGCACGCCGAGCGGATGTGGATAATTGGCGCCTGAGAGGCCGCATAAGCGCGCGCGCAGGCGGCGCCGCGCCGAGTTGATGGGAGTACGTCGCCCCGGGGCGAGCAGCCGCGGCCCCGGCGATGGATGAGCAGCCGTGCCCGCCGCCGCGCCTGCCTGCCCACCACCGCCCAGCCTGCGGCACGTTCGCACCGCATCCACCCCCCGCCCCGGCCACCAGCGGCAGCGCAGACAGCACCGACACCGCGATGGACCTACCAGACGACCCGCTCGGGATGGGCCCGCCCGAGCGCGGCGTCTTCGACTGGCTCGTGCCCGACGCCGGGGAGGGCGCCGAGTCGCGCGTGCTGCCGCCCGGGCCGCTGGCCGGCCACCCTGGAGCGCCGCCGGTGCGCGCCCCGCAGTTCTTTAAGTGCAGGAGGGCGTTCAGGCGGCGGGGCGGCTGTAGGGCGCGCGCAAGTCTGGCAAGGCGCCTGCGAGCGCACTCAGCTTCCCTCCCGGCTGCCGTGCGCCAAGCCTGCGAGGCATGCTTTAGTCATGAGGCAACAGTGCGCGTGCGCGTGTGGCAGTGCGCATGCATGGACAGTACGTGCGTACTCGACAGACTCAAACGCAAGGAGACGCGCGGACGCTGTGACAGAAATGCTGAGCCAGGGGCCGCCGCGTTGCAGGGCGCGCTGGGCGCGCACACGCTGTCGGGCCGCGTGATGGCCGCGCTGCAGCAGGAGCAGCGGCGCAGCGCGTCGGCCGCCATCCCGCGGCCGCGCTCCGCCGGCAGCGGCCTGTCCGCTGCCGCGCAGGCCACCACGCCACCCCCGGGCGGCGTGACGGCCGGCGGGGCGCGCGCGGGCGCGCACCGCGGCCAGTCCCCGCACGGCGCCGCCACGCCCGCGGGCGTGCACCCTGCGCCCCATCCCGGCGCCAGCACGCCCGCACACCCCGGCCTCAGCTTCCACAGCCCCGAGGCGCCGCCGGGCGGCCTGTGGGGCCGCGGCGGCGCCGGCGGCGCGCACGCCGCGCCGCCGGCGCCCGCATCGCGCCCGCGAGGAGGGCGGTCCGCCGCCTCGCCGCGCGACGCGCGCGGCCGCGGCGCCGATGCTGGTGCGCCGCCTGGCTGCGCTCACTTGGCTCATGGATGTCGCCTTGTACATCAGCCGTGCATAGAGGAGCTTGTGGGGACCTCCACGCGGGCCTTTCCGCGCTGCCGCGCTCTGCACAGCGCGGCAGCAGGGCTTGTGCTGCATGCACAGTGAGCCGGCATGCACAGGGGGCCGACATGCACAGGGGGGCGCATGCGCGTGCGCACAGTCGGGCTTGTGCTGGGTAGTTGTCGGGTAGCAGGCGCCAGGCGCCAGGCCTATGCACGGGTTTTTGAGCAATTCTGGTGCCGCACATGCGCGGCACGCCAAACCCCATGTGTGCCGTGGGGCAGCTGTCGGCTGAGGCCTGCTTGTTGTGGATCCGCAGGCGAAGGCGTCACGCTAGGGCAGCCAGGGCGCGCGGAGCCGCTCACGCGCGTGCTGCGCAGCAGGTCTGTGGCCGCGCCTGCCGCGGCGGCCACGTCGTCGATGCTGACGGAGTCGCACGGCACGGGTGCGCTCGCGGCGCGCCGCACACTGCTCATGTATTGCCCCTAGGGGTGAGCTGGCGCGCCGCGCCCGCCTTGTGCTGGGCGCCAAGCGTGTGTGGCTCTGCTGGCGCTGTGCCTCACCGGGCGGACGCTCTGAGCGCCAAAGGCAAGGTTGCCTCCCTCATGTCCCGCGACAGTGCGCACTGTTCGGCCAGCGGCAGAGCGCCAGATGACTGGCCAGGCTCCGGCTGGACGCCAGGCTGCGGCAGAGGCCCTCTCTGGCAAGCCACGCCCGACCCACAGCCGCGCGCGCGCAGGCGACTCCGGCCTGACCAGCGGCGACGATGACGAGGCCTACGAAGAGTCCGAGCGCGCGGGCGGCGGCGACGCGGCGGGCGCCCCAGCGCGCGGCGCCGCGGGGCCACCAGCGGCGCACGGCACGCCGCCCGGCACGGCTGGCGGCGGCGGGCCGCCGGCGCTGGCCACGCCCGCGCCGAAGCAGCGCGGGCGCAAGCGGCGCACGGAGCCTATTCTGGTGGAGCGCGAGGACGGCACGAAGGAGGAGGTGTCGCC
>JAABUH010005440.1_pt1 | contig 10019 bp, 15 predicted proteins | sample 5559121 | NCBI WGS metagenome assembly JAABUH01 (sample SAMN10711871, study PRJNA513364) | rock metagenome | isolation source: Antarctica rocks | place: Antarctica: Victoria Land, Battleship Promontory nord | collected 2015-12-28 | reverse complement strand
GTGATTCTGGTCGCATTTTTGTTGGTTTCCGATAGGTTTCCGTCTCAGGGATTGCATATACCCCCTACATACCCATCTAGATACACAACTATGCTAAAATTAAACCCCCTAACCCCTTACTTTACTCGTGAATATAATGGCTGGACCACGTATCACTCACTCAGATTGCTCAGTGAATTCCCCAAGAGTGGACCAGCACTCAAGGTATGCACGTATAAGACTTCAGGTGTTGACGCTGTGGTTAATAAGGTAAATGGCTACTCCTGCATTGGAAGCGCTGCTAAACTCTACCACCGCAGTCTTGATTACCGACTGCCCGCTTACCTTGAAAATCGTTGAGCTCAGCCCCCCCTTTTGTGCAGTGCTATGCAGGAATGGAATGGCAACAGCCAGCAAAGATTCTGCATGATGGAACCAACTGAGGAAGTGTGGGCCGGCGGTCGTTCACGTTCTGCAGGATCCGCCCCCTTGAGAAGGAATGGGAAGTTGACATTTCTTACGGGTCCACGGTCCCTTGACGCGCCAGCTGCTGGAAGACCGTCTACGCAAGACTCGCCATAAAGAAGATATCTGGAGATGAGTTGTCTCGCAGCCTTGTTGCTCTTTCCGCCGGACGGACCCGGCGCCCTGTTTATGCTACCGTTAATTCTAGATCATGTCAACGACATTAGATCATTTGGGGTAAAGTGAAGTGATGCGAGCTAAATATGAAGCACAAGGCAGAGGAGAGTTCACGAACATCCACTCGCGCGGGAAAGGGCGGGGGGGAGGTCCCTGTCAGAGCCCGGAAGCTGTGGCGCCAGCGAAAGCAGGCGGATATCAAGCTTGAAGAAGGCGAAGACGATGGAAAACAGACGCGGGGGGAAAGGGACTGCGCAGGATAAAGCAGATCTAATCATGGCATGATGATGATGCATCTTGATCGAGATATGGCCTCTTTGTCTCATTCTCGTTTGCAAGTCGTCCTTGTTCATCGCTCAAGGAACTCCCTCACATGACTATCGATGAAGGCTTTGTCCTCCTTTGTCCCACTGCCACCGCCACCGATATGACCTGTCAAGAAGACCTCCAGGTCAGCCTGTTTATCTAACCCAGACGAAAGTAAAGCGACCTGACAAACTAACCATATATCGTTTCTATCACCGCCAACTTCCCACGGGGCAGGTACTTCACCTCCATCTCGCTATCCTCCGGTACGAAGTACTGGTCCGTTCTACTCGGCATGATCAGAGCGGGGCATTTGATCGATTCCAGAGCCTCCTCATATGTTTCGAAAGGGGGTGAGCCGCCTGGAGCTATGGTTGCCGTACGGATCTTGGCGTTCTGCCACTAAACGAGAACGCGATAAGACGTCATTAGTTCTCAACCTGGTCTCAACTCAACGGAAGGGCATACAGTCCAAGCCAGACATAGCAAGTCGTAGCCATCCCAGTCGGAATTTGACCATGCTTTGGACTGTCAGAAGCAGAGAGGTACGATTCAGCAAAGAATATGATAAATGTTGGTGTGAGCCGACATCACCCACGATGAAGTCTTCCAGAGTCTCGAACCCCTGATCCTCCCACTTTCGCTGTTGGAACCAGTCATGAGACATTGCCCAAGCGCAATAAGCTCTGAATACGACGGTTCCCGGCAGTGAAATCAACTACAGCCTCTTCTTCCCCGTTCTCTCACTCACCTGCCGAAAGCAGCCGGCCCCTTCGTCCCCTTGTCATAGCTCCCACTTGCAATCAGCGCACCCTTTGGCCCCTCCAAGAACGCCACATTATGGAAACTTGTCTCCGCACTGGTCGCCAAGCATACAATATGCTTCACCCTCTGATGGTGTAACACTCCCCAGTGGTACGCCCACTGACCTCCCATACTGAATCCGATACACGCCCAGATATCGCCTGTGATGCCGAGGTGTTCGAGGAGATGGGTTTGTGCACGCATGTTATCGGAATAGGTAAGGTGAGGGAATTCGGCTCGATGGAAGGGAGCGGGTGTGTTGGAAGGTGAAGAGGAGTCTGACCCGCCGAATAGGCCGATGCGGACGATAAAGTATTTCGCCGGGTCGATGGCTTTTCCCGTACCGATGAGGGGATTCTCTCGTCCTCTGAGGGTTTCGCCGAAACAAGTCGAGACGAGGATAGCTTTTCCTCCTTTCGAAAGGGTGCCGAAGGTTTGGTAGGCAATGACGATAGAGGGGAAGACATCGCCTGTTTTTTGAAATCTTCGGCATGAGTTCAACGCATCGCATCGTGCATCGTCCTTCTCTCACCTGCATCGGTCATGAAGTCAAGGATAGAGTGCCTCTGGATGGACGCTTTTTCCGTCAGGTTCGCACCGGACATGACTGCAGGGATGGAAGTAGCAGGTCGTTCGGGAGGAGAGGCGATAGCTTTATGCAAGTACATGAAATATTTGGTCACCCTGGTGACGCCACCAAAGAATCTGACCCTCAGGTTTCCTGCCTACAATACCGGTCTCCCCGTCTCGATTCATTATTGTCCAAGTGACCCCAAGAAACAGGACGAGCTTTTTCACCCGACCCACCACCCGCACATCCTGAACACTGGTGATGTGTGACTCGAACCACCTTGTGATAGTGCCCGTCTCAGCATGGTCCCATCTCCGACTCATCCTCCACTTCTCCCTCTCCCTCCTCCTCACCCACCCATCCACCATCCTCACCTTCCTCATCACCTCGACCATCTCTCCTCGACTCGACAAAGAGCTCGCTCTCATGCCTCTCTCGCGATTGAACAAGGTGAAAGGGAGGTGGAGGACGGTAGTTGTGCCGGGGGACGTTGTGCCGGGTTCGGGACCTATGGCAGAGCAGGTCATCTTTGGGCAGGTTGCTGGGAAGGCTGTGGAAGATCTATTGAATCCAGTGAGAGGTGAAGAACAGGGGAGGTTTGGGATAAGACCTTGTGCATTCATCTGTGATGTGTGTTTCGATTTCCTCACTTTCCTCTGTGCTCTACCCCACGCGATTTCTTCATTCGCTGACAATGCTGATTATATTAGGTTTTCAGGAGTCCGATTCCCCCGGCTGTTCGAGCAGCTACCGAGAAGCTGCAGATCCCCTCGATCCCGGTCCTCCTGTTCCTACCAACGATGGCGATCGGATGGTACCGGTAAGTCATATATATTACTCAACTCCCGTCTTATCACGACCCCACCATCAACTCCTGCGCCATCCTAATCATTGCGTTCGATCGTGGCTGATCGCCAGTCAAGGATCGCTATGAGCGACGCTTCGAATGGACCTTTCGAGCTTATCGAGCAGCGGTACGAGAAGTACATCACGGATGGGATGTCAGAGACGGACTCGGCGATCAAGGTGTGTACGCTGTTGGGGAACTCGATCAGAAGCAAGGGTCTGACAAAAGTCCGGGATAAGGCTTATAGGTGTGTTGAGAACCGGTTGATCCGATATCCTAACCTACCGCCAATGTATGACTGTATGTCTCCCTCCCTTTCCTTACGTGGTTTGGTGACCCGAGATCCTCTTTGCAGACGAGTTCAGTATGTCTCTTCCCGCAGGACCCCTTCAAGCCTTGCATTTCTTCCTCCCCCTCGTTTCACGCTGATCAGACGCGCCAGCACCCCAATGGGCAGCCAGAAACATTGACCACTCCGTCATTTACGTGACCCGCAAAATGTACACCTCCTGCCGATCCGTCGACGGTGTCATCACTCTGGGTATGCCGGAGCTTGATGGGGAAGCAATCAAGGGGATGGAGAGGGATTTAGGGTTACCTTGTCTCGGTGTCGGGTGAGTCTGTCTTTTCAGTCTTCTCGTCGTCCAGGTGTTGATGGATGATGGATAGGTCACGGTACTTTGATGAAGAGGGCTTCGAAGACGCTGAAGTTGGGGAGGATATGGTCGACAGAGAGATTTTCGAATTCCTAGATCGATTCGACGAGGATTTTGTGGTTTACATCAGGCTAGTCTCCAACTCTCGCTATCATTTACCCCAGCCATCCTCCAACCGCCGCAATCAAAGCGCTCATCGAACAAGGCACAAACCCTCCATCTCATTCTTACCCATTCTTTTCCTCTTCTTTTCAGTCCGCAGCTCTTCACTCTCATCTCTTTTGCCCCCGTGTGTTCGTTGAACGAAATCAGGCTGACAAAACCCGATTTCAGCCTCGGAACGACCTTCTGGCCAACCCTTCGTCCCTCGCTGATCATCGCCATCCTCACCTTCCTCCTCGAATGCAGCCCTCCAATCCCATTCATCTGGACCACAGCTTCTCCCACTGGGAAGATCACCGCCGAGTGGAAGGCGAAAGTCAAGGCCAGCGGGAGGGGGATGATTGTCGATTGGGCACCGCAAGTCCTGGTATTAAGACATCGGGCAGTGGGGATGTTCTTGGTAAGTCGTCTTTGCGGTATCTCTTGATGGCGCGATTGGACTGATAGGATGGGGTGTACTCGTAGACGCACTGCGGGATGGGAGCCGTCAATGAAGCTATCTCTACGGGGACACCTATAATCGCTTCCATTCGCGAATGACCAACCCCCTCTCGCAGCTTACTGTAAGTCCCCTTCCTCCTTTCTCCCTTTACTCCGGTTCTACACGAGGAATATGCCTCCTCAAGTTGTATCAAGGTATAGCAAAACACCAAACCCGAACCCATCTCAGCGATTTTATTCGGCAGTTCTATGTAGACTTCTTATTAATCCGTCACCTCAGTCACCCAAATCCGACCGATCGGGATCCAGCTACACCAACTCGCATCAGGCCTCGACGGTCTCACCCTAGCCAACGGCGTTCCCATCAAAGGCACAGAGGATGCGATACGTAAGGAGCTTGAGGAGGTTTTTGTTCGAATGAAGGTTGAGCGTGGTCCGTTTAGGGAGAATACGAGGATATTGAGGGAGGTTATGAGGATGAGTTGGGAGAGGGGGGGGACGAGGGGGGAGATGGAGAAGTTGGAGATGTGGTTTGGGAATAGTTGATACGTTGTATCCTCTACCTCGTTCAGGCTAGCGATCTCATCAGGCCATGCAGAGTAAAAGCGGTGCGGTACGATACGGTGAGCCCTTCAAAGCCATTGGGTATAAAAGTTTGCCACGCTTGGCACCTTCCGCGTTCCACAATTTTTGTGCGGGAGTGACCGGAAGAAGCATAACAGTGGAGCGGAATTACTATCCAACGCCGTTTCATTCTCCTTCCTCTTCGTCCGGGCTCGACTCAAGGCGATACCACCATGTCCAAGCCCAGTCCCTTCCCAGAGATGCCAGCGTTCGTCATCCAAGCTGCTGGTATAGCTGGCCTCATCCTCGCCTGCCAACGGAACCTTCATGTCCGCATTCAATACCTACCGTCCAACCCCTTCGTCAGTACTGATGCGTTCTCTTAGGTATCCATCGCCATCCGCAGCCTCTTACCGCCCCCTCGACTTGAAGGTCCACTACAGAAACCCAAGGCGAGGAAATTTAATTACAAGCGTGCCCTCACCTCCTCGTGGCCTATGGTCCTCAGCGTCGGTTTGCCCTTCGTCTCGAAACCTTGGTTCCTGGATACGGTCTGGACGGCACTCTTCATCAGGGCGATGTCGCACGTCATCTCACTCGTACGTCATGTCTCTCTGCCCTGGGCCGCAGTACCAGTACTAAGTCGTAGTAAATAGGCTCTAACGGGCCTCCTGCATTCCTGGACCAAGACCGAGACCATCCACTTCCACCGCCCTAGCCCTGGTCCCAAAGCGGATGACATCGATCTCGTTCACTCCGAATCCACTCTTGCGGCGCGATACGTACAAGCCCTTTCGGTGATCTTCTCGTTGCTCATCGTCGCTGCCGTCTATAATGGGCTGTATCAACTCGTTGCGATTCCCGTCTTCGTTGCAGCGTTCCATGTCGTCTCCACCTTTGTCTTCCCCGAGATCACGGTGAAGGGCCTGACGAAGGTGTACGCTTCTGTGTCTGTACGTCAAGCTGCATATTCATTCCAGTGTTTCACTGAGGTGGCGGGATTCAAAAACAGGCAGGGATGCTCTCCCTCTTGATCATCATCCTCGGCTTGGTCAGATACTTCGGGCCTGGATCTGGTCCGATGATCGATCCGAAGAGAGTCGCGATGAACAGTCCTTGGGTCATGGCGCTCATCTTATCATGCCTTTTCGTCATGCCCTTGGCCGGACCTGGTATCCTGGTGCGTAACAGTCCGTTCCGCCTGTCCCACGCTCTATTCTCCCACCGAACCCGGAAAGCTAATGCGTGGTTGCTCACAGATTAACCTAGCCCTCCGCTTCGACCACGCCCACTCTCACTCCTTGTCCTCCCCGTCCCTCCCTTTTCCTCTCAGTCTTACAGTCGCCATCCCGACGCACACCAAACCCTTCCCCAAACCAATGTTCCTCGCCTCTCTCACGTCCCTTTTTGTAGTGATGCTCGGCTTCAACCTCCTTCGCCTTTATACCAACTGGTTTGGCGACGTGGGCGAGATGAACATTTTTGCGATGTATGTCAGCACCGGGTTGGTCTTGGCTGGGACGACGGCGGGTGCGTGGTTGAGCGGGGTTTGGGACGACTGGTGGGCTTACGAAGAAAGGTGAGTAATCCGGACTGACTCGGCAGATTCTTGGGGCTGGGAAATGGGGAGTTCGACTGATGATGTCGTTTTAGATGGCAGCCGGGCAAGGAGGAACTGGCGGACTTTGATGCTGTCAATGAGGTGGAGAAGACTTTGGAGATGGAGAACGAGATGGAGGTGGAGAAAGGGAGAGCCGGATCTTGAGGGAGGCCGAGGGAAATAGCGGAGGTGCGGGTTTTGGCTCTTTTTTGCGGGAAGGCCTGTTAGCATTTGTAATTGCTAGGCATCGTCATCGAGTAGCCAACCACGGACGTCATTACAGACCTCACAACAGTATGCGCAAAGACCAATTAACATGTTGTCGCCCGATGTTTGCAGTATTCTCTCACAGATACTATCCTATAATCTGATACTATCCTATAATCTATATTATTAATCAGATGTGCCAGTCCCCAACGCGAATCGCCATCGTGTTTTAGGCAGTGTGCTCATCCATTTAGATCCATTGGGCTGCTGAAAGAGAGGGAACAAAGCATCTTGCAGGGAGTACAGGTCTTCAAATTCGCTACAACTTGAAGCGGCATCGAGAAGGAGTCGACGTAACACACATGTTTCTCCACCATCCCACCCTTATCTCCACCATGCCGCACACCCGGTCGCTGAATAAGGCTTCAACAAAAAACTCTCATCACAGCGCTCATGCTTCAGAGAAACATCGCTTGGAGCCTTCCAACGATCGTATTGGTGGGAGGACGCTCGACAATGGTTGCCTCCACATCGGCCACATCGCTAATTACTTGTAGCACGAAGACCTAGATCAGCCAAATGTGTATGTGAGATGACCTCGACTCACAGTCCATGTGATAAGGGTCCACGATCTTGGTCTTACCGTATAGCTTGTACCCAAAGTAGAGGAGCGGGAAATAAACCGCCGGCAGGTAGTCTACATCCACCCGTCAGTATCTTGTCCTTCGACCCCTATTGATAGAAGGCGTACTGGTGATGAAGGTCGCGCGATCGAAATGATTCGTGTCACGAAAGACCACCCATCCGGAAAAGAAGATGATGACTGACAGATAATTTCCCGTCATCAAGGAAGTGCTTATATAACAAAGAAAGTATACCCACCACCAAACGAGATCAAGGCGAACCAAGCACCGACAAGCGCGAGGGGAGACTTGAAAGGGAGGGAACTCCGATCGAAACCTTGAGCCTTTATACCGCGTCGGAAGCCGATGTAAGCGATACAGATCGCCATCCACTCGCACAAGCCCATAACCGCAACCTTTCCATCCTCGGTCAGCCATGAAAGAGATTTGACGAGAAGGAAATTTGACGAGAAAGATAGAGCATGTGGGAGAACTTACGAGGTTTACGAACCATCCGAAAACCTTAGCTGCGCCAGTGCTGACGGTCATGTACGCCAAGAGGGGGATCAAACTCATGGTGAGGACACAGACCCAAGGAGTACCCCCTGTTGACGAGACATCAAAGATCATTCTTGCGGTGCATAGAGGAGCAACTCACATCGATGTGTCTTGAGGAAGATCCGAGGGACGAAACCCTTATGCGCCATGTTATACAAGCAACGGGAGCTGATGTAGAGGTCCGCATTCCCGGCCGACCAGGCTGACGTGATCAAGCACGCATCTGTATCTCAGGTCAGCGATCATCGTCTTGCGACACTACGAGGAGATCCCACTAATGATGTGAGGTAAGGCCTTGATGCCGGAGAGTTGGATGGCAATGACCCACGGGGACGCCGCTGCATTGCTCGCTGTCCCGAGCCGGTCGTTGTTCGAAGGAACGATCAAACCGAGGATGAAGGTGCCTATCGTCGGATAATGGATGATCAATACAACGATATGCAAGTCGTGAGAGATCTCGTACCGAGAATGTAGAATATCCCGATCCTAAAGTAGATCTGCTTCATAGCGCGGGGGATCGAGAACCTCGGGTTGGCGCTCTCTGCCGCAGAAATGGCGAAGAACTCCACACCGCCGTACCTGAGGGTTCCATCACATTTAGCAAGACCGACAAAAAGCTTGTATAACGGGCAAGAGGGAAAGGAGGGGCGGGCTCACGAGAAAGCGGCCTGAGTCATGACTGCCCAGAACCCGAGGAACCTTCCCGTACTCCCTCCGATACCTTCGTACTGCACCAGTGCTCCCTACAAAGGGTTTTTAGCAAGCAAGCTATATCGCACGCAATGTGAACGTACTGGATGCTTCCAGTAGTGAAAGCCGAGGTAAGTACCCTCGGGACCAGCTCCGCAGTCGATCGCAATCCCGAGGACTGTTGGGTAAGCCCGGTTTGCTATCAGGCTAGACGAGATGAGGCGTACTGATAAGTCCAACGATGGTGAGAACCTTGATGCTGCTGAAGATGAATTCGGTCTCGCCGTACACTGCGGAAGTTGTGAGGTTGAGGATGATGACAACGACGAGGCCAATAGTGATCCAAACGGCGTTGTTGACCGTTTCCGATGACACCCAGTAGTTCACGAGGACAGCAACTGCTGAAAGCCTGCTCTGTTGTGAGCGATCTTGCCCATCTTTTCTTTGACGAATTGTGGATTCCGCTTACTCTGAAGCACAAGTCAAGGCCCAGTGGACGGTCTGAAGGGGATCTCAACAGTGCTCCCTGGATATTCGATCTGCACGAAAGCTCACCGTACTCCAGGTGAGCGCGAAGCCCAGGGCTGGGTCAAAGAATCGTCCAGCATAAGTCAGTTGACCACCGATAATGGGTAGGTAGCTGTCCGTAGGATGTGAGCGACACTTTTAACCAGGTGGGATAACTGGGGAAAGGTTACTCACGCAGCCATCTCGCCCAGGCCTAACATCATACTTTTGGTATTCAGAGTGAGCGTATACCCATCTGAGGGGGGAAGGAAGACATACTTACAAGTATATCATGATGCCGACAAAACTGAAACCAAGCCACAGACCGAGAGGTCCACCATTGGCCAGCGCCGTCCCGGTCCCGATGAACAGACCCGTCCCGATCACCCCGCCGATCGCGATGAGCTATCCGCACTGTCAGCTTGCACCAAGTATATTCGGAGAAGAAGGAGGCAGGGGAAATGAACTCACTGAGACGTGACGGGGCTTGAGACCACGGTGAAGACCTTCACCTTTCTCTGGTACGTGGTAAGGATCCTCCGTTCCAGCACCATACGTCCCCACCGTCACATTCTTCTCAGTCACATCCATCTTGGCTCGTCTCGAGTGGTCGTACTTCTTCACTAAAAGATACCGAGGACAACTACAGGGGTGTCACGAATGGAGGAGCTAACGCCGAAACCCCGGCAGCGTGGCAAATCACTCTCCTCTGACTCAGGGACCTCCCCATCATGCGGCCTTGCACCGTCTTCTACCACCACATGACTGCGTCCCTGGCCTCGCAACTCAAGCACCATCGGCCACACCTGTCCCTGGAGGATCCAAACGGCATATTTTACTTGATTAAGGGTGCCGCCATTGG
>JAABUH010005439.1_pt1 | contig 10019 bp, 10 predicted proteins | sample 5559121 | NCBI WGS metagenome assembly JAABUH01 (sample SAMN10711871, study PRJNA513364) | rock metagenome | isolation source: Antarctica rocks | place: Antarctica: Victoria Land, Battleship Promontory nord | collected 2015-12-28 | reverse complement strand
GAGACCGACCAGCGGCGGGCGGGCCGAGGGCGGGGGGACCAGTTCGGGCGCGCGCAGGGCAATCTCCATCGCACCACCTCCTCCACCACAGCCTATCAGCCTCGCTTCATCAAGTCACGTTGTAAAAACCGATCCTCTGCGCTGACAACTGGCCCCTGATAGTGCCCCCCTAGCGTAGATTACGAGGGTCATAGGGGGACGTTCTGTAAGCCACGTCACAGAAGCACCCGCTGCATCACGCTAGGATAGCTTCATCCATCGCCATCGTCGCAAACAGCGACGATAGGTAGGCGACGGAAATGAGGGTTACGCATGGCGGAAGGAAGGGGCATTATGGACGAGAGGCGTTCTGGCACGTATGGGCAATTCATTCTCCAGTGGAGCGATCTGGGGTATTGTCGCGAGCCTCGTCATGGCGCTATACGCGATGATAGCCTCGGCGGGGCTCGGGCAAGGCTTCCTCACCCCCCTTTACGGTATCGCCTCACCGATCGTCGGGGGAAGAGACATGATGGCTTCCATGTCGATGGTTCATGTCAATATCGGGCCGCTTTTGATCGGCGCCATTGTCCATATGATGTGGGGAGCACTCTACGGTGTGGTCTTCGCGCTACTGGCACGGCAATTTGGATTACAAGGTGTAACCGGGCTTATCGCTGGGGCTGTCTACGGATTGATCGTCATGGCGATCATGATGTACATAGTACTTCCAATCGTTGGCGCAGGCGGCATGCCACAAACGGTCGGATTCTCGTTCGGTGTCGAGCACGTTATCTTCGGCGTGGTTCTTGGATTGTGGCCGCTATTGCGGCCCGTCGAATTCGATCGCGCTCGACAGACGCAGGAACTCGCAACGCCGTAAACATGCTGGCATACGCCGGGCGGGAATCGCACCCTTACGCGAAATGCACCCCCATTCCTGAGGAGCGATCATCGCTTCTTCGCGTGCAAAGCCACCACCTCACGTAGGCGATCAACAACCATAGCCGTCCTGCCCTGGGGCGGCTATGGGTATACTACCTAGTTTTACAACGTGACTTGGTGCGGGGGCACGGTTATGCTAGGTGGGAGGAGGATCGCGATGGAGATGACGCTACGCGCCCCTGCCCTGCCCCCGCCACCCTCGGCCCGGCCGCCGCACAGCGGGCTCACGTCAGACCAGGTGGCGGCGCTGCACGACGAACTGTTGGCCTACCACCGGGAGTTTGCGCCCCTCTTCTGCCGCGAGGAACAGCGGCGCTGGGCACTCAAGTACCTGGCAGGGCAGTTGCTGCCCTTGGAGCGCAAGTCGATCGAGCCGATGGCCGATGCGCTCGCGGGCGGCAACGTGCAGGCGATGCAGCAGTTCATCAGCCTCGGGGCCTGGGATGACGACACCCTGCTGGCCAAACACCAGCGGTTGGTGGCGGAGAGCCTGGGTGACGCGGGCACCGGGGTGCTGATTGTCGATGGTTGCGACTTCCCCAAGCAGGGGGCGCACTCGGTGGGGGTGGCGCGCCAATATTGCGGCCCGCTGGGCAAGGTCGCCAACTGCCAGGCCAGCGTGGTCGTCTGCTACGCCAGCGCACGGGGTTACACGCTGGTGGACCGCCGCCTGTACCTGCCGGAAGACTGGTTCACGGACGCCTATCTGGAGCACCGCCGCCGCTGCGGCGTCCCATCGACACTGGCGTTCCAGACGCGCACGGCCTTGGCGTGGACGCTGATCGCCGGGCTGCGCGAGCGCGGCGCGCTACCGTTCCGCTGGATCACCGGCGACGAACACTGCGGCAATACGCCCGTGCTGCTGGACCAGATCGCGGGTGCTGGGCTGAACTACTTCATGGAAGTCCCGCACAATGTGCGCGTCTGGGCGACCCGCCCGCCGACGGCGGTCCCGGCAACGACTGGGCGGCAAGGGCACCCCTGCACCCGCCTGCGCCTGGCCCCGGACGCGCCCGCGCCGGCGCGGGTGGACGCCCTGGCGGCGACGCTGCCGCCCGCCGCGTGGCAGGTGGCCCACATCCAGGCAGGCAGCAAGGGACCCCTGCTGGCGGAGGTGGCGTTCGTACGCGCGGTTGCCGTGCGCGACAGCCTGCCCGGCCCGGACGTCTGGCTGGTGCTCCGGCGCGCGCTCGACGCCGACCGTGAGCTGAAAACGTACCGGTGTAATGCCCCCGCCGCCACCCCGCCCGAGACGCTGGTCTGGCTCCTCGGCTTGCGCTGGCCGGTGGAGCAGGCCATTAAAGAAGGCAAAGAGGAGTTGGGACTGGACCACTACGAGGTGCGCGGCTGGCGCGGCTGGCACCACCACACGACCATGACCCTGCTGGCCCAGCACTTCCTCATGCGGCTCCGCAGCCGCCTGGGGGGGGGCAACCCCGGCGCTGACCGTGCCCCAAGTGCGGCGCCTCCTCAGCGTGACGCTCCCGGCCCGGCGGCGCGACGCCGCAGCGATGCTCGCGTTCGTTTGGGAGGTGCAACGCCGCAACGACGCGGCGGCCTGCGCGCATCGCCAGCGCCGCCTGCGCCTGCTCCACCACCTGCTGGATTCCTCCTGAACCAACTCACGTTGTAAAATTAGCAAACGAGAATGAGCCGTCTCGACCGATAGTACAGTGATGAGAGCGCGATGCGCGGCGATCGCTATGCGAAGTTTGCATCCGGGTACGATCGGCATTGGGCGACCTTCAGCGCGCGCACGCACGCGCAGGTGCTGGCGCGGTTGCCGCGCGATCTGACCGGCAAGCGCCTGCTCGATCTCGGTTGCGGCACCGGCAACCTCACGGCGCGGCTCGTGGCGCAGCACCCCGCCGTGGCCGCGATCACCGGCGTCGATCCGAGCGCGAGCATGTTGCGGCGGGCGCGGGCGCGGCGCATAACGGCGGCGCACGCGGGGCAGATCGCCTGGGTGCAGCAACACCCCGATGCCCTCGACTTCCGGCTCGCCGCATTCGATATCGTGGTCTGTGCGAACACCTTCCACTATTTCCGGGACCCGGTGGCGATGCTCCGGCGCATTCACCGCGTCTTACGGCCGGGCGGGCTGCTGATCCTCGAAGATTACGCGAAGGATGGCCCGCTCGCGCGCTACTTCGAGTGGGCGATCCGCCGCTACGATCCGGCACACCAGCGCGCATACACCCTCACCGAGGCGGAAGCGTTGCTCCCGCTGGCGGGCTGGCCCCCGACCAGCTACAGCGCGAAATTCCGCATCAACGCCCTTTGGCGGGGCTGGATCATCGCGGTGCGGCACCCGCCCGACCCATCGTAGCGGGCATAGCGCATTAACAAGAGCGGGGCCGAGGACGTTTCCCTCGGCCCCGCGTCACACCCCTTGCTATGCTCCGAGGATGTACCGCGCCAAAAACTCGTTGCGGAACTTGCCCGTCGGGTCGTATTGTGCCAGCAGCGCACGGAAGTCCGGCAGCTTCGGGTAGAGCGCCTGCACGTGCGCCGCGTCCATCGTGAAGAGCTTGCCCCAGTGCGGGCGGGCGTCGAACGGCGCGAGCCCCTCCTCGATCAGGGGGAGGAGCTGCGAGACAGCGGGCCAGTCCTTCTTCCAGGTGAAGTGGAGGCCGACAGCGTCACGCTCGTAGGCCATGCTCATCCAGAGCGCGTCGGCGGACATGGTGCGGACCTCCGAGAGCTTCAGGAGCGGGGCGATCCGTTGCCGGAGCGCCCCGAGCGCGCCCAGGGCCGCCACGGCGTGTCGCCGGGGGACGAAATACTCGCTCTGCAATTCATCGCCGCCCGGCATGGACTCGCGCCGGAAGTGTGGCAGGCGATCGTGCCAGGGGCCGGGGATGCCCTGTTGCTCGGTGAAGATCTCCGGCGCGCTGCTCTCGGAGAGGGTGTGTGGCCCGTCAGCCGGGGTCGCCCCGAAATACGCGGCCCCCGCCTCGGGCATATCGTCGGTGCCCTCGCGCCGCTTCACCCAGGTCTGGTTGATCCGCTCGCCGCGCCAGTCGGTGAAGAGGCTGACACTATACGCCCCGCCCATGATGGCATCGAAATGCTCCGCCAACTGCGCCTCGGGGAGATCGTCGTAGATCGTCTGCCGTACGATGAAGGTCGGCTGGAGGTCCAGCGTCAGCTTCGTGACGATCCCCAGCCCGCCAAGCCCGACGACCGCGCCCCGGAAGGTGTCGCCGTCCCGCTCGCGCGACAGCGTGACCACGTCCCCCTCGGCGGTGACGAGTTCGATCGCCGACACGGCGGTCGCCAGGTTGCCGTTGCGATCGCCCGAGCCGTGCGTCGCCGTCGCGACCGCCCCGGCGACCGAGACGTGCGGCAGCGAGGCGAGGTTGTGCAGCGCGAAGCCCGCCTGATTCAGCTGCGGGCCGAGTTGCGCGTAGCGGATGCCGCCCTCGACCGTCACGGTGCGGCGCTCGGGATCGAGCGTCACGATCCGATCCAGGCGTTCGAGCGAGAGGTGGTCGCCGGTCGTATCCGCGACCGTGTTGAAGGAGTGGCGCGCGCCGAATGCCCGCACCTTCGACGCGGCGGCGACGAGCGCCCGCACCTCGTCGAGCGTCTCGGGGTGCTGGATCGCCGTCGCGCCGTAGGTGAGATTCCCGGCCCAGTTCCGCCGCTGATCGCCGCTCGTCGCGCTCCTCGTCTCTGCCGGATGCTCGCTCATCGTCGCGCTCCTCTTAAGTGATCCCGAAGAACGATGGTCAGCGCGGCGGCGCGGCTCGCGTCCCGCGCATAGCCCACCACTCGCCCCACCGAGAACCGCTATCATACCGCAACGCATCGCGCCCCGCCTGCCCTGGCGTGACGCACAGTTCGCGGCGCGCATCGATCGACAGTGCCAGAACCCGCCGCCCCAAGCTTTTCGGCTCGCTCGCCGTTGTTCAGGGGAAGCGTTGCCGGGAGCGACCCGGCGGCGGAAGGCCGCACCGGCGCGATAGCGAGCCGCTGCGGGGAGGATGGGGGTGAGGGTGGTCGCGGTGCCGCCGCATCCGTAGTCCCTTCCCGGGGGTTGCAGTGCCCCGGAGGGCAGCCGCTACCCCAGAGGGCAGCCACCACCCCGCGAGGGGGTACAAGCCCCCGGTGGCGCGGGCCGGGGGCGACCACGCCCGATCCAGCCATGCGCCCCGGCGGACGGCCCTCACACCATAGGGCCGCCCGCCGGGGTCTTGCTATGCCTTCCGTACACCTTGTACGGCGTTGTCTGCGTTCGCACGCAACTGCTACACTGGATCCACCCGAAGAGGCGGCAATTTCAACGCGATCCAGTGGTAGGGAACCTATGCATATATCGCCGCAACCACGCCATACCCCGCTCGTTGTAGGGAGCGGAGGGACACCGTGGAAAGGGCAATGGTCGTGACAACCGAAGAGACGAGCTGGGTCGCGCGGGCCAAGGCGGGCGATCAGGCGGCGTTCGCTGCGCTCTTCGCCCGCTACGAGCGGCGCATCTACGCCTTCTCCTACCGGATGATGGGCAACCCGGACGACGCCTTCGATCTGACCCAGGAAACCTTCCTCAAAGCCTTCCGCGCCCTCGACAAAACCGACGAGGAGCTGAACGTCAACGCCTGGCTCCACCGGATCGCCTCCAACGCCTGCATGGATGTGCTGCGCCGTCGCCAGCGGATCCGTTGGCTCTCCTGGGACGCGCCGAAGCACGAGCGCGCGTCCACCATCCTGGAGGATAACCCGGAGGGGGCGGTCATCGGCGACGAGACGCAGCGCATCGTGCAACGGGTGCTGGACAAGATGTCGCCGCGCAACCGCCAGGCGATGGTCCTGCGCGAGTACGAGGGGCTCTCCTGCGAGGACATCGGCGAGATCATGGGCGCGTCCCGCTCGGCGGTGAAGTCGATCCTCTTCCGCGGGCGCGAAGAATTTCGCAAGTTGTACCTCCAGCAGGAAGGCCAGTCCTGAGCGATGAATGCCGCATGCCGGGCCATCCGCCCACTCCTCTCCGCCTACATGGACAACGAGGTCACGCCGACTGAACTCCGCGCGATCGGGGCGCACGTCGCGACCTGCGCCGAGTGCGCCGCCATCCTGGCGGAGTACCGTGAGTTGCGCGCGCTGGTCCGCGCCCTGCCGCAGCCACTCCCGCCCAGCGGCCTCCAGGGGGCCGTCTTCGCCCGCGCGACCCCGACCTATCGCCGCCGCGCCGCCTGGCTCGAGTTCGGGCAGCGCGGCCTCACGCTCGGCGCGCTCGCCGTGGCGATGATCGCCATCGTCCTCACCGGCAGCCTGGTCCTGCGACAGAGCGCCGTCGGGCGGGGCTTCGCGGCGCTCGATAGCACGCCGCCCATCATCATCTCCTGGAATCCGCCGCCTGGCGACACCAGTTCGCGCCTGAACCAGCCGGTGCGGATCACCTTCAGCGAGCCGATGAACGAGGGTTCGGTCCTTGCCGCTCTGCAAATCAAACTTCCGGCGGGCGATGATGCCGAGCGCGCGCGCCTCCTCGCCCGCGCCCGCTGGGACGGCACGACGCTGATCCTGGGCGACAGCGGGAGCCTCCAGCCCGATACCGACTACGAGATCGCGATCGATCCGAACGTCGCGAGCGACACCGCCGGGAACAAGCTGAGTGGCACGACCCAGGGCTATACGTTCCGCACCACCAACGTGATCGCCCTCGCCTCACCGGTCGCCCCATCGCCGGTCGTCGCGCCGGTCGCCACGCCGGAGCCGACGCCGCGGCCAACACCGACGGGGACGGGGAACGACCTGCCAACCTCCCCACCGACAACGCCGGTCTGGCCGATCGCCACGACCGCGCCGCGCATCACGCCGACCGCGACGCAGGCACCGGCCATCGCGCAGCCGCCGCCGACCCAGGCGCAGGCCGTCCCGAACACCCCGGTCCCGCCGCAGGCTCCGACCGCCACCCCGGTCCCGCCGACCGCCGCGCCGCAGCCGACAGAGCAGCCCGCGCCCACGCCGACCGTGGCCCCGCCCCCCACCGCGCCGCCGACGCCGAAGCCGACCCAGGCATCCACGGTCGCACCGACGGTGGCCGCGACCACGCCGCCGACCGTCGCGCCGACGGCGACAGCGCCCGCCGCCACGGCCACCGTCGCGCCGCCCAGCCCGACGGTCACGCCGAAACTCCCCTTCGCGGTGGTGGGCGGCTTCGAGCAGATCTACACCCGCAACGGCCCGGTGCGCGACCGCGTCGGCCTGCCGACCGCCGCCGAGACGAAGGTGGGCGGCACCTACCAGCTCTTCGAGGGCGGGCTGATGTTCTGGCGCGAGGACACCGCGACGATCTACGTCCTCTTCGCCGGGGAACCGGGTATCTGGTATGCCTTCGTCGATGGCTGGGCGACGGGCCTGGAGCCGGGCGGCGGGGTTGGCCCGGCTGCCGGGCAATTTAAGCCGCAGCGCGGGTTCGGCAAGGTCTGGCGCGAGCAGCCGGAGGTGCAGAAGCGCCTCGGCTACGCCCTCAGCGCCGACGAGATCGGCACCACACTCGTCATCCAACCGTTCGAGCACGGCCTGATGGTCTGGACGACCGCCAGCGGCAAGCCGCTGATCTCGGTCCTCTACGAGAACAACACCTACGAGCGCTACGAGGATGTGAACAAGTAGTGGGCGAGTAGCGCTCGTAGGGTAGCGACGAAAGAAAACGAAAGGCGGGGCGGGGCGACGGCACTTCATCATGCCGCCGCCCCGCCGAGCTACGCGAGTGCCGCGTCGCCCACAGGGATCAGCGCTTGCAGCGCCCGCGTCGTCGCCAGCGCCTCGCCCGCGTGTGGCAAGAACTGGCCCCGGAGCTCCAGGGTGATGATCGGCTCGCGCGGGAAGGCGTTGCCGAAGACCCCCGCGAGCGGGATCGTGCCCCAACCGGGCAGCAGGTGCAGGTCGCCCAGCCCGAGCGCGAGCGCCTCATCCGGGTTCATATCTTCCGCCATCAGCGGTCGCCCGAGATTGTCGGTGAGGTGGATATGGTTGATGAGCGGCGCGATGGCGCGCACCTGGGCGAGGAAGTCGAAGCCGTAGAACCGGGACGAGAGGAAGCCGTGACCAGTATCGAGGCAGATCCCCACCTGCGGATGGTCGATCCGCGCGACGTGCTCGCCCAACGCTTCGAGATCGAACGAAGCCTGGTGGCGGAGGCGCGTCGCGGTCGGGTGGACGTTCTCCACCGCGATGCGGATGCCGTGGCGACCGGCCTCGTCGCCGAGGGCACGGAGCGCGTCCCGCTCCGCAGCCAGCGCCAGCGCGAGCGCGTCGCTATCGGCGTAGGGGATACCGGGCATCCCGCGATGGTAGACCAGCACCTCCGCGCCGATCGCCGCCGCGAGCGCCAGATCCGCCGCCACGATGGCGCGCTGGATCGGCCCGGCGACATCCATCAGGTTGCCGACCAGTGGCGAGGAAACGGCGCTGCCGCGCAGGGTGAGGCGGACCGGACGCCCCTCAAGCGCCGCTTGCAGCGCGGCGAGACGCTGCGGCTGGAGTTGGCCGCCGACGATGATCCCGAGACTCTTGGCGCTCCCCAGTTCGACGTGGCTATACCCCAGCGCCGCCACCTCGACGAGGAGCGGGCGGAGCGGCGCGAACGCCGCCTGCCCCCGCACCACGCCGCCCGTGCCGATCGCGATTCCGATCCCTGACATCGTTTTCCACTCCTGCTCCGTTCGGCGTCGCCACCCCTACAGCGCTTCGCGAACGGCCTTATCCGCTTCGGCCTTCATCTTCTTCACCCCGGCATCGGGGGTGAGTTGCCCGAGCAGGACTTGATTGACCGCGTCGGCGACGATCTGGCCGCGCACCTGGGTCAGCGCGGCGCTGGGGGTCAGGATGCGCGCGTTCGGCGCGATCTCGCGCAGCGCCTTCGCCGCCGGCGCGCTCTGGCCGTAGAAATCCTTCAGGGCCGGACCCTCGGCGGCGGATTTCGTGCTGGGGAAGTAACTCGTCGCGGTGACCCAACTCGCGAGCGGGGCGGGGGTGCTATGGTGGCGATGAGTGGGCGGGCGATCCGGCGCGACGCATAGCCAGCGCGAGCCCCGTTCCAGGTCGGCACCCGGATGATAAGGAGCGCCCGAAACCGGCGAACTGCCGATCGCGGGCTGGATTACGCAACGTGACCGTCCTGTACGCGCGACACCGCCGGATACCCGCGTTCGCCGCACCAACGGCAAGGAGCTGCCCTATGATTCAGCGCGATCGCGCCAGCGCCGGACTGGTGACGCACCCCAGCGCGCACGACATGGCCGAAACGGTCACGCGCCTCAAGGCGGGCCTCGCCGAGAAAGCGCTCCAGCTCTTCGCGCACATCGACCACGCCGCTGCAGCGCGGGAGGTCGGGCTCTCGCTGCGCCCGACGCAGGTCGTGATCTTTGGCAATCCCCAGGGGGGCACACCGTTGATGCAAAGTACGCAGTTGATCGGCCTCGATCTGCCATTGCGCGTGCTGATCTGGGAAGACGAGGGCGGCAAGGTCTGGCTGACCTACACCGAGCCACACACCCTCGCGCGGCGCTATCGCCTCGCCGACCGCGAGCAGGAGGTGACGACGCTCAGCGCCGTCCTCGCCACCCTGACCCGGGCGGCAACATCGCGGTAGCAAGGTCGACCCGGTCGAGGAGCGCGGCGAAGCGGGCGTAAGGAGCGGGCAAGGCGACGGGTGCGTGCGCTAGCAGTCGCCCAGCGCCACCAGCGCCACGCCGAACGCCGCCAACGCGAGCCGGAGCGCGCCGATGACCGTCGCCGCGATGCGCCCGAACCCTTGCCCTTCGTCCAGTCGGCGCTCCGCCGTCGCCCGATGCTCCGCGAACACATTCGGCGGGAGCAGCCGGATCGCCAGCGCCACACCGAGCGGCCGCGGGATCAGGTCGTCGAGATAGCCGAGGACCGGGATCGCGTCGGGGATCAGGTCGATCGGGCTGAGCGCATAACTACTCATTGCATAACCAGTAGACCTTCGTCACAATAGGTCGCGCTCGGCTATGCTGGGGGCCGAAGGAGGGCCGCGATGATCCTGCGCTATCACCACCTGACGCGCCACCCCGCCATCTTCCGGGCCATGACCGGGCTGACGGTGGGCGCGTTCGATGCGC
>JAABUH010005438.1_pt1 | contig 10019 bp, 13 predicted proteins | sample 5559121 | NCBI WGS metagenome assembly JAABUH01 (sample SAMN10711871, study PRJNA513364) | rock metagenome | isolation source: Antarctica rocks | place: Antarctica: Victoria Land, Battleship Promontory nord | collected 2015-12-28 | reverse complement strand
TTCACCTTGCCCTCCATGTACTTTTGCAAGCGAGAAAGGGACAGAGGTGGCCTGTTGGTCTTGGACATAAACAACCGCTTCAACACCACCTTGTTGAAGTTGCTGTCTGTTCGGCGGACCAAGAAGCCATATAGCTGCACAACACACAATCTGTGTGATGAACTGTTGCTTGCATAGCTCTGCTGCTGTGGTTACACTACGTTAGAGCAGTCACAGGTGACTGCTTCACTTTGCTGCAAAGGGCCTATGACAACATGTGCGCTCTATTGCTCTCTGCTATAATATCCCAAATGATGTGCCGTCCTGTCTGCTGAACAAGCCTGTACTGAGCCTGCTGCACGCCCAAAAGCTGTTGAGGAGCTGGTTTGTTTGGATGCAGCTGCCGTTACCTTGACTAGCAGCTTGAGGTAGACATTCTCACTCTTTGGTGCTGTCCGCCTGACCTTCTTGTTACGTCCTCCTGCCTCTAGATCGATACCCTGCGGCAAAACAGTGTGCTCAGGAGCTGCATCTCAACCGGTTCGTGGCGCTTTGCACATCACTACGAGAAAAGGCATGCATCAGGCTATGCTGCAACAAGACCAGACACCTCTCACCATTGCGAGGTCTTGCTAACAGATTTGCAGCCTACCGAAGAGGACCTGCAATGGTACTAAGAGTCCTGATGTGTTCGCCGCCGAGCGACGGAACGCACTCACAGACTCTGAGCGCGAACACGACAGCATGCTTCTTCTTCAACACAGGTTTCCTGTCCAGTGTTATGGCGATCACGCAGCGCGGGAGCTTGTCAGCCATCGCTGTTGCAGCAACACTCAGCTGCAATGTCGATACCGCTTGTGATCTCTCGTGAAGCGATAGGCAGGGTCGGCAGACAACATAGCTTCTCACTGATCCTGTTCTCGCCTTGTTGACCACATCCTTCCAGCAAAACCCGTCGGCGGAGGTGGTGGCAATGGCACAGCAGACAACAAGCGATGCAGTGATGCAGCAATACAGAAACTGCATATCGCTGGAGCAAAAGCTGAGAGAAGAGTCGAAGCACAAGAATTTCTACGAACCCGACGTGCGCGCTGTCAGGATGAATCTGCGCCTGGCGTATGAAAGTCTGTTGTTCTTGGACTATACTGGAGCTCAGGTATAGCCCGTGATTTAGTGTAGATCGGCTATCACTGTTTTCAGTACCGTCACATGTGCATGGTACGTGCACACAGGAAAGGGAGGTGGAGCCGGCTTTGTGGAAGTCTGTGTTCTATCGGCCAATTGAAGAATTCAGACGCAGAATCAAAGCTGCTGCTGCCGCTGGAGAGAAAGGCAGAGCACCTTTGCAAAAGGTTGGTGCTTTGCATGCTACACCAGTCACACACAACTATGAGGCAGGTTGCTCTGACCAGTATTTGATGCAAGGAGTATACTCACTGACCATGTTTTGCACTCTTGCAGGTGAAGTTGACGTTTGGCAGATTCTTGCAAGATGCTGCGCTGTTCTACAGGCAGCTTGCCTGTAAGCTTCAGGCAGCATATGGGGCTGTCGGCTTCAGCTTGGAAGAAGCGCAGCTACAAACAACACCAGCTGTACCTGATCACCAGTACACTCCACAAGACTGCAAGCCGTCTGTGTACCGCTGCTTGATTTGTCTAGGGGACATTTTCAGGTATGCAGGTCACCACTGTCCCCCACAGTCCCCCTCAGTTCCTAACCGTCCCAGCTCTGACTTCAGCAGCAAGACACATCTGCCAGACTGCCTCCTTGCCACCAGCACTCTCTTGGTTCCATCCACACTGCGTCTGTATGGAATTGACTCACCAATACCACACGCATGTTTGATGGGCACATATGGTTATGCAGGTACGAGACAAGTGTCTTGCAGTCACAACCCAAAAAGGACTGGAGCGCAGCTGCTAAGCACTACCGTCTTGCAATGAATGTATATCCCTCAGGTGATACCTGTCGTCCTTCTCCCCTGCAAGCTGTCTTCTGCTGTGTGCTTACCCTGCTGCTTGATCTGCTGATCTGCTCAGCTTCATGCTGCAATGCATTGTTGTGGGTAGGGTTCCTTGCATAGGAAGTTGGTTTTGACTAGCTCTGAAAGCTCTTTACCAAGCCGTTTATTTGTCAGTTGCTGCATGCACGCTGGTAAAATGTTGTAATGACATAAAAAAAGCCATGTGCTTGAACTGAGCTGATGCCTGCAGGTGGCAACTCCTACAACCAGCTGGCAGTGCTCTCCACATATAATGAAGACGACCTTGCAGCTGTCTATTACTACTTCAGGAGTCTTGCAGTTGCCAAGCCCTTTGCAATTGCCAGGGAGAATCTTGTGCTGCTGCTAGAACAGATCAGGGTGAAGTACACCAAGCTTCCACAGCGTGTCCAGCCAAAGACGCAGACCCAGAAGCTTCCAATGAAGAGCAAGCGGCCAGTGAATGTGTTGATGCAGGAGTTGTCCATCCGCCTGGCACATGCACATGGTCAGTAGCTGGTCATCATGCCTTCTGTTACCAGACTGACCTATGTGCTGCTGCACGGGGCTTAGCTGTCCCCTTTGTGCAAACTATTGTCACTGCCATCCTAAGAGATGTGCATGTCACACATCTGACCTGCCTGAATATCCTTTCGGCCAGAGACAAGCTTGATGTAAGCACCTGTTGCTGCACCATGTAGCTGCCTGCCAGCTGACACATCAATTCCCCTCAAAGTATGCACAGATCAGTAGCCAATAAAACAGTATTGTGTGAAAGCACCAGCATTTAAATGGTGCTGAACTCTGAGTATGTTGATGAAGCTATCAGGGCAACCATTGGGATTATATGCACTGTGTTGCACGAGCCTTGGTCCTGTGCAGGGGTGTCCGCAGCACAACGCTTACATGCTGTTCTGTAAGCTGAGAATGGAATGCCGCTGCAACAATTCCTTCCAGCTTTGTCTTTGCAGCACCTAGTGAATGCTGCTACAGATTCTAGCTACTAGCATTGTGACATTGTTATGGTGTTGGGCCTGTAGGTATCCTCTTCTCCAAGGTGAACCTCAATGACTGCGATGAAGTTCTGCCAGCTGCTATGGCAGATCTAAATGATTTGCTGGGCCGGCAAGGGGCTCTTCAAGCCTTTCTCCACAAGGGGCCTACACAGCAGAGAAGTGAACATGTGCTGCTGCAGCTGGCTGTGCTCAGCATGTTCAGCATGCATGACATTGCTGCCGCCTCTGCTGACCAGCAGCTCAGGTACCAACGCCCTACATGGCATGTTCAAGCTTGTACCATACAGACACCTCTTGGCTTTCCCTGTTTGCACAGACATTTCCAGAAGTTTCCACAGATGCTCCCATGTATGGTTACACAGAGCTCCCGGATGTTTTGCTCAATCAAAGCCTTTTTGGTATGCACTGCATGCCTTTTCTGTGCGTCCAGCTGACTGCTGATGTCAGCACAATCTTGGGATGCCTCATAAAGATGACGATAATAACAATCAAAAACAGTAACAATAATAATAATCATCATAATAAAAATAAATAAAAATAAAAATAAAAATACTAATAATAAAAATAAATAATAAAATAAAATGTTTGGGTGCAGACAATCTTGATCACCCACCAGGATCAGCAAGTAGCTGTTGTTCTGTGTTCTCTGATCGACACAGGCATGGCCCTCTCTGACAGTTTCAACAGCTATACTACATGCCACAAGGGTATGGAAAGGAACTATATGTTATGCTACAAAGGGTTTATACTATATGCTACAGGGTATCCTATGGGTACATACTACATGCTACAATGGTATGGTAAGGGTACATACTACATGCTACAAGGGTGTGGCAAGGGTGCGGCAAGGGTAGATACTGTTTGCATACAAGGGTATGGCAAGGATATGGCAAGGATTTTCACTACATACCACAAGGGTATGGCAACTGTATAGCTTTACTTGTTAGAGTATGTTACTGTATGTCACAAGGGTTTGGCAAGCAGATGTAGCACATGCTACAAGTGTGTATGGAATGTCGTGGCACCATCGATCGCTTGCTTTTGGGCAGTCTGTTGGACTGCCATGCTTGCATCAGCCATCATTGAAGGACATGATGCTCGCTCACCTGATGTTCCTTATTAGTCATCTAAGCAATATCAGCGCACACACAGCGGCCAAGGTGAAGGAGCGCTAGCCTGGATGCACAGACAGACAATACCTTTGGCATCAGCCAACAGCAAGCCTGCTTCACATTAAGCAGTCTGGAGTTCTCGTCGGACAGCTTCTGGTTGGGCCTGTTCATTGCACACTACTTTCAGTGAAAATGTTTCCATGATGTGATAAAAAGCGAAAAACAACACACGAACTCTACGCTGTCAGGCAACCACCATGGGACCTTGTGATAGTCAGCTGCAGCGGCAGGCCAGATAGGCCAAAGGAAGCTTGGGCCCAACTCAAGCTCACCTCAAGCTTCCCTACATTGAATCGCCTGCCGAGTGCCATCTATTCTTTTCTTTGCGGCAGCCCAGATGCCATAACTCGCCTGTGTGGTCTGCACAGGTATGCAGAGGTGATGAAGCAGGATGTGCTGAAGCAAGCAGTGCAGAGGGTGGTGCAGAGCGTCATTGCTGCTCTGGCTGCGGCTGTGGCACAGGCCAGCCCCGCAGAAGGCAGTGAGCCCACTGGCAAACTGGTGTTACCCACACTGGCAATCCTGTTGGAGTGGTGGGCACTACACCCAGCCTATTCCATGTAAGCCTTGTCATACATCTCTTTTAGAGGGTGCTTTGATACGAGCCTCAGAGGGGCAGCCACAAACCTGGATGCCTGAGCTGAGCGGTGTAAGATGTTCACTCCTTGAAGGGGCAGTGAGCTGTTTGATGAGCTGCTCATGCTGACATGCCTGCTGCAGGGAGGGGCAATCATTCCAGCATGCATACCTTAGGGTTCAGGGTGTACTTGAAGGCAAACCCTAAACCATAAGCATATGTGTATGAATTTATACATGTGTGTGTATATGTATATATACATATGGGTATAACCCTACATTAGGGTTTCACATACACAGACATCTTGGGATGTTATACATAGGTTGTATGATACACATGGATAACGCATATATACATATATATTCCTTGAACTTGAAGTCCTTATTGCATAGCCATGTCTGCTTGCAGGCCAGTGAATATACCCCAGCCTGCCGGGACAACAGATCCTGAGATTACAGCTCGCCTGGACTGCATCAACCACCTCACCAGTCTTCTTCTCACCCTCCAGGCTCAAGTCTCCCCACACAAAACTGCCGACAGCTCAGATGGGGGTCACCTGCCGGGTGTCAGCAGCCCACTAGGGCAGCAGTTGGCCCTTACAGAGGACTGGCAGCTCAGAGGTTTCCTGCCTTTGCAGCAGAGCCATCGCCAGCTCCTCTTTGAAAAGCAGGATGTTCAGGTGTGTACATACTTGGTATATATTGTGTACACACTGTTTACACACTGCGCTGTCCTGCATCCAAAGCAAAAGTCTTGCTGTCAGTATGCGTTGCTGTGATGCTGCAATCTGCCTGGGGGTCTGATAGAATACAATGTCCCAAATCTCACACAGCTACATGTAGGCTAACTAAGTCATGCTTGTCAATTCAGCTTTGGCTGTGTCTGACCTGTTTTTCGTATTTTCCTTCAAGACACAGGCACTCAGCAGATTTGTCTCAATGGACCAGTTTGCATTCATCTTGACACTACCCACACTGTGGTCTGTCTGCATATGTATACATGCACATATTACATATATATGGATTTGTTGGAAAAATTACCTGATGCAGTGTAATCAAACATGTATATACATGTGATTGTATGTCTTACAACATCAGATTTTATTGCAGGCTTTGTGCATGCCATTCTGTCTCAGTTATGCCCCTGGCGTGATGTGATTTAAGAGATATCATCTATGTGAATTCAGCTGACTGCCAGAACAGGACCTCATACAGGGAGCTAAACAGGACCTGACACTAGAGGAAGACACCTGTCTCATGAATGGAGTGAACCCATGTGGCTGACACAATGTTTTCACAGCTTCGTCACACTTTTGCTTTCTCATTCTGCAGGACGAGACGCCCAGATGGGCCCAGCGTGCCTTGCAAGCTCTCCATGGCATTGCATCCCACCCAGTCAATCTAGACTTTGCCATGGCAGCAGCAGCACCCATTGCCTCCAGACAGCTGGCACAGGCCTGGCAAGCCTTCAAGGCTTCTGCTGTCACCAGAAGCTCTGTGCCTCAAGTTGGTCCCAAGTCAGCAGCCGGCGTACTCATCTCAGATGCAGCAGCTGCGTCATCAACTGCAGCAGCAGGGGCGTTGATCTTGGATACGGTAGCTGCGGCATCAGCTGCAGCAGCAGCTGCGCCTTCAGGAGGTGTCACTGGAGCAGAGCATGGTCGGCCGGGCATGGGCCAACAAGCGGATGCAGCTGATGACCCAGAAGATGAAGAGGTGAGCAAAACAATAGAAAACACTTTGAACATCTCCTCTGTTTTGCATGTAGCTACCAGCTGCTTGAAGTCCACTGTTCCTTACATTGGCTTCCTGCTGTGTGCACAGACGTTGCAGCAACATCTCGTAGCCCATCAGATGTGTTCTCATCTGCCGGCGTCTTGACAATCTCAAAGCTTCTTTCCCGCGCAAAAGACCGAATGGCGCAAATGCATTGCTGTTGCGAAATGACGTCCAACGGCAAGCAGCATCAAAGGCTGCTGCTGTGACAGGTGATTGTCTTCCAGCCACAGCGCGCAGTAGGCAGTCATGCTCCTGCAGCTTCCCCTGCGGCTGCTGCCCGGCCAACAGGCATACCAAGCAACCAAACTGTGTCTGGTCCAGCAAGCTATGCCCACATTGCTGCTGCTGCTGGATCTGCTGCAGCAGCTGGCTCTGCAGCTGCTGCTGGCCCTGGTCCTCACCAGGGCTCTCAAGCTCCTTCCCAGCAGCAGCAGCTTGCTCATCAGCACATGCAGGCTGGTTTGCTGCCAGACCAACAGCAGACCTCAGCAGCTGTTCAGCAGGCACCTACAAGCCAGCAGCAGCAGCAAAACTTGCAGAGTGCTCTTCAACAGCTAGCTCAGCAGCAGCAGCAGCAGGCTTCCAGGCCAGCTGCCTATGCTACAGGCATTGCATCCTTCCCTCCCACCCTGCCCCCTTCATCTGCCCTGCTCAGCTCGCATCATGCCTCTCATCAAGGCGCATCAAGCAATGCTGCCCATGCTGCACCAGGCAGCGCAATGCCTACAGCACCGCTGAATGGTGTGCTGCAGCAGCAGCAGCAGCAGCAGCAGCAGCAGCAGCAGCAGCAGCAGCAGCAGCAGCAGGAACAGCAGGCAGGGGCAGCGGGGCAGGCCCCAGAGTGGCCCTCACGGAATGTCCGAGGCAGGCAGTACATAGCTGAAGTAGAGCAGACCAGGCAGATGTCTGCCTCAGTCCCTGCTGCTTCACACGCTGGTATGCGCGCTGAGTCCTAGTGCATCATTGCAGCATGGGTCTGGGAATGGTGTTGAGACTGTGCAGCATCTATTTGACTCTGCAGGTCTGCAACATTTGTGTTACTCTGCTTAGTTTGTGTTGAGAATACACCTAAGGAATTTGCCAAGCTTGAATGATGAATTCAGGTTGCGGCAGCTTTTTGGATGACACACATAGTCTGCTGAACCAAATCTTGATGCAGCATGACAGCAGGGCGACAACTTGCATGCCAGAGTTTACCAGTAATTTGCACAATATCCACAATTGGCAGCAGCCAGTGGACCAGAGACCAGCGATGAGCTGGAAAGCGTTTTGATTATTATTATTTATAAGTGGACCAGAGAGCAGCGATGAGGCTTCCATGCTTGCAACACAAAGCAGGACATGGCTTGGCTTCTCTCGTGTCATACATGCTTTAAAAAACAAGTACAGTGATGCCATCGATGAATGCAGGAGTTGGCGCCAATGGAAATGGATCAAAAATCGGCTCCAGTGGGAACCTCCAGGTCATGGGCTCCATGGCATTTGGCTTGGGCACATCTGCTGTGGGCAGCCCAGGCTTTGGCCAGTTCCTTGGGCCCAGCCCTAGCACCCTGATCAGCAACGCTGCCATGAATCCCCAGCTTGGCGGGGATCAGACTCTGTTGTCCCGACAAGAGGCAGCCCCTTCTGGCGGGAACCAGCAAGCGGGCACCTATCACCCATTTGGCTCATCAGGGGGTCTGAATGTCGGACTGCAAAACACTGGGCTGAACCAAGGTATGCAACGTGTGATCGACGCATCACCCTTGTAATGGATCTCAGATCACTCCATTCATTGCTGCTTACCTGACTCTGTGTTTGCCTGGTTGCGATGCTGATGCAATCCATCTTGCAAATGCTGCCTGTGCTGAGTTGAAAAGTTCCTCTTGTCTTAAGAAGGGAAGCTCCAGGTATAAAAACCCAAAAAAAATAGTAAAAAAATGATGTTCCAGGTAAGAGAAGCCTCCGAACTCAGCAGCAGCAGCATGTGCGAGAAATATCATGTCTGCAGAAATTGTGCACAGCAGGACAAAAATGAAAGCGGCATCAGCTGCATGACTTGCGCATTCGCTGTTCCTCGCAGCCTCAAGCATGACAAGAGCTCTGCCTTTGCTACACCCTAATTTTCAGGCGGCATATCTCCCTTCAAGCAACACTGTTGTATGACCTTCTGTGCCATCTCCCCAGGCTTTTCAAATACCCTAAGCCATTCCTCAAGCGGTCATGCCCTAGGGTTGCCTCACCCTCATCTGGGTCAGTTGAACACCCAGCAGAGGGCTCCCCTCCCATACCCTGGCCATGCTGGCTCATCCTTGAATGGTAGCTTAGGCTATTCGGCTAATTTGAGCTCTGCTGGGTCAGACAGAACCAGCCCATCTTCACTTCTTGGACGCACAAACCTAGCAGCTCACATGGGATTTGGCAGCAACCCTAACCTGCAGAGCCTCAATCAGCTTCAAACACGGCTTCCGCAAAGGGAGCAGCTGACCTGGCAGCAGCAGCTGCTGGCCCAGCAGCAGCATCAGTCACCTTATGACTCATATGGGTTTCAGAATCAGCATGCTGGCGGGTTCCAGAACCATCACAGTCATCAACCGCTGGCTGTGCCCACATGGCAGAACCCTACCACTTCCTTCCAGCAAAACCCTGCTGCCACCCTAGGACACATTGGTCACCCTGCTTCACCCAGTCTTCTTCCTCAGCCTTTGCAGGGCTCCTACCCCATGCAGCTTGACTCTCTGAGGCCAGGTGAGCTTGTTTCCCAACATCTTTTAGGAGCACCACACAGCCTTGTCATGTACCTTTCCACTAGTAATGCTTACCCTAAAACCTTTCCACCAGTAATACTGCTTACCTTTGTGTCCTGTAGCACTGTAGCCCTGTAGCACTGTACCAATGAACATACAACATCTGAGAGAGAAAACATAAATTTCACAGATGCTGTGGCCTTTCACACATGTCATGGCCTGACTTGGGGCACCCTCTGTGTTTGTTCATTCATTCTTTCATTCAACACATGCTGTCCTTTAAATCCAGGTCCGCACAAATACACACCCTGTGTGGCAGCCAGAAGTGTTCTGTCTATACAGAAGTATGATGCGTGTAGCCCAGCGTGATTCAAACAGTACGAGCTAGCTCGTATCAACCTTTTCCACACCAAGTCCTGGATCGTTGTCATTTCCTGGTCCCTCTGCACACCGCATACCTGTGAATCTCAAACCCTTCCCACTGTCACCAACAATCCTGGCTTTTGACAATGCAGGACAAGGCTTCGTCAACCCTCCACAGCCACAGGCAAGCTCCCTGAACTGGCAGCAGCAGCTGCAGCAACAGCATATGCAGGGGCCACCAGCAGGGCTACACCAACAGGGCATGCCCCAAGCTGGCTCAGCATCAGTCCACAGCCCTTCCCCAGCAGCAGCTGACAGCTGGAGCTGGCTGGATGACTTTGAGCACAAGCAGCAAGCTGAGCACTTGACAGGTTGGCAGTGTTGTTCATGCCAAACTGTGCTTTGCATGAGGCTTGGCATGCAGAT
>JAABUH010005434.1_pt1 | contig 10027 bp, 13 predicted proteins | sample 5559121 | NCBI WGS metagenome assembly JAABUH01 (sample SAMN10711871, study PRJNA513364) | rock metagenome | isolation source: Antarctica rocks | place: Antarctica: Victoria Land, Battleship Promontory nord | collected 2015-12-28 | reverse complement strand
AGCGGCGCTGGCGGCGCGGCCGCGCCGCCAAACGCCAGGTCCTCGCCGGCGCTGATGCGTGACTTTGCGGCCAAGTTCCGCAGCACGCAGGCACTGGCAACACGACTGGAGGAGAGCCACGCCAGGATCGAGCAGCTGAACACCACAGTCGAGCAGTTGACCAACTCGGTCGAGCTGCAGTATGCCCGCCTGCGTGCGCGCCGGCGTGAGCTGGCTGGGTGGCGGCGCAGGCAGCGCGGCCGCGCCTATGTCTGCCAGGTTGCTTACACAAGGCGAGGGCAGCTCACCTGGCTGGCGTTTCGTTACCCGGTGCAGGGCCTGACGAAGCCCCGTCCAGGGTTGCCACTTGGGAAATGGTTTCAACAGGCAGGCTTTCCTGACTTGCTGGACCTCCTCTTCCCACTAGGAAGCACGTAGACACGCAGGAGGGAGGCTGGAAAGATGTGCAGCCAAGGATGACGGACCAGACACGATCGCAGCCCCCTCCTGGCTGAGGCACGCAGAGGTTCACACCTAGCCACTGTCAAGGAGGCCGCTCGGCGCGAGGAGCCCTTGTTGGGCGGAGCGTGGGAGACCCCCAGCGATACAGGAGGAGCCCAGGGTGCGGCGCCCAGCGCTGAAGCGGATTTCCGCTGCAGGGTGGTGCACCGTTGTGGCAAGCGGGGCTGGCTTGCCGCTGGTGCTGCTGCGGGACCCGGCTGGCCGCGGGCGGGCGTGCCTTGCCGGGCTGGTGTGCAGCGCCTAGTAGTGAAGCATGGTCACGCGCCGGCGTGGAGCGAGGGTGGGCCACTTCGGTGGCTGCCGTCCCAGCAGCGGCCTGTTCTAGTTGCCCCTGGCCAGCACGGATGGAGCCACGGACGTCTGGGCCTGCCGGGGCTTGCTGGCAGCCAGGGTGTATTTGAATGCATGGCCTGGGCACTGGGTGCATAGATATAGGCAGCGGCGTCAGGGCCTAGCCCCGCTGCAGGCGGCAGCCCTGGCTCCACAGGGCAGCGTCTGCAGGCTACCCAGAGGCGCTGTGCGCGGCGTGCTGCTACGCGCGCATATAGCTAGGCGCACGCCTAGCGCGGCTGGAGCCTGAAAGTGCGTGCAGGTACTAACGCACACCAGCACAGGGGGCGCAGCTGCATTAGCAGCGCGGTGTGCGTGGCCGATCGGCGCGCAGGCGCAGCGCGGCTGGCGCGCATGCTGCCACATAGCCTGGTGCTCCAGGAGGTTAGCAAGGCGCGAGTGGGAACGACGCGTGTGATGCAGCCTTGCGCAAGCACAGGCTGCTGATCCGCAACCACTTGTGATGCGCGCGCAGGGCAAGGGGCGCACCTAGGCGCTGCACCCCGCGGATCCTGCCAGGCGCGTCCTGGCGCCCCTGTCTGTGCGCAGCAGCAAAGAGTGAGGCTAGGATGCCAGGGTACGCTCTCTCGCCTGCGTGCACGCGCGTGGCGTGGCGTGTGCGTCGTGCGCCCCCAGTGGTGTGCAGGGGCCTGCTACCCTGCACGCCCGCCGCTGATAGCTCTGCGCTTCCTGGCGCAGGATGAACGTGGTGGAGACCAGCCTGTTCAACACCACGGCGACCGCTGCGGCGGTCGACGTGCTGGGCTACTCATGCAGGCGTGTCGCCCCGCAAGCCCCTGCAGTGAGGGCAGGTGCATGGCTTGCCGCAAGCAGGGCAGGACCGCAGCCAGGTGCACTTTCCAACACAACAGCCTCCAGCTAACGTTGCGCAGGCGCTTGCAGTTGCCGACCTTGGGGCCGTTACATGGCCTTTACTTGCAGCCTTGGCAGTTGCAAGGGGTGCGAGCGCAGCGGCGCCACGCGCAGGTTCCCAGAGTCCGAGAGCCCCTCGGCGTTCTGGGCCAACCTGGCCAATGGCGTGGACATGGTCACCGAGAACAACCGGCGGTGGCCGGTCGGCCTGCACGGCACGCCGGGGCGCTTTGGGAAGCTGCTGGAGTATGTAAACTTTGACGCCACCTTCTTCTCGGTGCATGGGAAGCAGGCGTCGGTGCGCGCGCCCCCTCTGCAGCCTCTCAGGCCGCAGCTGAATATGCCTGCTTGTCTGGGTGCGCAGACTGGTCTGCAGTACAGGTGTCATGCAGCGCAGCTGATCTGCATGCAATGCGCCACAACAACTGACCGGGCGCCAATGCGCTGACAAGTGTGTTGGCAGCAAGGCAGCGAGGGCATGGGCGCTCGCGCTGACTGGGTGGGGCGTGGTGGCGCGTAGAGGATGGACCCGCAGCTGCGCAAGCTGCTGGAGGTCACGCACGAGGCCTGGGTGGACTCGGGCGTAGACGTGAAGCAGCTGCGCGGCAGCGACAAGGTGCGCTGCCGCCACCCCCATGCGCCCTGCGGCCACGCCAGCACGCCGCTTGCGCGCACTGCAGCCACGCCAGCTTCAGAGTGGTTGCGAGCGGCATATGGCATCTGGGTGGCGCGACTCTGCGTGTCTGCGCCGCGACTGCAGGCCGCGGCCTGCTTGCTGTGTAGCAGCGCTCACGCCCATGCCTCATGGCTGACCTGGCTGGGTGCCGGGGCGCAGGTGGGCGTGTACCTGGGGTGCTGCGGGTCGGAGGTGCACGCGCTGTGGCTGGGCGACATCAACAACATCACGGGCTATGAGCAGACGGGCTGCGTCATGTCCATGTTTGCCAACCGGCTGTCGTTCACGTACGACTTCAAGGGGCCCTCCAAGGCTGTTGACACGGGTGCCCGCACAGGCCTGATCCAGACATTCGTTTCGCTGTGCCTGTCAGCTTCTGCATGCGCAGGTAACCTTGCACAGGTGAACTGCAAACGCAAGGTCACATACGTGCATATGTCTGCTTGTTGTGGACGTAGACGGAGGCAAGACAGTGAGGGCAGCCCATGAGTAGTGCGGCGTAGTTCACGGGCAGCGCCGCTCACCCGCGGCGCGCGCGCGCACGCAGCCTGCTCCTCCGCGTTCATGGCGCTGCACGACGCCGTGATGGACCTGCAGCGCGGCCGCGTGGACTACGCGGTCGTGGGCGGCTCGTCTGCCATCTTCCGGCCGGCCACCTCGCTGGCCTTCCTGCGCCTCAAGTGCGGCCCGTGCCCCCCGCTGCTGTAGGCCGTCAACAGTGCCCGCCAGCTGCCCGGCGCTGTTCACCTCTGGCACGCAGGCGTGACAGCGACGCGCTACAGGCTGCCACCGTGTCGTAACGTTGCTGGTTTGCTGCTATGAGAGATAACGCCCGAGGCAGCAAAAAACGGGCGGCACGGTCCCTCGAGCGAGCGATGCAGCGCCCTGACACAGCCGGCAGCCATGCATGCAGGCTCGCTGCTGCCAGCGCCTCACAATGAAGCGCGGCTTGGTCGGCAGGATGCTCTCGCCGGACGGCGCGTGCAAGTCGTTCGACGCGAGCGGCAACGGGTACGCGCGCGCGGAGGGCGTCGCGTCGGTCATCCTGCGCCGCGCGGACGTCGCGCCCGCGACGCCCTGGGTGCTCAAGCGTGCGCCGGCGGCCACCATTGTCGGCATGGGTACCAACAACGACGGCCACACCGAGCAGGGCATCACCTTCCCCAGCGGCCCCGCGCAGCAGGAGCTGGGCGCCGCGGTGCGCGCCTGAGCGCCCCCGGCTGACGCGCGTGCCCCCGCGTGCTCTGTGAGCGCAGTAGCTTATGAGATGTCTGTCGCTGGGCAGGGCTGCATGTGGTGCAAGCTCGCGCTGCAGCCTCGCACCCCGCGCGTCCTGTGCCGAGCGCATGCATGTAGTATGGCAGCGCCCGGCCGGCCCAGTGGGCATGCGACAAGCGGCGCGGCGGGGCCGACGCGCGCAGGTGTGCGCCGCCAGCGGCGTGAGCCCGGACGAGGTCGTGTACGTGGAGGCGCACGGCACGGGCACGGTGGTCGGCGACAGCCAGGAGCTGTCCGCCATCGACGGGCTGTACGGCGCGGGCGCGGGGCACACGCCGCGCGACCCGCTGCTCATCGGCAGCGTCAAGTCCAACATGGGCCACTGCGAGGGCTGCTCCGGCCTGGCCGGTGCGCAAGCGCCCCGCGCCTGGCACTCTGCCGCCAGCCGCGCGACCGCTCCTCTTTGGTACACTCGTCTGCGCACGCGTTTGACCTATGCTGTTGGAACGCCATGCAGAGCAGCCACGCGCGGTGCATGCATGGTATGCATATATGTTAATTTGTTGACTGGGGTGTTGGAAGCTAGAGCTCGCAGCGGGGCGCTGCGCCAAGGCCGCAGGTCGGCAGTACGAGCGGGAGTCGGGGCGTGTGCGCCTGGCGGCACTCACCCCACGACCCACGCGCAGGTCTGATCAAGGTCTGCCTGGCGTACGAGCACGGCTCGCTGCCAGCAAACCTGCACTACACAGAGCCCAACCCCAACAGCGAGTCGCTCAAGGCGGGCGTGCTCAAGGCGCGCCCTCCGGCTGCCCACCGGTCAGCTTTGACCATAGATCCCGCGTCAGCGCGTCCCACACCCTGGCGTGTATCTGTTGTTGCAAGCCAGTGCCCACTGGGGGCCGGTGCGTGCTGCGCCCGTGCAGCCTGGCCCTGTTGAGCCAATGGCGAGTGCGATAGCGCGGACGTCGCTGCAGCACGTGACTGTGCTCGGGGGCGGCGGACGGCGCGCAGGTCGTCACGGCGCCGACCGCCTGGCAGGGCGGCCTGGTGGCCATCTCATCGTTCGGCTTTGGCGGCTCCAACGTGCATTGCCTGGTGGCGGGCGCGGTGCGGCCGGCCGGCCCGCCGCCGCGGCTGCCGGCGCCTGCGCCGCAGCTGGCGGCCGGCGAGACGCACGTGGAGGAGGTGACCGAGGCTGAGGAGGATGCATTCCCTCCCGAGGCACGGGCCTGCCTCCGGGCCTGCCTGGCGCCTCCGCCGGACCGAGTGTGGGCGTTTGTCTGAGCGCGCGCGCTGCGCCACCTGGTGACTCGGAGGCGACCGGGCGGCCTCGCCCGTACGCCAGCGTGTGGGGCGATGCCAGGCTCGCAGCTCAGGTGTGGGCCATCGTCCTAGCGCGCCTGGCCCAGAGCCGAGTGCAGGTGGCGCGCGCGCGCAGATGATCATCCCTATCGCGTGCCGCACGCAAGACGGCGCGCAGCGGCTGCTGTCCGCCATCAAGGCGCGCGCGTTCCAGGCGGCCACGCTCGCGCCCGCGCTGAAGAAGTGCGCGGCCCCGCCTCTGCTAGCCCTCTGGGCGCGGCGGCTCATCATGTTCTGCGTGACTGCCTGTCGAATAAGCAGCGGCAGCCCTGTGCAAGTGCAGCCGCAAAGCATTGCGAGGCTTTGGTGCAAGCCAATGCGCGGCGGTGGGCCACGCTTGCCTTGGGGCGCGTGGCAGCGGTCCTCCTTGCTGGTGGCCTCAAAGCTTGGCACGCGCTCTGCAGGCTCGCCAACTCGGTCACGCACGACATCCACAAGCTGCCCTTCCGCGGCACGATCAGCAACGGTGAGGTCAAGGTCGAGCAGACCAAGATGGGCCACTCGCCGCCGATCTGGTTCGTCTTCTCTGGTGCGGCCCTGCTGCTGCGCGCGACCCGGGCCTCCTGCCTGGCGCCCTGTGCTTTGCGGCCTGCACATATTGGCACCGGCGCGGACCTGTCTGGGAACGGGCAAACCTGCAGCCACCCACATGATCCGCTGCTCAACACGCAGCATGTCAGCACGCCAGGGCCCGCCCTGTGGTGTGCTCAGTCGTTGACGAACCTCTTTGGATGGCATGGACGAGTCTGTCGTCACAGCTGTGTGCAGGCCTTGTTGCATTGCAGGGAGGCAGGTACACCGAGAGAATAGGCCATGCAGGCGCATGTGTCCTAATGTGCATGCATCATGCCACAGAATCGCAGGCAAACGCGCGCTGCGCGCGCGCGCGCGCAGGCAACGGCAGCCAGTGGAGCAAGATGGCGCAGCCGCTGCTGCGCAGCAGCGCGGTGTTCCGGCGCGCGATCCAGGCGTGCGCGGAGGCGGTCGCGCCGCACGGGCTGAACCTGCTCGCAGAGTTCGAGGCGGAGGGCGGCTGGTCGCAGCCGGCCATTGCCATGGTTGGCCTGGTGGCCGTGCAGGCGCGCGGCCTGCCCGGGGCGCATGCACGCACCTCAGCAGCGCTCAGCTCCAGCTTTTGCTGCAAGCAGCGAGGGGCAGCGCAGCAGGATGCAGAGTGAGCACCATGGTCGGCCATACAGCGCATATCAGCATGGTGTCTGCAGTGCGTACAGCTTGCACAGTCAGGAGGTCTCATGTCCACCACGTGCGCTCGGTGAGGACTAAGCGTGGCCGTGCTGGATGCGGCTAGCGTGCCTGACAATCCCGGCGCGGCGCTGCGGCAGATCGGCCTGGTGGACGTGCTGCGCGAGGAGTACGGCATCGTGCCGGCCGGCATGCTGGGCCACTCTGCCGGCGAGATCCCGGCCGGCTACGCCGACGGCTGCCTCACGCTGCGCCAGGTGCGCCAACACGCCATGCGGATATGGGTAGACAGCACAGGCTCGCCTAAGTAACATAGCCCAGGTCGCGTTAAAGTAACAAGTTGGTTCACACTTGGTCGTTATCATACCAGTGCTAGCGCGTCCTGCTTCTACTGCGGGGCTCGTCATGCATACCGTGCAATATGTCGCTAGTCTGACACAGCACCCTGGCTGCGCAGACGATCCTGGTGGCGTACCACCGCGGCCGGATGGCGCCGGAGGGCGGCGCGACGGGCGGGCTCATGGCCGCGGTCGGCCTGAGCGCGGAGGCCGCGCACGCGCGCATCCAGAAGGAGGGCCTGGGTGAAAGCGTGGTCGCCTGCGACAACTCGTCCGTCAACGTCACGCTCGCAGGTGCGAAGAGCTCAATCGGGCGCTCGCTCGTGCGCTCGTGGCTCATCGGAGCTCCGCGCCAGGCAGGGCTGTCCTTTGCGACCTCCCTGAGCAGCCAGCCTGTGTGTCCAAGGCTACCTCAGGCGCTGGCATGCTGTGCGCAAAGAGATGCAGGCGGGCGCCCTCTGAAGCTCGGCCGCGGGGTCCGCAGGCCCGGAGTGGGAGCTGGCGCCGCTGTGCGCCAAGCTGAAGGAGGAGGGCGTGTTCGTGCGCGAGCTGAGCACGCTGGGTATCGCGTACCACTCGCCCGCGCTGGACCCCTTCTGCGGGCGCCTGCGCGGCCGTGCGCGCCCCGCCTCCCCGCGGGGCCGAGCCTGGCCGAGGCACACTGCGGAGCCCTCGCGTCCGCTTGTTAGAGCGTCGTTGTCCCCTGCGGCCTCGCGCCTGTAGCACACTAGACAGAGCTTTTGCCGAGGTGTTGCTACCACACCCGTGCTGCGCGATGCGCTACTGCTATATTCTGCTGTCTTTTGGACTGCACTCTCCCGACCTGAAGTCTCCCTCAACACGGCGTCTGAAGTGATGGCGTGTAATGCACACCTATGCACCGTGCAAAGCACAACGGCTGGCTCACCTGCCGGCGTGCGCGCTGGCCGCAGTGCTGAGCGAGCTAATCCCGGAGCCCAAGCAGCGCTCCAAGGCGTGGCTGTCCACCAGCTTCCCTCTGGACAGCGACGGCGCCGCCGCCGCGGCCTGCGGGCCGGACTACCACGTGCGCGCCCGCGCTTTGCCAGGGTTCTTGACTGCTTGCATGCATCCATGGCGCAGTGGCACCGCATGCACATGCATCGCTCTGTGGCCCACCTTGCAGTCGGGCCCGGTCGAAGGGCCTGCCGCGCTGCCCGTGCGCAGGTGCAAAGCTTCAAGTCGCGCGTGCTGTTCCGCGAGGCGTGCGCGGCGATCCCGGCCGACGCGGTGCTGCTGGAGGTGGGGCCGCATGCCATCATGCGCGCGCCCCTGCGCCAGGTGCGCTCAAGCCCCCGCGGCCGGATTGGATGGTCTGCTGCGTGCTGCACGCATGCCAGGACGCATGCAGGCACGTTCATGTGCGCTCAGCACAGCTTTGAACCAGGCACTGCTGCTCGGCGCTGGCTCCAGCCAACCTGCGTCAGGGGATGCGCCACCTGCTGCCGGACTCAGGAGCTGCGCAGCGGTGGCGGGTGGGCTGTGAAGACACCAGTGGTTGTGCTGCGACGCGCAGAACTGTGCGGCTGTGCCGTACGTCAACATGATGAAGAAGGAGGAGGACGCGGCGGTGAGCGTACGCGAGGCGGTGGCGGGGCTCTGGCGCAAGGGCGCCGCGCTGGCCTGGGACGTGCCCGCCGGGCCCACCGCAGGCGCGCGCCCCGCTGCAGCCCCAGAGTGCACCCTGCGTGCACCTGGTATATGGCGCAGGCGGCCGCACCTGCACGGCGCCCGCCGCAGGCTGCCCGTCAGCCGAGGCGCACGCGCCGGACATGTGCCCCCTGCCTGCGGACGCCCGGGCTGACCCTAATCCTATCGCTGGGGCGCGCAGAGCTGCCGCGCGACGTGCGCGAGGCGCTGGTCAGCTGGAACCACGCGCAGGAGTACGACTGCCCGACCTATGAGGACTACGCCGCGCGCCTGGGCGGCGGGCAGTTTGAGAAGGTCTATGACCTGGGTGCGGCCCTCTGCCGGCCCGGGCGGGCCGCCTGAGCTCGTGGCGCCAGTGCGCCCATGCACAACCCTGACTGCGCGCTGGGACTGCTCACGTTGAGGCGTACGTGCTGCCTATGCATGGTATGCTCGCCGGTGGCGGCCGTAGGCCTGCACCAGCCTGAGTTTGATCCGTGACGGGCACCGGCCACACTCCTCTGCGGCTTTCATGTTCCATCGCCGCACGCGGCCGCCGTCGGAGCTGTGCGCATGCGGGCGCTCCCAGCTCTGAGCGCTGAACCCTGACGCCCCGGGCCCTGGCCAGGCGGCGAGCACAAGTTCCTGGCGGACCACCTGATCGACGGGCGCATCCTGATGCCGGCGACCAGCTACGTGGTCACCGCCTGGGAGGCGCTGGCCACGATCAAGGGCAAGCCCATGGCCGAGGTGGGCGTGACGTTCGAGGAGGTCGTGATCCACCAGGCCGTGGCGGCCGAGGAGGGCCAGAAGGTCGCGCTGGCGGTGCTGCTCGCGCCCAACCACCGCTTCCACGTGCGCCCCGCGCTGCTCGCGCCAGTGCCCTACATTGGCGCGCCCGCGTGCCCACCAGGGTGCTCCGCCTGGTCATGTACATAGCTTTGCATGCATGCCGGCTGCGGCATGCGTCCGGCTTGGCACCTGTCGCACACGGCACCGACATAATGCGTCCAGTGTCGAGGATGCATCATGATGCCGCCCTGAGCATCGGGATAGGGTCAGAGAAGGCTGTGCTGACCAGGCATGGTGCGCGCAGGTCCTGCACGCCGGCGACCTCATCTGCGAGGGTTTCATCAAGATGACCGCGGAGCCGGCGGCCAAGGCGGCCGCCGAGGCGGACGCCGACGGCGCCGCGGCCGCGGCGCCTGCCGAGATCGCGGAGGCGGGCCCGGCGGTTGACGTGGGCGGGCCGGAGCAGGGCGGCGGCCTGCCGCAGGCAGAGCTGCGTGACGCCGACCCGGCGCCTGCAGCGGTGAGCATACAACCCTGGCATGCACTCCGCCAAGGGCTGTTTTCAAGGAGCGCGGTGGTCAAGCGATGATACCCTGCATGTCACACTGTCCTTGTTGTGCTCGTTGGAGGCTTGTACACGACCCGCATGCCACGCAAATTGCCCGGGTCTGCTTGAGCAGTTGTCGCCCTGTGCCTGACATGCGCGCTGGTGCTCTCAGCGTAAGCTCCACACAGCACAGCTGCGGAGGCGGCGCGCGGGTCGTGCAAGGTACCTTGATGCATTGAGAGTGGGCCCGCTGTGGGGTAGGTGACTATCGCAGCGAGGGCATGCGCTCGCCTCCTCTGGATGTGTCCAGTCAATTGACTGCATGGGCCCTTGCGCAGGAGGCGGCCGGGGCGCCCGCGGACGAGGCGGAGGCCGGCGCGGAGGCCAAGCCGGCCGAGGCGCCAAAGGTGGCGCCGGGCGACCGCGACGAGCTCTGGGCCGACCTGTGGGCGCACGGGCCGCTGGAGACGATCGACGCGGGGCAGTTCTACCGCGTGATCGGGCGCACGGGCATCAACTACGGGCCCACTTTCCGCATGG
>JAABUH010005432.1_pt1 | contig 10030 bp, 9 predicted proteins | sample 5559121 | NCBI WGS metagenome assembly JAABUH01 (sample SAMN10711871, study PRJNA513364) | rock metagenome | isolation source: Antarctica rocks | place: Antarctica: Victoria Land, Battleship Promontory nord | collected 2015-12-28 | reverse complement strand
GCTCGTCGACGGGGCGAACCACCAGATCGAGCGGATCAACGCCGAAGCACACGCCCGCGGGACAACCGTGCACCTCCTGATCGACTTCGTCCACGTCGTCGAATACCTGTGGAAAGCGACCTGGTGCTTCCACGCCGAAGGCGACCCGACCGCCGAGACCTGGGTGCACGACAAGGCCCGCGACGTCCTCGCCGGCAAGGCCCGCACCGTCGCCGCCACCATCCGGCGCACCGCCACCAACCGCCGGCTCACCGGCACCGCCCGCAAAGGCGCCGACGACGCAGCCCGCTACCTGACCAACAAGGCCAGGCCCCCTACCTGGACTACCCCACCGCGCTGGCCGGCGGCTGGCCAATCGCCACCGGCGTCATCGAAGGCGCGTGCCGATTCTTGATAGCCGACCGGCTCGACGTCACCGGAGCCAGATGGGGACTCCTCGGCGCGGAAGCGGTCCTACAGCTACGCGCACTACGCAGCAAGGGCGACTTCGACGAGTACTGGACCTTCCACCAAGCACAGGAACGACAACGGATACACGCAACCCGCTACGCCGACAACGTCATCCCCCTAGCAGCATGACCGTCACTCCAGCGGAGCCGCACTCTACTCTATGACCTCCTTGAGTCGCCTCCCCCTAAACTTATGGGTATTGTTGGTCTAGCCTAGGTCGACCTCGTCCCCGTCCCGGAGAGAGTGATACTGCGTGCGGGGCTCCGGCTCAGGCCGGCTCCCGTCCGAGGATGAGCCCCTTGCGGAGGTACTCGTACAGCCCGTCGAAGATGTTTCCGGTCAGGTCGAGGACGGCCTGGTCGTCGAGGGTGAGGGAGAGCCCGCGGATGATGATGTCCAAGCCCGGGGCGGCCGGGGCGTCGAAGCGGTCATCTTCGAGGTCTGCTTCGTGGACCACCTCGGCGATCGCGGACAGGACCGGGTCGTGGAGCTGGTACCGCTTCAGCATCGTCTCGAAGGTGCAGTCCGGACCGTGGTGGGCCAGCTCGACCCCGGGCATGTCGAAGGGTATGGCGTCCTGGGCGACGTCCGCCGAGTCATCGACGAAGGAGAACCCGGCGTCCGGGTCGATGAAGCGCCGGATCAGCCAGGCGCAGCCTGCGCGGTCGACGTGGACGCCGCCGCGGGTGGCCCACCTCACGCGTGCTGCCTCTCGCCGCCCGGTCGGGGCATCAGGTCCGCCGCGGCCGCATCTGCGGACAGGAGGTCGGCTATCGCCCCCTGTGCCGTCTCGCGCTCCACAGGCGGGAAGTAGTCCCGGCGGGCAATCTTGCGCAGCTGGGTGCGCAGCCGTCGGGCGGCCCGGGCCCGAGCAGGGCCCACGAGGGCTGATGCCACGCGCGCTTCTTCGCCCAGGGCGGAGTACTCCGCGCGGCGCTCATCGGCCATGGCTGCGGCGATCTCGCGCTCCTGTGCCGGGGACGTCGGCTTGGCGAGCCACACTGTGGCCGTCCCGCCGTTCTCGAGGATCTCGGCGGCGATCCAGCCGAAATGCTCCCGGGTGCGCGCGTCTGCGGGGAGGGCGACGAGCCCGTCGCCGAGCTGGGCGACGCCGAGTGCTTGGAGGCGCCGCCAGAGGGCGACTCGGGGACTGGAGGGCACGCGGGGCATCCGGTAGTTCAGCAGCACCCATCCGCCGGGCACCAGGGCATCGTCCTGCATCCAGCCATCGTAGCCATGCAACCACGGTTACGATAAAGTTGGGTGTTGACCCCCACCCCCGGAGGAAACCTCGAATGATCTCGCTCGTGCTGATCGTCATCGCCGCCGTGGTCGCCGCGGCGGCCTCGGCCCTTGCCGCCCTCTTCGTGCGTTGGCCCCCCCTGCCGCTGGTCGCCACTGCCGTCGGCACATTCGTCCTGGTGGTCGTGTGGCGACTGGTGTCCAACGCGCTGAACCTGAACGAGGACTTCATGCCCGCGATCAGCGTCGGAGACGCGGTCTGCCTGCTCGCCGGGGGCCTCCCGCCTGCCGCCGTGTCGGCAGCGCTCCCGAAGATGCCGCGCAAGGGTGTGGTCATCCTAGTCGGCGCCCTGGCCGCGTTCGTCGTGAACGTCGTCATCCTCTGAACCACGGAGCTCGAGAATGCGCTCCGCAAGGAACCCCCACCCCGCCCTGGCCGCCGCCGGCCTGCTGGCGCCGCTGTGTGCGGCGCTGCTGCTGGCCGGCTGCTCGTCCTCCGGTGCGGCCCCGGCATCGTCCCTGCCGCTGAAGCAGGTCCAGGACCTGCCCCTGCCCGGCGGGGCGACCCGGCTGGACTACCAGTCCCTGGACCCGACCACGGGCCGGCTCTACATCGCCCACCTCGGCGATGGCACGGTCCAGGCCGTGGACCTGACCAGGACCGCCGTCGTCGGGACCGTGCAGGGCACCTCCTTCGTGCACGGGGTGATGGTAGCCCCGGATCGGCACCTGCTCCTCGCGGCAGCGTCCAGTACCGGCGAGGTCGCCCTGATCGACACAGCCACACTCAGCATCACGGGGCGGGTGAAGGCAGGGAACACCCCGGACGGGATCGCCTACGACCCCGCCCAGGCCAAGGCTTACGTCTCCAACGAGCACGACCACGCCGAGACCGTCATCGACCTGGCCACCGGCCAGGCCAAGGCACCGATCGAGATCGGCGGCGAGGCCGGCAACACCGTCTTCGACCCAGCGAGCGGGAAGGTCTACGTCAATGTCCAGGACCGCGACCAGCTCCTGGCGATCGATCCCGCCACGGACACCGTCACGGACCGGATTCCCCTCGACGGGTGCGAAGCCAACCATGGCCTCTACGTCGACGGGGCACAGCAGCTGGCCTTCGTCGCCTGCCAGGACAACGCCAAGCTCCTCGTCATCGACCTACGCACCCGCAAGGTCGCCGCCCGCCACGACACCGGGGACACCCCCGACGTGCTCGCCTACGACCAGGGCCTGCACCGGCTCTACGTCGCCTCCGAATCCGGGGTCGTAAGCATCTTCGACGAGAAGCACCGCACCCTTGTCCCGGTCGCCTCGGCCAAGCTGGCCGAGAACGCCCACACCGTCGCCGTCGACCAGGCCACCCACCGGGTTTACTTCCCCCTGCAGGACATCGACGGGCATCCCGTCCTACGCGTCATGGAGCCAGCACCATGAGCCGCAGCCCTCGCCGCGAGAAGAAGCCGCAGCCCCCCACCGGCGCCCCCGAAGCGGGGCACGGCCAGGACGGAGCGGCCGCACGCCCCCAGGGCCCCGCGCAGCAGCCCACGCACGAACAGGTCCCGTTCCGGAAGTTCGTCCTGTACTTCCTGCGCCTGGGCACCACCGGGTTCGGCGGCCCGATCGCCACCGTCGGCTACATGCAACGCGACCTCGTCGAGCAGCGCGGATGGATCGACCGGAAGGACTTCCTCGACGGCGTCGCGCTCGGTCAGACCATGCCTGGCCCACTGGCCGCACAGGTCGCGATGTGGATCGGCTACCTCCGGCGCGGGGCCTGGGGGGCCCTCGCGGTCGCGGGTGCGTTCATCGCCCCCTCGTTCCTGATCGTCGTCGCCGCCGGGGCCCTGTACGCCGCCTACTCGCGGACCGGGATCGTCCAGGCCCTCTTCTACAGCATCGCCCCAGCCGTGATGGCGATCATCGCCATCGCAGGCTACAAGCTCCTCAGGCTCACCGACCGGTCAGACTGGCGCCTCTGGGTCATCAGCACCGTCGTCTTCACGATCACAGCCCTGACCGGCTCCGAGCCCATTCCGCTGATCCTCGGCGCGGGCGTCGCCGTCCTGCTCATCGACGCCCCGCCCCGGTGGCCGTTCCGCCGCAGGCGCTCCCCGAGGCCCCCCGAAGCGCCCCAGGCCCCGCCGCAGGGGGCGAAGGCCGTCCTGCTCCCTGTCGCTCTCGCCGTCCCGGCCGGTATCGGGACGCTGCTACCGCTGGGACTGTTCTTCCTCCAGACCGGGGCGCTCGTCTTCGGCTCCGGGCTGGCCATCGTGCCACTGCTGCGCGACGGGGTCGTTGCCCAGCACCACTGGCTCGACCAGTCCCAGTTCCTCGACGCGGTCGCCATGGGCCTGATCACCCCCGGCCCGGTCGTGATCACGGCCGGGTTCATCGGATACCTCGTCGCCGGGCTCCCAGGAGCGCTGGTCGCCGCTGTCGGAATCTTCACCCCCATCTACCTCGCGGTCGTCCTGCCCGGGCGGTGGTTCATCCGCCACCGGGACAACCGGCAGGTCAAGGCCTTCGTCGCCGGTGCCACCGCCGCCGCGGCCGGGGCGCTCTCCGGGGCGGTCGTCCTCCTCACGCGCGAGGCCGTCACGGACTGGGCGACGGCCGCCATCGCAGTCGTCACCCTCGGGCTGCTGCTGAAGTTCAAGATCGGCGAGCCCTGGATCGTCCTCGCCGCAGGAATCCTCGGAATCGTCCTCAAGCTCGTCCTGCACCTGCCCGACAGCGCCGTCTGAGAGTGAATCGCTGAAGTGACTTATCCAACTCCCTGCCGAGTATCCATGTCGCCTGTTGGATCAGCTGAGACCCGTGGCCGCCCGCCAGGCTGTGGCGGCTGGGCCACGCGGGGCGGCTTGACGGTCTTGGGCGACAGGCTGGCCACGAGTTGCTTGTACAGGTGCAGCGCATCTTGGGCGTCGGTCTTGACCCGGTCCCCGGCCGGACGCTGGATCTTCGACGCCGCCGCGACCTCGCAGCGGATCCCGGCCGCGGACAACGAGCGAGCGAGTCGAATCCCGTCGGCCCGACTCGTACACCACCGCCGACGGACCCAGCAACTACCCGACCCAGCGGATGATCTCCGACGGCGACGGCGACGGCGACGGCGACGGCGACGGCACCAGCCTCGCCTTGAACACCTCACCCGTCACCGCATCGATCGCCGCCGCCGCGACCGAGCGTGCATGCACGTCAAGACCAACACTCATACGCTCTGTGACACCGGGGCCTGCCACAACTGTCGGATAGGCCGAGCAGGCGGCCCCTGCTCGACAACCCACGAATCTTGTGAGCGAGGGGCCGCAACCACCCCCAAGGGCGGTCACTCCATACCGTCTAACCAGGGAACCTTTCGTGTCACGCGGCGTTGTCCCTGGATGAGACCCGTCGTAATCGGGCGCTTCGGCATGGACGAAAGCAGGTGTGTTGAGCAGCAGGCAGGTCGCGGAGACCTCGGAGCAGCAGCGGCGCAAGAAGCTCAACCAGATCAAGCGGGAGGAGGCCCGCAAGCACCGGCGGCGGATGATGGTGTCGGTAGCCGCCGGCGTCGTGATCGTCCTTGCGCTGGCGGGCGGCATCACGTGGGGTGTTCTAGCCTCCCGCCCGGAGAAGATCGCGCTCAGCGGGGTCCAGACGTTCAAGGTAGCGTCCCGGAACCACGTGACGACCCCGGTGAAGTACGCGCAGACCCCACCGGTCGGCGGGGACCACAACCCGACCTGGCTCAACTGCGGCATCTACGACCAGCCGGTTCCGAACGAGAACGCCGTCCACGACCTCGAGCACGGCGCCGTCTGGATCACCTACCGGCCCGACCTGCCCGCGGACCAGGTCGCCGAGTTGCAGAAGCTCGCTCGCAGCCAGACCTACATCACCCTCTCGCCCTACGACGGCCTGTCCACCCCCGTCGTCGCGTCGGCGTGGGGGGTGCAGCTCAAGCTCGAGGACGCCTCCGACGCGCGGCTGCTTCTGTTCATCGCCAAGTACAAGCAGGGCCCCCAGACCCCGGAGCCCGGCGCGCCGTGCAGCGGCGGCACCGGCACTCCAACCGGGTGAGGGAGGACACGAGGGCTTCTGTGACCACAGAAGGTGCGGTTCGCGGCGCGTCCCTCGACCGAACCGGCAGCCCGCTGCCCCCGTTGCGGGTCGTGCGGACCGTCCTGCTCGCGGTGATCTCCACCAGGACCCGTAGCACAGGAAGATCCTCCACCACTCCTCGCCGGGCTGGCGCCCCCCGGCTCGACGGCCACAATGCAGAAGACAACACGAGCGATGTCCACAGGATCGACCTGCCGCGGTGGCCCCAGTCGCGGTGGGCGTGCTCGCGGCGGCCTGCCCCCACCGCCCTGCGAGCTCGGTGTCGCCGTGTTGGATCTCGCCGAATGTCGTGGGCGAACAGTACCGAAAGCCCCTCAACGCTCTCGTCGAGTTCCACCCGCGGAAGGGCGCGCCAATGAGCCGACCCTTAAGACCGGGCAACAACCCGCAAGCTCGCCGACGACGTGCGGTGGCCCCAGTCGCCGTGGGCGTGCTCGCGGCGGCCTACCTGCTGACCGCCTGCAGCGCAGGCCCGCAGACGACGCCTGACACCCCGGCCACAAGTGCCGGGTCAGCACCGGTCAGCCCGCCAACCGGCAGTTCCGGACCGAGGCTTGCGCCATACCTGTTGCCCGCTGCCAGCAGCCCGGGGCACCTGAGCGCCGGCTCGGACCCCTCCACTCTGCCGGGACCGATCCTGATAGCGGACAAACTCAACGATCGGCTGCTGATCGTCGACCCGCAAGGACGGACCCGATGGCAGTTCCCGCAGCCGGGTGACCTGGCCACTGGACAGACCTTCAAGATCCCCGACGACGCGTTCTTCACTCCCGACGGCTCCCAGATCATCGCGACCGAAGAGGACGACTACGTCATCCGCGTCATCGACGTCGCCACCCACCAGATCCGCTACGAGTACGGCACCCCAGGCGTGCCCGGCTTCGGCCCGAACCAGCTGGACAACCCCGACGACGCGATGATGCTGCCCAACCGCGACATCGTCTCCGCCGACATCAAGAACTGCCGCATCATCGTGATCACCCAAGGGGAGCATCGCGTCAGCCGACAGTTGGGGCAGGTCGGGCGGTGCAGGCACGACCCGCCACGAACCTTCGGCAGTCCCAACGGTGCCTTCCCCCTTGCTGACGGACGCTTCCTCGTGACCGAGATCAACGGCAGTTGGGTCAGCGAAGTAGGCCTGGACGGGCAGGTCGCCTGGTCGGTACACCTGCCCAGCGTGGCCTACCCATCGGACAGCAACGAGGTCGCCGCCAACCGGTACCTGACCGTGGATTACTCACGGCCAGGGCAGATTCTCGAGTTCGACCGCAGCGGGCGGATCCTGTGGCGGTACGCCCCCACGGGAGGCGCAGCATTGAACAAGCCCTCTCTGGCCCTGCCTCTGCCCAACGGGGACATTCTCGCGAATGATGACGCCAATCACCGGGTCATCGTCGTCGACCCGCGAACCAACACCATCGTCTGGCAGTACGGGCACACCGGCCTCCCAGGGACGGCCGACGGCTATCTGAACAACCCCGACGGCGTGGACCTCTACCCACCCAATTCACTGCTGGTCATGCACGCCGCGTCATGAGCAAGCCTAGACGAGTACGGACATCAGTGCCCGAGCACAGCACCAGTGCTCAGGGCGAGGACATCACCCGAAGGACCGCGCTCGAGGAAGAGCACCGCGCAGCAGCGGCGCCGGGTGACCCGATCTGCCAGCGTCCCGACCGCCAGACTGGCCAGCGCGGTGTCCAGCAATCAGCACGGTCAGCATTGTCAGCATTGTCAGCACGATGCGGTGCGCAGATGGCTGTAGCCGCGCGCGGCCGCAACACGCCGAGCAGCACCGAGGTGAAGCCGGGCGCGCCGCCCGCCCGGCAATGAGCAGCGTCGCGTCCCGGCCCACTGCCCACGCATCGCCGTCACAACCCAGCCGGGAACGGGTAGCTGGCTGGTTGGCTCACCTCCGTTCCGGTCAGTCCGTAGATGATGGCGATCTCCTGGTGCGCGGGAAGCACCAGCTGGGTCGGGTCGCCCGGGTCATGGTGCGCTGTTGATGAAGAACTGCAGCCGGTGGCCGGTGTCGGCGCACAGGCTGCCCAGGCTGCCCAGGCACGAGCGCGTCAGCTGCACGTTCCACTCGGTGAACAACTGTCCGAGGGTGAACCGGGCGGCCTGCGGCGCCTCGATGTGCACGGTGCTGCTCGCATCGTGCGTGTGCAGCGGCGACAGCTGCGGTCCCGGCACCCAGCTGGCCGATTTGGAGCTGCGCCAACGGCGCCGGGCCCGGGCCGAGGACCGGATCCGGATCGCCAAGGACACCGGGCTGATGAACCTGCCGCTCGGCTTCGCCCAGAACCGGATCTGGTGCGCCATCGTCGCGCTGGCCGTCGAGGTCACCGCCTGGATGCAGATGCTCGCCCTGACCGGCGCTGGGAACCCAAACGGCTGCGGCGCCGACTGTTCACCATCCCGGCCACGATCGCCTCCACCGGCCGGCAGGTCCGGCTTCACCTCGCGGCCAAGGCCCCCTGGGCCGACCTGGTCAACGACGCCGTCCACCGGCTACGAGCCCTCGCGGTTCCGGGGTAGAACCCACCCACCCGTCCCGACAACCACCGCGCGAGCCCCGGCCACCTGGAACCGGCGCCCACCCGAGACGACACTCGGGCCACTGTCACACCCCGATCCCAGAACCAACCCCAGACGGCGCCCCACGGCCGCCACGACGCTCGCCGGCCGAGCGATGAAAGATCCGGGCTAAGGAGTCCCAAAGCGTCTGCGCCACGTCGCTTCTCGGTGCCGACCGCCGTTGTGCTGTAACGGCTCAAAGCCCCGATGGCGGGCGGGACTTCGGGGTGGGCGCACGGCTCGCTCATCCCCGAGGCGCCACTGCTGGTTGTCCCAGCCTCCATCAACGTCTCGGAGCTCAAGGTCAGCGAGATCAGGATGCTGATCCCGCAGCAACGCCCGCACCAAGTCCTGCCCGAACTCGAAGGCGTCCAACCAAAAGCCTCCGATGATGGACCGTCTGTTTCTGCTGCGAACAGGGTAGAGCGTTCCGCTGTTCCCGAGGATCAAGGGCGCTCCTGCCCGGAGTCGCTCGACCGCTCGTGCCCCGACCGAAAGGTGCGTCATACCGCCGCCTATGACTGGCGCCGTATTCACTCTGCAACGCCGCAGCGAAATGCCCTGACCTGCCGCGATGGGCGTGCGTTCTTGTCCGGTGAGGGATCCGCATACGGACGCAGTTCGTCCCGTAAGCGACACCATTGCGGACAATCACCTTCTTTGGGCTCGGCGCCTCCCGTCGTGACCGCAGGCCGTTCCTCGTGCGGGACGCCGGCGGTCCCGATTAGCGCTGCGGTCCCGATCAGCGCAACGCCGGTCTGCCGCAGGTTCGGTCTCGGATCCGGGAACCCGTGGCTGGTCGGATCGGCAGGCCGTCTTGCGGTCGCCTGGCAGACTGGGAGCCTGCGGAGGTGGTGCGCGTGTCGAAGGTCGATGCTCAGGTGCAGATGGACGCTGTCGTGCTCGATCGCGTCGATGCGCTTGCCGCAGCGCTCGGCAGCAGTCGCGACCAGGTGATCGAGAACTCGGTGCGGCGTAGCCTCGCTGCGGTGGCCTTGAGCGAGGTGCTGGGGCTGGTGCGGCAACGCACCGGGGGCGGCCTCGCTGAGGAGAGCGCGACCGACCTTGCCTACAGCGAGGTGAAGGCCGCTCGTGCGGAGCGGGGCGCCTCGCCTGGCGCGCTGCCTCGTCGGCAGTGACGCCAGAGCACCCTTCCCGGCCGGGACTCCCGCGGCTGGTGGTCGACCCTGGCGTGTGGGTGTCGGCTTTGATCGGGAAGCCGGGTGCTCCCGACGAACTGCTCGAAGCTGCCGCGAACGGCCGTCTGGTTGTCCTGATATCTCCGCTTCTGCTAGCCGAACTTAACGAGGTTCTCGCGAGGGACAAGTTCAGGCGGTACTTCAGTGTCGCGGAGGGTGAGGCGTTCGCGGCGGCCCTCGTTCTGCTAGCACAGGCTGTGGAAGACCCGCCTCCTGATGGCCGGCTGCAGGTTTGTCGCGACCCGGATGACGATTACCTCGTGGCGCTGACAGAAGCATGCGAGGCAACACTGCTGGTCAGTGGTGACAAGGACCTGCTGGCGGTGCAGCGCCCGGGTCTCGACGTGCGCTCGCCCCGGTCCGCTGCGGATGCGGTCGGTTACCGGCACCCCTGGGGACCGGCCCTACTGCCAGCCACAGATGAGGCGGCGCTCGCGCAGGCCGAGGCCGAG
>JAABUH010005431.1_pt1 | contig 10031 bp, 14 predicted proteins | sample 5559121 | NCBI WGS metagenome assembly JAABUH01 (sample SAMN10711871, study PRJNA513364) | rock metagenome | isolation source: Antarctica rocks | place: Antarctica: Victoria Land, Battleship Promontory nord | collected 2015-12-28 | reverse complement strand
TCTGCCTCAAAGCGTGCGAGCTCGGACTCAAGGTCCGCCATAGCAGAGAGCGGACTCCTGATCGGCTTGCTTGACAGGCAGGAGAACCCTGTAATTGCCACAGAGCACGCCGAACCGATGAATGTCAAGCAAGAAGCTTCAGTGGATGTGCCTGTGTGATGCAGCGATGTGATTTTACGACGATGTATCCGAAGTCTGCGAAGACTCATGCACCGAAGAAGAATATTACCAGACTTTCCTGAGAACTGCGCAGCTGACCGCCTGCGCTTTGACTTTTACTGTCCGCTGCACAATCAGGCTCTAACGTCTGCGCGATCGTGCCCTCAAGCTCACCACGCATTACGGAACTGATCAAGCTTGGCTTCGGCTTGAGCTCTGTTGACTGACAGTACGACACATCTTGTGATCTTACAGCCTCTGTCAACCACGGCCACGGTCATACCGGCCATTGACCTCAGATCCAGTTGGCAAAGACAAAAGAGTTACCGTTCAGCCTTACCGCGTCGACCCGCCCGTCAAAAACCAGGTAAGCACCTGGTACCTGTCCTGCCACGCTTTCGTGTTGCAAATATCACGGTGTATCCGTAGCAGAAGTTTATGCACTTCATCTGCCTGTCTACTTGCTCTGCATATAAACAATTTGCTCACGGTGCTGCGCAGCTACAACGAAAAGGCTTGTCCTGGCATGTATATTGACTTTCAACAAATTCCCCGCAGGCTGGCGCTACCGGTCCTCAGCAGACTACTTTTAGGCTGAGTGTCGATTCAAGCTATCTGGCACGTATGTGGTGAACTGACGTGAGCCTGAGGCCGGAGAGCCCCGGGCAGATAGCCATAGTGTACATATTTCTTGCTGCCAGTTTTGAGCCCTGGCATTTTGGAGCTTTGCATGCGCCTTGATGACTGGCGCCAATGGTGCCAAGAAGCGGAAGCTAACTTGTCATGATGACAAGGCACAGGTACTTTTTGTAGCCTGTCTGCCCTGGGCTGAGCAATGTCTTGACACAGCACTGTCAACTGCACAGGACAGTGGCGAGGCAGCTCCTGCAGAACTTCAGGACACAGCAGAACCAGGGCCTGCAGGTCAACCTACAGCTGTCACCAATGGCAATGGCAGTCACCTGCAGCATAGCTTTCAAGCGTATACATCCTTTAACGCTGAAAATGCCAGAATGTATCCAGAGTGGAGCGTGCCTGAGCCTGTGGCAGTACCTCGGCGTGTGAGTGCAGACAATGCCAGGCTGTTCCCTGAGTGGAGCGTGCCTGAGCCTGTTGCAGTCCCCCATGGTGTCAACGGCATGTGGGGACCGGTGTGGCTACAACAGCAAGAACCTGCTGCACAGCAGCTACAGCAGTCCGTGCAACTAGGTTCAGCACAGCAACACAAGCTGCCTGGTAGAGCTGCACTCCACACACAGCCACACAGTGTACACCTGGACCAGCAAGCTGGGCCACAACCTCAGCCTGTGGACGCTGGGCAGCATGAAACAGTGCAGCAAGCAGCGCAGCAGCAGCCGCATAATAATCAGCACGTGTCTGCGCTGGAACCTGCACCTGCTCCAGCAACACAGTCTGCTGATACACTTGTACAACCCCAGCAGCAGCAACACCCGTCTGTTAGTCATATCTCCCTTGCTCCACCCTCCACGTCTGATGCTAAACAACTTCCAACCTCTGCTCAGCCTCCTGCTGAGCAATTGCATGTTCTGTCACGAACAATTACACAGGACCCTGCCACTGTGATGCAAGCAAGCATGCCACTTGAGCTGCATCAGCAGCTTGCACAGCAGCAGCCTGAACAGCAGCTGCATTTGCGACAACAACAAGAGCAGGGTCAGCGGCCACTCCCAAAACCTCCTTCTGGGATTGATGACCTGAGCGACAGCAAAGTCGAGCAAGGACATCAGCAGCCTGGGTCAGGCTTGCTGGACGCAGCCCCAGGGCCACCAGATGCAGCCCCAATGACGGTTGGCCCCAATGTTGGAGCCTACTCACAGAGGGAGCTGTTTTTGCAGAACCTTGAACAAGCTGGGGAGATGTCCTTTGAGTATGTGCTGAACGATGGGCAGCGGCACAACAGCATATGGTCAGTGGCAGCCTTTGCTGGATATGCCTTGGCCACATCAAACTTCCCTGATGCGATATTGCTGCATGGACATTGCATTCTTGGGCAGACTTTTGGCTTCCATGCTGACGCACTGACATGCAAACCTCAATCATTGCTGCTCTGCACCTGCCGGCATTGCCATTATTCTACATCAAACGCCCTTATGATGACTGCTGCTTAACTAGCTACCCAACTCATGTGTATGCTGCACCTGCTGATTCAGTGTTGCCATCAACACATCCCTCCTCATGACTGCACATGTTCTTGATTGCAGGCTCATTGCGCTGAAAAACATCTTTTCAAAGCAGCTGCCCAACATGCCACGTGAGTACATAGCACGACTGGTACTAGACCGGCGGCATCGCTCGGTGGCCATTGTGAGGAGGAGGCGGAATGTAGTGGGTGGCATCACCTACAGGCCCTTCCACCAGCAGCGCTTTGGGGAGATTGCCTTCTGTGCGGTCACTGCCAATGAGCAGGTCAAAGGCTTTGGCACGCGCCTCATGAACTTCACCAAGGTACTGCAGCCATTCACCTCACGCCTCTGTCACCTTGGACTTGCCTCAGATCGTCAGCTTCATTGTTCTGGGTTATTTTCCCCCAGCAGATTTTCCAAGTTACCTTGGACTTGCCTCAGATCATCAGCTTCATTGTCTTGGGTTATTTTCCCCAGCAGATTTTCAAGCAGAAGGGCTTGTTGCTTCTGTTGCTTCTGTTTTCTCACAAGCAGCAGTCCAGCCAAGGAGCTGCAGAAAGCGTCATCCAGCTGATTGCAGGAACTGCTCGGTGCATGCCTGCAATCATTGTCAAGGTCATGTGGCTGAGGTCATGTAGTCAGACAACCAGCTGGCACATTCTCACCCGACCATGCTGACTATCAGTTGACCACAATGACGACCATCACATGGGCTTGCCGTGTCACGCGTCTTGTCGACCTCTTGGTTGCAGCCAACAAGTGTGTGGTAGCGCAGGAGTATGCCAAGACTCAGGACCAGCTGACACACTTCCTGACGTATGCCGACAACAATGCTGTGGGCTACTTTGCCAAGCAGGGCTTCACAAAGGAGATCACCCTGGATAAGGAGTGGGTGAGCTCCCCATTTATTTGTTGCTTTCCAAGCCAGCCATGATTGAACAACGTGCTTTTGCGTCACTGCCCATGCCGGCAGCATCTAAGGCCGGTCCTCATATAGTTGTTGATGTTCATGCTAGCATTGAGTGAACACCATGCCTTGCATCACTGCCCATGCCAGGATCATCTAAGGCTGCACCACTGCTGACTGCTGCCAGTGACGTAGTTGCTCATCACGCTGTACACAAGACTGCATCATGCCCATTGGTCCTGGACAGCCAAACACTTCTTATGGCATGAACTGAGATAATGTTAGAAAATGGAATATCAACTGTCATGGGGACAATTTCTTTACTGCCTTGCAGTGCCCTTTACAATGGCCTGGTCATCTCTTTGTCCTCACAGCAGATTTTTGCATGACATGTTTGCATGCATGGATGGACTGGCAGGCCACATGCGTGCAGTGGTACAAGCCCTTCCATCACATTGTGGGCAGCAATCACATGATGAAGTTATACTAGAGTGCCTGCAGCCATCACACCTGCCTGGCTGACTGTCTCAGTCTGTACGTATGTGCTTGTAGTGGGTTGGGTACATCAAAGACTACGATGGCGGCACTCTCATGGAGTGTGTCATAGTGCAGCGCCTCCCTCACACCCGCTTGCCAGCTATGATTCAGGCTCAGAAGCAAGCCTTGGACAGCCGCATCAGGCAGTACTCCAGGTCACATGTCGTGCATGATGGCCTTTCCGCCTTCCAGGAAGGCCGTAGGCGGGTTGAGATCAGCAGTATACCAGGTGAGAGACATATCACAGCCTAGGAAGCTAATATGGATACTTTGCTGTGCTTGGTTGCTGTCACGTACCTGTTGCTAGCAATCATGTCCTCTTCTGCAATCGTTGTAGGGGTTCATCACTGCCACACACCAGCACTTCAAGCTTGTCTCAGGCGCTACGTTGCTCAGCAACTGGGTCAGTCTCCGGCAACATTACATCCAAAATCCAAAAAAGCTGCATCTGTGTAGTGTTGCTGTTTGCAGGGGTGAAAGAAGCAGGCTGGGATCCTGGTGACCCCTCAGGGACAGGCGTCAACCTGGTGATGAACAACAGCATCCTTGACGCCACCCCCAATAACTTGCAGCATTTCATGCTGATGGTGGTCCACCAAGTGCAGCAGCAGGAAGATGCCTGGCCCTTCTTGCATGCTGTGACTCTGGAGGAGGTGCCAGACTACCATGACATCATCAAGGTCAGCCCCTGGTTGTCAGTACCAGACAGCGCATATGCATGTCACTGCAGGATGTTCATTAGCAACCGAGTGACAAACTTGTCTTTGTATCAGGGGGCAGGTTGTATTGCTGCTTGAACTGTCCATCACGCCACATTTGGACTCACATATGGCAGGGTTTGTAGCAAAGCAAAGCCTGCAAGGCCACCTATCCGTGTGCACCTGATGGAACACCAGGTGAACACTAGAATGTGTAAGGGTGTTTGCTGATGGTAGCAGGGCTCATAACTGTATGAACAGTCACACCGTATCTAGAGACCTGTGGCAAAGATTCGCTAGCCGGCTTAGAAGCTAAGCAGGCATGTGGATTCATAGCTGCTGCTTGTCTTGCAGGATCCCATGGATCTAGGCCTCATGGAGCAGCGCCTGAAGAAGAAGGACTACTACCTGACATTGGACATTTTTGCAGCAGACATGCGGCGCATCTTCAACAATGCCAGGGTGTACAATGCCAGTGATTCAGCTTACTACAAATGGGCTAACAAGTTGGAAGCCTTCTTTGATCAGTACATGCATGCACATTTACTGTTTGGACAGTAAAGACTCAACCATTTTGTCTCTTCTGCTTGACTACAGCCCTTGCTTTGTCCTTCATGTTCATCCTGATACGTCACTTCACTGACCCCAGAGTGTACCATTCCACGCACTTGTTTCAGATGCGTGATTACCAGTCTTTCACTGCTGTCCAAATTTAAGTTCAAGCTGCTGCAAATTGGCCTTGCTCTCTGGCACAATCAGAACTCGTGTTGGAGGCATATATAATTATACGTCATGAGTCACCAAAGAACTTGGACCATGCATGGGCAATGCTGAGGGATTCCACCCCAACTGTTGCTCTTTTACTCTTTACATTCAAATATGGTCAAGATTCACCACCATCACTTAGTTGTAAAGAGATGCTATCATACATCTGACTCATATCAACGACTCATGCATTTTGCAGCTACTCGTAATCAACATCGGGCCTAGTCTGCAATCCTGGAGGCTGCCTCTTTGGGCTTGCCTTCAGCAATGGCATTGCTTGTCTTGTTCAGATTTTTAGATGAGGTACTGCCTGATGAAGAGGTCGCCCTGCACAAACACACCGCGAAGCACATCAGCCCATTGGTGGGAAGCATGATGTCAAGTCCCTTCATGTATGCTCTACACACGTGCTGACTCAGAAAGCGTCAGTTGTGGCAAGCAGAGCAGTCAGCAATGACTAGCAGCTGGCAGTGGTGCTGCAGGGTCAGAGCCACTACCTGTGACTTGCTGTCAACATGATCAGAGTGGTGAGCACGCTACTTTCCACTGACTCTGTACATCAAACAGTTCTGTCGGTACAAAACAAACAGGTTGACACAGAAAGCCAGAGATGTAGATACAGTCTGTATGTTTGACATGTGTACTGGCAAAGATCTCATTGTTATGTTCAACAGTTTGATGCCTAGTTTGATTGTTGTTACTGACTTACTCCTCAGCAGCTCCTGTGATCTTCTTCTTCAGCTCATCAACATCCTGAATCAGCTCCTGTCTGCTGCTCTGCAAGTACAGTCCTGATTGTCAGTATAGTGCTTGCCCTATTTCAACGACCTGATGTCAAAAGTAACCAACGTGCCCTGAGGACATCAAGTCCAGTCAGCAGAGATTAGGAGACCTTGTGCACATACCTTGAACAACAGATACCGGTACACAAACCAGGATGTGTACCCTAGACCAACCAACTCAAGTAGCTTTGGCACCTGCATTCAGCATCAGACGCATAAATTTGCTGCCTCATAACGATCCCATGGCAACTTGTTGGTAGCTGATGAGAAAGTACAGCACTGCTGCCTACACTTGCACATATCCTACCAAGGGTACTGAGTTCACTGCAGACACAATGGTGGAGGAGAACCACAGCAGCACCACAGCTCCTACTCCATAGACTGCTACAGCTGTCTTGTTTTCTACTTTGTCCCACTGCAGCACAGTGTGGCAATCAGAGCTCCGATCACCGATGTACTATTTAGCATGGCACTGCTTCTGCTGCTGCGCGACTTGTTGCGACATCTCACCCTGTTTTGCAAGTCTTTTACTAGCTGCTCAACATCAAGACCCTCATCTGAGCTTTGCGCGGCACGGACCTGAAGGCTCTTTGAGGCCCTGGTTGCCTGCAAGAAATTCGATAGATGGTACTTACCGCCCGTGATATCATGCGCAAACCGACGAAGACCATGGTTTGCTTCACTGACCTTGTTTGTCCGCAGGCTCAAGATTGAGTGGCTGAAAGCCTTGCGACCAACTGGGACAGCCGATCGTGCACTGGAGCTACGAGCCTGCACGGCGGGTCTGCTTGTGAAGTTGATGGTTTGCGTCATCGCGGCCATGATTTCAGAAGATCAGGAGGCTTGTTGGCAAGCACAGTAAAAACACGGAAAATGGCGCACTTGATGCTGTGTCGAGGAGGTAGATCAGTCTGAGCGGTGGGGACTAGCTGCGCTGCGAGGCAAGGGATTCTGCAGCGTTCATTTCGCGTTTCACATTTTCGGCAATCTGGACCAATCGCAATGCAGGCCAGGATATTCGCCATTTCAGTATCCCTCAGCTTGTGCTCTATGCATGCATGCACCTGCACGCATCTTATGTTGCAGCTAGTGCCTTTGTCATAGCTCCGCCGGATAGTGCATGCGCTTTGCTCACAAGAGGATACGGAAGTCAAAATTGCATCTTGATCCTCAATTTTCAAAGTTGTCGTGACTAGGCAATGTTATATCATGGTGTACAACTGTCTGAGCAAGGCTCAAAGACTTGTTTCATCCTATGGTCAGTCCTAAAGGTTTTCCAACTGCTGCTATCCATACAAAGGCAAATGATACATGCTATCAATACAGCACATCCCTACTCTACCAAATAAATGCAACGCACAGATGTGTGACACATGTATCAGACTTCGGTAAGATCTATCAGGTCTCCATCCTGCACGGGCCGAGAGTCCCGCCTGTGTTTTCTATCAGATTTACTGCGCTTCAGCCCTTGTGAAAGCGCAGCCTGCTTGTCATCTCTTTGACTTTGCAGGCCTGGTCTTTGGGCTGCCCCGCCAGCTGAACTTGACTCAGCAACTACAGGAGCCTGATGAGAGCTGACAGGCAGTGACTGAGACTCAGGCTTTTGCCTACTGCTTGCACTGATGACAGATTTGAGCCCCTTGCTGCTACCACCTGCGTTCTCAGCAGATTCTTTGCTATCAGCCAGAGAATCGGGCGAGCTGCTCTGTAGTGCCTCTAACAGCAGCTCAGCACCATGCTTCACTAGGCTTGGATCAGCTGAACTTGCATCAGCTGACTTCACTAGCAGCTTGGCAGTGCTGCTCTCAGGGCCTGGCCAGACTGCAACACTGCTGACAGGAATGCCCAAGCTTGGTGTGGGCTGAGGCGCCTTGGGACTCTGGCGGGAACCTTCGTGGCGGGAATACATCTCCCGCAGAGTTGGGGAGCCAATTTGGCGCCCTTTTGGAGTGTGCTTCTGAGGTGATGGAGAACTAAGCTGTTTTGTCCTTGGAGACAGGGCAGCAAAGCGGGACGCTTGTGACAGCTCTGGAAATGCGCCAGGTGATGGCATGACGACTGGAGATCCAAGCTGGGCTGTTTGGGACAGATCTAGAGAGGAGGAAGTGCTGCGTCTGCGCTTCTGTGCTCTGCTGGCCTCAGGGGCCTTCATGAACACAAGAGGTTTCAGTGTCCTTGCAATGCATGCAAGAGTGCCCGTCACAGTCTAAAATGAACACAAGGGATGTAGGCTCAGGGTATAAACCTATAGGAGGGGACGGTAGCTGCTTGGCCTCATGCGCATTTACATTCACACGTGTAAATCCACACCCATGTGTGTGTGAATTCACATTCATGTGTGTGTGTGAGTTCATGTTCAGGTGCTTGTGAAACATGCTGATGCTGTGAACGCATTTTGGCCACTTATCACCAAGAGCCAAGGCAGCAGACCATCGCAACGTGTTAGTGGCAGTGCCTGCAGCTGTGTACCTTGGCAGAGGTCATCCCTGCAGTGCTGTCCTGCTGAGCAGGCACGTTCTTGCCCTGTGGCTCAGCCTCAGTATCTGGGGAATTGCCCTTGGGCCGTTTCCCTGTGTGGGGTTTGGAAGAGCCCTCCTTGTCGGCCACAGAGAATTGGCCTTTGTGGCGCTTCCCTACCTGGGAATCTGAAGTGCCCTGTGGCTGGATCCCAGAGGAATTGGCCTTGGGGCCCTTGCCAGCTTGAACTCTGGCAAGAGCAGGAATGCCTTTGGGCTGCTGAACAGGGCCTCTGGAATCTGCAGTTCTCTGCTCTCTATTCTTCCTCTTCTTCACTAAGCCAGCTCCTGCCTTCTGGCTGCCTTCCTTAGACAGAAGCGCTGTAGCTGATGCAGCATGCTTGCCTGGCGTCTGTAACTCAGCCTTATGCAAAGCTGAGTCATCCCTCTTGGCTTTGGGTGCCGAGCCTACTACTTTCTGTTTGTAAACCTCCTGTGAATGTGCTGGGGCTGCTGCAGGCTGCCCTGAGGCAGACGTTGCCACAGCCCCTTTGCCCTGCCCTGCTTTGACACTGCCCAGTCCTGATGTACCCTGCTTAGCAACAGCTTCTCCATGAAAGCCATTCAGACCATGGCCAGTTTCACCTTTGATGCCTGTTGACGGCACAGCAGCTGCTTTGGGCTTGTCCAAGGCTGCTTGTTGCGCCTCAGAGGCATGTGGCTTTGCTGCTTTGGTCTGCGAGACTGCGTGGGAGGAGGCCTTGGCACTGCCAGTCAGCTGTGGCAAGGAGGACCGGACAGAGTCCAGGGAAGAGGTGTTGTTGTGACGCTCAGCTGCGCCTTGATCAGGGGTTTTCCTCAATGCCTGGGATCTGGCAGCTCTCCATGCTGAAGCAGAGAGGAAACATCAGTGGCGTGTTACTTTGCTGTTGCATTCCTGTTACACTGCTGTTGCATTGTGGCATGCATATTGTGCACGAAAGCCTAGAATTTGTCACAGTGTCCTTGTCAAGCAATGTCAGTGCTACTCTGGAGACATGCTCCTGAATGCTGCTGATCATCTCTGAGACAGTCACCTCATCACAGCACATAACACGGGTCAAGCTGGCAGAGACGACACAGGTAGGACTACATCAGGCTGCAAAGAATGCACCAGCTTCCGTCAACAGCAGCTTCAGAGCTGGAGCTAGGCACTGCACACATCAATCAGAGCACACACTGACACTCCCACAGTACAACAGCGATGGTGCCAGACCCACCACAAAAGCACACTACGCACAGGGAGTAGCTCACCAGTGAGGGCCTCTGCATCACTGCATTCAGGATGCTCCACCTTATACCGCTGAACCCACTGCACTGTACGGTCTCCTCCAGCAGGACTGCGAGCCACAAAGAGGGGGGCATCTGGAAGCCTCACTTTTCGCCTTGCACCGCTCTGCTCTGGTATCTTGTCACCAGCATCACTAGAGGACTTGCCTTTGTTGGCAGCATTGTCAGAGGCCTTGTCAGCAGACAGCTTGTTAGCATTGTCAGAGGACTTATCAGCACCACTAGAAGGCCTGTGGGTGCCATCTACAGAAGGC
>JAABUH010005430.1_pt1 | contig 10032 bp, 13 predicted proteins | sample 5559121 | NCBI WGS metagenome assembly JAABUH01 (sample SAMN10711871, study PRJNA513364) | rock metagenome | isolation source: Antarctica rocks | place: Antarctica: Victoria Land, Battleship Promontory nord | collected 2015-12-28 | reverse complement strand
GCGGAGGCCAAGGCGGGCGCGCTGGGCGGGTCGGTGGCGGCGCTGCAGGCGGCCACGCAGGTCGAGCCGCTGGGCGGCGGCTACGACATGGCCGTGGAGACGCTCGCGCTCGCCTGCTTCGCGGCCACGCAGCTTGCGCGCCAGGCGCGCTGCCCGCCCCGCTTCCTTGTCAGGGCTGTGAGATACTGAAGATGTTGCCATCTTTGGTGCCTGCGAGTCTTCAGCTGTGTCCTGGAGCCGGGCGAAGCGGACACACACTTTGTTGGTGCCTGTCTACGCCCTTGACACGACGCACGAAACGCTTGCGTTGGCCTTCATTCGGCCGGCTTGATAGGCTTGGTGCGTCGCGCTGCCACTTATATAGCAACGTGATAACACATAGCGCTCAAGAGTGGTGACATATCATAGTAGGTATGGCTCGAAACCGGCCATGCCGGTCTGAGGCCTGCGGCAGGGCGCATGTACGCCTCTGCATGACTAGCAGCGGATGGTGAATCAAAATCGCTGTTGGACCGCTGACGGACCGCGCAGGTGACGATCATGTATGCCGAGCTGCGCCCAGGCCCCGGCGCGCGCGTGCACGCGCACGTCAGCGCGCTCAGTGGCATGCCGGCGCCTGGCGGCGACAAGCCGCGCGCGCCGCCGCCGCGCCAGGATCCGCCGGACGCAGGGTCTGGACGGCCTGATGGTGATATGGGTGCCGTGGGAGGGCCGTACCGACGGCCCTGCAGCGGGCCGGGCAGTGAGAACGGCAGGGCAGCCGAGCCCGGGGCAGGCGAAGACCCGGGCGTGCCTGCTGCGGCCCTGACCGAGGGCGGCGCCGTGCAGCGCATGTCGCCATTTGCGAGGCATGCAGGGAGCGCCGGGCCGCGCATCGGCAACCTGGCGGACAGAGATGCCCCGCACGGAGCGCATGCGCACTTGGGCATGCGCTCCGATGAGAGTCGTGCGCATCTGGCCAGCGCGCTAGACGCCGGCGGCTGGCCAGCAGTATGGCAGCGCGCTGGCTGGGCCGCCATGAGCGGCGGGGCATTTCGCCCAGGCCGCAGCATGCAGAGCTCGCGCTCCGCGCCGCCAGCAGCCCTGCGCGCTGGCGCAGCGCGCTGCTCCGTCCCCGCAGCGTCCCGGATGCCAGCCGCTGACTTGGAGCGAGGCGAGGGCGCGCCCGGCGCTCCGCGCAGCGGTGGCAGCGGCGCCGCGGGCGGAGCGCTGGGCGGGCATGCAGGGCCTGGCCCAGGCCCACACCCCGCCGCTGCGTCGTCTCCAGCCCTTGCCGCTGCGCTGCCCGGCGTGCCAGAGCGCGACGAGAGTGACACGCGCACGCCTCAACTCTGCCAGTCGGCGGTGCCACGGGCCGGTGCGCAAGTGACTCCTGCGCTGTCGGCAGGGCAGCGGCTGGGCACCCAGCCCTCGTTCCACAGTCCCGACAACCCATGGGAGTAAGGGCTTTAGGCTATAGCCTTTAGCAATGTGGATGTTCATGTACTAGTGCTGGGTTGCGTGTGTTCCGCTCCGTGTCGCATCTGCTACCTACTCAGCTCTGTCCAGCTCCGTCTGACACAGGTACTGAAGGTAGTCCCCATGTATTCTGCTGCTTGCTCTGGATTGTCGTGCTTCATCTTTTGTGTCTAGGCAGCATGATGCAATTTTGGGCTGCATCAAACTGCGCCGCACATGCGGATACGTCTCATACCTGCTTGTCTGTCACCATTGCTGTAGGATGTTAGCTAAATTGTTATTGTTTGGACGTGTCAGTGCATGCTTGCACATCCTGCCTCAAGTTGTGGTCAAGGTGTGAGGGAATGCATCACTGATCAAGGCTGAACATGCAACATGTGTATCCTTGTAACAGAGGATAACGACTTCAATCACAGCATGCCATCATATTTGGCCGTGCTGAGACGCACGACAGCTGCCCCCCATACATGGAGGGACCACGCTGGTCTCAGCTGAATATTATGATAGGTCCCGTGCAGCACCCTCAAGGCCGTCCCTGCACTGCGTTTGCCTACATGTGAACCTCCTCTGGCAATCTGCGAACACACTGTAGGGGCTGCACAAGCTGACTCTCAGTACCTCGGGCATGTGTCTATTTAAAGCGCTGCACGGGTGTGCACAGTGATTGCACATCCCCCTCGCAACACAAGGCCAGGAGAACCAGAGCTAATTATACCCAAAGGTGCTCGACCGCCTAAGAAGAACGACCTTGCCCCAGCTGCAGTCACCGAGCATAGCCATATATAATGCCAAGGCCCTCACTTCGCACACGATTGAGCCGATACGCGTGCAACGCCTGCGCATGCGCGCGCGCCGCCAGCGGCGACCACGCCAGCACATGCATGTGCTGTGGTGCGACGCACTCGCGCCCCTGCAAGAGATGTTCATGTCACTGTCAGCCTCTGCAGGCATGAAGCAAACGTATATGATGAGGACGGATTGCTATGTGCAGCGTTAGCGCGCATGGACAGACTCTGCTCAGGCTCTATCAGCGCGTGCAGGCCAGTCGCGATATGGCAGACAGTCTCTGGCCATGAACAGTGTTGGATCGCTGGTTGGGCCAAGCTGGCATCCTCCAATCTTGCAGACGGCCTCTGGTACTCCATGAGCAGAGGCTCCGTGCACCGCTGCCTGGGCCCAAACAGACGCCCCGAGCCCTGGCAGCCACTGGCGAGCGCATCAAGCGCGCCTGGACTGGGCTGCGGCAGGCGCCGCCGGCAGAGCGCGGGCTAATGATGTCAGGACTGTCCGGCGGGCGCGCGCCGATCGCGACGCGCCGGCCGAAGCACGCATGACTGCGCCCGCGCTCCAGCGGATCCACGTCGTCGGCGCTCAGTCCTGCGCACCTACTTATTTATACCAGTGCACAGCGAGAGTGCGACGCACCTCGGACAGCTGCATGGCCAAGTGCTGACATATGGCAAGTCCGCCGGCATCTGTAACCCCTCCTTGATGCTTGCATGTGGGAATTGCCATCATGAGGACGGCAGGCACATGCAGAGGAACATTGCACCTAACAGTTGCCGAGCCCCTGCCCTGGATGCGCACCCTCGCCCAAGCCCATGACGCGCTCGGCGGTGCTGACCCGCGCGGCAGCCGTGCGCGCGCATGCAGCACGGCCCCGCGGCGAGTCGGGTTCTGGCGCATCAACAAGCGCGGCTGTTCCGTACAGGCGGTCGGCCTGGGTGTGCACAAAATTAAGTTTGTGCTGCGGCGGCAAATGCTGCTGGGGCAGGACATTGCAAAATGCCTACCTCCCGCCGGCGAAAGAGGCATGCATGCAGGCAACGCTGAGTGCACTTGGTCTGGCAGACATTTGCACTTACAGCCGCCCCAGACACACGAGGAGAGCTGCACACACGTCTGAAAGTCCCTGGGATGCCATTGGTCAGTCACAGGCAGGATCGATCACTGCTGCCATGCAGTGAGTGCCTGCACGCGCGGAGGAGCTTGCGGCTTCACGTGCCAATGGCGAGAGCGCGCATGCGCGCCTGCGCGGAGGGCGCGCTGTAGCAGCGCTTGGAGGTGCGCGCCGCTTGGGCCGCGGGCTCAGAGCCCCCAGGCGCGCCCTGGCACAGGATGTCCCTGCATCACGCCGCGTGTGCAGGCCGGGCGTCAGACCGCTGCACCGTCCACAGTCCGGATGCCGTGCGCGCTCGAGCACAGCATCATGCACTGGGTGGAAAGTGCAACCGCGAGCGCGGCGCAGGCCGGGCAAGGGCCTGCGCACCGCGGCGGCCGCAGCAGGGGCGAGTGCGGCGTCCACGCCCGGCCGGGCGGCGGCGGCGCGCCCTCCCGGCCGTCCCAGGGCGGCCGCCCGCGGCCCCTGAGCGGCCTGTCGCGCCCCTGGAACCGCGCGCCCAGCAGCAGGCCTGCCGCGCGGAGAGCGTGAGCCTCGTGATGCGCAGTGAAAGCTTGCCAGACTAACCAGGCAGGTGTGGTTGGGCCGCGGCCTGAGTCATGCGACTGCATGAGCCTCACAGACACTCCCCGAGGTCTGGCTGGCGCGGCCTGCGCCGGACGCTTCTGGATGTCAACGTGGGCGCTTTGGCAGGGCGCTGTCAGTGCCGGCCGTGAGGCAGACGCCAATGTTCTGCTGCCGGGGGTGCGTTCCGCCGGCCCAACTCCACCTCAGCTGCCTGGCCGCCCACACGAGCCGGAGGGGCCCACCCGCGGCGACAGTGGGCGCCGGCGGCTGCCCACGGCCAGGCCGCTGCTGCCGGGGCGGCGCCGCAGCCGCCCCGCACCAGCAGGTCCCGCAGCCGGGCGCCTGCAGCGACAGGGGTAGGGTAGGGTTAGGGGCCCCATCCCGTTACAGGGCTTCCGGTGCCTGCTCGCCCTGCACGCCCTGGCGCCCCGCGTGCGGCGCCGCGCACACCACAGGAGCTGCCTCCTGTGCTGCGTGTGCGCGTCACGCAAGCTGGCGCCTTCGCGTCGGTCACCAGCAGTGGCACCCAACGCCAGAGCTGCTAGCTGGAGCACAGACGTACGACTAGACAGAGGCTGTGCTGGAACGGGGGGGCGCCCAAGGTGTGGTACCTGACAGCGCTGGGGCGGTGCTGCGCAGGGCGCTGGCGCCGGCGCCGGGCGCGGACACCACTGCGCCGGGCCTGCGCCACCGCACTAAATCCGGTTTTGCACTGCAGCCGTTTGCGGACTGAGAGGGGCTCTTGCGGCAGCCCGGAGCTTCCATGCACGTTCGGGCGTGAGCATATGCTACAAGCTGTCCCTACAGGCGCTCTGGTCAGCGCCAATAGTCAGCACGCAGCAGCCGCGAGCAGCGGAGCGGCGAGCGCCCCAGGGGGCGCGCACTCCTTGGCGCGCGCCGCCGCTCGTACGGGAGCGCCCACGCCACGGTGGGGGCAAACCACCTGCGACCGCGCGCTGTGCGCCTTTAGCGCCGCAGGGGCTTGTAGAAGGGGGCGTGCCTGCGACTCCTGTGAGCGCGCACCCAGGCGGAGGCGCAGGAGGCTTCTTCCTGGGGGTGGGTATGCGGGCCGGGGGAGCCGCCATAGCGCCCCCGCTGCCTGGCTCCGAGCACTGCACAGCACGAAGGCTCAAGACGCCGGGGGCGGGCCTGAAGACAGCTAGCTGCCTCTCTCGGTTTGTAATCAAAGGCGAAAGCGGGACGGAACGGTGAGCGGGGGAAGAGGCAACGGTCGAGCGCGACTCAAGCATTCCCGCTTTGCCTAGGCCGCCATTGTGCCAGTGCAGTGGTGAAGGGCGGGGCCAGGAGGCAGGATGCAAGTGGCAGGCGCCCTGGCGGGCGGCTGCGGCTGCACAATGGGGGCGCAAAATTGCGGCAGGCCGGCCGGGGCGGGGCGCTGCCGTGCACCGTCGAGGAGAGACAGGCGAGCGTTTGACAAGGCTGCGCGGAGGCGCTCGGAGCTGGTCGCCTCCATCGGTGCGCGCCTCGCTGCCGCACGGCTTGCCTCCCTGGCTACTTGTGCGCTGCAGCTCTGCCGGGGCCGCTCCGGCTGGGCGGACGTGACCGAGCGTGTGGTGCCACTGCACCCCCGGACCTCGCACTTTGAACAGCATGTCCATTTGTATAAGCAGCACATATCCGGTCGTAGCACTTGCACACCCCCTGCGCGTGCTTGCTCGGCTGTTGTGCACCCGCTCTGTACAGTCACGAAGTGGTGTCCAGTGGTCAAAGTGGTGTGAATGTGGCGGAGCAGGCTCCCTTGCCTGAGAGCGCCCAGCGCGTGACACAAGCTTTGGCTAGCACACCAAGTTGTTCGGGTGTAGAGTGGCCCAGCATCAGCATGCAGCTCGCCCAACAGCACTTTGAGCGGATAAGCACAGTCCGCGTTCTCTCACTGCTTTGAAGGGGGGGCTTTCTGTCTTGCTTGGCACGGCCTCCGGTCAATATGACTGACCTGCATGCTTGTCCTATTTGTGGGTACTGGTGTGCAGCGCCGGCTTGGCCGCTGAGCGAGAGGCAGCGCAGGTCTCGGAGTGCCGGCCTGCGCGCAGCTGCTGGGCGTCAAGCCGCCCTCGCTCCTGCAGAGCGTACAAACACAAGGGTGACGTGACTGTGTAAGCCTGCCCCTGCTCGTCGCTGAGGCTGTGCGGCGCTCGTGGCGCAGTGCCGGCCGGGCTGCCGTCGAGCGCGGAGGCGGCCGCGGGCAACGGCGTCGCCGACTCGCAGCTGCTGGACCCAGACCTGCTGGCGCTGCTGCAGGACGTGCAGGCGGGCGGCGTGTCGCCGGAGGCGGCCGCGCTGCAGCTGCGCGAGCGCAGCGCGGGCTACGAGCAGGCGCGCGCGCTCAAAGTGCTTGGTCTGAGGAACAGCCCTTGCTTCACGGGTCACGGGAGTGCAAGCGGTACACTGCTCCGCTGAGGCTGTCGAAGGGGGTGGAGGAGACGTGCTCATGTGCGAAAGATTATGGCCCTAAAGCCCAGTGCCATCAGCCGGTGCTGCAGCTGCGCATGCGCTGCCCACCCCAGCCGCTGCTCCTTGGTGCCACTCGAGCACTTGTCAGGAGCGGTTGTCGGCATGCAGCAACACACCATGGCTTCGCTCCGAACGTGGTCAGACCTGTGCCGCACGGTTGGCGGGCTGCCAGCGTTCGGAGGCGCCCCGCACCGCAACCTCCTCGCGGAGGGCAGGTCAACGAAGCCCCGCGCCCTTCCCGGCAGCCCGCTGGTGCCCGGGGGAAAGGGGAAGAGCCTGGTCGGAGCGGGCCGCAGGGCGGAGCAGGGCTCCCGCGCGGGGGGAGCTGGCAGAGGTTCAAGTTGAGCGGGCGGCGCCGCGCGCCAGGTGCTGGAGGGCGAGGCCAAGCTGGACTCCTGGCGCGCCGAGCGGACGGGCTTCCCGGAAGTGGTATTTGGGCCCGGCAAGAGTGCGGAGCAGGTCGCGGCCATCATGCGCAAGATGGCCGGCAACGAGCAGGTCGTGATGGCCACGCGCATCGCGCCAGAGGCGCGCCCGCCTGCGCCCTGCCCTGTCCTGGACCTAATGGCCCGACTCTTTGGCAGCGATGACCGTGTCGCGATGGCCATCCGGAACCCGCGTCACGGAGTGTGCCTGGGGGTGCGCGCCTGCAGCGCCGCTGACCAGGTTTCAGGCCTGCAGCATGTGCATGCGCGCCCTGTTGAGCCCGCTTTCCGGACAGCACAGGGCCGCATGTGTGTCGTGGGAGCTGTGCGTGCTGTCAGCCGCAGGATGCGTTTGCGGCTCCTTCTCTGTGCCGGCGCGTGCAGAGCGCCGCAGGGCACACTGTGCTTCAAACACAGAGGCGCTTGGCCGCATGCCGCAGGTGGCGGCGGCGGTGCGCGCGCTGCTGCCGGACATAGAGTACAGCGCGCAGGCGCGCGTGCTCACGCTACGCGGCGCCCAGGGTGGCCGCCGCAAGCAGCGCCGCCTGCCGGGTGCGCCGCATGCGGCCCGGGTCATGATTCAGCTGGGCTTCGTAGCTGCTGACCCTTCGCTGCCTGTCTGGGCTGAGCTGTAGGGTGAGCCAGCGGACGTTCTTCAGGTGGTCTTCTGCGTGATCTCATGAAACAGGTTGCTGCTGTTTCATGCGGACTGCAGTCAGCCTGCGTCAACTCTATTTCACAAGTTTACTGGTCCATTGCAGAGTGTGTTGCTGTGCACCACGGACAGGCACAGTGGCGGTGCTGTCGGCGGGCACGGCGGACGAGGCGGTCGCAGAGGAGTGCCGGCTGACGGCGGACGTCATGGGCTGCTACTGCTTCCGGCTGCCCGACGTGTCCGTGGACGGCCTGCACCGCCTGCTGCAGAACCTGCCGGGCGCGCCACCCTACATGCTAGGGTTTGCAGTTAAAGCTACACACTGCTACTGCTTCCGGCTGCCCGACGTGTCCGTGGATGGCCTGCACCGCCTGCTCCAGAACCTGCCGGGCGCGCCGTCCTAGGGCTAGGGTAGATTAGAGCTGGTGCAGAACCTGCCGGGCGCGCCGCCCCACGGCCAGGGCTAGGAGACAGGGCTGCTGCAGAATCTGCCGGGCGCGCCGCCCTACAGGGTAGGGCTCGACACTGGGCTGCGTCCTGCAGCCCCAGCAGCCGCAAGCAACGGCTTCACCCTGCCCTGACGCCAATGCTATACCCGCAAGCATTTTCGCTCCGCGCTGAAGATGAGCCTTACTTCTGCCTACCCTCTTCGGTCGCTGCTCTGGCCCTTGTCATGCCCCACGACAAAACAGTCTGAGTGGACGGACCTGGCGCTGCAGCGGTGCGCGCGGCGGATGTCGTGGTTGTCGTAGCCGGCACGGACGGCGCGCTGCCGGCCGTGGTGGCGGGCCTGGTGGAGGCGCCCGTCGTCGCTGTGCCGACCTCCATCGGCTACGGCGCCGCGCTGCAGGCGCGCCGGCGCCACTGAGCTGCTAACATGGAAACAATGTTGCTCATTGTGTGTGGGCTGCTTGCCAGCATGGAAATAATGCTGCTCATTGCATGTAGGCCCCTTTGCGATGCAAGTGTATGTGATGAGGACCCTAGGGAGAGTCCTAGTATGCCAGGGTGGCTCGTCCAAGTGGGAGAACGGTCAGGCACAGCGTTCCTTGCCTGCCTCTCGAAATGAAAAGTGGCGGTGCATAACGCTCCCTCTTTTGGCGCAGGGCCTGACGCCGCTGCTGGCCGCGCTCACGGCGTCCTCCCCGGGCGTCAGCGTGGTCAACATCGACAACGGTGCGTGCCCTGCTCAGTGCGCTGTGGCGCGGGGTTGCGGCTCAGAGTGGGAGACCTGTGCCAGACTGTATCTCTGAAGACTGACGCAAGACTGGCTGCGCCCGCTGGCCAGGCCCCACCAGCCCCTTTGCTGCTGTCACACTAACAGAGCAGCTCGAAGCGAATGGCGTGACAGCATGCCGACATGGTCCGGGATTGCCGTCGCAGGGTTCGGGGCGGCGATGATCGCCGCACGCATCCTGCGCATTGCGGCCACGCGCACGCTCAAGTCCGTCCAGGCGGCTACAGTGGCGTCGTCGGCCGAGCCTGCGGCTAAGGCGTAGGTTTAGGAGTAAAGATTGAGAGCGAAGACAGACGCGCCCTGCGGCAGCATCGCGCGCGGGCGTCTAGAGCGAGCTGTGTGGCGTATGGAAGACACTGAAGTTTTGGTGGGCGAGGTGCGCTCACCCGGGGCTTAAAGCATGACGCGTGCGCTGAGTGCAGCCCTTGTGCAGGGCAGGCGAGGTTGTTAAAGGATCATCACATGTGCCTAGATGTGTGCAGGGTCTGGTCATGTGGGATGCGAGCTGGGAGCAGTTTTTGGAAGTTTATTCTTTGGTGGCCAGAGCTTGGCAGCGGGGGCAGTAGCCTGCCAGGCCTGCCAGGTACACATCTCTGCATTTCGTCCTGCTCAACAGAAGGGAGCACCGCAGAGCAGCGTTGCTGCTGTACACTTGTGCGACCCTGTGTGACTTGGACCTTGTGTGAGTTGGAGGCACTACAATGTCTGCCAAGTGCAACGTTGCCGTCGTTCATGCTACTTACCGGTCCTTGCATGCAGCGCGTTTCGGGTGCATGATCCCGTAATATATGTAGCCGAGGGTGCAGTGGTGTTGCAAACCTCCATGTGTGGCAATTCTAGGTGACGAGGATGCAGATGCTTACGAGAGGCTGAGAGTGGAGTGTGCTTCAGGTGCTGTAACAGTGTTTGCGGCATGGTGGCATATGTGGACGTAAAAGTTGACAAAAGAGCACCGCTTTGCTGAGCCTGCGACGCATTGGCGCCCAAACCCCCCTTTTCTTTGAAAAAGCTACAGTGAATGAAAGCATAGCGGAAAGTAGCCAGAGCGTGAGGTCTTACAAGCCAATGGGCAGCTGCGTGTTAGAACTGCCATAGGTAATGGACGTGCTGGTCAGCAGCAACATACTCGCACACCTAGCAGCGTGCAACATGCACGCAAACAATGTCAGTCACAAGTCCATGTTCATGCGTTCCAACATGCCAGGCTAGGATGTAAGCCCTTAACAGGCACAACATATCAAGTTGCCAAGAGCTGCCAAGAGCATGCACCACGCCATGTCAGGCAGTGGCTGAACATGCTGCCGCTCCCAGCTGCGCA
>JAABUH010005427.1_pt1 | contig 10034 bp, 7 predicted proteins | sample 5559121 | NCBI WGS metagenome assembly JAABUH01 (sample SAMN10711871, study PRJNA513364) | rock metagenome | isolation source: Antarctica rocks | place: Antarctica: Victoria Land, Battleship Promontory nord | collected 2015-12-28 | reverse complement strand
TCGACAATAATGCTCTGTTCTCAGTCATCTTCTCGATCTCTTTCTTTCTAAACAAAGACTTTCATTCTCGTATGAGCTTTGAACTCGATGTCATCGAATATGAAAGTTCTCGTGAACGCTTGCAGGCAACTAAAGTCGAGAATATATCTGAACATATGAACAAAACACTGAAGTTTGCTCGCGAGTCGCTAGTCAAAACACGGGAACAAATGATGAAACAAGTCAATAAGCATAGAAAAGAAGTTGATTACGAGATCGAATCAAAGATGTTCCTGAATGAAAGAAACATCGTTACAGCGAGATCTTTCAAGAAGCTAGATGACAAAATGCTCGATTCTTTCATCAATCTAGATTTCGTCGACTCTTCATATAAACTGAAATTATCAGAGTCTATGCATGTTCATGATGTATTTCATTCTGACCTGCTTCGCTCTGCCGTCGACGATCCCTTGCCTGGTCAAAAGAATGAATTCTCAGATTCAATAGTGATAAACGACGAAGACGAGTGGGAAATCGATGATATATTGAATTTCCGCCGATATCGAAGACGACTTCAGTATAGAGTCAAATGGAATGACTATGACAATGATCTCAATTGATACAACGCTGATGACGACGAATTTATGAACGCTCAGAAGGTCGTTGACGATTTTCATATTCGATACTCGAACAAACCGCGCTAATCGACAATTCAATCAATCACGATTTAACAGGCCTGAGCCTGTGAAATTATGATTGAGCAATCAATCGAGCCGGGCAGAAAATACATTCATGCGAACATGAATCGTCGAAGAAGAAAGGTAATGTCACGATTCTAGCCTTGCCAGACTCAGCCTTCTAGCCTTGTCAGACCTATTCTCGCTTCGTCACCTTGACTAGTCCCTATTGAGCCTAGCGTCGGCTGAGAAACACACATATGTAGCCAGCTTCTTTTCTGTAGCTATCTTTCTTTCTTAGCATTTATCTTCTAGTTAAATGACACTTCTATCTGACTCGCTCTAGACAGATCTCTAACAAGAATCTCATTCATCATCTCAATAATCTTTTCTTTTGCAATGATCATCATGACAACAATCATTTATTTATTCTTTTTATCAGTTATTTTATCAATCATAACAGCAGTCTTTATAATTTTTCTCATGATAACAGTTTCTATAATCTTTTTCGTGACAACAGTCTTTGCAATTTATTCAGTGATAGCAAGATTGATAACAAGATTCATCTGTACATGATGTCAACTATGAATCTTTTGATTCTATTCTGTTCTGAATAGAAGTCAGAAGAGTCAAGAGATTTCAATTTGATGCAGTTTGAATGATGTTAGAATGTTGCATAATCAGAAAAGTTGTCATGCAGAGTTTTCACTCATGCAACAACATTCTTTTTTAACAGTCATAATTGATCTACGAAGAAGATTAATGACATGTCGATGTCAGTAAAAGATGAAAAGATACTACTAGTAGAATAGTCGACTCAGATGAAGAGTCTGAGAGTCATGATTACAAGTGATCGAAGAATTTGCAACTCGTTGACTGCGTCAATATTGAAACGTCTTCATCACATCAACAGTGTCATCGAGTAATTGATGAAAAGATATCAGATAGAATAAATGAATTAGATGATGAGTCTTGAGTTTATGATTACATGTGCTCGAAGAAGTAGTAATTCATTGATCATGCTGATATACTGAGAAGGCTTGAACTCATCTTCTTTACTTGACATCAAGTCATACATCTATCTACGTGAAAAATTGAAAGTGCATGAGAATGATCAGAACACATCTCTACTATCGATCAGCTAAGCATCAAATGATTGCAATCGCACGTTTATATTAACAATCTATTCAATGTCTACGTGACACAAGTCAAATCAAAAGAAGAAAAGAGTTATTCAGTACAATCACACTCTATCTTTTCATTGTACATGTCTTTCTTTCATCACACATTTCTCTGCTCAATGAATGATAATCATTAAGCAAGAGAACACAGTTTCTGCGTTACAATCACAAGCATCACGAGTGCAAAGAAATATCTTTCATCTTCAAATCGAAAATTGAATCGAAACATCATATTCATTGTATAAAATATCATCAATGAAGAGCAGAGCAAAGACGATGCGTTACAATAAACAGCACAGACACTCATAAGAGTTTACTCAAGCGTCACGCACTGAATAAAAGCTATAGATTCATTATTGATAACACAGTGTCAATTTTATTGTTTTGATGACGTGAAGTTATTATGTAGTCGATGAGCGATTTTCTCTCTCAGAGAGTTTTGTTCGTTCGATATACATAGCATAGTTTCCCTCATAAGTCAAGTTTAAATCAATGTCACAAGAGTGTATGAATTCAAATCAAATCAAATCAAATCAGTGATAGCAATCTTCATCATTTCAGTTTACTTCTTCTTCTTCTTTTTCTTTTTCTTCTTCTTTTTTATCATTTCAGTCTGCAATTACAGTTCAGTAATTAAGTTTCATTGAAAAGTCAAAAGAAAAGAAAAAGATATTTGATCAGTTCTTCATCTGAAAGATAAACAAGATTTCATGTCAAATAATCAAACAAAAGCTTGCAGAAATGAAAATCATAATGAATGCTCAGATGTGATTTACAAATGATTTGAAAAATATGATAGATTCAACATCTGCTATTTATTGAACTGTTATACAAGTAGAAATATCAGATGAAATGATTCATATTTTTAAGAAAAATTTGAAGTTCTTCAAGTTGATCTGATGTAAGATCAAGACTTTATTAAAACTGAATCATTAAATAAAGTCAAATTTCTGAATCAAATTTCTGATTTTTTATCTTCAATTTTGTTACGATTCTAGTCTTCGTTTATTCTTCAACTAGTTTTCATCTTGATCTTCTTCTAATCAAGTCTAGTGAGCATTCAAGCTAGAGATGATGTCATTGAAACTCTGCATCATATGTGTAAGATGTCAACTCAATCGAGTTTAGCACAGAGCTGAGAAACACACATATAAGAATTAAGTTCTTTTCTGTAGATACTTTTCTTTCTTAGCATTTATCTATTAGTTAAATGACATTCATATGACTCGCTTTATGCTGATCTCTAACAGTAGATAAATGCTAATCAACTACTCTGCTATCAACGTGTAGATGATATGAAACAATCTACTTCGTTCATTCAGAAATTCGCAAGAAATTCTTTGAATTTATATCACTTTTTATTCGCAAGAAATTCTTCGAATATTGTATTCATTTGTTTATCAGAAAATTCACAAGAACTTCTTTGAATTATATTTATCAAATTTATCACAATCTATCTTTATCTTCAATCTTTCATCATGATACATGACTTTAAATCAGTCGAATCTTGAATGATTCATCTGCTTAAAAGCATTGCAAATAAATGAATTTTTCTTCTTTCTTTCGATGCTTCAGCTGAATCTCAGAATGTCGCGATTTCATGAAACATCAAGATTAAAAAACAACTACGTCAGTGAGCTCTTGATCAGTTGAACAAGATCATCAAGATGTTAAACAAGCTAAAAGATCAATAGACTAATCGCGTCGAGTCGAGTCATTGAGGTCGAGTCGAGTTTTCAACCCGTCAAGACTTGATTCAAGTCAGAATTCTTGACTTGAGTATTCAAGTCAAGTTGAGATGTTCGACTTGAGTATTCAAGTTGAGTCAAAGAATTGAAATCGAGTATTGATTCGGAATTTTCAATTCGGCTCGTCAAGACATGAAGATAGATAGATAGATATTCTATTATGACTCTCTATTATGACTTTCTATCATGACTTTCTATCAAATAGCCTTCATGTTTCTCTATCATAGCTTCTCTTCATGACTTCTCTTCATGACTTTTCTTCATGACTTTCTATCAAACAGCCTTCATAGTTTCCCGTCATGACTCTCTATCATAGCTCTCTATCATAGCTCTCTATCAAAGCTTTCTATCAAACAATCTTCATGTTTCTCTTCATGTTCTTCTTCATGTTTCTCTTCATGTTTCCCTTCATGTTTTTCTTCATATTTTTCTTTATATTTCTCTTTATGACTTTCTACCAAAAAGATAATGCAAAAAGGTAATGCAAAGGTCAAAAACCGGAAAAATTTCTATATTTAACTCTCTTGATGTCATTTTCGATTGCTTGACGAGTCAAGTCAAGAACTTGAATCAAACTCTGATTCAAGATTGATATTAAGTTGAATCACGATGCTTGATTCGAGTAATTGAGTTGAATCGAATCAGAATGTAGATATGAAAACTCGACTCGACGATCAGTCTAAAGATCAATGAAACATGACTTTGAAATGCAATGAGCACTGAATCATTTTACAAGTTAAACATATTCAGAGACTGAAACAGTTAAAGATCAATTGCATGACAATGAACATTTTAGAAGAAATTAACATTCAATTATGAAAGACAATGTTGAAATTTAAAGAGAAACAGTGTTCAGCTGATCAGCTTTGATCTCAACAGTTTATTGAATCTCGATTTACTATGAATCATTTATTTCAACAAGATATTGAGTTGCATGCTTTTATTGAGAATCATACTCGACGAAAGACATATATTAAATTCATCTCATTCAAAAATGAACATCATCGATTCTATAAATTTTTGAATTCATTTATATTCACTGATGAAGATGAATCGACTTGAAAAGACTGAAGAAACAAGATGAACAACAAGCTGATTGTCAATGTTAATCAATTCAATGATGAAACTATTTGTATTGTTTACATGATGTTTAGACTAGAAGATGATGCTGCAAAACACATCTTCACTTGATGTTGTTTTGATTCTTTAAATTTATTCACTTCAATCTATAAGTTATTCAATCATTTAAAAGAAATATATGATGAACTGAATAAGAATTGAAAGTTTCAACGCAAATACAATGCTCTGAGATAAGCAGACAAGTTTTTCAATATCTTTTACTTCAACTTTATGAAGTTATTCAGCTATCTTGATTATGATGATTACATTCTGATGAACAATCTTCAGAATAAAATCAACAATCGCTTGCAGAATGCTCTATCAATCTGTTCAAAGAACTTTACTTCATTTTTTCGTTTAAAGAAATTTCTTCAAAATATGAATAATAAACAGCGAGTCAACTATCAGCTACACAGCGAACATCACATTGTCATCATCAAAGTCTCTGTCGTATCTGACAAATGCACTACTTCATTGTTAATGATGATTTCAATAATTGATTATGTTAAATCAATTATCTCTTTTATTTCTGAATCAATGAGATCATTTATCATCTGCTACATCTGCAAGATTTTAAATCACTTGTTCAAGAATTGTTCTTAAAACAAGATTAACATCTCAACTTTTTGAGCTTTCATCTTTCATTTACATGAAATCATCATTTTGAAGAAAAAAGAGAATGAGAAAATGTCTTCTTTCAAGAATAGCGAGACAAAAAATTAGTAACTTTCATCAAAGATGCGATGAAAGATGTGTTAATTTCTTCAATGATGAGCATGTCAGATGATTCTTTTGCTTTTGAATCTTTGACTATTAAATATATACTTTCTAGCAATGAAATTAATTACTTATTGAAGTCATTGATGAATATCAAAGCTGCTGACTATTCATTCATTAATGAAGTGATCGTGCAGATTGTTTATGATCAGTTGCAAATTGAGTCTTTGACTTTGATCAAAGCAAAGTCAATATGAGAATTCGACGATCATTATGCAAAAAAACTCATTACTCATGTCATCTATTCAAATCTGATGATTCAAGATCACATGATAAACATTGCTTCTATGTTGATCACTCGATTAAATCAACATCAAATAATTCTTGAAAAAACATGAATGAACAAAATTGATCTAGTAATAAATATACAAATTGACTTTCTTCAATTTTCAAATTTCAATTCTCGTTTGAAATTGATTGTTCTATCATCAAGCAATAAAACAATCACAGAACAGAAGAGCTTGATTTCTACTCATATACTGAAGAGATCTTTCACTTTCATTACATCTCAATTCAGTCAGAAATCATTCTCTTTCAGTCAGTTCAATGAAAAGTCAGTTAAACTAATTGAACAGTTAAAATTGCGTGACGCGACTTTAACTAACGTCAAAATTTCTAAATTGACTTCAGATTTATTGAACATTGTCATGATTGAAGCTGTGACTTATAAAATGTTAGTCAAATGATCAGATGTGAAGATTTTTGCTGTTATCATCTTGAAAATTGATCGACTCATAACTACAGTTGAAAATAAGTCTGAAAAAGTGAATCTGCATGAGTTCTTACACGTTCAAACTCTTGAAAAGATCAAAGTCAAGCTTCTCTTCGAGTATCATGACTATCTAGACATGTTCAATCGAACTATGATTAATCAACTATCATCTCATCATTTCTATGATCACAAAATTGAGTTGATCAATGAAGAAATGTTTCTTTGAAGCAGACTTTATCAGATGTTCAATCATAAACTTCAGAAGATAAAGAAGTATCTGATTGATCATTTAAACAAAGAATTCATTTTCTTCAGCTTTGCATCATATGTTTCGCTCATTTTGTTCATTGAAAAGAAAGACGAAAGTCTGCGTTTCTGCGTTGATTACAGAAAGCTCAATGCTTTGATCAAACGAAATCATTATTCTTTGTCATTGATAGACGAGACTTTTGCTTATATACAAGAAAGCAAGTATCTGACTCAATTAAACATTATTGTCGCGTTCAACAAACTACATATGCATTCAGATAGCGAAGATTTGACTATCTTTATTATCTTTTTCAACTCATATAAATATCATGTAATGCTCTTCAAATTAACAAATGAATCGACATTTTATCAACATTATATGAACGACATGTTGTTTAAATATTTACATCAGTTTTGTCAGATTTATCTAAATGACATTATCATTTATAGCAAGATTTTAAAGAAATACAAATGACATGTATGATTAATTCTGCATCAACTACAAGAGATCAATCTACAGATAAACATAAATAAATGCAAGTTTCATGTGCAGAAAATCATCTTTTTAAAACTATTGATATTCATTGAAGAATTGAAGATGAATTCTTGAAAGATACAAGTTGTTGTGAAATGATTTACATTTAATAATCTCACTCAAATACAGTTCTTCATTGACTTCTGCAACTTCTATCGACGCTTTATCAAGAACTTTTCGAAGATTGTTCATCTTATGATTCAACTTACTCAAAAGAAAATCATATTTGAATGAAATGAGATCTGTCAAATGACATTCGATTATATGAAGAGACATATGATCGAAACTTCAATACTTCGTCACTTTGATCAGACTCATAAAACTATTCTTGAAATCAATTCATTTGACTACGTTGTTAAAGATCAGCATAAAATGAGTCATATGAATGTCATTTAACTAATAAATAAATGCTAAGAAAGAAAAGTATTTACAGAAAAGAACTCAACTCTTATGTGTGTTTCTCAGCTCTGTGCTAAGCTCGAAAGAATTGACGTCTTACACATATAAGACAAAGTTTCAATGACATCACTTCTAGCTTGAATGCTCACTAGACTCGATTAGAAGAAGATCAAGATGAAGACTAGTCGAAGAATAAACGAAGATTAGAATCATAACATTACTCTTCTTTTCTGACTATTCATGTTCACATGAATGTTGTTTCTTAGTGCGCTTTTGTTGAATATTTGATATGAAAGTCGTTGATCACTTCTTGAGCGTTCATAAATTCGTTGTTGTCAGCATTATATCAGTTGAGATCATTGTCATAGCTCTTTCATTTAACTCAATATTGAAGTCATCTTCAATATTGTTGAAAATTCAATATATCATCAATCTTTCATTTGTTTTCATCATTTATCACTATTGATCTCGAGAATTCATTCTTCTGATCAGACAGAAAGTCATCAACGACAGAACGAAGAAGATCTGAATGAAATACATCATGTATACATATAGTGTCTGATAGTTTCAATTTATAGAAGAAGTCAACAGAATCTGTAATTAGACTTGTCATCGAGTTCAAGTTGCTTAATTCAACTCAAGTTAAGTTTCAGAATTGAGTTGAGTTGAGAGAAATCAACTCAATTCAATCGAGTTGAGTCAGATTCTTGATTCAACTCGATCAACTTAATGAGTTGACTTGAACTCGATTGCAGATCTAGAAAAAGAAGTTAGAGAGCTTTTCAAGCATATCAACATGTTTAAATGTCAACTCATTATTCTACTCATTATTCTACTCATCACTCTACTTACTATTCTACTCACTACTCTACTTACTACTCTACTCACTATTCTACTCGTCATTCTACTCGTCACTCTACTCATCACTTTACTCATCATTCTACCTACTTGTCTATCTACATGTTCAGCTATCAACTCAGCTACTTACTCATCTACTAAATTTTCTACCAAATTTCCCACCAAACTCTCTATCAAACTTCTCACCAAATTTCTCATCAAACTTTCTATCAAATTTTCCATCAAATTTCTCATCAAACTTTTCACCAACTTTTCTACCAAACTCTCTATCAAATTTCCCACCAAATTTTCTATCAAACTCACATGCTCATTACTTTATTAAAATTGATTGCAAAATTGATTGCAAAAAAAATTTGAAAAAAATTTGAGAGAGTTATACTATTTTTGATACATAGTATACTATATTTAGTATATAGAAATCAAGTTCAAGCAACTCAACTCAATCTTGAGTTGAGCTTGAATTGAGAAGAATCAACTCAATCTCAATTCAAACTCAGAATTGAGTTAAGTTGATTTCTCTCAATTCAATTCAACTCTAACTTGATGACAGATTTATCTGTAATCTTGAATGAATCAAGCATTTTATCATTTAGCTTTTTGAAGAATCTCGCTGTAATGATGTTTCTTTCGTTCAGAAACATCTTTGATTTGATCTTGTAATTGATCTTCTTTCTATGCTTATTAGCTTGTTTCATCATTCATTTTCATGTTTTAATCAAAGCTTCGCGAGCGAAGATTAACATCTTGTTCATGTGATTGAATATATCTTTGATTCTGATGATCTGCAAGCGTTCGCGAATGCTTTCATACTTGATGATGTCAGAATCGAAGCTCATATGAGAATGAAAGTTCTTATTCATGAAGAAGAAGATCAAGAAAATGACTGAAAACAAAATGTTATTGTTGACAAACTCAATCATAAGCAATCACTTGAATCAATCATTCTGCATGTATAAACAGAAGAAACAGAGATATTTTTTGACATTCTGATTGACTTGTTCGCTTTGATCGTTGATTTGAAAATGATAAACAATGAATAATTGAAGAGAAATGCTCAGTCATTTGCAAAGAAACTTTCAGAGAATGAAAGTGAACTGAGTATCTCAATTGTATACAATGAAGCTTGATAAATCATGAGTTCAATATACTCACTGAATTAACATTTCAGCTGTTCTTTTGACTGTGATATCTTCATCATCAATGATGCAAGAAATATAATGTCTTTTCTTTGACAATCTGCAGATGACAGTCAGAATAGCATTGTAGTCGTACGAATTAAATAAATCAATAATGAAGTTCATGACTATGTTTTATCATCGCTGTTCAAGTATGAATAAAAAATGTAACAGCTCATTTGATTTATTTTTAAACATCTTTGAGCGTTGACAGATATAACAGTTTCAAATATAATGATCTACTGTCTTTCACATGAATGATCAATAGTAGTTTCGTTTTATTATCTTTACAGTTTTAAGAATATCAGAATGATTCATCAATGACTGATCATGTACTTCACGAATCAGATTCATTTGTAGAAGTTCATTGAACGAAACTCATAACTGATTATCATGATACAAGATTCTCTTCTGAACATAACAATTCTTCAATTTAATATCTTTACATTGTGTTTCATCTTTTGCTATTGCTTCGCGAAGTAGCATACAATTCTCATCGATTCTATTAGTTTCAAGAATCTGTTTATAGATTGATTTGCTGATGTTCTTCTTTAAATCAGCAATCTTCATTCGATTCAACATCAGAATAGTGATTCATTAATAATGAATACACTCATTCTTGAAA
>JAABUH010005423.1_pt1 | contig 10041 bp, 12 predicted proteins | sample 5559121 | NCBI WGS metagenome assembly JAABUH01 (sample SAMN10711871, study PRJNA513364) | rock metagenome | isolation source: Antarctica rocks | place: Antarctica: Victoria Land, Battleship Promontory nord | collected 2015-12-28 | reverse complement strand
GTCTTCTCGAACAGGCCGGTGCCCTTGCCGCCGGAGTAGGTGGAGTAGGACGGCAGGTCGTAGTCGGTCGCGTGGTTCCAGGAGACCAGCGCGTCGCGCACGTCGCGCGGCAGCTCGGCGGCGGCGGCAGCGCCATCGTCGCCGGCGGCCGCGGGCACGCGCCAGGCCAGCGCGACGCCCTTGCGCCACAGGTCGGCGGCGCCGTTGCGCAGGGTCGCGCCGGCCTCCGACCCCTTCTTCATCAGGCTCACGTACGGCAGCGACGCGCGGTTCTGGCGCAGCGGGGAGCGCAGCAGCGCGTGCGGGCCGACCTCCAGCAGCAGCGCGTCGGCCGGGATGGCCGCGCAGGCCTCCACAAAGCGCACGCGGCTCACGTAGCTCTGCACGTGGTACTCCGGCCCGCACGCGGCGGCCGCCGGGTCCTCCGTGTCCAACGGGTAGCACGTGCTCAGCCAGGTCGCCGAGCGTGGCTTGGGCGCCGGCAGCACGGCCTCCAGCTCGGCGCGCAGCGCGCCGCTGAAGGCGTCGAGCGCGGGCGAGTGGTACGCGATGCCGAGCGTGTCGAGCTCGCGCACAAACACGCCCTCGGCCTTGAGCGCCTCCAGCAGCGGCGTCAGCTGCGCGGCCGGGCCCGACAGCGTGACGTTGGCGGGCGAGTTGTCGCAGCCGACGACGACGGCGCCGGCCAGGCCCTCCTTGGCCAGGCGCTCGTCGGCGTCGCCCGCCGCCAGGCCGACCGCGGCCATGAGCCCGCCGGCCACGCCGTGGTCGGGCGCCATGCGGCCGCGGTGGTATGCAATGAGCACGGTCTGCTCGGCGGTGAGGCAGCCGTCGGCATAGCCGGCCGCGATCTCGCCCGCCGAGTGGCCCAGCACGCCCGCGGGCGCCAGGCCATACTCCTCGCGCAGCATGTCCACGAGGCCCACCTGCGCGCGGGCGCCGCGCGCAGCGCACGGTCAGCGGACTGCACAGGGGAGAGCTAGTGCGCCGCGCCGTCGGCAGCCGCCGTGTGTGGACGTCGTGTTCTGTGCTGCACTGTTCGTTGTTGAGCAAGCGGGCCAGGCGCTGGCACGCTGGGCACCCGGGAGGACGGAAGGCAGCACTGCGTTGCTGCCGAGCGAGGCGCTGGGGGGCACCTGCACGGCGGACAGGCCGGCCATGGCGAGCGCCGGCGTGCTCCAGCCGTCGGGCTTGCCAAACTCGGCGAGCAGGTCGAGGCCGAACCGCTCCAGCGCGCGCGCGCACGCGGCGATGCTCGCGCGGAACGCGGGCGACGCCTCGACCAGCTCGGCCGCCATGCGCGGCCACTGGCTGCCGTTGCCTGCAGGGGTCAGCCGGGGCGGGGTCAGGCTCGCGCTTCGGGCGGGCGCCAGGGCAGGCCGTGCACAACCAGAGCAGCTGAGCGATGCCGCATGCAGCACGGTCGCATCTGCCAGAGTGTGCCTCCTTGCACATGCATGTCTGCCAAGCCATCTGGCGCCCATGTACCAAGCAAGCTCCACATAAGCTACAGAAAAAGTGTGGTCCCTACACCCGCGGATGTCCGGCCCGCTGCGTGCCGCAGCAGCAGCGCCCAGGCGCCCGCACGCGCGGCCGCACCTGAGAACACAAACCAGACCGGCGGCGACGCCGCGGCCTTGACAGACTCGACCTTGGCGACGCCGTTGGCGAGCGTGCCGCGCACGCCCAGCTTCTTGATCTCCGCCGCGTGCGCGTTTGCCAGCCTGCACCCACAAGGGAGCAAGTTCGATGCAGCTAGTCATACATACAGTCGTCGCTCGGCACCTGAAAAGTGCCTGATTGTCGAGTTTAAATCCTGGCTGCACCAAGACAGGCAACTCACATGTGGAGAGCTACATGCTGCGACTTGCTCGGATGGCGCCTCAACCCTGGTGCGCAGCGTACTCACACGCTCAAGAGGGTCCAGAAAGTCTGTGCGCGCACCGCTTCAGCGGGCTGATGAGCTCCGCGGCGGCGGCGCCGCGCGCCTCCACCATGCTGAGCAGGCGCTTGGCGCCCTCCGGCGTCCGCGCCAGCACCGGCACGATCACCTGCGCCGCCCTCGCCTGCCTCAGACCCCGCAGGTGCAGCGTCGCGAGGCTCCTTGCTCTACCCGTTCAGCGGGAGCTGCACTCGCACACCGCTATGTGGCAGTGCTATGGAACCGTGCTTGCGCGGTGCACTGAGGTCGACTCGCAACACCGTGACCGCACCTCGGGGTCCAGCCGGGCGCTCGGGGCGCTGTTGGCGCCCTCGGCGAGCGGCACCGGCGAGGGCGCAGCGATGGGGGCGGGCGGCGCGGCGGGCGCGCGCGCGCTCCCGCGCACGAGGCAGTGCACGTTGGAGCCGCCAAAGCCAAAGTTGGAGATGGCCACCGTGCCGCCCTGCCAGGGCGTGGGCTCTGCAACCACCTGCATGCCGAGCATGCCACTTCAGGCCGCTTGTTGCCAGGCTGAACTCTTGACACGACGAGAGCTGCCTGGGGCGACGAAGACGCACACATCACTTTGCCACTCCCACATGGAGATGTGCAGCATGCACTCATTCCTGATTGCAGGACAAGCATGCAATGCTGTGGAGGGAGCATGCGCTGACATCAGCACCGCATGCTCAGCAGAATGAGGCAGCAAGGGACTGGCAGCCATGTGGCCGGGCGCGCGCCTTGAGGATGCCAGCGTTGAGGCTCTCGCTGTTGGGGTTGGGCTGGCTGTAGTGCAGGTTGCCCGGCAGCATGCCATGCTCGAACGACAGGCAGACCTTGATGAGCGCTGCGCAACCGCAGCAGACCCCCGCGTCAGGCGTCCGATGACAGACGTGCTACCTTGGCGGCAGCACACGACATGTTTCAACAAGACCTTCTGGCAGCTGGAGGCATGCAAGCAGGTGGGCTGACGCCCCTCACGGCCACCCGTTCCGCCCACGCCGGACCATCCCTTGGCCATGGCCCATGGTAAACATGCTAAGCGGTCCTGCCTCATGACATTAGTCAGCAGCTGTCAGCGCGGGTCGGGCAGCATGTCCACGCACCGGCCAGGCCGGAGCAGCCCTCGCAGTGGCCCATGTTGGACTTGACGCTGCCGATGAGCAGCGGCGCGTCCGCCGACCGCCCGGCGCCCGCACCGTACATGCGGTCGATCGCGCCCAGCTCCTGCGCGTCGCCCACCACGGTGCCGGTGCCGTGCGCCTCCACGTAAACGACCGACGCGCGGTCGACGCCCGCGGCCTCGCACACCTGGGCGAGCGTGCGGCTTCGTCAGGCGCGCCAGGCCCGCCACTTGGCGCGGAATGCTGACAGCGCAGCAGAGACTTCCTGCGCCAGTCGGCGCTTGAGGCAGCTCATAATGCAAGTCACGCCTTTCAGCAACCAAGCTCTGTTGGACTTGAGCCTGTCTGATGGACCGCGGGGGCTGAGCCCAGGCCTGTCCTAGACCCTGGCCACACTGTCAAGAGGCGGGCGCAGAGGTAGCCGCGACAGGAGGCGCCCGGCGGCAGGCGCCCGGCGGCGGCGGGGCGCGCGCCTTGGTGCCGAGCGCGGACTGCGCCTCGCCGGACGGGAATGTGATGCCCTTGTCGGTGAAGCCGTCGTTGTTGGTGTCGCAGCCGACGATCTGCGCATACGGCTCGCGCGGCAGCGCCCACGGCACGCCGCCCAGCCCCGCGCGCTTCAGCACCACAATCGCAACGCCCTCGGCGCGCGCATACCCGTTGGCGCTCGCGTCGAACGACTTGCACGCGCCGTCCGGGGACACCATGCTGCGCGCCCATGCAAGCGTGTGGTTACGCACCGGCAGGGGTGGGGCGCTGCAAGCCCCTTGGCAGGCTCACAATTATCAAGGCACAAATGTACCAGGGAGACATGCACTGCCCCAGCTTTCTGCTGTGCATGCATCCCGCAAAGGATGTGCAGGGGCCGGGTGCCTCCGGCCAGAGCGCATCCGGACGCCAGGCACCTGGTCGTCCATCGCGGGGTAGGCGCCTGTATGACTGCACAGGCTCTGCTGCATGCCCGCATGTGCTGGGCCACGGCTGCTCCTGCTGCAGGTATGACAGCAGCGCCGCAGAAAGGAGCCCGCGCAGCCAAGTACAGGCAAGCGCATCCCGCTCGAGGACCAGGGGACGCGGCGCGCGCGCGCACTGCAGCTGGTTGAAGGCCACGGTGGTGGCCGGGCGGAACAGCGCCGACGACCCGCCAACCATGGCGTAGTCGGTCCGGCCGTTCTGCAGGTCTGACACCGCATCGTTGAGCGCCATGAAAGACGAGGAGCACGCTGCGGGCGTCACAGCAGCACCCGTCAGGCGGACAGCTTGATAGCCTTGCAGGCCATCGTGTGCTGCACGCTTGATGCAGCGTCCAGACCTCGCGCACCATAACCGCATCATCACACACTGCAGTGCCAAGCGGAGCAGTGTGCCTGCCCCGTGAGCTTGTGCGCCGTCAGCGAAGCCGCTGAAGGCAGTGCGGGTGCCACATGCACAAGACACTGCCCAGCCTCCCTGGCAAGCAGGTTGCATGATGCGATGTACAGTGACTGTAAATTCGACTGTCGCCTGTCAAGATGCAACTGTTCGACTCGTCTGAAGCAGACAAGCCCTGGCACCAACACGACAAAGCAAAGCTGGGCAGCCGACCATTTGATCTGCTCGTCTGTGGGTATTAGAAGCAAGGCAGCATGCATGCCAACATGTTGCGCACCGGTGTCCACGGCCTTGGACGGCCCGCGGAAGTCAAATGTAAAGCTTAGGCGGTTGGCAAACATGGACAGCGTGCAGCCCGTCTGCTCGTAGCCCGTAATGCCCTGGATGTCGCTCAGCCACTGCGCATGCAGCTCCGAGCCACAGCAGCCCACGTACACACCCACCTGCACAGGCGCGAGCGTGTCTGGCCCGTGCATGTCTACAGCCAGGCGCAACCGCGCTGTGTACACGTCTGAGAGCGGGCAGGCTGCAGGACGTGCAGTCCCTGTCGGCTGTTGGCGGGAGCCACCTCTCCCTACCAGGCAGCAAGCTGTACAGCCGAGCACCGACCCTGGCAGCCCGCCACGCACCCGCTCGCTGCCGCGCAGTGCGAGGTGGTTGATGCCTGAGTCGATCCAGGCCTCGTAGGCCACCTCCAGCAGCTTGCGCAGCTGGGGGTCCATCCTCTGCAGACCCCAGCGTCTGGTTTTGAGGCCTCTGCATGTGGCGCAGCAGCAGGTGCTGGCCCCAGCCGCCTTTGCACAAGCTCGCGCAGAGCACACACAGGATGGCAGCCAAGCATACTAGGCCAGTCACACAGCCATGGTAACTAGCAACATCGCCCTCACAGGCAGCTTGCCAGCGCGAGCATGCCAGAGCTGCATGCCAGAGCCGCATGCCCATGGCAGCTGAGTAGGCACTCTCGCGCTGACCCGCCCGGCAGCGCGCTGCAGCCGGGCAGGCACGGGGCACCCCACGCAGCAGCCAGGCGGGGGCGCCCTGCCGCTAGCACGCACCTGTGCCTGCTTCCCGTGCACCGAGAAGAAGGAGGCGTCAAAGCGGTCAAACTCGAGCAGCTTGCCAAAGCGCCCGGGCGTGTTGTGCAGGCCGGCCGGCCAGCGGCGGCCGTCCAGCGTGACCATGTCGCGGCCATCCCGCAGGTTGTCCCAAAACTGCGAAGAGCTGCCGGAGTCCGGGAACCTAGCGCGCACGCGGCAGGCCGCATGAACGCAGTGCGCGCCTTGGCAGTGGCGCGTACAGTGCAGGGGCGCTGACGCAAGGCCTTACATCCACCGCACCCGCCCGCCCACATGCTACTATATGAGCGTTTGACGCAGGTGGCGCTAAAGGCACACGCCACCGCACCCAGCTGTACACTACGGAGCAGCCCTGACCTCCGCTCGTCCCACTTGGCGTGTTTAAGCACGCTGTGCGCACCTGCAAGCGTGGCCCAAGATGTCGACCGGCTCCTTGGGACGGTCGCCCCGCGCCATAGCCAGGCACATTGCACCCTGTGTGGCGCAGCGAGAGCGCATCACTAAGCTGCGACCAGGGGCTTGGTGCGATGGCCCGGCAGGCGGTGCTGGCGCGCAGGACGGCTAGGTTCACAGGTCGGTGGCTGGCCTTCGCCGGCTGCCCAGGACTAACTCCGGGCACCAGCAGCCTGGCTGGCGTCACTGGCAGAGTACAAGACCTGCGGCTGGGGCAGCCGGACTATCAGAATTGTTGCTGCACAAGGCGCTATGCAGTGCGGGGGGGCGCATGCGGTGCACTCTGCGCCGCGGGCAGTCCTACCAGGCCCGCGTGCCCTCAGAGGGACCCCAGACACACTCTGCCCAGACCAAAGGCTGACAAGCCCTGTGTAAGTGGCTGATGTCTACCAGGCCGATGATGGATCTGGCTCGAGCCGCTGGGACACAGCCTGCCGGGCCTGCCTGCGGTTCCAGGACGGCACCTGTCTATATAACTGCGGCGGCTCGAGTACGCATCCAATCTCCGCCCACTCGGGCAGTACACGCCCCTCTCGGCTCTCCTCACAAATCCAAGCCTGGTCTGGCCCCTCGCAGCGGCAGCTCTCTTGTTTGGCTGTACTCCTCTCTTTGCCGCGTACGAGCAGTCTTTGGGGCGTAAAGTTTTCCGTGAGGCCGCTCAGGCGTTCCTCCTCAATCCGAGGATGTCCAACCCTGCCAGTGTGTAGTAGGGTTGCTGGCGCAAAGTCACATCCACACGCTGACAGCCACGGTGACACCTACACGCTGACAAGCAAGCAGCGCCATGGCGACCAGCAGCCAGGGCGCCCCGGAGGACGGCCAGAGCCGCTTCCAGAAGATCCGCACGCATGTCAAGGAGTTTGTGGAGGCCAGCCCTGAGCAGCACAAGAAGTGACTGAAGAATTCTTTCGCGCGGGTGAGCCCGCCTTGCTTGCGCTTTGTTGCGCTTTCCATGCGCACGCGCTCTGCGGCTTGACCAGGTGCGCACGGGCGCAGATGTTCAGCAAGCCGCTGCCCAAGGCACGCGTGCACAGCGTGATGCGCTTGCACACCGCGACGAGCGGCGCAGAGGCGTTGCGGTAGCGCCGCTGCGGCGCTCGCGGGAGCGGGGGCGCGCACAACGTTGCAGGCTGCATACAGCTCGGGCTGAACCTGCTCAAGCACGCTCGGCTCTCGCCTCGCGCCCGGCCGTGCATGCGCTCCGTTTGAGGCTGCTGTATGCTGGCCTGTTTGGGCTGCAAGCAGTGTTGGCGAGGGTGCACGCCGGTGCAATGTAGCGGCGTGTCTTCGCTGCGGACCTGCTGACGCTGGCCGCTGTGAGGCTACCAGGTAGCAGTTGGGGTAACGTATGACGCAGCCCGCGCAACCCTGGCGACTGCCAGGCCGCACCTGCCGAACTTCCGCCCTGGCTGCTCCTGCTTTGGCTTTTGTGAAGGTCTTTGTTGCTGCGTTGAACCGTGGGCATGGACCGTGTCTGGCGCAATGTGTTGTGCTGGGGAGGGCGGAAGAACCCCTCTGAGCACGACCTCGTGTAGTACCTGTCGTGTTTGTTGCGTGTTTGTATGCAGGCGTCTCTGGATTGTCCTTGGTTGTCTCACCAGTGGTCGTGTAGGTCGTCTATGTACAGGTTGTAAACAACGTGCTTGTATTTGTTGCTTCTGTGCTATGCATGCCTCTCCATGCTGGCTCTTTGCGCAGGGCTTGCTGGGTGTAATCAAGCGATTCAAGCGATGCAGTGGCGCGCACATTGACCTGCAAACTTAAGCGTGTTGTACTTTATATGGTACTTTGAAAAATGTGACCAAGATGATGGACATCATTACAGACATAGGGCAGCAGCACGACCATGGCCTGGGTGTGGCGCGGGGAAGTTGCGGCGTATTAGCTGTGGCAGCTGCAGCTCGCGTTTTTCTCCGCTACAGCTGCGAAAGCCCAGCAATCGCTATGGCTGTGTAAGCCCAGCAATCAGCATGCGTGACACATGCCAAGCCAGGCGAAGCATTTCCAGTGGATTACCATGGCCAAGACTAAAGGAAAGGAAGAGAAAGTATGGTTGATGGAAAAAATTGAGCATGTGGCAACATTCGGCGCATGTGGGCATTGTTTAGTCATGCCCAGCCGCTTTTGAACTCGTTTGGTCCGTGCTCGTCTGGCAGGCGAGCGCCACACTCACACTGCAGCTGCAGCAGGGAGCTCAGTGCGCGATGCAGGGCTGTGGTGCCGCGCATGGTGCATGCTTGATCACTGGCACCATCGTATAGAGGAAGATGGCTGTGCGCGGTGCCTGGTCTGGCAGCGCAGAGATTGTCGGACAGGCAGGCGTCCAGTGTCCAGCACGGCCGCGTCTCAGTGTAGCTGTCTTGCCCATGTAGTGAGCCTGCGCAGACATCCCCTGTGCGCCCCTGCGCACTGGGGCGGGTTAAATGGAGGGGGGCGCCACAACAGACCTGCTCGGCAGAGGCAATGCACTGGCGCTGCGGCGGCTGGGGCTGCGCTGTCGGGCGCGCCTGGCCGCTGCGCGCCAGCGGGTGGGCGAGTGTGACGCGATGCAGTGCGCCATATGCACCTGCACCGCGCTGATGGCAGTCACGTCGCTCGGCCTGCTCGTGGGGCTGCATCACAGGAGCGGTGCGCCCACCTCTAAGGCTGGCAATGCTCAATTCGACTGCGTCTGCGCGTCCAGCTCCAGCACTTTCTTTTGCGCTCCTGTGCACTCGAGCAGCACCGTCGCTTGACCCGCGCCGGCGCGCAGACGGCTTCGTGTCCAGCGCGGGCGCGCTGCTGTACGGCGGCCTGCGGCCGCCGGACTGGCTCGGCAACACCACGCTGGTGGGCCAGGTGGTGCCGCAGGGGCACACCACGACCGCAGAGCGGGCGGCCGCCGACTTTGCGGCCTTCCGCGCGACCACGCCCTTCGGCGGCGACGACGACTCGCGGCGCATCCAGACCATGCTCGAGGCGCGCAGCCGCTGCGCGCGGGAGCGCGCCCCGGCGCCGCAGGCTGCCGGGCACCAGCGCTCTTGCGCCCTCACGCGGCCTCACGACCCCGGCAGCCGCGGCCGCACCCAAGCGCATGCGCTCACCGCAGCCCGCGCTCCACGCCAATGCCTCACAAGCCACGGCGTGTATCGTTTCTTGTGAGAAAAAGGCCGCAGCGCCCGAGCGCCGGGCCGGCGAGCGTGAGCGGCCGCGCGGCCGAGCGGCGCAGGTGCTGGACGGCCACCCGACCGTGCTGAACGCGGCGGCGCCCGCGCCGACGCACTTCTGCATGTACAGCGAGCGCAACAGCGGCAGCAACTGGGTGCACAGCCTGATCCAGGCCAACTTCTACCTGGCCAGCGACCCCGCACGCTGCCCGCACAAGCACGACCTCAACATGACCGTGCCCAACGAGTTCCTGTTCCCGGCGCCCACCGTGCTGGTCGTCGCGGTGCTCAGGCGCGCCCGCCCATCCTGCCAGCCGTGACGCCGTGGGGCGCGAACATCGTTCGGGCCGTCTGCAGCGCCTGATGCTTGAGGCCTGTCCAGCGGGGGCGCACAGCGGGCCCCGGGCGGCGGGCGCGCCGCGCGGGGGGCCGGCGGCGGGGCGCGCCCGCCGAGCGCGGCGCGCGCGCCGCGCAGGAACGCGCTGGACTGGGCGGCCTCCATGTCGCGGCAGCCCTGGCACGCGGCCAACCACTGCAACATCTCGTTCCCCGAGTTCGTGACGCGCGAGTGGGCGCCGGGGCGCTGGGGCGCGCCCGGCCTGCTCGGCCCGCCGCGGCCGCCGTACTGCCCCAAGTACGAGGGCGCGCGCCGCCGCCTGGGCATGTTCTACGAGCGCGCGGGCGGGCGGGCGCCCGCGGACGTGCTGGAGCTGCGCGCCTGGAAGGCCCGCCGCGCGCTGGAGCTGTGCCAGGCGCGCGGGCCGCCCGGGCGGTCCGCGGGGCCCTGCGACAGGGTCCGCCAGGTCTTAGGCTAGGGTTAGGGCGCCTGAGCCGCTGGCCGCGGAGGCTGCGACGAGCGAGCGGCGCCCCCGCTGGCCAGGCGCCCGCAGCGTCCGCAGCCGCGCCCGCATGGCGCACGCTCAGCAGCCCCCGCCCGGGCGCAGGCCCCG
>JAABUH010005422.1_pt1 | contig 10042 bp, 10 predicted proteins | sample 5559121 | NCBI WGS metagenome assembly JAABUH01 (sample SAMN10711871, study PRJNA513364) | rock metagenome | isolation source: Antarctica rocks | place: Antarctica: Victoria Land, Battleship Promontory nord | collected 2015-12-28 | reverse complement strand
ATGGCACGATCCGCCCCGTGGTCGCCGATAACCCATCGTCTCTGAACAGGGCCTATGTTCCATTGTAGGATACGCCGTTTAACACGCGGGGGCGCCGTGATGAACACCTGTTGAATGGATGATGACGATGTGATGACGATGCGCTGTGTTCGCTACGCGAAATCCGGCTCATGCCCACATTTGGTGAAACGAATTCAAGGGTGGATTGAGCCAAAGTGACGCTCAGAATGAGCCGCCGGTACCCCTGTCTCGCCTAGTCTACGTCGGCCACAAGGATGTTGTAGTTAGTCTCGTGATTTTGTCACAGGCCATGTTTGAGACTGTGGTCCATCGCCAGATGGCAGAGCATTTTGCTCTCGACGACGTGAAGAACGTGTTATCTCTTGATCACCAAATGTGGGCATAATCCCGAAATCCGGCCATTCGATACGATAACTGACGGCCACGCCGGGGCACCATTTCCGATGCTCATGTCGTCGTCCTTGCTCGCCTGAAAATCGTCCTTGGCGCCCATCGGCTCACCCATCGAGACGCGCCCGTGTCCTCACGTTTACTTCATGCCTGTCGCAAGATCGCGTGCCATCGCCGCGAGTTCCGCGGCAGGCACCGGTTGCGCCAGTAGGCGCTCCATGACATCCTGCGGCGTCCGGTCATACAGGCTATGCACCGGGAGCACATGCACATGGACGTGGTGATTCGTGATACCCGAGGTTTCCATCACGACCTGGAGCGGGGCGATGACCCGGTTAACGACCAGCGCCATGCGCTTGACCAGCAACATTAACGGCGTGTACAGCGCGTCCTCGACGTCGTAAAAGTTCGCGATGTGCTCTTTGGTCACCACCATGACATGCCCTGGATTGACGGGGTAAATCGTGAGCAGGACCACGAAGTCCGCATCCTCGTAGATCCGATGACTGGGTAGGTCGCCGCGCACAAGCTTGCAGAAGAGGCAGTCCGTGTCCATTAGGCGGCTGACTCCTTCGGTGTAATAGTGACGTCATAGCCGAGCGCCTTGAGTTGATCGAGCGCCCGTCGCTGTACGCGTGCGCGCCGGTGTTCATCGAGCTGGACGAGCACCCCTTCCTGGTAGGTCTCCTCTTCTCTCAGAAGGTGGTGGGCGATACGCAGGATGGTGTGCCCGACGGCCACGGCCGCTTTCTTCTTGCCACAGCGCACGACGAGCCGCCGGTACTGGCCGCGCAGGTAGGTACGGTCCGCCTTCTTCGTGCGCGCGGCCGCCTGTGCCGCCTCCGTCAAGGCGCGGCGCAACGCCTTGTTGCCCGCCCTGCGCTTCCCGCTCTTGCGCTTGCCCGCGCTCTCATGCACGCCGGGGCACATCCCCGCCCAGGAGGCGAGGTGGCCCGCCGTCGGAAAGCGACTCATGTCCAGCCCCATCTCCGCCGCCAGGATCTCCGCCGTGCGTCGCCCGACGCCCGGGATCGTCTCCAGACGCAGGAGCGCTGCCTCGTAGGGGCGCAAGCGCTCCGCGATCTCGGCGCTCAAGCGCTCGATCTGCTCGTCCAGCAGGTCGACATGCTCCAGGTGCAGCGCAATGAGCATGCGGTGGTGGTCGCCCATCCGCCCCCGCAGCGCCTGCTCCAGCGCCGCGCGCTTGCGGCGCAGCTTGCCGCGCGCCAACTCGGCCATTGCCGCCGCGTCCAGCGCGCCCTCCAACAATGCCGCCAGGATGTCGCGGCCGGACTTGCCCATGATGTCGGTCGCTACGCCGGCGACCTTGATGTTGGCGTCTTCAAGCACCTGCTGAATGTGGTTGACCGCCGCCGAGCGCTCGTCAGTCAGGCTCGTGCGCGTCCGGGTCAAGTCGCGCAGTTCGCGCTGCTCCTGGCTGGGAATGAAGCTCGCACGCAGCAGCCCGTGCTTGAGCAGGGTCGCGATCCACTCGGCGTCGCGCACGTCGGTCTTGCGTCCGGGCAGGGCGTGCATGTGCGCCGCGTTGACCACTAGGATCTCGACGTGCCCCTCTAGGATGTTGTGGACTGGCTTCCAGAAACTACCCGTCGCCTCCATCGCTACATGCGTGCAGCCCGCCGCCCGCAACCAGTCGCGCAGGTCCTCAAGCGCCGCCGTGGCCGTGCCGAACGTCTGGATCTCTGTGCGCTCTCCATCCCCGTCCGGGCGCAGCAGGCACGCCACCACGGTCTGCTTGTGAACATCCAACCCGGCGCAACAGGTATACAGCACCTCCATCGACCCTCTCCCTCCTCCTACCTACGTCCCAACAAATGGATGGGGTCAGGTGGCCGGACGCGCGCTCGATCGAAGTCTCGCCTTCGTGCTCTCTGGCACACACGCTAGTGCTCCGCGCGTCCGAGGTCACCCTGGGGTACGGGCTCATAGCACCACACAGAACCCGACCATCGCTGCACACCTGCCCTACCACCACGGTAGCACGCCGCGATTTTCATGTCCGCTGGTCGCGCCGGGGCGCGGGGGGCCCTGGGGTGAAAATAGCCCTGGGGTGAAAATAGCCCTGGCTACGCGGCTGGCGCGGTTGGCTGCAACGAGACCTCATAGCCCAAGGCTTGCAGACGCTTGACCAGCCGACGCTCGACGGCCTGACGATCGCGTTCGTCGAAGTAGGTCACGCCTAGGTCGTGATACGGCTCGTGACGCGTCAGGATGTAGTAGACGCTGACCAGGATCGAGTGGGCGACGGCCACGGCCGCGCGTTTGGCCCCACGTCGCGCCGCGATGCGCCGGTACTGCGCGCCCAGGTACGTCTTCTTGGTGCGCCCCGCCGCTCTGGCCGCCTCGACCAGCGCCGCCCGCAACCACGGCGAGCCTTTGCGCGTCTTGCCGCCGTGCCGCTTGCCCGCGCTCTCGTTGTTCCCCGGGCAGAGCGCCGCCCACGACGTCAGATGCCGGTGCGTGGGGAAGCGCGCGAGGTCGGTCCCCACCTCGGCCACCAGCACCTCCGCCGTGCGCCGGCCCACGCCTGTCATCGTGTCGATATGCTCAATGGCCTGCTCAAAGGGGCGCACGCGCTCGGCGATCTCGGCGCTCACGCGGTCGATGATGTCGTCCAGGCCGTCGATGTGCGCGAGTTGCTGGGCCACGAGGAAGCGCTGGTGCGGCCCGAATTGGCCCCGCAACGCCTGTTCCAGTTGTGGCAGCTTCTCGCGCAGCTTGCCGCGGGCCAATTGCGCCAACGCCGCCGCGTCGGTCCGGCCGGCCACCAGCGCGGCGAGCATGTCTCGCCCGCTCTTGCCCATAATGTCGGTCGCCACACCGGCAAGTTTGATGTTGGCCCCTTCCAGCGTCTTCTGCAGCCGGTTGACCTCGGCGCTCCGCTCCTGCAGCAAGGACACGCGGTAGCGGCTCAGCTCACGTAGTTCGCGCTGCGCACGGTCGGGGATGAAGCTAGGCCGGAGCAAGCCGTGGCGCAGCAGGTCGGCGATCCACTCCGCGTCCTTGACGTCGGTCTTCCACCCGGGCACGGTCTTCATGTGCGCCGCGTTGACCACGAGGACCTCCAGGACCCCCTCCATCAAATTGTACGGCGCCTTCCAGAAGACGCCCGTCGACTCCATCGCTACGTGCATGCAGCCGGCGCCGACCAACCAGTCCAGCAGCTCCAACAAGTCCGCGGTCATCGTGCCGTAGGTCCGCGTCTCCTTCATCGGCACACCGCCCGCGCCGGGTGTGATCAGGCAGACTACCACATTCTTCTTGTGCACGCCGATCCCCGCGCACCGCTCGTACAGTACATCCATCGTACACCTCCCTACACCTCGCGCCTATCCAGTGGACGGTCGAGCGGGAGTGCCCCGAAACGAAGACTCTGGGGTGCGTGCTCCGCGCGTGGCGGGCGACAGACGGTGGTGCCTGCGGGCACTCAGGTCAGACTGCTTGACGGGCTCGTGGCACCAGCGAGGTTCGACCTGACACACTCGGACCGTTACCCTCAGCATAGCGCGCACGCCCCGCTTTTCATGAGCGGTGGTGTCTCGGCACGAGACATGAAGGACTGCTTGGAAAAAATAATTCACTGATGTCGTTGTAGCGCCGATAGAAAGCAGGACGAGCATGGCGGCGGTTATCGTATCAAATGGCCGTAAATTGAGTAGCGTTCACATGGGTAGGGCGCACCTCGGCGTCGGCTCGTTGCGCTGGAGGTCGGTCAGGTCGAAGGCGTAGACGTGTTTGACCGTGCCGGTGAAATTGGTATGCACCTCGAAGCGGTTAAGGTCGCAGACGACGAGGAGGGGCGGGTTCTCCAGGTCCTCACGGTACTGGAGGAGTTGCTGATAGGCGGCCGCCCGATCCTTGCGCTTGCCCTTGTACTCCCAGGCGAAGTAACCGCGCTTCCAGACGTCGGCCCAGCCGCTGCCGCCGCCGGCCTTGCGCGCACCCTTCTCGAAGGTGTACGAGCTGCCGTCGGGGTCGGCGGTGGCCGGCGTGGGTTCGCCGAGGACAGCGCAGAGGTCAAGGAAGTGCTGCTGGGCGGCGCTACGCTCGGTGAGCGTGCTGCGCTGCTGTAGGATTCCACGCGAAGTGCGCCGACGCCACGCGTGACGGGGGCTCTATTCCTCACGAGATGCGCGGATTGTCCCACGCGACCTGCGCCGATCCGGCAGAAAGTACCACCTATCTTGCGCCAGCCCACAGATCTGGTCTCCACGAGTGACGCTTACATGAGGCGGTTTTGTGGGGTTGGCGCAAGATAGGTGGTACGTGGGCGCACCCTATGTGGAACAGGGCGCACTTCGCGTGGAATCATACAGTGCCTATAAGACGCGAGAGGCACCGTCTGTGCGCAGGTCCACCGTGCGCGTGGCGCGCATCCTGCGTACAGTGAGAAGATCCCCTTTGCGCGACGCTCCCGCCTGTTTGCAGAAGCGCCCCACGGGGCAGGGAGGAGTCCGCATGTCCAAGGTTATCGCCATCCTCGCCCTTATCCTGGGCGCCGCGCTCGCCCTTTTTGGGGTTCAGAATCAGGAGCTGGTTGCCCTGCACTTCCTCTGGTTCACCGCCCACGCCCTGCCCGTTTCGCTGGCGATCCTGGCTGCGGCCGTGCTCGGGCTGCTCGTCGGCCTCTTATTAGCGCTGCCCGGCCGCATCACCGCCGGCCACACGGCGCGTCGGCTCACGCGCGATGTCGCGCGCCGCGACGCGCCGGTGGCCCCGGCGCCGGCGTCCGCCTCCGTCTCAGGGAGCGGGGACGTTCCACCCCAACGCACTCGTCCGCAGGGGTAGACCGTCTACGGCGGCTGCCAATTGCTCCGCGACAGCGTGCCGGTCGGTTGCCGCCCGGCGCCGGGTCACAGGGGGCTGAACGCTTCGTGTGCAGCGTGAGGCTAGCCATGCTGATGCCGCTGGGGACGCACCCCAAGGACGACGATCGCGCCGACGTCGGGACGCAGCCCTATCGCCTGTCGGGACATCAGCGCCGGGCCGGCGGCATGATCCAGCGGTGACGCGGACGCGTCATGTCGCGGGGGTTGCGTCAGGACTCAGAATCAGCGGTGGTCGAGAGCCTGTCGGTCGGGTATCCTTCTTCTTTTAGACGTGCATGAAGGAGGGGACGATGGCCTGCCCGTACTGCCAGGAGAACGCGACACAGGAAGTGGAGCGGAGAACAGCGTTGGGGTACCGCCTGTTCCGTTGTCGCCCCTGCCGGCGCACCTTCAACGAGCGCACGGGCACGCCCTTCAATCACCTGCAGGTGCCCACCGACATCGCGCTCCTCGTCGTCCTCTGGCGGTTACGCTACAAACTTAGCCTACGTGACCTCGCTGAAATGTTCCTCACGCGCGGCTTTACCTTCACCCACGAGACCGTCCGAGAGTGGGAGGAGCGCTTCGCCCCGCTGCTCACGGAGCGGCTGCGCGCCAAGCGACGGGGCAAAGCCGGCAAAAAAAGGCATGCGGATGAGACCTATGTGAAGGTGGACGGGCGCTGGTGCTACCTGTACCGGGCCATGGACGCCAATGGCAACTTGGTCGACTCTATGTTGAGTGAGACACGGGATATGGAGGCGGCCAAGCGCTTCTTCGCGCGGGCGCGCACAGTGGTCGGCCAGGCACCGGAGAAGGTGACGACGGACGGGCACGACGCCTACCCGCGCGCCATCCGCGAGACGCTGGGGCCAGACGTGCAGCATCGCACCAGTCGCTACATGAACAACCGCATGGAGCAGGACCATCGGGGCATCAAGCAGCGCTATTACCCCATGCGCGGCTTTGGCTCCTTTGACGCGGCGGCCCGCTTCTGCTCCGCCCATGACGAATTGCGCGATCACCTGCGCTGCCGTCAGCACATGAATGAGACGGTGTCCTTGGCCGAGCAACGCCGCCTGTTCCAGGATCGCTGGGGTGAGGTGTGCGCGATGTTGCAAGCGGCGTAGGCGATAGCAGGCCGGGGCCACCGTAGGCTGACGCGCGCCACCGCCCGTTTGCGTTCCGAATCCTGACGCTTCTGCCCCACCACCACCTCCAGGCAACGCCACAGGGCCGCCGGGTGCGCCTCCAGGACGGCCCGGATGTAAGGCGTCAAATTAGATGAGCCAAACGTCACATTACGTGAGCCAGTTGTGTCACATTACGTGAGCCAACCCGTTCGGAACCCTCCTCCCAGCCCTCCTCCCCGTCGTATCCACACTCAAAAGTCCCCTCAGGGGGGACGCCACGGACGCGAGGAGCGCGGACACGCTGCGCGCGGATCGGCTCACCTAATCTGACGCAACACCCGGATCGGCTCACCTAATCTGACGTTTCCCGCGCACCTCATCTGACGTTCCACGCCGCTGTACGGGTGAAACCCGCTCACTTAATCTGACGCCTTACAGACACGAGGCCAATTCTGCATATGCGCGTGAAATGTTATGTCACGTACAGCCGGCACGCACACACGGCGGCACCGGCGCGCCGAGGAAAGGGCTGCGCCGAACGTAAGCCTGAGATCGGCACGCTACGCGCCCAACTCTGGGTGGGAGCGTGTGTTTGCGGGAAACGACATGCGCGGCTCTTTCCCCGGTGCGCCGGTGTTGCCCTGTGTGTTCTATGCTTTCGACGACGAGGATCACATAAGGGCGACTCCGGAGCGGTCCTACTGGGGATAAACATGGTGCGTCGCGCTGCTACTGTGGTATACCGTGGATGAAACGTCTAGACGTTTTGACGTTTGAGAACCTGAGCGCTTGGGTGTCCGGACGCTCGGTTGATTGAGCGTCTAAACCTTTGGACGCTTAAACGTTTGCAAGGAGGGCATGGATGCGTACGATCAGCGTCTTAAACTTTAAGGGCGGCGTGGGCAAGAGCACGCTGTCTACCAATGTAGCGCATGCCCTGGCCATGGAGGGACAGCGCGTGCTGCTAGTGGATTGCTGCATGCAGGGAAACGCGAGCACGCTGTTAGGCGAGCCGCAGACGCCGACGCTGACCGACGTGTTGCAGCAGAAGGCAACGCTCCCAGAGGCGATCCATGAGGCGCGCGCCAACCTCGCCATCGTGCCGTCGGACACAAACCTAGAGAAGGCGGCGCGCTTCATCGGCATGGAGGGGCACCGCGCCTACTATACCCTGCGCAAGGCCACGCAACAACTCACGGGGTTCGACGTCGTGATCTTCGACCACTCGCCCAGCTACAGTGCCGTCACCGAGTCAGCCCTTCTGGCAAGCACGGAGATGATCATACCGGCCCGCCTCGAAGACTTCTCCATGCGTGGGCTCTTGCAAATGATCCAGAAACTCCAGGAGAGCTTGGTGGACCACGCCCTCGACCTCGCCGGCATCGTGCCCGTCGGCTACGACGCGCGGCCGGGCAACAGGGAGATGCACGACACCTACATTACCGACCTGCGCGAGCTGTTCGGGGATCGGGTGCTGCCAGGCGTTCGCGTGGACATCAACATCCCTAAGGCTCAGTCCTTCAACCAAACGATCTTCGAGTACAACGACCGGTCTCGCTCGGCGCAGGACTTCCGCGCCATCGCAGCCGCCCTCTCACCGAAAGCGCGGGTAGCGGGGGTGACGGCATGAGCACGAACAAAGGCTTCAGCAGCGCACTCAAGCAGGCGCAGGGGGGCCGCATCGGGGCACCCCAAACGCCAGAACCTTTGGACCTCCAAACGTCAGAACCTTTGGACCTCCAAACTCCTAAACGTCTGGACCCTCAGGACCCCGACCGCCCTATCAGCCAGGCACTCGAACGTCCAAACGTCCAAACGTCCAAACGCTTGGAGCTACGGATGTCGCCCGAGGCCAATCGTGTCCGGCGGACGGTGTACCTACCGCCCGACCTGGCGCGGTGGCTTAAGCTGCACGCCGCGCGCACTGAGCGGGAGATGAGCGAGATCGTCACCGATGCGCTGGAACGCTACCGCGGGCGGGACGACGGGTGAGCGGGACAGGCCAGGGTAGGAGAGTGGCTTATTTTACATAAAAATGAACGCCGCATTGCATCCTTTAACGCCGCATGCCGCATCCCCACGCTATTTCACACCACGGTCCCCGCGCCTCGGCACGACCAGCGGTCATGAAAAGGGCGGGTCGCAACCAGCGACCGGACGCGAACGTGGGCACACATGGCTACGCGCGCTGATCGCGTGAGCTGAGTCCCCGCTACCTGACGCGCCCGGTGTGACCACCGTGGGACGGGACACAGGCGATACGTATAGATATAGAGAGGACCAGCATGCGCGCGGATGATGACACGACGGGCGCGGCGATGCCAGCGAGTATAACCCTGACCACTGATCACGTCACGGTTGTCGCCGCTGGCCCGCTCGCCGACGCGCTGCACGCCGCCGGCGTCGTGGTCGAGCGCCGCACCTTCCTGCCCACGCGCGACGACGTGGCGCACCCCTGGGGCGTGCTCCTGCTGGCCGTGGATAGCGCCCCGTCGCCGCTGGCCCAGCTCATCGCCTCCACGACGGCCTCGGCCAGCGTCTTTCCCGCGCTCACGGTCGCCCTTACGAGTGGTGCGCATCCGACGCCGGCGACGCTCCAACTCAAGGCCGACGGCGTGTTCATCTCCGTGCGTGCCAGGGATACACTCGACATAATATGTGCGCTCGCCGGGCTTCCCGCCCACCTTGCGCGCCTGCATCCAGGTAGCCCTCGGGCCATGGAACGGCGGCTCGTGTATGGTGAGGGGACTTGGCGCATCGACCCGTAAACAGGAGCCGACGATGAAAGAGGAGGCCGTGGACCAGGACAGACCCAACGCGGTGACGGGGGAAGCCGTCGTGGGGGCCGACGCCGTGCCGGAGGGGCGGGCGACGGCGACAACGACGGGGGAGCCAGCGTTCCCGGTGGAGGCGCGTCGGCCCGTGTCCTATGGGTTCGTGCCCCCCGACGTGTGGGCCTTGGCGCGTGGTATCGCCGCCGTGCTCGGCGAGACCATGCCCCCGCCCATCCGTCTCATCACCCGCGCGGTAGACCGCCTCGGCCCTGAGCGGGCGCGTGCCGTCCTCGGTCAGGCCCTCACCAGTGAGGCACAGGGCAGGCTCACGCTCCCCGACGGCCGTCGCCGCACCTCCGGCGGTACCTTCTTGTACCTCGTGCGCACCAACGATGAGGTGAACCGGGAGGACAAAGCGTACATCTTCCCCAAGGCCGGGCACCCCACGAGGGCCGCAGGACGCGGTACGGCGGCGTCAGCACCGCCCGTTCCGGCGGCGTCCGCCCCGGTGGCCTGGACGAACGACACCTACCGCGCGCTTGCGCCGCAGCTACAGCAAGACAGCCCAGGGAGGCTAACCACCGTGAAGATCACCGTCATCGGCCGCCCCGGTACCGCTGTCGAGCAGGGCCAGGCCGTCGTCCTCGCCCTCACGAGCGAGAAAGTGCCGGACCTGCCCAAGGGGCTGCCAGAGCCGCCCGCCGGCACCCGCTACACCGTCTTCGTCGCGCGCAAGCCATGGAACAAGGTCGCCGAGGCCCTCGCCGCCGACCCCGAGGACGCGGCCATCATCGAGGGCTACGCCGCCCTCGACCCGCGCGTGGACGGCATCGCGGTCTACGCCACCAGCGCCACCACCAAACGCCTCCAGGCCGCCAAACGCGCGACCACGGCG
>JAABUH010005417.1_pt1 | contig 10045 bp, 12 predicted proteins | sample 5559121 | NCBI WGS metagenome assembly JAABUH01 (sample SAMN10711871, study PRJNA513364) | rock metagenome | isolation source: Antarctica rocks | place: Antarctica: Victoria Land, Battleship Promontory nord | collected 2015-12-28 | reverse complement strand
ATTGAAGCTCCCAAAGCGACAGAAGATTGCGTTATCAGCAATCTTCCTCTTGGGTGGCCTGTAAGTTCGAACCCCCTGCGACAGAAAAATCTCCATGAGACTGAACTGTCACAGCGTCTGCGTGTCGGGAGTGATGCGTATGGTGGCTATAGGTGTGCTTCAGGGTGAAGATCTCACTCGTGGGTATTCTTCGCAACTCCTCTCTTGCAACCTCTTACAGTTCGACCAGTGACCATGACTATGGAATATGCATGGAGTCAAATCGAACCTGCCACCGCTATTCTTTGCGCTTGCATTGTCACTTACCGGCCCTTATTCCACAATTTCCATATCAACCTGTCCAAATTATCAGGGATCCTAAGCTATGGCCGACATGATTCGACTAGCACTGATGACGACTGGACGGACATGCAGAATAACCCGGGTTGCGCGATCCAATGGCCTGTCAATCGGGATTTCCAAGACAGATCCGACTTGGAATCGCTCACGACGGCTGTAAACGTCAAGTAGAGCGCAGAGTGCACGAATTTTGCACATCCTAACTATCAGGTGAAGGGGTATTCAGACAAGTACAATCCAAGGCCTCTGAATTCTGCACTTCATATTTTGGTTGCTCTTGTTCAACATCGAGGTACCGCATGCGAACTTTGTATGTAGCAAATATCACATCCTTCCATCCACAGTGTACCTAGGGCTTTGTACAATACAATCCATTGCAAGGGACGATAAAGCTCATTTACTATACTAATATGAACCAAACAAGCATATGTAGGTCTAGGTTCGCTTTCTTTTCCTGGATTCTGCGCTAACCTGAGGTACACCCCCCGCCTCGTTTCCCTCTTGCGATAAAACCTGTTTGAGTTCTGCGTTCTCCTGTGCAAGTTGCTCACATCTCCCTTCAAGTTGCTCACATCTCCCTTCAAGTCGCTCACATTCCCCTTCAAGTTGCTTAGCTTTCCGCGCGAGAGCATCTCTTTGGTCGAAGACGGCTGCATAACCCCGCTCCCTCCCTATTTCTTCGGAAAGTACTTGGACCGATTCTGCTAGGTGCTCGGACAGCACCATTTGGCGATCGTATGCATTGTAGTTCTCTTTCGCGATCTCTTCGGCTATTCTTCGAGCGTTCATCTCCTGGTTGATGCGAAATTCCTGTTGCCAGTTTTTCAGTTCCAGGGCATGTCTGTGACAGAGGGGATTTGCGGCACATGGAAGGGGTTTATGGTGTGGACCATAGTACTGAAATTTTTAGCTCAGGGCTGCAGCATGTGGGTATACTAACGCTGACCTGTATTGGTATTGGTGGTAATGATTGTCCTGGTTGTCCCGGTTGTCCCGGTTGTCCCGGTTGTCCCGGTTGTCTTGGTTGGGCCATGCTAACCAAGTTCGAAGGGAATTCGCCTTGACGAGTTGGAGCGATGAGGAGACGGAGGCATCACAGTACTGGGGAACCCTTTGAGCTTTAAGTATCTCGTATAGTTCAACGTCGGGGCTATCATGTAACGCAATTCCCAAGCCGAAACATATGTCTACCTTACCTTACCGGCGTTTATGCTGGGGGCTGGGTGATAACGTTAATCCGAGCACCATGTTAGCGCTACACACTCTTCGTCAATGGCAACATAGAAGCTAGGAACTCTGACCAAGCCGAAAAACCTTCACCCGCTGTCATTCTTGATCATCCCCGCAGATGCAAAGCAAACGCTTCTTTATCAAGATTTTTCAATTGGCTTTATATCTTCATATGGCTTCACAAAAGCGTAGGACAGATCAATTAAGAAGGCTAACAATTTCATCGAGCCTGTTGGGAAGCATCCCCACTAACATAGATTCCTCCCCAGTAGTCATTGTATCAAGGAGGGAGATTCTGTCCGTAGGTGAATGTAGAGGGTTTCACGATGGTCTGTGCCGTTCCTAATTAGTTTTAGGTTGAACTCTCCGTGCATCAATCACTTACACTGACCTTGTTAGGTTAATCCTAATCTCTCTTGAAATTACGATGTAGCCACAAATGGGTTCATCTTAACGTTTCAAGACCGTTACTCAAACACCATGACCTTTGCTGACGGCGCTGTAATCGTGAAACCTTTTCCTGTTCGCGTTGCTATGCCTTATGCAGGGGATTCCACTTTAAGCAGGATGACACCTTCGAAGCATGCATATGTGGATAGGAGTGCCTGTTATGATTTTTAACAAGATCGGTCAGTGTTATTACTGCTGACCAATACGCTGACATCTTTTATGGTGATTCCTGCTTCCTTGGCTTATTGCTTCGCCGTGTAATATTTGGAATGTCGCAAGTTGTGATGATGCTTTATTCAACTTTATGGCGGGGATCCTGGATGTAAAGCTGAGATGGTAAGCCCTTTCCTTTTCGCAAGGTGTGTCACCAACATTTAGTGAGAAGAGACAAGGTAATCGTGGTTCCAGCGGAAAGGCGTGACCTACGTCGCTGTGCTCGGCAAGAAGCAAGTATATAAAATTAATTCGATGATAATAACTTAGGCACCCGAATAGTGAATATTTGTAGGTGAGGGCGTCTTGTCAAGTCGACCCGCAGGCAAAGATGAGAAGGGGATCTAATGTGGGTACTGGGTGAATACTCTTACAAAGCTAATGATGCTACGTAAAAGACGGCGGTGCACCCTCGTTTGCTTATATTCCGAACCCGTAATCTTCATACCGAGCAAGCTCGTGCTGCGATGATACCATCTCTCTCCTCCATCAACTGCTCAAACGTTGTTTGTTGACGTTGAATCAGGGTGTCCTTCGCCTGCAAGTCTTTCTCCATCTGCTTTATCGTCCGCTCCAAATTCCGAACGTATTCGATGCTGAAATTCTCTCCGTTGATATAGTCCGTCAACCTCGAGGTCACTTCTCGTTCGTGCTCCAGGCTTATTTGTGTAACCTTGTGACGCTGACATTCGTGCTGGATTTCCATCTCCGCAGTGGCCAAGAGGGCTTCAAATTTGTGTAATTCGCCCTGCCGTTGAGTTTGATCCTCAGCAACCGTTTTGAGAAGATTCATGCAGTCATCATGGCGCTTGCTAAGCCTGTCGTAGATAGTAGCGCTGCGCCAACTCTTGTTATTCAATTGGGCAATGTGAAGGTACGCTTCTTCGAGCAAGTGTTGAAGTGATGGTAACCGAGAAGGATCTTGCTCGGGATATCTGAGAAAATCGTCCTGATTACGTCAATCTCTAGATGTCAACGTAAGACGAAGATAGCCTACAATATTTCCTAGACAATTGGACATAGTGCTATAGATGAATTCAAGGAAGAATTGAACTTGAGAATGATGAAAGATCGAAAGAGTAACTGGTTTGAGCGAGGGAAAAAGAGAAAGGAAGCGGACTATTATAGTCATCGATCGGGTCTTGAGATAGCTTTGATCGGTCGCGTGGTTTCAGGCGAGTCACGAGTCTGTTTCACCATTTGGCTTATTTAGACACCCCGTTGTCTATGGTCTTACTGCTACTAAAGAAGTGATTAATCAAATTCACTTGGCGCTACTCTCGTCGAAAAGCAAACATTGAAACCTCAATACGCCGCAGTCTCACTGCTCGAAAAGATTCAAGTAGGTTTCCGTCATCTCATTGAGGTGGGCTTCCGTCATCTCATTGAAGTGGGCTTCCGCGACCAGTTCTGTCTGCAAGCAAATTAGACACAGTATGAGCGCAATGGCAAGAGAGTATCATCTACCATCCCTCGCAACCAATCCTCGTCCTCCCACCATGGATATCCGTTGTTGTCCTTCTGATATCGCTTCCAAGCTGAGGTAAGGGCGTCCTGGGATCTCTGGGATCTCTGTGGTCCATTCGTGTAACGATGGACCATATCGAAGATATCCCACTTCTTTTTCCAAGGCTCACTTTTAAGCTCAGGAGACTTGCAGACATAGTAGAGTAAATACTTTTCTTCCAGTGTCCACTCGATCCTGTCACCTTTGTTCCGGCCGATGGGTGTAGTCATGCTGCACAGATGGATTGGCTTGAAAAACAAAAAAACAGAAGATTTAGAACCTCTGGAGTGCAATCCCTTTCATGTCTATCTGCTCTCGCAGCCAGACCAATCATTGCATCGCACAGCCCACCTTCATAAACATTAACAGTCAAGATTTAGCAATGAGATGCAGTAGCATGATTCGACGACATGTCACGCTAGCTGCCATGTCATGCATAGCGTATTCGCATATCACAAAAACCGAGATCATCGTGCTCAGCGGCATGAGGAAGAGACTATGTATGACCCATGACCAAGCTGAATGGTGGCTTTCAAAGGTTCCGAGAGTCTGTTTCCGACCAGACATTTGCATTTTGCTACCCAGTTCCGGCAAAGCGCCTCAGCATCGAGGAACACTAGTCCCACTGCGCACATGAATAGAGTTCGTGCGGAAGACAAATTCATCACACTGCATAATACATCTAGCCAAACCCCATAATCAAACTTTGAAGTGCGAAAGAGCATGAGTAAAATGAAAAAACGAAGTGAGAGCGGATTCTGTAGTTGACGCTGAAGTCCGAGATTTGTGCTTATGCCTGACCGAGGCGCCGTGCAGCTACCACCAATGCGAGTGCTGGCCTTATGGCGGCTGTGGGGCCATGCTTACCTATCGTTCGGGGTGATCCCTGTCGGCAAAGGTCATAGCGTACATAACCCCCTTCGAGGCGTTCCGCTAACGGCCGGGGTAATCATCAGCCCGCTGGTAATCGCGCGCTAGTAACCCTGGCAATCTGCTATCGCTGCTGGATGGGGGGCTCTAGTCGGGCGAAATCACTTTTGGCGGTGGTGTTCATGTGAGAGATGTGAGCGCTATCGGAATTAGCTCTCCGCTAGATCGTGCATCTGTGAGCGAGTGCGGAATGTCGTTCCGTCAAAGCAAGCATGATTGGCTAACAATATCTCGGGATCGATCACCGGAGAACGTTCAAGCGGCCGTGCCCCGTGTTTTCATTCCGTTTGGCGTCATTTGGATGAGTCTACCTAGGATGTGGATGATTCCAGGTGATTGAGGTCAGACCCCCTTGGCTAAATTTATAACTGGTCCTTTTTAGAGTCAGCACTGCCATGTGATGTCCGTGGGCCACAGATCTCCTCTGGAGCATCTGAAGTACCGCTGCCGAGAAGAATCGAGAGGAAAATCTCCACCCATGGGCAACGATGGCCAATGTTGGTATGCAGATTGTAAGTAGTCAGGCAGATCTTGCTTGGATGCTTGCCGCCGGCACAACTACAACTGTACCGCTACGCTAAGAATGCCGTTATTGTTAGACCGTTCTGTTAATAGCTCTAGGGCTGTGTGCGCTAGGTTAGCATGAGGGGAAACACAGAAGGTAAAGTATATTAAAATCTCCCGGCCTTTCGGTCAAAAGCCCCTTTCAGGATACGTCCAGATTTCAAATCCAGAGGTTTGCAAACAATTGAAGCCCCGAATCAAGACAATAGACTTACACAATCAGGAAGGGTGAAACGATCAGTATGGGCAATCCCCAAGAAAGCCACCATTCAGTGCCACAGACACCTGTAGGCCTCACTTTGAGCGACGAGGCGGACCAACTACGGAAAGACCTTCAACGGCAGCGTTTGGAATCGAACAAGCTGGGAAGGGCCTTGGCCGAGTCGCAGAAAGAAGTTGCTTCGTTAAAGCTACTGCTAGAGAATGCGAACCGTAATCAGGAGAAATTAGAAAAAAAGTTGACAAAAGGATTAAAGGCTCTCGCGGGTGATTGTGTTTTGTTTCCAAGACCGCGTGAGCCTGCATAGAGCGAGTCTCATATGGGTACAGTATTATCTAAGTCCTTGTACCAAACGGACCGTTGGCGCTAAGCCCAACAACAGTCCTGAGCATGCTCGTAACAATGTTATCTTTGTTAAAGTTCTTTTACTCTTTAAATCCGAAACATCTCACGATTCTTGACTTGATCTCCGCTGTGTCAGGCACAGTCAACCACGCCAATATCCTGCAAGCTGAGACGCAGTTCTTCCTGTAGACATCAATCAAGGCAGATTCCAGTAGAAACCGAAAGGTCATTAAAAGCGTTTCAGAGCATGGTTCGTTCTCGATCCGAACTTCATAGTCCTGCCTCTTCAGCCTCGACATGGCAAGACCAATAATCATAGGACTTAACCATAGAACTTTAAGCCAATTATGTACAGAAGGTCTTTGAGTCACTCGCTATGGCCCGAATACTGGAAAATCGGATGGCGAAGCCCTGATGGAGACATCAAACGTGAGCTAACGGGGTCTTTATCCACGACAAAGGATGTCGCTCAGCGCAGATAGGTCTTTCAAGTCGAGCGAAGACAGCTATATTGGATGCAAATAGGTGGTGTTTACCAATATCTCCATGACCGAATACTGAATTCGAGAGCGGACCTTGCAACACATCCTAATTCTATGAGATCAGCAAGAGACGGGGAGTGTTGGAATCCGAGGTCTATGGGGGGGGGGGCATATTGATATTTTGGTTACTTGCGGGTCCCAGCCCTATCAGCCCTATGAAGGCGAAGATTACCATCTCCCCTATCTCCAACAGGGTGATGGAAAGGAACGTTCACGAAAGAGTGGTGCTAACGGTGAAGCCGATCGTAACAAGAATTTTCTTGTAGAAACAACATGCCCAAGCGCTCGGCGCATGTCATCAAGAATTGTATGTGTTGTATATGGAAACGATGGTCCATATAAGGTCTCCGCTCGGAAGTTCTGGGCATAGAATTCGTTAGTGCTACCCGAAGGCGTTCGATGACTCCATCGACTATACAATACCTAAAACGGGGCATGGATAGGGTGTAGAGTTTACGAATCGGCCAAAATGTGAACACACTTTGGAACAATCCTATTCCAACATAGGGTCATTGGGTGGGTGCCCCTAGAAGTCCGGCGGATTCCTTCCAACCTCTAAGTCACCATTACTCTTCATACTTGCATTCTCATTACTAATCGATATATTAGGATATGACCTCTTAGAATGATAGAGCTCACTATCACTGATACCAAGGGTATCCCCTGGTATCCATACCACTGGTCTTTTGACACGAAGTGCTTCGTTTTGAAAAGTACCTTCATAGTACATTCGATGTTCTGTATGCGCGTAATAGTGCTCATTTATTTTCTCGTCACGTTCAGGTTCTTCTAAATGCGTCGTTGATTCAACGTCTCCGCTTTCGCGACATTGGTCCGCAGATACTAACGAAAGAAACTGAAGAAGTGGCGCAAAAGCCCGGTTGAGCAGAATTTGGAAAGTCACGGTCACTCCAGTTACAATTATCATGACCGCAGCTTGAAACTTGCAACTCGATCTTTGGTGCTCGTCGCGTACGAGAAGGAACAAACCCAGAAGACATATCTCCATGATATAAATACCGGTAAACAACTGATTCAAGGCGTTGGGGTAAAGCCGACCGCGAGTGTCATGGTGAGAAACCATGACATACAGCAAGTTGTAGCGGAAAACTATCCAGAAGAGAGTGAAGGTAATGATGCTGAAAATAATTATCAAAGGTGCTATAACGGAATAGACGATACCTGGAGGAGGTCAGTGATGAAGTGTAGATCTGATCATTGACTAAAGGTGTGTATTCTACAGCAGTAAGCTATCTAGGTTTTGTGCCGCAATTGACGCTAGACTCAACCAGGCTAGCGGGCAGTGTAATGACACTGCAACAACTATGTTCCTAATTAGGAACTATGTTCCTAATTGAACGACTACTCCTCCTGCTCCTACTGCAGCTCCTACTGCAGCTCCTACTGCAGCTCCTATTGCTTCAACAGTCAGTGCATTGAGCTGTAGGATCGTTTATCCAACATACCGATACATGCAAGGTTAGTATACACAGGGTAAATGGTGCCCCACTGCATCTCGGGAACGTTTGCTTTTCTTTTCCACTTCTGTCTTGGTGTACGATCCATGAGCGAGGTCAGGAAAAACCATTCCATAAGGCGCGCAACTTGTATCAGAGCGTTTGCACTGATAGACAAAGCCTGCAACAACATGTAGGAGTAAAAGTAATTGCTTGTCTTTGGAATGTTCGTGGCAAGCATTGATGGAATAGAGCCGGGACGATCAAAGATGTCCCCCAATATCGTCGTGGCACTGGAGGACAAAGATACAGTAAGGAAAACTTGCAGGAATAGAAGGCTAAAATAATATCTTTGCACTGCAAGTTCGATGAACATGCCCGTACTGAAACCCTGTTGTTCTGCCAGAAGTCTCACGGTAATTGGAAGTAACATTGTAAGAACCATCAGGATTGCTTGAGGCAACAGACCTTGAACGAAGCCAAGCAACCATTTGGGCATTCGTTCGAGACCATGCAGCCAAGGTAACAAAGGAACAAGGTAGGAGATCTGCGACAACAAGCCAGTGAAGGCGATGGGGATGGACCACCCCATAATGATAATGACAATAAATACGATGATCAGGTATCTCCTCGCATAATCGCCCCACCATCTTACCAACAGGCTTTCCCATATCACATCTTCCGGAGACACGTCCACAAATTGAGGGACTAATATATGGGGAGAGCAATAGGCAGTTACTCGGCAAGCTAGGTGTGCAGCCTTTTGCGAGTGAAATCGAATGAATGCCGAGTTCAATAGAGGGTGTTTCTTTGGGTCCAGCTGGTCGGTTTCGATCTCAGTGTTGAGACGAGCGAGCTGTTGCCGACAATGCTCAATGACGTCTACTTTTCTCCCAATGAAAGGAAGGCCAGGCATCCATGCCGAGCCACAGATCGGAAGCCTTACGCAGGCGCGATCCTCATCTCGAAGGTATTGCTTCCATACAGGGACCGAACTTTCGCTGTATAATTGAGTTGGACGGCTTTTTTCGGGACCTGAAGCATTGTAACATAGCTTCCCATGAGCTTTGACGGCTTTTGCAATCAATTTTGTCTCTGCGGCTTCCAAAAGAGCCACTATCTTGTCCCGTTGTTTTACCTTGGACAGCAAACGGCTACAGTCTTGATTGATCCACACATCTTGAACTCCATCAAACAGATCTTTGTACAATTCAGAAAGTCGTTCGGAGGATAAAAGATTGTTCGGTATTCCTGTAAGAAAAATAGTTGTCGCGGAGACCTGGTGGCAATGAAGAGATGAAACAAGGTACTCCTGTCGGATGCGAACGTATTCGCAGAATTCCAGATAGATTGTATAACAGAAATGTACAATCGTACTCAATGCCAAAATAAGGTAAGCCCAATAGTAATTACTGTGTGTCATACCGAAGTTGGCCCAACTTAGCTTATCCAGGCCTCGTACTTTACTTACGCCGCTGTTCCCACAAGCCAGATTCAAAGTGAGGAGTATTGGTAATACCACAAATGCCAGAGGTATGAACATTTTAAGTAGGGTCTGCAAGAAGCGCAAAAAAAAATAGGCGTCAAGACCACACCGTTGAAGGAAAACGGTATCTGGCGTTGACAGGGTAGGTATAATCCACCCGAAAATGCCTGGTGTTGTCATCACGGTTAAAGCTCTAGGGATGAGCTTCGCGTGAGGTTGACTAACCTTCTTAGTTATGGGGTCTTGAGTTGCTAATGAAAGTAACTCACTATATTTGCCTAAATCTATTCCTTAGTATGAGAAAGCCTACAATCTCGACGGCAAACACAGATGCTGACACTGTAAGGCAGGCTAGGAAAGACTCGAGCGTTGTACCCTGACTATTTTGTGCCTCGTTCGAGGTTGTATTGAATGCGTTGCCGAAATGCATCACAGGAGCAGCGGAAGGCGAAGACATCTAGGCGTCTTGAAAAATGTTCGAAGATATGTTGAACTTCATAAATGGTTCCAGTGACTCCTTCTAAAGCTGACTGAGATTACTTGGATTACCTATCAGGGCATCTTTACAGTACCTGTGAACCCTACTTGGGAGAGCTTCATCCGTCTCTATCAACATCATATCGAATCCGTACTTCCAACGCACCTTTCAATCACGAATATCTTCCTACTGATGTCAATACTTGATAGCCTCAGATGTTTTACTCAGAAAACCTTCTTTCAAAGACTGGGCCATTGGCTCAGGCCTGGGTCTCGGCCAATCTG
>JAABUH010005416.1_pt1 | contig 10046 bp, 22 predicted proteins | sample 5559121 | NCBI WGS metagenome assembly JAABUH01 (sample SAMN10711871, study PRJNA513364) | rock metagenome | isolation source: Antarctica rocks | place: Antarctica: Victoria Land, Battleship Promontory nord | collected 2015-12-28 | reverse complement strand
AGTGATGAGGTATGCTCTTCCATCACCACATGCTGGCCTTGCTGCACTTTGTCCACATGTTTACAAGTTACGCAGTTGCCTTTCCATCACCACATGCTGGCCTGGCTGCACTTTGTCTATGTTCTTGTAGTGTTAAGGTTTGCTCTTCAGACTGGCTGTCATGACCTTGCATGTAGCTCCTCTGTTCATCAGTGGTGACAGTTGTTGTAGCTTAACCTTTCAAGGCTTTGTTGCTGTCAATCCACAACATGGTCATAGCTGTTGTATGTGTCCAGCTTTCCCATTTTCAACCTGTCTGTAGCACCTACAGCAAGTGTTGTGTGCGAATCGTGCAATGGCAGTCACAGGGTTTTGATGATCTGCCATTAAGCTAGCATTCTCTGAAGGTACTGTCCCACTCTTTGCAGTGAACTCAACAAGCAGCCTAACGCAAAAGCTGCACACTATATTATTGTTTGTTGTGGACAGCTTTCTGCAACAAAGCCCGTCTATCACCAGTAAACAAACAGATTTTCAGGTGTCACCAAGCAAAGTTACTGCGTAATTCAATATCCCAGCAAAGTCATCTACATCACCTGTCAAGTTGGTGGCTAAACGCATCGTCTCGCGCTTTTGGAGTACTTGATTGTATGGGCTTGCCAGCTGCGCGGATGGCACTGCGTCACACATGGGAGGGTGGGAGACCCCACACACCTCACCTTGCCTCATTATCAAACATATGTATATATTCAATATATACATTCAAAATGTATACAATATAATATAACAATATAATATTATGAATATAGATATTATGTAATATGAATGTACATATATATATTTGTATGATGATATATATAAACATTGTGATATATATATGTATATTGCACGATATATTGAATATGAATGTATATGTTCATACCTTCCTTGCTGCACTGCAGATCAATGAGCATTTCCTGCCCATGGCGATGCGCTACATGGCTGGAGGGGTGGCACCTGTCAGGGAAGCTGCAGCAGATGCTGTGGTGGTCTTCATGCGCCACAACCGCAAGCAGGCTCAGCGCACTGACATCTACTGCAAGCTGCTGCGGGAGTATGCGCGAGCCAAGTCACACTGGCGCAGGATGACCTTCATAGATGCGTGCCACCACGTCGTGCGCCGCTTTAGCACTAAGTGAGGCCGCTCATGCCGTGTTTTCAGCATCTGTGGACCGCGTTTGTTACTGACTTGCTGCAGAGCCGCGTTGATACGTGCTGCAATGCAAGTGTTTGATGCCGCATCTGCATGTCTGGGTCAAGAGCCTGAAAAAAATGTGCTTGGCAGGACCAGCAACACAGCTGACATCACAGCATTGCAGCAGCAGCAGCAGCAGCAATGGTTCCTGGTTGCTGTTTACAGGTCTAAGCTGCGTTTTTTTGAACCGATATGGAACTGATATGCAGGTTCTTCAAGACATACTTTCTTGACCCCTGCCTAGAGCTGACAACCGATCCAGTACCAAATGTGCGCCTGCACCTGGCTGCATTGCTGCCCGCCCTCAAGCAATCCATCAGGCAAGCCGCTTCCTCATGCGCAATGCGCCTGCACCATGACTACCTACAATTGCAACAGGCTTACCCAAACCACTGCTCAGAGCAATTATGTCTTTCTTGTGCTTAGCAAAACAAAACTGTTGATACCGTGGCAATCCCAGCCATGGATGCTAATGGCACCCAACCCAAGCCCAGGTGGCCACATGCATTCTCACTTGGGGCAGATCACAGCAACAGCCATTTCTGCGCTGATGCATGTAGAGGACAAGACTGTCCAACAAAGGGACAGATTGCATGCCATGCTACTTCAAGACACAGTTCAAGCAGCACTGCTGGGCATCCATGGCAGCAGTAAGCACACCGCCTTCCTCTCGTGCTCCAATAACTCATTAAAGCCACAATAACAGGCACATCCATTGCAAACACACCACGTTGAGAGCATGCGCAACTGGCAACACTGCCACTGAGTCACCCAACATCGGCTTGGGATGCACATGGAGCAGGCTAAGCTAAACATATACACTGACATATATACTGACACATACGACATATGTACAGACGTATACATTGACCCTATATGACTGAGCTGTGACATGTTCTTGATTGCAGGTTGCCCGAGGATGTAGAGCAGCTAGAGCGGCTGAACAGCGCTATGAGCAATCTGGCAACTGACAATGACCGGGACGTGGCTGGCGAGGCAAGGGCTGTCAATGACCTCTTCAAGCGAACTCCGGTCAGCCTTACCTGCTGTCATGATCAAGTTCATAGCAAGGCAACCATTCAAGCATGATAGCAGTGACAATTCCTTTTCATGCACTCCAACTGATGCCAGCAGTTGGCAACAGCTGCTACAATTGCTCCTGAGATGCTTGATCTAGAAATGTGCTCCTCGGCCAAAGGAGCAGAGCATTCATGGTGCATGACTAATTGACTGATGTTGTGGGTTGGATTGCAATGTGAACTTCAGACTGTGCTCTCGGTGACATATTTTGGCAAAAGGTGTTGCTTGCAAGACACAGTTGCCAATTAAACATACATGCACCAACTTTCTCTTGCACCATTTTATTTGCAGGTGCGCATGACAGGGGGTGCAGGCCTGCTGGACATGAACGGCCTGCCAGGTGGTCACAGCAGCAGTAGCGAGGACAGCAAAAAGGAAGAGGAGGAGTCCGACTTCACCTTCTCAGCAGACGACATTGAAAAGTAAGCCAGATCACACTGCAACGTACCATGCATACAAGACACTTGAGGCTGCCATGCACATGCTGCTTTCTGCTCTCAAGCCTCACAAAGGACATTGGCTGGTTCTCCAAAGTGCTGACTTGCTTGCGCAATCAGTTGTTCACCTGAATCAGCTGCTGTTTGCATGTCGACATGGTGTTTTGCATGTTGACAAGGACAAGGTGTTTTGCATGTTCTTCACCTGTACCAGCTGCTGTCTGCTCCAGTGTCATCTGCCTGCTTTTCATGTTGTCTGCGTCCTTTCGTTTTCCCTGCTTGCCTTCTGGTCTGTCTGTTTGCCTGTCTGTTACTGGTCTACTCCTCTGCATATGAATGATCCTACTCCAAATGCTCATCTGATAAGTCTGTCTGAATCCATTGCCACCATGGGTTTTGCTACAAGGGTTTCTCAGCAGGCAATGTGTCCATTTCCACAAGGCAGTGCTTTGTCCCTGAGGTCAAGCTCCTATGCAGGTTGAAGAACGAGGAGGCTTTGCTGCAGAAGAATAAGAGGGTTGGCAGCGGTGATATGGTCAAGTCAACCCGAGCAGGGCCCAGAGCGACGGGCCCTACCTCTGGCCCCTCTAAGCCCCGCCGCAGCACTAATGATGCCCCAGCCCCCTCCGCCCTCTCCATCAATGCTGCATCCACCAGCAGCAGCAGCAGCAGCATCAGGTCAGTATGCCTGCCCCCCAGTGTCCATGTCCCATCCAACATCTTTCTGTTCATGTGCTGCTTAAAACAAAAAAAACTTTGCTGCCATGCAAGCGAATTTTGGGAGTACTAATTTTCTTCAAAGGTTTGTGTGCCCTGTTCCTTGCAAGCCTTGTTCACTTCATGCAGGCTCTGTACTGGTACAACTGTATATCCAACTGCCACGTGCGCTCTCATGTCTTGTGAAGTAACTTGCTCTCACCCTTGTTTCAAAGCTGGCATGGGTGATCCAGACTATCTCAGCCTGCTTTATCATGCAAGGGCACGTTGACTGCATGCAGCCCATTCATTCATCGCCAGTGATTGGGCTACTAGCTGTGGAAAGATTTGATGCACAAACATGAGCGCCCGCTACTTAGCAGCCTTGAGACCGTTTCCCCAAGTCTGTCTGTGTGTGCCTTCCAGGTCTAGTGGTGATGGCAAATCAGGAACCCCAGGAGGGCGCACCACTTCAGGGGGCAGGGCGGGGGCCAGCAGTAGTAGTGGGGGTGCAGATGAGGGGCAGTGGTCCATCAGAGCAGCTGGTGGCGCAACAGCTCCGCGCCTTGCCTCTTCAATGGCAACAAGCGTGTCTGGGCAGGTGTAATCACAAGCTACACTCATGTGCTGGCTGCTGTGCATGATGGTCTACATGGAAACGGTATACACAGCAGGTCCCTGTCATGCCGCATGTCAAGGGATTGTACAAGAGTTTTCTGCCTGCCATCCCACAACTTTGCGGCTAGACAGGCCAATCAAAGCATTCAGTTGAAGTTTTGCATGTCCAGCTTACGCGTCGGATGGACAGTTAGTCCTGACATGGATGGAGGGTCAATTGCAACAGCAAAGGGTTTTCCTTGCTCATAGGGGTCTGGTGACAAATTCAGCAGGCCGTATAGGACCTCGCCTGATCAGATGGTGTCAGTTGGCCGCTCAGCAGGGCTTGTTGGTGGCAAGGCGGCAGCCGACAAGTCCACCTCCTCCACAGGTGCCAGCAGCTCTGCGGCAGCAGCTAATGGCAAAGCTGGAGGGCTGACCAGCAACCTGAATGCTGCCAGTGGTGGCAAGTTCAGCACCTCTTCAATTCCCAGACGGTGAGCTGATGTGTTCATCACTCTGCTTGTGGAGGCAGCGTATGTTTTCTGACACAGCAAAGCTGCTTTACAAATGTACAACTGTTGTTACAAGCGTTGCACGGTAAGGTGTTGACAGCTTGTCCTCTATCTTGCCTTCAAAAGTGTCTTGGTCAGTTTGTGGCTGACTGTAGCCTCCTGCATGAGTGCAGTGCATTCTGGCTGCCAACATGAGTCATCTTCTTTGCTGACATGCCCTGTTCGTGGAAAGTATACAGCAATCCAGCTAGGTAGGGTGACCCAGTTGGGCTGCACAAGACAACAATGAGCACGTGGCATGCTGATGCTTAATCTAGCCTATTGCTGATCATGCAACAATAATCTCATCAATTGCATGCCTGCCCACTGGTCATCCCATTCTCAGAGTCTGAAATGTGATCATGTGTCACACTGCAGGCCTGCGGTTGGCTCAAACATCAGCCGAACACCATCAAATCCGTCCACTAGCGGCACCACCAAACCCGCTACAAAGTCAAATGCTGGGACAACACGTCCAGCAGCGCCTTTGAACAGGCAGCGAACGAAGTGACAAGGCAGGTTGCATGTGGATGCTTGCTGATTTTGCTCAGATTCAGTTTTGTGTTGTTGATGTGCTCCAAATTGTTGAATGCTTCCATTTGTACTTTATTTTAGCATGTTTTCAAGTCATGCTGAATTCGAAGACACATGCATCGACGCAGGATTAGACGTCCAGCTGCACATTAGAGCTGCAGCTGCAGGCTCTCATTGAACTTGATGAAGGTTGTATTCAAGCACCAGTTTTAAGACTCCACAGGTTTCCACGCGAGGTGCACAGTTCTTTCACGACCTTCTGGTATACACCATCAGAAACATTGAGACCTTCTGCGCGAGCACTATCAAAAACTTCAGACCGCTTCACACCAGGCTTGTCCTTCAGCAGGCTCAGCAGAACGCCGCGCAGTGCATCTGCTACACCCCCATTTGCCACTTTTGTTTGCACATAAATTGCTTTTACAGAGGTGACTATACCCGTCTTCAGCAAGGCAGTATGTAGTAATCTGTCGCTGACTGCTGCAGCATCCCTGGCTGAACCTGCTTCACCATAAGTGGACAGCCATTGCCTGCAACATTGAGCTTCAGATCAATGCTACTCCAAGCCATGCATATGTTGTATGCAGTACAAGCAAAACTACAGGAACTGCTACTTATGCAAGTGCAAAACAGCAGTCATCACACTGTGCTCTTGTCAGAAGGCAACTGAACAGCATCTCTGTACTGGCATGCAGAAATACTGGACACCACAAGGCTTGTGTCGCTCATGCGCAAGCACACAAAGGATGGCTTGTCCGTGATTGTCAACATACCTGATGTCTGCTAAGTTGACCACGCTGTGCTGCTTGAACATGACAAGGAGGGCGGGCAAAAGTGCCTTCTGGGTAGCAGGCTCAAGGGCTGCTGTCTCCAGACCATCAGGACCAGCACCATTTTGCATGGATAACCCGTTTGCAGATGGCTGGGACCCACTTGCTCCCATGGCTGCTGTGTTTGTCCCAGCTCTGCCTGCTACTGCAGGAGACTCTAGGGCTTGACCAGTCACATTCACGTCTTTGCCACTGTGAGTTCCCTGTTGGCGACTTGACACTAGTATATCCGTGTCTGCATAAAATACAGCAAACCTATGGCTCTTTAGTGCAGCGATGAAGCTGTTTGATCGCAGAAGAGTGCACAGCTTGCAAGACACAGGCTGTGCCATATATATATGTCATGTGTTGCAGCAGTCCAAACATGAATGGCGGCAGCAAACAGCTATGCAAGTGAGCATCTGATGCTTACCAGAGGTCAAAGCAGAAAGATATGATGCACGTGGCATACTAGCTAGGGTTGCTGTTTCTGCAGGAGGAGTCATGAGCCTGTCCCACAGTGAGCCTGCCACAGAGCTGTCAGCTGAGGCGCAATTTAATTGTTTCCATTTTTCATCTGCTTCTTGGCGTGCTATGTAAGCATAGCTGTTCACACGCTGTTCTGCCTGCCGCTCAGTTTCACGCCGCTGGACTTGCACCTGCATTAGGTCAATAGACCTATCATTATCTACACTGTTGTGGCATTTGATTACACCGGCGTCAAGTCGTTCATGACTTTAGTGTGCAACAATGACGCAGCAAAAGACAAAGCGTCATTGCAAAGCAGCAATGGACCCACCGTGACAAATGATGGTTTCTTCTCCTCCTCATCTATCGTGTCTTCATCTTTGGTTGGTTTCTTGCTTTCATCTAGATGTCTCAGTTGAGGCCGCATTTGAAGGGCCTCATCAAGCGGTGCGAGCATGAGTGTGTCACCCCTAAGGCAACCCACAGCAAAAGATGCAGGCAAGTCTACACCTTGACTTTTGAGCGTAAGGGAGTTCAGCTTCTTGGATGGGTCTGCCTGGCTATTGTAATTGTGCCCACGTACATCAAGGGCTGTTGTAAGCTCAAGCCGCCTGGCACCTGGCTTGAAATTGACCTATGCCCGGGACACAGGAGCGCAAGTTGTCAGGATGTGCCCATCACAAAAGATGTATCTGTGTGAACCATGCTAGTGCAAGTACACTAGACTCAGGTATATATTCAAAACATAGGTATACCGTTTCACAGTGATCCAAGTCGTACGGTCGCCAAGGAGGCCTCAGAGGGTACTGCAACAGATACATCTGAAACACACAATGAAGAACGTCATACATCACAGCATCCGCCACGAACGACTAACCCCGTCTTGTAGCTGTCAACCTACTTTAGTGTCAGTCCCGAGAACACCGTTGCACAAGCACACATCGATTTCCCTCACGACCTTGTCACCTCCAGATTGCTCAGCTGTGACAGCAGGGCGCCCACTCGTGCTAGCAGTCGCCATGGCGATGACCGCAGTGTTGTGCGGCAGTCTGTCTAAGATTGCCTATGAAAGCTATTGTTGGGACCTCAGCTACCTGCCGCAGGTGTGGTATAGAGGAGCTGGCACGATCACGGCAGCCGTAGTGGGATGATCTGATTTCAGCTGATCAGCCTGAAACTTACGCAACATATCACGCAAGCCAACTTGCCGCTTTAATCGTACAATCGTCACTAGAACGAGCTCAAGGAAGTAAAGAACGGTATAATGTGGCGAGCACTGCCAGTATGTACTGTGAGTCATTACGACTCGTTAGTCACTTACGACAATTGAACGACGTGACAGCGCAAACCTTTTTATCGTTCCATCAATTGCTTGGACCCGCGAACAGGCACAGAAAACCGGGCTGTCTTGCGTTGGACTGCTCGGTCCTTGAGCACTCCAATCCAGTCGGACCAGACCTTGAGCAAGCATAGTCGGTGGCTTGGGTGACTTCCTGGTACCAGGATGCCAGTGGAAAGTGGTCTCCTATCCCAAGTGTACTTGGCAGGTACGGACTGTTGCTCGTCAAAAGTCAAACACAGAGTATCGAGTCTCGCATCAGGCCCTGGGCTAGAATACCATGCGCATTAGCTCACGTTTGTCCCTTCACAAGGTTTTCTAAGACATCTGCTGTCGTTGGATTACGCGGGAGGTCAAACTTTTATTTCAGGGTGCTTGCACAAACTCGTCGCGTCTTGTGCAGAACGTAGCAGCCGGGGCCCGCCTTATCAGGAGCAGGCAGCACCGACAAATTATTCCAGTCATCAAAGTATGCCTATGCCCTGTCCCGCACCTAGACCTGTCAAATATCCGTCCCAGTGGCGTGGTCCGGCCGCTGCTGCTGCATCCAACCCTCCCCAATCTGCTGAGCCTCAGCTGCGCAAACAAGCTGTGCGAGAGCAGTCTACAGAGAGGCCAGCTGCTGAACAGCCACAGCCTGTCCAAGAGGAGGGCTCAGGGTATATGTCAACAGAAAGCGACTCGGACACAGAAGCAAATGACAAAGCCCAGGTATGGTACTTTGACGCCTAAATAAACTGCTCTGTGACAAGGTGGCTGCTAACCCCAAGGTTTCTCAAGTGTGTGTCAGACTGTTGCGCAGAGAAAACCTGCATCCCCTGGCGCTGCGCCAATCAGGGACTACAAGGGGCAGAGCAGGCAGATGATCACTATGGCATTTTTGGAAGAAGGAGGCTACTTTGATGTGCCAATCCAGGTAAAGAGTTGACAACCTTGTGGGCCACATGCTTAGTACTGTCAGACTCTGCTACATCATGACGCTGCTTATGGCGCATCAGGAGTCCATCGGCTTGTGACCAGAGGTTTGTCTTTGAGGAGACCTGCTGGTAATGACAAGCGTTGCTTGTTCTGCAGGTTGCTTCAGCTAGGCTGGGCTTAGGTGTGACTACACTGAAGAGGGTGTGCCGTGCCAGCAACATGAAGCGATGGCCCTTCCGCAAGCGTAATAGCTTGGGTCGTCTCATTGACCGTACCAAGCAGGTTCTGGACGATGGCACAGGACAGGACAACATGCAAAAGCTGGCAGCTCTCCAAGTGCTGGAGAAGCAGCGTCAAGTTATGCGGGTCAGTCTTGCCTCTGCTTCTTTCAGTCTCTTCACCTGACATGGCACCTACCCTTAGCGTGGCACTTACAGCAACGGATCAACATGTTAGCAGACAGCACAATGCAGACATAATGCTGTCAATTTCAGAACGCTTGCCTGTGCTTTCATTGAACTGCTCACTTGCCTGTGGCATGATGTGCATTGCTCGCACGCCAGAGTAAGCAACGCAGTTGCTGAATGCTTCAACGGCAGATGTTGTGGTGCACCACCAACTTCAGTGTCAGGGTGCCAGCTCATCCCAGGCTGGGCTAGGAGATGCATTAGGGCAACCGCACCATCACCTTGCTGTCCAACAACACCAAACCTAGCAACTCTCCCACCCCCAGCAAGATCAGGCTTGTTCCCCAGCACAGACAGCACATGCATGGCCCCTTCACCTTCTCAACACTTTGCCAACCACTGCTGCAACTCACTGCTTGAGGCTTGCCCCCTTGGCAACAAGGCAGTCACAGCTGACACCCAAAGTTGTCCTACCTGGCATGCGTGTCAAGGAGTTGCGGTGCTGATGCACATTGTGTGGTGCAGAGCTGCCAGAGCAAGGACATGGATGAGAAGATCAAGTCATACAGGCAGGCCATCTTCAAGCTGGACCACGCTGAGCGCAAGAGGGGGGAGGCCCCTGCCACCACCCTCCAGAGTAAGCTCATGCTGCGCTCCCTGGTTTTGATAACACAGTGTGCAGCAGCAAACAATGACAGTGGCTGAAGCTGCTTTGCCTGCACAGACTTGACAGCTTGACAAGAGCATGTCATCATGAGCATATCCAGTTTCAACCTCCTGCTTGTCATGTTCCCTGGGCCTTCTGCTCCCACACATATCTGAATGCTTGCCTCTATGTGCTGCAGATCCTCTGATGACCAAGCTGACTGCAACCTCAGCAGTGCAGCGCATCCTGCCAGGCCAGGAGAGATTTGAGGGCCAGGCTCAGAGCTCAAGCTCTGCTGACAACTGAGTCACCGCTGCAGCTGCAACATGCTGTAGTTCAAGGGAATTA
>JAABUH010005414.1_pt1 | contig 10050 bp, 6 predicted proteins | sample 5559121 | NCBI WGS metagenome assembly JAABUH01 (sample SAMN10711871, study PRJNA513364) | rock metagenome | isolation source: Antarctica rocks | place: Antarctica: Victoria Land, Battleship Promontory nord | collected 2015-12-28 | reverse complement strand
CCAGACTAGCGATAGTAAGTAATGCAGTATTTACGATGATTGAAGTGTCGCGAATGTCAGCCACCACTCTAAAGAAATCTTGCAGCTCTGGAAACTTGAAGTGATGACTGAACGGCTTGCGTATTGCTATTGACAATAAGATACTATTACCAAGACCGAAGAGAATAAACTGACTTTAATATGTGTGTTCGTGTTGTTTGATTTGAGTAATCCGTGTTTCATCGTGTTGTTGTGACATAGGCCTTTGATTTGGCTAGAATCGAGACAAAGGATGCTTTGAACGGTGGTGTAGATAAGCGGATGTACTAGCCAGTCTTCCTAAGCAAGCTACCTTACTTAGTCCATCCCAAAATTCTTCCGAACCTGCATTGCACCACTCTGTTCTTCCAGCATCCTTGTCTTGCTAATTCTCTTTCCTTCCTTCTCCTGATGCCATAGCATAAGGATCACTGGACGCGGCCTGCAAATTTTGAAAAGTTGGATTGGCTTGATGCAAATGATATGGATCGTCAATTCTACAGGGATTCCGGCACACAACTAATTTAAAATAATGCTCGGGTGGGATTGTACAAGGTACTCAGCTCAGGCCTAAATATCTCATGCTGTGGGAGTAGAGACTTTGTTCGCAGGGCCGCTACCATCAAGATCTTGACCCGCCGGAAGGTAGACTGGACCCAAAATGACTATCTTTCGCCCCTATCTTTATGGCGCGCCTCTCTTCCTTCAATGGGGTTTGGTGTCAAGGCAGCAAGCCACTGAAAGGTGTTATTGTATTTGCCACCGGTACGGCAATACTCACGTTCGCCGCACAGCCAAGGAATATAGTGGGAATTACAGTTTAAGATCGGCAAGAGCATAAGTCTGAAATACCGATGACTCTCCGAACCATGCAAGAGTTTAGTGGGGACTGAAAAGTAATATCAGAGGTAAGCATGATATGTGAGCTCTACTAATTAGCCCCTAAGCTGATCCGAGTCGAAGATTCCCGGCTGGTAGCGTTCGTGCTTAATTAGAAAATGCTAACAATATTTGTGGAGACAATGCCGCTAGATGATAACCACAGGACTAGATGGCAGAACTACTCGTAGACGACATGACCAGATGACAGATCTAAAGAACAGAACTAGAGAACTGAATTAGAGAACAGAACTAGATATCAAAGCTCGAGAACAGAACTACATAGATGACAGAACTAGGTGACAGATCTAAAGAACAGAGCCAGATGACAGAGCTAGATGACATAGCTAGATGATAGATCTAAAGAACAGAGCTAAGGTAGAGAACAGAACTAGATGACAGAACTACAAGATGACAGAACTAGGTAGATGACAGAGTGTCAGGACCTGCACCTTGGTGCGGGTTCTAGGTGCTGACCACCTAGTGCGTTCCAGTTGACTCGTTGGTTATAGAGGGTATTAAGGGTACGCTGAGCACTGCTTAGCGTAATTGCTATCTTTTATCGTTCGGTTGGTCGAGCGGTTCAACTGAAAGTTTCGATGTGCGCATCGCGTATGCGTCCGGAAGCCGTTGACACTTAGTCAACTGAACGGTTCGATAAGTTAGGTTCAGGGCCTCTAACCCTGGTGCTTACACAGAGCTAGAGAACAGAATTAGACGGGATGACAGATCTTAAGAACAGAGCTAGATGACAGAGCTAGAGAAAAGAACTACTATGAATTTATCACTAATTTTATTTTTAATAGGAATCTTAGGATTTGTATTAAATAGAAAAAATCTTATTTTAATGCTAATTTCAATCATAAACAGAGTTTGATCTCGCTGGCTTTCCACTAGATAACCCGGCTTTGTAGATGACAGAACTACAAGATGACAGAACTAGTTAACAGACAATCTAAGGAACAGAGCTAGATGACAGAGCTAGAGAAAAGAACTGGATGACAGAACTACAAGATGACAGAACTACAAGATGACAGAACTACAAGATGACAGAACTAGATGACAGAGCAAGAGAACAGAATTAGACGGGATGACAGATCTAAAGAACAGAACTAGATGACAGAGTTAAATGACAGAACTAAGTGCTCACCAGAAAATTAGGTAGCCTATGAGGTGCTCTCTAGAAATCAGTGGTGATTCATTGAGGTTGATACGAAAGTGACGCGGGTATCACATACGCAGCGCTAGCTCAGTTATGATCAGCGTAGAACAAATGTCAGCTCAACACCTGCTAACACATGAAGATCTCTGTCAGGCTCGCGCACTATATAACATAAAATATGTAGACGTCGACTCGAACATGATTCTGGTATATCAATAATCATGACAGCGTCTACTCTTACTTGTTAACGCTATCATGATGTACTATTGTTGAGATACTATCGATGCTTGAACAACTCCTGGAGGCCAGCGATGGGATCCACCTGTACGTGGTGCTGGCTACGAACCTTCTGCTGGTTAGAAGAGCCAAGAGATTCCCCCCCTTTCCCTTCGTCCTTCACCTTCTTGCGCACGTCTCCGAGAGAAGCGCCAACGTCTTCGTTTTTTGCGCGCTAGCATCGAGCTATGCTTCATCGTACGCTAGATCCTCACACCTCGTAGCAGGTAGAGCTAACGCTGCGGTCTCGGTAGTATTTCACTTCAATACGACAACAAGTATCATTCTATGACCCCGACAGATCGCGAAGTCTGTGACGCTGTGGGACACAAACATGGTCCCGATATTCCACAGGGCCATGCGCGGCGTCTCGCTCTGTGGCTGCACTGGAGCCTTTTCAATCTCCCATCCTTGGGATAGACCACACATGTCCAAATTCCTCACTACTTGCAACTCTGTCGAATACTCAAAGATTAGGGAAAATTCGACCGTCGCTACTTTGGCCAGGCGCATCCCCAAAAAGGCCGACGGCAATCTGGGGCACCTCTTGTGTGGTTGTATTCTTTCAGGGCTTCATTTCTATATAGATCATTTAAGTAGCATTGTAACTCAAAGTACGTTCGTGTCTAGATGAACCTGTTCCCTTGCTGGAAACAAGGTTACTACAATTGTATGGTCCGCAGAGAAAGAGGACTGTACTATTAAGGCCGTCAGGACAAGTCGATAAAGACTGTCGAGCTTCGAGGTAAAGGCGTCAGATTTGTTCTCCCAGGCGTTCAGCAACAATGACTTCAAGTTTCTTCTTGTTTGAAAGACGAGATGTGTTGACAGTACAAGCTGTTCACTTCGACAGACAAGCACATGGCAAAGCGGAGACAGAAAATGCTGCGTAGCAAGGCTGGCGTCGACTTCAATAATGTTGCAACAGACCTCTTCATTGGTCGTTTTAGATGCCGGCAAGCATAGTAACCAACGAAAGCGGGTTGAGAATGCCCCAGACCACATTTTCGTAATACACGCACTTTGAATTTATTGACGTCTGTAGAGGTAAATTGTATATGCGGTAGTATAGCTGAGTATGCGCTGCAAATAGAGGAAGTCTAAGTCGATTCTTTGCGCTGACTAAAGCTGGAAACCTTTGTGGCTTCAAGCCAGACAGCAGTCGGTGGTTCGGTACTTGGAGATGGGAGTCCGGCATTGATAAGAGCATCATAGACCCACGGGCAGAGCTGCCCTAATCGGCGGTACGCGAAGCAACGCTAATGTCAGGACGCAAGATAAGGAGAAGACTAGAGAAGCAATGGACGAAGATTTTGTCCATGGTAAATCGATTCCGCCACATATGGGTCAAGAAGTGGGTGGAGGATTTGGACAATATGTTTGCATCGATTTGTGAAAGGACAATTATGCCCCCAATACTTTGTTTCATACTCCAACATCATAAAGGTGATCCCGAATCGTCAGGTAATATCCTCGAATTTCTCAGTAGAGCAGAAATTTAAGAACTATCTTAGAGATCCCCCAAGCATGAAAAGCACCTAAAATGTCTGCTTGACATTGCCACTTACGCTTTGCGGGACGACGTAACTTGAAGGATGTGGTTCATTCGCCATTCCATCATCTATCTTCGTCTGTCCAAAAGCACAATCCTCGTTATGCGCCGTTGTCATGCTTTACCAGCGCTTTGTGAAAGTTTTCTTCTTGGGCTTCACTGTCCCAAGTAAGATGCCCTTTGCGCAGCTATCTGTGGTCTCTTTACCCTTCCAGATGACCTGATTGCCGATTCTGGGCTCGAGTTCTAATGGAGTCGTCGAATTGTTGCTAATTTTCAATTCGCCGTGAGACTCGCCCCCGTTGAATCCCGACTTCGAATTTACGTGCCGCAACGGACTGCCTGACACTATTTTCGCTGAGATCCTTGACAACCCATTTGCGAGATCTGTAATATCCCTGGTCTCTGGCCACGTGGCTGGACACTCAGGCGTTGAAGGGGGCGTTGGAGGGAACGCTGAAGGGGGTGGCTCGATCGCGAGCATCATAGGCGATTAAATAGTCTGAACAAGGCGAAATCTGGGGAATAAAGCAAACTTGGAAAGGAAAGAAGCAGCACGTCTTCTCCCAGACTCTTCTTAAATATTCCAAACAGCTTATTAAAGAATTGAGCCTGATGAAGAGAGAGAGAGTTATGATGACCGAAGGTCACCATCATAACCATCATCGCATTGTTTCAGAAACGTAGTACGAGACATCTATCTAGAATTTATGTCAATAGATAGAATAAATATACTAGTATTGATTGCAGTTGTCGATATGGAAAGAATATATGTGTTGCGTTGATGATCGCATCTGAAAGATAAATGTTGATGATTTTAAACGTAAGGATCTAAGTTTATATGACTCAGACGGAGCTTACTACCTACGTACGTAGTAAGCAAGGCAGCTAACTCAAAGAGGCTTAGCCGCCTCCGCTTACCCGAAAATGTGTAGCACACGTAGCCCCTTCGGGGCTAGGTTCCATCTACTACGTCTGAGAACTGAGGCAATCTAACTACCGAGGGTACCTTAGGTACCTTTGACTATTGACTAAGGTACCTTACCTTACTACCTTATTATATTAGTGCCCTTTTTAGCACGCTAAACCTAACCTTTCTAGGTTAAAGTGCCCCGCGTGCCCCGGAGGCATACAAGGGCGAGAAGAAGAAGAAAGATCGACTCAAAGTTCAGCAAGTGGGAAAACATCTCTGTATCATTCGGTGGCTATTCTCTAATCGCGGTTGGATAGAGAGACTTGCGAGTGGTGAAGAGCTTTGCGGAAGTGATAGGTGGCATTGTAGAACTGGGACGATTTGCAGAGCTCAGCTGAGGTGTGATAGAAGGTTATGGCAGTCGGTGTGTGAGTATGCCATTGTAGCGTGCGACTGCACTTTGACAAGCCACTGTCTGTAACGCACTAAAACCGAGCCCTAGAGAAACTTGCAACCTTGAAAATCCAATTTCAAAAACGAAGTACTTTCCCCTAAATCTTGATACACTCACCGCTTCTCTGTTCCCCTTGCGCTTCCTTAATACTGAAAGAAGTGGAGAAGTAAGCGCTTCAAGGCTTTCACTAAATTTTACCAACATAAGCAAAAAAAATTGAGGGTGTCCTGATGCGATTCTTTTAACAAGGAGGTCGCATGACACCTCCGGATATACAATAGGTATCATAGCCTCATAGGACATTTACAAAATCAGTTTTATAAGACCTAGATCCCAAGAAGGTTACACACATCATTCTATCAACCACTCAACTTTTCGTCACAAATGCAGCACTGTTACATTTGTTTACTTGCAACAGTTTAGAGTGACTACATGATGGCGCTCTATTACGTGTTTATTTACATGCGGATTCGTGTGTGATGGGTGAAGCGGATCTCCAGGGTCTTGAGACCGTAAGCAGCTTATCCTCGTCTCGAAAAGTGTGCAAACTATGAATTCGGAGTACAGTCGCTTATGGTCTCACGACTTCTGTGAGTATGCTGTCCTTTCCTACATTAGATTACCCCTTGCTTCTCCCTCCACCTGACGCTTTCATTTCCCCAACCTCCTTTACTGAAATCAAATATTCGTATCAAAGTTGCCGCGCGTCCTAAATCCTACATTTCCTCATCATAGGTGCTCTATAAGTGTTATCGCCGGTCTATATCCGTTCATGGCTGTCACCTATACCACAGGCCTGATCGTTGCAATACACCTAGCATTTGGAGCGGTTATCTGTCTCTTCTTATTGATGGCGAAGAAGCTTCACAGCTCGACACACAAATGTTCAAATCCATTTTCCAGACTTATACCACGCCGTTCAAGGTCTGAATTGCCTGTGATTCAGCCACAGCCCAACCTGTGGTTATCAAAGTATGAACAAGCATACAGCAGGAACAAGCAAAACCCAGCACTAGAAATAGAGAACTATCACCCTTACGCCAGAACCAACGCTGGGTTGACAACGCCTGTCGCCGCCTTGTTGCCATTTCCGCAGAATTAGGATGCGTCCGATAGGAAGCACTTCTCCACCGCCAAATGGGGATCACAAAGACGGACTTCGCCAATCTACAGACCTTCTCGAAAGTCTCCATTCCGAATTCTTCACGGAAAAACTGCCATGCAGACGAGTACCGTTGTAAAGGTATAGCGGTGAGTGTAATGGTGAGCCTGAATCTTGCTTATCTGCATTGCTGGTATGGAGTACGAAGAGCGAGCTTGAGATCAAAGCCGCTTCTGTTAGCCCGGAACGTTCTGAGCTCAATTGATGGATATGTAGTAGCTCATATGAGAAGAAGCGTCAGAGATAGTTGAAGGTCATTAGCGATAAAACCAATTACTCTTGAGCCCCCAAAAGGGTACTCCATTAGATCATCTGCGGTCAAGACACCTGAGCGAGCCGAAATCTGTTTAATGAATGATCACAAGAGAACAGATAGATATCTCTATTACCTGTTGGAAACAGGGAACAGCACTGTTACCCCTGTGGTTAGTAATCTATGCTCCTGGCCGAATTGTTCAAGAAATGTCAAGTAGCAGAGAACACCAACCAAGAAAGCATCAGGAGTAATCAAGAGGATTAGACCCCTCAACTTTCCATGTTATCCTGAATAACAATATGTATACCATGTTGGTAGGATCTTCAAGGCTGGGGCGAGAACTTGGGTATCGACTCCCACCTTATCACTGTGGGAGTATGGAAGCGAAAAGCGGTGGGTCCCAGAATCGGCCTAATCAGTATTATCACCGTCTTACCTTGGTACCAAGCGACGGTCATCCTGACCAGAATGTAATACCGAGTAATCGTGGTTACGTCTATTCAGCCCACATCGCAACTATAAGCACTCGTTGACTGTTCTATGGCATCTGACTTTGATATATATTCAGGCTGCCTTGACAGTGAATTAACACAGATAGAATTTTTTCAATAATGGGAAGTTCAGACACTGATTTTGGGGCAACGCAAGCTCCAGACGTCCCACCGTTCCCACGCAAGACTAAGAAATCCAAATCTCTGAAGCCCAGATCTAAATCAGTAGACATGACGTCACCCGAAGCAGAGCAACAGACATGTAATTGTAAAGACGACAATTTGGAAATGAGTCTAACGATTGCCTCTTTGAAAGCCTTGACGTCAAAACCTTATCGAGAGGTTGCGAAATCGAGTGATGAAGAAAAATTTCTCAACAGAATGTCCATATTAGGGTGTTCAACTAATATAGAAATCCTGATCGCTCGACAGAACTACGAAGATTGTCTTGGTATACGAGGACACAAGGGTAGAGAGGCATGTGGATATATTGACTGAACTATCTAGTAGGAACTACGGAGGAAGGGAATCAGCCGGACTAGCGCCGGATGAATGCGGAGATTACTCGCACAATAGTTTTATGATTAGAACATCGAAAAACAATGTCTGTATTGCTGTCAAGCATCTCTCTTCATTATCGTCTCTCGAGTCTTTCACTCTTTCTCTCGAGACACAGGCGTATGCCTTTGCGCGCTTCTAGCCTTATTGAGACTAGCGTGATGTTTCACCCTTCCGCACAAAACTTAGATACCTTAGGAAAATATATGGTTTCCTTTAACTGTACCTTATGGTTCAAATTACCGTCTAAAGGCGATATTATAGTGTTGACTTACAGTAGCTCATTATATATGGGACAAAATGATATAAAAGGAATGATACTCTTACAGTCTAGTTGAATATCCGTTCAAAGATAATACACTGATTTTATAATAATATGTCACTCATCAGATCTGCACTTTACTCGGTATATGCACGGCCATTTTAAAATCAAATATGGACCGCCGTGGAGGACGTGCCTTCCTATACTGAAGGTCATGAGCCCGATTTAGGTGACAAAGGCTACCGCAAATGGCAAACACTGCTGACGTGGTCAGTTGCTTTACATCCCGTTTACCGTGTACTTTCAGAAAGCCATAATGAATGGAAGGGCAACGCTACTTTTCAAAGGGTTCTTTGGATGGCTTGTGAAGGAAGGGCTTCCGGAAGGGGACTGGAGTCTGCACAATGACGACTGTCCGAAAAGATTGATTCAATGACTTTGCTTGCACCGGTTGAATACATTGCCCACTTGGTGAGTGAATGCCCCCCTGTCCCGGCCAAGAAGAAATTAACGCCCCATATCGATCCAGCCCCCTGTGTATTTCCTCTCTTTCTCTGATTCAGTTCCGTGGAACCATTGCTTCTCGCGTCATCACTGTCCATGTTCTTGCTTTCAAGCGTGGCTTTCCTGAAGCTTAAGTTTTTTTTAGCTCTTCTTTATTTGGTCGTGGTCCGGTTTTGGCGCTTTTTACCCTTCATTGGTATCCGTTTCCCGCAAGGTTCCGGAGTATCTCGCAAGTCGAAAGTTGCTGGAGGAGTAGGAGGACGTAGCCTACCGGGCACAGATGTGTGTCCGTCGTTCATCAGTCTGACGGTTACTAAGTGCTGACTATTTGTTTTGGAGACATGGTAACGCCATTGTCAATCGTACCGAGCAGTCATCTGCACTACCCGTAATTTCATTATCATTCCCTTCAGTCTCTATTGAATCCCAAAGATACCGCGGACTGACAAGGGATAACAATGGCAAACATGGTCATCAAAGGGGAATAATGACTGATTGAAGACTGGATCTCAAATTTTTGTTTGGGAGTCAGATTGCTTCTCTTAGTGAGGTGATGTATGATTTATGCTATCTAGAAAGTAGGAATGGCGGGCTGAAACCTCTTATTGTTGAGGGTATAATGGTGCTTTAGACCAGGTCATATCGTCCTGAAATTGCAATATAGTCCAACCAATCAGACCCTTCAATTGCTTGAGCGACTGTCAACTCTATCCTTCACTTCTTCTTGGAAGAACCGAATAAGAAGGGGTTCTGCTGATACGAAGGGGGTACAGGGGAGGCTCTCAACGGGTACATATCACCGGGGCCACGAGACACTTGCAATGGTGACCCTCTATTTGCATCCAGCGGTAACAGGCTTTTGTTGATATCTAGAGGTAATGGGGGGAGCGGCTTCCAATATATATTCTGAGGATCAACAGAAACTCTTGTAGGCTCGGTCTTATTCCTTGCAGTGGGTTCCTCTTTGCTCTTGCCTAGAAACCATTTTCTGAATAAAAATACTGACTTCATGTCAATGGATGTTTCTCGTCCGTGTAGTATAATGAAAGATCAATGTTGATTGTCAAGTTTGGCAGACTGCCTGGTATTATATCACCTTGTACTTAGTAAGCATTGCTTATGCTTATTCCGTCAAGTTTTCTATAAAACTTGAGAAGACCCTGAAGGCCTTTGACTAACTCGTCTTACTTCTTTACTATTATGAAAATGAATCACAAGAACTTGCTATATTTTGTTATTACTATAAGCTTTATAACGTTGACTTATACATCGGATCTTCTTCTTGAAATAGAGAACAAATGTGATAAATTTATATATCCAGCAATAAGTGGCGTTAATCTAGAAGACAAAAAACCTATTAACCTGACCGCGCTACCCGGATTGTCAAAAAATGAATCTTCTACCGTGACTGTGGCGGCACCTTGGTCTGGCAGAGTTTGGGGCCGATCGGATTGCAATGGTACAGGTTCTCGCTGTGCAGTAGGTGATTGTGGTGCACGAGATTGTAATGGAAGATCGTCAAAGAACGTAACTTTGGCAGAACTTACCTTCGACAATGACACG
>JAABUH010005413.1_pt1 | contig 10055 bp, 12 predicted proteins | sample 5559121 | NCBI WGS metagenome assembly JAABUH01 (sample SAMN10711871, study PRJNA513364) | rock metagenome | isolation source: Antarctica rocks | place: Antarctica: Victoria Land, Battleship Promontory nord | collected 2015-12-28 | reverse complement strand
GCTGTCTGGGTTGATAGCTTGCCAGATAGCCACGACTCTGTCAACATTGCTGCCCAGAAACCCGTGTGAGCATACGAAACGCAGGATACTTCACGTAGAAATACTGACCAATGATGCAACCAAAAGACTGGGTCAGAAGCAGCGACGGGAACACGGCCCATGTGACCTATGCCGCCACAGTGCCCGTGATAATCGTCATGCAAGCCCTCCACTGATCCAAAGACCGTTGGCCGTCCCTTTGCGTCAACAGCCTTGTTGGAGAATATGGTATACTCCTTGTAGTACGGCAGGTAAAACAGGTTGAGAAGCGTTTCGACCTCTGACTCTCGCCGTTGCGCGAGGACTGTGTTCAACAGGCGATGATCGCTTTGTTGTTTTAGCGTCATGTCTCGCCGCACAGTATAAGACCTCGAGGTTTCGAATTGTAAACTATCCCATTCCTTTGTCTGAATGCCATCAGATTTGGGGAAGGCAAACTTGAACAGAGGGTTGTCGATCTCCTGAAGCTCATCTTCGCTTCTCCCCGGTACAGACTCGTCGAAGGGTTTGTAGACCATTACCTTCTCGACCTCAAGAATGTAAGGGATAGAAAAGTCCCAGCCGTACCCGGTAGTCTGATAGTCTTTGTCTCTCACGCCAGGAAATCGAGTATTCCCACCACGGGGACGGAAATAGTCCCAAAAAGGGAGACGGAACTCTTTGACAGCATTTACCCAGGGATCAGGCGTCTTGAAGCTTTGGGCTATGATCAGCATCCTGTGGTAGATGGTTTGCTAGGATTTTGTTAGTAGATCATTAAAATGTCCCCTTAACGTCGGCTTGCCTCCATCATTGCCAAGTAGGGCCGATGCCATGTTGGAAAAAGAATAGTACCATGAGGGCAGTATCCACCCGCTTTACCAACGGTGTTTCCCTTCACATTATCCCAGTCCTTATTTGGAAGTCCATGAATCCCTTATGACGCGGTAGTGTTAGTAGCTCCAGTGGTAGACCATTCTTGAGCATACCTGCGATCTGAAACCACCCCATCTTGTCTTTATTTGATTGCGCCTCATCCTGGAGATATGCAAGAGCAAGGAGATAGAGATTGAAGGTCTTTGGATGCCGAAGTAGGAGCTCATCGACGTCCAATGGGTCACGCACCTCACCAGTCACCTCGTTAAGTCCAAGTACGATGCCCTGCTTTTGGGCTTCTTTTAGCTTTGAGACTTCTTCTGGAGCTGCCATATCCGCATCCAAAGCGCTGGGTGACTCAAACGACAAACGAAGAGGTTACGGAGAGCAATAATCAAGTGCCTAGAAAGTACTCCAATCTTGTTTGCGAGTGCAACGCTTGAGAGGTATTGACAAGAGCACTGTATTTATATGATGTTGTCAGAAATCTAGAACTTCGGGAACATGTAGAAATAGCGACACTAGGAGAACCGGAAACGCTTTAGTTTGATGGGCTTGGTATTTGCATTGATTTAAGAATACCATATAAGCCGCATGGTCCCTGATTTGAGGAGACATAGTGCGGACCTGCAGTACTCCGCAAACACCCCACATTGCCAATGGATCGGTAAAAGATAGATGCCCTTCCACGACATGTGATTGGAGAGGAGGGAACTTCGCAAGACGCATGACAGCGACTCAAAAACACCCCCAACTCAAATGGCGGAGCTGGTGGCTGGCAAGGAGCAGGGTCATTGCAGCTGAATACTGGATCGGGCCCTGTACTTCGATACCGACAATGCTCCAGATAGGACCAAGTTGGGCGATTCAGCTCTCTTCAAGCACGATGGCTGAACAGCCTAAGCCTCAATGAGCTGGACCACGTTGAAGAAGCTGCTTGACACTTCCCAAGAGGGAAAAGGTGGGCAACGGCATCCACGTGCCGATGAGGTGGCATTGTCCGTCGTCCAGTGGCTGGCTGAAATCAGATCTCGAACGACAATGCTGTGTGAAGAAAGGCGGTGACAGCGAGACAAATCTTGGCATCAATGCTAACTTCATTGGTCTTAGTCCTTAGCTAGCGAGCTAAACTGGGCTTTTTTGTGGGGACACATACAGTCGAAAGGCAACCGCACATTCTCGTCTGAAGCATCAAGAATCGCCTGCAACGGTCGCTTTGTAACTGTCTCTACACACTCATGTAAGACCAGTCCCCGTATGTGGTTACCAGAACGTCACGTTCCAGTAGCTGCAGACCGGCGGGCTGACCTTGCCATGGGCCGAACTTCGGCTACGCACCCGCGCTGGATCGGGCCGTAAACCTTGCAGGCTATGGCGCTTGTGGTTTGGAAAAATCATTGGGGAACAACCTGGAAGGTCGAAGGATTGGTAAAATCTACAGCAGAAGATGTCCAACAATGATAAAAGTCACAAGCAGACGCACTATCCCTTTCCTTGTGCACGGGAGGTACACGCCAAGAACTAGTGCATCCGAAGTAATCCTAAAGATTCAATTTGTCCGTTCCATAATCTACAGATGACTAAGAATCTGCCAAGAGCAGAGCGGACTTATCAGGTAAGCAAGATTGCTTCGGATATGCTAGTGCTTAGCGTGTACCTCCCGTGCACAAGGAAAGGGATAGCATTTCCAGAAGACAAAAATCAACAGCACGAAAGGAGCACGAAAGGACTTGTCTTGCAGACCGAAGCGCTTCTGCAATTGAATCACAGTTTTGGCCGGAAATATTTTACCGCGCTCCTTAATAAAATGCTAAGTATCTCTACTAGGAACACCGACAGGTCGCGCTGGATCGTGCTCTGTAGACTGCACCCTGAAGGATCACGGCATGATGAGCGTCGACAAACAATGCTTGAAATCCCAGTCAGATAAGAAAATCAGGCCAGCTCCTCGCGAAAAATCGGAGACATACCGTCATGAACTCTCACATTCTCTAGATATCGAGAAGATGGAAAGTATCGTCGTAGCTCTTGCTGAAAAACCCTAGACCAACCTTGATGTTGTATCGTCCCTTGAGCGCATTACCCTCCTTGAAGATGCCAACGCTCCCGCTGGCCAGCCCAACATTGAGTCCGATGTTGATGCCGCTGTCAATACCTGCGGTGTACTTGGTGCCAACCTGTGTGCCTGCTGCAGTGAAGTACAGGCCGATTTCTTTGTCGTCGATATCATAGTAGCCCACAGCCTAGCACGGAGGTCAGCTCTTGATGTTTTTAGCATTGATGCCAGCAGATCTTACGTTCATGGTAGGTATTGGCAAGGGAAATTCGATTTGTTTGCGATTTCCGCTATGAAGGTCAGGAAAGCTGGCTTCATCAGCCTTGATTTCCTTGATGTCGTATTTTCCATTGCCGTAGTCGCTTATCTGGAGGACTGTGGTGAGGGTGGAGTAGGTCACTGTTGGGGAGGCCATTTTGCTGTTTGGACTGATTGAGCTGATGATTGGATTGCTGTTAATGGTGCTTTCTTCTGATGAATTTCTGGTATGTTTTGGAATTGACTGAGGCAGGTTCGGTAGGAGGGCAGTACATACTTTTGTGCATCATCAAGCTGAGGAAATGACTATCCTCAATTCCAGGGCAGGATGTCCAATAAAGGCACTAGGGTAGTCACACCGCATTAGAATGAGCGCTAGCGCGCTTTAGCCGTTGCACTATATCCAAAAAGGATTCCATATGCTTCGAGACACGCGCCACGAGACACATCGAGGAGCTGAAATACTGGACATCTGCGCACATCAAGGGCTCCAGATGCTTCGAAGCAAGCGCCACCAAGGTCGAGAGAGCTGAGATGGTTGAATGCCCGTGTACCATCATGGTTCCACATACCTCGAGATAAGCGCCACCAAGTCAATGCGTCCAAGCCGATGTGCAAAGTGGAGCTGAGATATCTCGGCTATTCTTAATGTGCTGCTGAGATGGCATCGATGGCATCCATTCTGCATAGGAAGCAAGGTCTAGCCTTTTCAGAGGAGACACACCGCTCTCTCTTTTGGATCGGAAGCGTTTCTCCTGCCCTCATATCCAGCTGCTTCAGGCCGCCGTCGATATGGGCCATCAAACTCAAGTGATTTGAAAGCACGATAGCCTAGTCACAGTTCCTATTCAGCAGACTCACCGCCGTTTGGAACTGGCCTAGAAGCCAAGCTGAGTCAAAGTCTTGACCGCGTTTGTCAATCAAGAGTACAATAGTATCGAGACGTCGAATATCGTATCATCTCACTTTTAGCACACACTCCAGGAAAGCTGCCTTCGTGATCGACACCGAAAGTTACACGCGCACAGTAATAAGGGAATCGATACTCTATTGCGCATTGCAGAGTCTAAGCTAGGCCCCAGCACCATTGCTATCAAGATGTCAAATGCTGAACCGCCAGCTGATGCTCAACCTATCGAGGTCAATGGCCAGGTGGTCGCTCCCAGCGACCATTATGCCCGAGATGCCAAAAACACAGACCACATCATTGTGACCGTAAGGGACGTACTTGGCAATGACCAAAGGGCCGAGTTGCAAAAGCTTCAGGTCGAGTTCTTGGAGGATCTTGGTAATGACAATATCCTCTGTCGCTACCCACGCTCAGATCTCAAACCACTCCGAGATCTAGCCTTTGTCAAGCAAGTTGATGTGTATCGAAACCTGTACAAGATTCCGGCAGTGCTGCTAGCATTGATGGAAAAACTTGAGGGAACGCCAGAGTTCGAAACCGAGAATTACCCGATCGATGTGATGGTGCATCAAGAGGTCAAAGATCTGGAAGCTCTAGTCGACGATATTTCTAAGGTGGCACAAGTCGATCGGAGTCAGATGGAAATCACTCCAGATAAGATTCGCCTGGAAGTGAATCTCTCAGAGCTTAAGACAATTGCAGCCGATGACCGCGTTCGCATACTCGAGGAAGTAGTGACTCCAGTCCTGTTCGACGATCAAGCAAAGCAGCTCGTGTTTGCCCCTTTACAGGTGCAAGGTGATTCTGAGTTCACTGGCAAGGGACAGACCATCGCAGTCTTTGACTCTGGCTTTGATCTTGGCAGCGTAGAAGATTGCCATCCAGCTTTCAAAGGTAAAATGCACAAGCTGATTCCTGTGGGTCGTGCTTCAGACGAGAACAAGACCGAAACAGAAAGAGTTGATGATTCAAAAGGCCACGGAACGCATGTCTGTGGGACCATCGTTGGAAAGGAGATCGAGACCTCACAAGGAATGGTCGGAGGCGTGGCTCAAGAGGCGAAGGTGGTTCTGTCGTCTTTACAAAAGGCTGATGGTGATCTTGTCGCGGTCACAGAACTCAAGACGTTGTACGAGGAGCCGTACAAAACCTACGACGCTTACGTGCATTCAAATTCGTGGGGCGACGGTCTCGGAATGGGAAAGACACAGCGTCCATATGGCAAAGCTGCCAGCGATATCGACGACTTTGTGCGAGCCAATCCCGATGCTCTGATCATCTTTTCTGCCGGAAACAACAACCTCAACATGAACGAGAAGGAGCCTCCTGGCATAGAAAAGGCTTCCATCGGGTCTCAAGCTGCTGCTAAAAACTGCCTGACGATTGGTGCTTCTGGTTCAACGAGGGCGGTACTCAATCCTAGGGCTGGTAAGATTGACAGACTTGATCCAAATCAGATCTACCCAGAGAGCAGCAGGGGGCCAACAGTAGAGAAGCGTATCAAGCCTGATGTGGTTGCCCCAGGCTACAACATCTTCTCCGCGCATTCAAGACATCCAAAAGCTGCAAACTTCACGGCAGCAGCGGCCACCAGCGAGTCATACCCGAAGGCTCTGTGGAAGGTTCGAAGCGGGACCAGTCATGCAACACCACTTATATCAGGCTATGCCGCAATTCTACGTCAAATCCTACAAAGCAAAGGATTCCAGAGCCCCCCAGCTGCTCTTCTCAAAGCTGTTATTATCAACGGTGCTGACAAGCTCCCGAGCGTTGACATCGCAGCTCAAGGTTTTGGCCGAATCAATCTACAGTCTTCTATAGCCATGTTGCAGTCGCTTCCAATCATATCCAATAAGATCTCTAACTCCTCGCTATCTCCATTGGGGGGCACCTTAATTAGAGCACCTCTCAAATAAGGCGACAAATCATTATTTACGTTAGCACCAGCTCAAAGGTCTGATAAATTTGCGTTAAAGATCACAATGGTCTACAATAATCTACCCGGTAGTGCAATTCAGAACAATCTAAATCTAGCTATCAATAATAGTGTGACGGGTATAACTAAATTTGGCGGCACCTCCGAGGAAGATATTAATAAACAGAATAATATTAAATAAGTCATCTAGTGTCCTGCACCAAAAGCGCTAATCACAATCTGCATCACGGCTCAGAAAATCTTTCCTAGCTCTGAACAGGATTTTGCGCTCGCATAGAGCATCTGCGCCACTTAGAGGCCTTAATCAGGACTACGAGTAGACCTCTTATAATGCTAGCAGCGTCATACTCTTACTAAATAGCATCGTTACTTCTAGGCTATACGCCCGAGTTAAGAAGCCCGTTTTCACGCTTATCTTATAGAAGTTGTCAAAGGGTGATTACCCCAAAATTAGGATAGTGCTGTCTACTAGCGTGCAGAGTCTTGCAGGAGAAATCTCATGGAAAATGGAAATTAAATTCTAGATACCTCCAGCTTGAATGACGTAGAGTACAGCTCATGTAGGGGTTGTACACGAACGTTCGCATCGAATTTCCGTCGGTGTTGCGGGGCGACTGCAAGAACCGTCTTGTTTGGTAGAGTCATAAGGCTCGATAAGTTCTGCCTTTGCATAGTCGGCTAAAAGTCTTTCCGACAACGCGAAAATGCTTCTCCTACCACTGTCGTCGCGTCGTTGCTCCCATAGATTCAAAATTCCTGTCGATTTATGATTGTTCAGCCGTAAAGCCCATCGTGACCCCGATAGGTTGTATAGTAACGGGAACCCTTAATTTTTATCTTTCGTACTATTCATCGCCTCACTTTGCCTATCATACTGCGCTTCAGTCAGCTTTCCCATATCACATGACTTGTCGCTGTCTTGAACTCGAGACTGCCAGATTGCGCTTGCTTTCTATGCCGTTTTTGCTCTTCCATGGTTGCGTGAGTCCGTAAAGTGGAGCGTGGACTACCTCGGCTGCTGTATTTCTCATGACCACGCCGGATGAGTGGTCTCGAAAAGATGTAGAAGGCGACCTGCATTGTCTTATCAGAATAAGAAATGGCTCGCCATTCACACATAGCTCACTCCATTGAGATTGCCTCCCCATCTCAAAGAATCGTCCCTTCCAATGGGTATGCCTCATCGTTGCTTGAGATACCATCGGTGAAACATCTCGCACAAAGGTCAAACTCCCCGTTCCGGGAAATACCGCAGCTGAAATGACTCTTCGTTATACAAACGCCGCACTCATCACAGTACACAGGGATCGGGTCGGGTAAAGACAGACTTGGTTCTCGAGGTAACTGTACCTCTGTCTCACTTTCGGACTCGGTTGGTGGGAACAGTTTCAGTAGGCTAGCTGCAGAAAGCCTTTTCTGAGGATCCACGCACCGACATGCTGAGATGATATCACTGAAATAAGATGGCACTTCAGGACCACAACGTGGGAGTGTGACAGGATTGCTGTGCTCAGCAGTGCAATTGTAAGTTGGAAAGATTCCACAGTTGGCTTTCTTACAATGAATCCTGTCGTGTGTTGTTGCGTGTTCTGCCAGCATATAGAGCGCAAGACCTAGCTGGAAGATACCCGTATGAAAAGTTGCTTGGCGGTCAATCAACATTTCTCGCGGAGCAGCGGCACAGCGGATCTCTGGTGGCACCAATCCCCGAACATTCTTCCAACGGAGATTACCGATAATCCTCAGGATAGCATTCTGCTTGTTGTCGATACTAAAACCTCCAAGACCTATCCACGGAATGACTACACCCCTACTATGAATCTCGGCGACTGTCTTGATCATTTGCTTGGCCCATTTCTCTCTCATCCTCCAGGAGATCCTTCTGCTATTCGCTTGAGCCTCCTCCAAAATGCTTGGAATACCCTCTCCAACATATTCCTGGAGATAGCTCTTTAGAATTGTTCTTGTGTCATCTAAGACAACACCAATGAATTTCGCTACACCTGGACAACCCGAGACCTGGCGCAAACGCATCATATCATCGGCCCAATCCTGGAATCGATCATATCCCAAAGCAGTGAACTTTCCGAATTTTGCTTTCATTTCAATGCAGGCTTGTGATTCTACAAGCACCCTAAATGTTGATGAAGATATGGCCTCATAAATCACAATTTCGGATTCCAAGTACTGAGCGCAGCCCATGTCCTCAATATCCTGGAGGTATTTATAGCTTTCGCAAAACCGGGCTTCTTCGACATCCTCTGCTATGCTAATCCTCGAGGGATCAAAAGCAAGTTGTCCAGAGTCTTGCAGCTCCAGACAAAGCGATACTCTGGTGATTGAAGCGGCCAGATCCACCGAAGACAAAACCTCTCCCAGGCCTTCTAGAAAGGGCTCGACCGCCTCTGGAAACATCCTCCAGGCATGTTTTGAGGATGACGTCGACGAGAATGCTGCCATGTTAACAGCCTCCTTAGAGCCCACGAGAGTGACCGCCGAGACGACAACTCTTTTCCAGCACCGAGGAGTCTCCGCAAAGTATAGAAAATACTTATCTACCCGCTGATTCCCATTACAATATAGCCCCGACATACTCAGCATCGTGAGACGTTTGGTTAGTGGACCATTTGTGACATACTGCTCGACAAAGAAGGTAGAGGAAAGTTCGAAGTCGTAATCTGGCAAGCTTGAACATGGAGTATAGAATTGATCAGACGTCGACCCCAGAGAATCCCGTGAGATTTCAGATGCAGTCTTAGCACAAGCGGTTTGGTATTGAATCTCTTCTGTTAGATCATGGAACTTATGGGCTTTGCTTTGGACCCTGGTCGGCGATGATTGATTCGGTCTCTCCTCCATTACTTGCAACTTTGATAAGGGCTGATCGACTTTGCCCCGGGGTGTGAATGGGTTCATGGTGGACTCGGCTTCAACAAATTCGCTGTGCATCCTAGATGTCATCCGAGCATGTATAGCTTGATGGTCAGTGACCTGCAAAACTAGCTCCAAGGGCTCAGCTCGAGCGTCTAGCCGATCTATCTGTTCGGCTCCTTGGCTTGCATCAATGTAGTCTTCATTTTGGAGTCGAGGGCTTTCACTTTCGGCGAGGAGCGCGGGAACCATCTGGCCGCCATATTGCGGGATCTGACAGAAATGGGTACTCATCCGAACTTGTGCCAATAGACCGTGGAGTTGATCTTGAATTTGTATAGCAGACGATCTGTGATTATGTCAGTAGCAACAAAACCTCGCAATACGTGCATTCTGCTGTAGAAGGTGTCACGGACAAACCCAGAATACCAAAGGTTGCCATGAGATCATGCCTCATGCTTTTCAAATCTTCAGTCAATTGCACCACCCGGCTCTTCTCACGCAATCTCTGTCTAAGAGGGAAGACATCTCTGCGTCCCCTTTGCGCCAGGCGTTTCTCAATCGTAGCCTGGGCATTTTCTAACTTGATATGTGTACGGGACAGGCAAAGAGAGAGATTGACAGCTGCAAAATCAGCGCGACCTGTCAGTATCTTGATGTGGTTTGCAACATTGGTGATCTGATCCAACTCTTCAGCCAGAGCTTGAAATTCCTTGGGCGCGCTATGAAGGGCATTGATGGCTTTAGTACTTGCAGAGACCGCACCGAGAATGGTAAGGATTCCCACTGAGATCGAGAGCGGATCCATTATTGCGAGTTCAGCGGCAAGCTGATTCTTGTTGATCGCTTCTGCAGTAATGTCTTTTGGCTTCCAGCGCACGCACAAAGCATGTATCACCGGTATTTGATCCAGTCACTTCAGAAAGATGGGAGCAACGTTGTCAGAGACGGTCAATCCCATAGCCAAATGCGCGGAGAGACCAGCAGCCTTGTCATTCATGCTCAGCCTCAGTCTTGTGACAGCCCTGTCTGTCGGAGACTACCGCACGCTCTTACAAGCTGCATAGCAAGACCTCAGGCCAGCGATTGGGTGACCGGTGAGAAGCCCAGCCTTGTGCCAAGCTGGCTTA
>JAABUH010005408.1_pt1 | contig 10059 bp, 12 predicted proteins | sample 5559121 | NCBI WGS metagenome assembly JAABUH01 (sample SAMN10711871, study PRJNA513364) | rock metagenome | isolation source: Antarctica rocks | place: Antarctica: Victoria Land, Battleship Promontory nord | collected 2015-12-28 | reverse complement strand
AAAGTGAGAGCTGCATGCCTGGTGAGACAGGTGCGGGTGCAGCGAGCAGCAGCTGCATTGGCACAGCGTAAAGCCACTGCAAGGGCAGCTGCAGAGGAGGCACAGCAGTCAGGGCAGGGCCTGAAGGGCCCCAAGCACAAGCAGGGCCCCTCCTCGTCCTTCATGTCCATGAGCAGAGATCAGGTCAGCTTGCAGTCCATGCCTTGCTGCTGGCATGGCCGTGTTCTTATGAAGGGTGTGCATCATTCAGCCAGGCCTTGCAATGGTCCAACAGTTGACACAGTCTTGCAAGGTTGTGCATTATTGCTCGGGCACATCAGCTCAATGATACTCCTGTGGTTAGTAGCTGAGTGAGCTGCACTTATCGGGAGCACCGTACCAAACCATACTGGCAGTTGCAATATGTGGCCTTACCAGCCAGCATCACCGCCGCATTACCAGAGGCTGTGGTTTGCATTTTGACCTGAAACCTGACTAAATGAGTCTTGCAGCATTTACAAGCTGACATCGCAGATGCAGCCAGAGAAGGCCTAGTCTGCCTTGCCTGCACTCCACCCAGCATATCAACTCTTAGGACGACACATGCCTGACCTTTGTATGACTGACACATGTGCAACAACTGCTTGAATGTTGACCCTTTGATTGAGCTGTGCAGAGGCAGCGGCCGGCGAGTGCACTGGCAAGCAGCAGCACCAAGCTGGGACCTGGCTGGTACCATGTGCGCCACACTGCCACTGAGAAGCAGCCCCATGCTGTGCATCTCAAGCCACATGCCAGGCCTGCCTCAGCTACAGGCAAGCCTAGTGCTGCTCGCTCAGGGCGCCCTGAGGCCTGGAGGTGAGTCAGCCTGCTCACAGTTCATGTTGGTCAGCTTAACAGCAGCTCATGTGCTTCATACGAGTGCTTAAGGCGTTGTGGATTAGGAACAAGGTTGTACCTAGCATTGGTACTTGGCAGACACAAATCGGCAAGCACTTGCATGAATGCAGTGCCTTGCACCATTGAGCTGTGACTCAGCGGGGTGCTCTGCATTGCAGCAGTGCAGTCTCAGTGATGCCATCCCATGGGACATGCCACCAAGCACAGGTCTTGTGATTGAATATCTTGCTCACCCCTGCTAATGCATCTCTGCTTGTGTCAAAATGACTATCAAGCAGCTCTTTGACTGCAGTCCCCATGACAGCTTTGAACTGATTGCTCTGTGTTCACATGGTGCTGCATCAATGCACGCAGTGATGTGCCTGCTGAATACAATCGGTTATGGCTGATTGTATGTCCTGGCCCTGTCAGGCAGACAAGTAGCAAGTCCTTGGCACGCACAACTGATGGAGAAGGTAATACCAGTGATGGACCGCCGCAGCTGGTCTTGCCAACAAAAGGCAGCCGGCTGTCAGCTGAGCCAAGCACTCCAGGCAAAAACTGGCTGCGCAACAATCCAGACTCCCCATCATCTGGAAAGGGCTTCGCACATACATCCACAAACATGTCCCCAGACATGCTGCAGCAGACACTAGGGCAAACCACCACCGTCACAGCGCCAGACTTCCTGCGACAGACGCTTGGACGCACAAACACCAACATGGGTGCAGACTTCCTGCGACAGACACTGGGACGTACGAACACCCACACAGGCCCAGAGTTGCTGCAACAGACACTCGGACGCACGAACACTAACATGGGGTCGGCATTCTTTGGGAGGACACTGGGGCGGGCTACTACTGGGATGGGCTCCATGGCCTTTGCGAATACCATGGGAAGGACTGGCATGGGAGATTTTGGCCTGACTATGCCTCCTGTTCCACCACTGTTGATTGATCCTTTGGTGACAGCCATGATGCAGAAGGCCAGTGCAGATGTGCCTGTCTCGCAGCCTCGCTCCACCTCTCCAGCCTTTCTGGTGAGCCTTTGGGTGGCTTGCTGTGTTTAGATGTGCTGTGTGCTGTTCTGTGCCGTGCTCTGCCATGCTGTGCTGTGCCGTGCTGTGCCGTGCTGTGCCGTGCTCTGCCATGCTGTGCTGTGCTGTGCCGTGCTGTGCCGTGCTGTGCCGTGCCGTGCCATGCCGTGCCATGCTGTGCTGTGCTGTGCTGTGCTGTGCTGTTGTTGCTCTGGGTTGCTGATTGGTTTCTCTGTTGTAACATATTGCAGTGAGACAGACAGAACAGAGTGAACCTGACTCATGACTGAATCACTGTGTGCAGAGCCCAGGAAGAGGAAAAGTGGCTAAGCAGGGAGACACAAGCAGCAGGCATGCTGGTGCAGCAACCCCTGCAGCTGGTGCAGCCATTGCTGCTGACTCAGCAGTGAGGAGGCGCTGCACAAGCCCTGTTGCCTTCCGTTTACAGACTAGGCGGCCACAGGGCAGTGGCGAAGGGCAGGGCAAGGCCCATCTAGCCCCTGGCATGTATTTCAAGGACTTGGATATCCCAGGTATGCGTTCATAGCCGAGATCTGATGGCACTCACAGACAGTGACAGCACTGAGCAGCAGTGTAGGTCAAGGATCCAGGTCAACTGTCAAGAGCCTAAACTGACTGTGATTTGGTCAGCAAGTTTTGCTCAGCATGTGATGTACTGGGTTCAGTCTATCGGCTGTAATGACTGTACAAGAGCTCCTGCCTCAGTCTCAGAAAAGATTCCACATGTTGCAGTACACAATGACCAACAAGCTTTCTTCCGCACACATCATGACCAATGGCCATGCCATACTACAATGCACGGACACATCATGTAACCAAACAGCCATGTTGTGCAACAGTGCACAACAAACAGATGATGGTGACAGTCACAGTGATCGTGACAGAGTCACCAACAGCCGTTGAGATTGTGCTGACACTCGCATGCAGAGGAGCACATGCGGGCAGGGCACCCACAGTCGCTGCAGAATCTGGACTTTGGCAAGCAGACCCCCCGGGCCCCGCTGGCCAAGGCTCAAGAGGAGGAAGAAGCTCAGAACACAGATGAGGCGGCCCCAGTAAGTAGCGACCGGCAGGGTCATCAGCTGCCAGCCAGGTCCCCGTCTGCGGTGGGCCATTCCTCTCGCCCCAGGTAAACTGCCATGCTCAGCTTTGCTTCAGGCAAGAATCCTGCGCTGTCAACAAACTGCGCTTGATACATGTTCTGCTGAGGCGTGGAGTCAATCTTGTGCTATGCTACCATACAATCCTGTGCCGTTAGTTGGTCTAATGGCCAACTTACTTTCGATCAGACCAACGATACTCACAACCAAGCTCAGGCTCACACTTTCACTCATGCTTACTGTCGAGCTCACACCCACACTCAAATTCAACTTCACACTCAAACTCATGCTGTCATTCATGCTGACACTCAACATTGGTGATGCATGCTGCAGACGCCTGAAGAGGCCCATGTCTGCATGGGCAGAGATGCCAGCAGGCGGGGCTCCCTGCATTGCAAGGCCCCGCCCAGCCAGTGCCCTGCCCTTTGCATCCACAGCATGCACTAGTAGCATGGCAGCTGACAATGATGGGGACCCCCCTCACCTGTTCTGGACGCCCCCCAAGGCATGGATGCTAGCCCTTATGGACAAGGGACAGCCATTGCGCAAGAAGGCTCACTCGGTCACAGGTAAGCACTTCTTGTTTGTGAGGCATCCTACGGGCCAAGCAAGATGGTTGCAATTGAGCATCTAGCAGCAACCTGATCTGGTCACCTGAGACATGATAGCTTAAAAACTGGTTCTGATCTACCATCAGATGTGCTGCTAGCTATGCATACTTGCCAAGTGCCAAGCGTATAGATCCAAACATGTTGCATGTGCTGCTGGCTTCACAGGCTTATAGCGGAAAGCACACAATGCGTCCGCTGTGCCAAGGCAGTGTTGCCAATGCATGCCCTGGCAACAAGCCCAGACAGCGAATATATGTCAAGCAGGGGATCTTTGACAATGATAGTGCACCCATATTGCATATTCACACAGTTTTGATTGACAGAATGAACAAGTGCACTGACATGGAACCCCAGCCTAAACGTATGTAGCTGCTACCAACTATGGTTTTAGAGACAGGACAAGCATGTCATGAGTGAGCGCACGCTTCATGCAGGAGCTGAAAACGAAAGCTGGGAGCAATGGGCCGCTGCACAGGCAGATGTACATTCCTTAGACAGCTTCTGCTTCTCTGTACAATCTACCAGGCCCGCTTCAGCGCAGTCCCCCTACAGTCCAGGCCGCCGGGGGGTCACCCACATCCGCCCCAGCTCTGCAGCCCCTCAACCCCAGGCCCGCCCCCGCACACCCCAGCTGTGGTCTCGGCTGACTGACTCCCAGCAGGATGTGCGGGATTGCAAGGGATGTGCTGTCAGCACTCAGGCAGGCAAGACAGCTGGAGCAGATTGTGCTGCTGTAGCCACTGCTTCATTGCATAGCATTGACGAAGAGCTTGGTGCTTTGAGCAGCAATGCAGCAGCTGAACAGACTGCTCAGAAGAGTAAGGTTGTGACCAGACGCAGCAAGTCTGCACTTGGTGCCAGGCCAAACAGCGCTGCAGCAAGAAAGCATCAGACCAAAACTGCACCTGGTGCTGGTGACGAGTCCTCTTTAACAGGACAGACAGAAGCTCCCGGTGCAGCTGCCAAGGTGGCTGCAGCCACCAGGGCAAGGCCCTTCAGCGCACAGCCCCAGGCAAAGTCTCCCGGGAGCTTCTTGAGAAACGCACGGCCTCAGTCAGCTGCTGCAGCCAATGTTGCTAATCATGCCAGGCCCAGGTCACCAACTGTGGGGCTGAACAACTTCAATGAGCCAAAACGAGAGAGTGGCTGGGTTGATTTCAGAGCACAGAACAGGATGGGCAAGAGGGTGAGTGCTCCCTCCCCCCCAAGAGGCCCTCCTCCAGGGCTGCTTTCCTGTTCCCAAGTCTTGACCCCGCCCCCTTAACCCCCCTCCCCTTACAGCCTCCCTCACCCCTAGTCTTGAGGCTTAGCTGTGAATGCTTGCACCTGGACAGCAAACTTCCAACAAAACTACACAGCCATACATGTAGAGTCTGTGGCAACTTGGAATTATTCCATACCTGCCTGCAAGACACATGACAGGGAGCCTTGCCATTACAGGTACATGGAGGGGCAATCTCTGCTGTCACAAGGATGGAGGCCCTGCACAGCATGCGGCCCTTGACTCAGACTCAAGGTCCCTTTGAGTTGACTGGACCCTCCCCCCTATCGCCTTACCTGACCGCAAAATATAACCCTCATGACGAAGTCAGGTCTCACAGGCTACGTCCACCCTCTTGGGCCTTGCCCCCCAACAGGTCAGATACCGCGCCCGTCCCCCCCCCCCCTCCTCCCCACCCCCACCTCCCTTCCCCTACCATGCATGCATGACAAGGGCTTGTGTCACAAGCTAGCAGCACATCATGGTCTTCTGCATGTTATGTGGCATGTGCAGCAATGCTTGCTGTTGATCTGCGGTTGAGCAGGGCAATGTGTGGCTTTATTTTGTGCGGTTTAGGCTGTTCTGAGGTTGCGAGTGATTGCTCCTCTGATTGATCTGATGATCAATAAGCCAGCTCGCATTGTATCAGTGTGTTTGCAAGCATTCAAGCTGTCTTGGCAGTCTTGGTGTGCATGGGATCTGGCATATGCTGTTGTGCTATTGTCAATGCTCTGCCGTTTTTGAGAATGCATGCAAAGACAGCAGCCGGAATGTTCATGGCAAGTGCGTGCTACACTGTTGTGGTTGCATTGATGCAGATCAGTGCCAAAGTGGCGTGGGACTGTGCACCGTGCTGGTCCAGCCCAAGTTCAGCAGGGCAGGAATAGGAATGGGTGGCAGCAAGAATGGCAGAAATGGGTTCAAGTAGCTGCATCAAACCTGCATCAACGCCCAGCCTGATCAGGTCTGCATGAGTCGGTCAACTAGTAAAGTATGTGTCTTCCCCTAATGTCAGGTATGCACAGTGGAAGCTGATGCTGTCTTCTGTTCTGGTCGTACCACCACATTGTCCTCTGCTATGGTTCTTGCCCAGCTGTGTGACTTAAGATAGCAAGAGTGCATCTGTGGATGTCTACCTGTGCATGTTTGCATTTCTCCCAGTCTGCACTTTCTGTTTCTTGGTACTGTGATTAGTTACTAGCTAGCTCGTAGGTGAAGTGTGCAGGAAGCAAGTAGCAGGGATATACATATATGTAAGTAGACAGCGTTGAGATTTGTGATTTTGCATGACTAAGCAGGAACGAAGTATAGAATGTCTAACGCAGCAAACTATCTGTGGAGTCTCAGCTGCAAGGCAAAAGACTCAGGTGGCTAGGTCATGTTTTCAGGATGCCTAACGATAGATTGCCTAAGAAGCTTTTGTTTGGTGAAGTCAAGGGGCTTCGCTCACCTGGCCGCCCTAGGTCTAGTTTCAACGATGTTGCATTACGTGATTGTCAAAACTGTCGTATTAGTAGGCCTTATAGGGATGCACAAGACAGGCTGCTCTGGAGAGACAAGACTTGTCCTGCACGTACCTAGCTCATCATGAGCTGGAAAGCGTTTTAATTATTATTATTATTATTATCGCAGCAAAGATGTGCTTGTGTTGAAAAGTCCTTTGTGATTATGTTTCAGCCATGTAATGCTTTGTCAGGCATAACAAATGTGGATGTGCTTGTAAATGAGCGAGATGGTACCTCTTGAAAGCTTCATAAAGCTTGCATGCAGCCCTTACACATGCACAGAGTGCTCAGTCATTGTGACTGTCATCTACCACTGCCAAGCTGAAAGTGGGGCAGCTGCACCTTACTGATACATCCTAGCTACACTAGCTCTGGACCAGGAGCAATGTATACCACTCACACAAAGTACTTAACATGGCATTTGTTCAGAGCATCTCCCTACAGCACCATTTCACTAAAACTGTTAAATGCAGAGCGCCCTTTGCGTAAATCAAATTGACAACTGTTGTACAACTCTGATCGGCAACAGAAGTGCTGATCATGTTTTGGCTACATCTTTCCATAATCTTTCCCAAACAAATCCCGTAGAAACTCTTGCAGCTTTGGCAGATAAAGAGTGCAAAACTCCAAATTCTGATGACCAAAACCAGAAGCCCACAGCGGCGGATACGGATTCTTCGCAGCTTTGTGCAAAGCCTTGCCGTGTTCAAAGGGCACAACTTCATCCTTGTCACCCTGCATTGTCATCAGACCTCAGATTGCCCCTGACTGCAGTACAGACCTTCGTCGACTGACACGTCAGAGGGATCAACAGCAAGCATGGCAGTTCAGGAGCTCACATGCATGATGAGGGTCTTGGCCTCTACTTTTGGAAGAAGAGTTATGTTGGGGAAAATGTCCATCCAGCCTGGCCAGCGATTCATGTTGGGGCTCAACACTCGCATACCTGCAGACACAGTGCACTGCATCCGACTCCAGGCCTTTGCAGCGCTGTGTTCACTCATCCCAACAAAGTTTGACTACATCCAGCAATCATACAGAATAAAACGATAGCACACCTTGACCAAGCACAAACATCATCTAATTCCCATGAGGTCTTTTGCTGTCGTCACATTGATGAACTCTTGAGTGGAACTGTATGTGGTCAGCAGCAAATGCATACCTGACATCAAAGGGCTATGCAACACAATGCCCTTAAGACCCTTTTCTGAAGCACCAAGATCACAGGTAGGTCCACTGCCCACAGACTGCCCATATACCACTATATCTTGAGGCCTCTTGCCCTTGACTTGAAGCAAGAATTGGTAGCAGGCATTGATGTCTGCAATGGTGTTGCTGACAGAAGGTGTGCCGGTGCTGCAGCCATAGCCTGAATAATCATATCCTAGCACATTGATGTGCAGCTCTTTTGACAATTCCCTGCATTGTCAAGATTGTCTTCTTTATTAACGTCATGTTTAGCACAACTTTGCGGCTGTTTGACATGAGCGGCAAAAGGTGCTGGCAGACTGTCTGTGAAGATGGGCTGTCAGATCTGAGCATCAAATGCAATGATGTAACTGAAAAAAATAAACATCCATGTCATTGACAGTGCACCATTGCGTACCGGTAGAATGGTAGCATCTGCCCCAGATCAACTGCATTGCCATGGCTGAACAGCATGGTAGGGACAACACTGTGGAACGGAACCCATGCAACAACAATTGTAGTGTTGCCTCCCCCACCTCTGTGAGGTTTAGTTTTGATATGCAGAACTTCGCAGTTAAGCACTTTGCGAATGTCTCTGCATGTATGCAAATGTATTAGTGGCACATCACAGCTTCTGCTGGCATCTGAAGCAAAGTTGTGTGAAAAGCAGAGGCATTCACTTACGGGAACATAGGAGAGATATACAGCTCATCCGGGCGATCATCATGACCTTTGACCTGCAGTGTAATTGATTTTGAAACGCTGCCGAGTCAACAGCAGCATTCAAAAGCAGGACGTGGAAGTCACAATATGCATGGGTGCGAAAAGCTCTGGTACCTCGTACGAAGGAGGCGAGGGTGGAAAGAAGGCCAATCTGGCGCTGACACTGTCGATCACACCACGCAGAAGACCCATGGGTCTTAGTGCTTTGTGGCAGTGAAAATTGCGACGATCAGTGCTGCAACGTAGGGCATAATTTGAGCAGCGCAAAGATGGTATGTTGCATGCATATCTTCTTGCTTACATGTACACCAGGACAGAGCTTCGCGACATGCAAACGAGCAAAATGCGGAAGATCAGACGTCTCGAAAAGAGGGACAATGACGCCTGTCCGCCTGTAGCATGCAATACGTCGCTCTGACAAGCGTTGACCATGTGGTGCATGTTATGGGATTTAGGGACACGCATTAGTCTTCTTTTAGAGTAGCTGTGTGACTAAACTGGCTTGAGCTGCGGCGTGTTGGCGGCCGTGCGTCCTTGCAATAGGCCAGGCAGCATGTAGGCAGACCAGCGAAATAAGTGCCAAGACATGCATCGATCTGCAATGCCGAGGCGACATGCATCGATCTGCAATGCCGAGGCGAGTTGGTGACTGTGTAAATCCGACAGCGTCTTAGCTGAAGCTGACCGCAGGCAGCATAGCTATCAGCAGCGATATGGTCCCACCGATCGAACATTCGTCCGCTATCGTAATCGACCGACTCAGCTCAGGCAGTCTCAGCAGGCTATGTCAGGCACTCGAGGCCCTGGCTGTGTTGCCTCCTGCACCAGGCAGCCTCAGCAGAGCTGGCAAAAACACTTACTTGCTGGACGGCTTGCAGCACCCAAAGGTCCACAAGTTGATACAGGATACATCAAATGGACCGCAAATCGACATCCAAGTATTTACGGTGAACGAGCTGAAGGCCTTAGCAAGGCAGCTTCAGGCTCCTTTCAGAAGCTCAGACAGGAAGCAGGCAATAGTTGACAGCATCATCAGCAACCTGACAGGTGTGCAGTCTGTCACGAAGCAATTGCTTTGGCAAAACCTTGAAGAATAGACAACAGTGTATTTTGAAGACGCTGCTCTGTTGACTGCGTCAAGGTCTGACTTGCGGCCGTCTTGCGATTCTGGCGCTCTAATGGTTTGCATACCTGCTGCAGCCGTCCAACATCAAAAAGCACAAGCCACCCAGCCTGCTGTGCACAATGCTGGCAGCCCAGCCCTGCTTGCCTCAGACAGGCAGTCAAGGATTACTGGCAGAAGTGCTCGCAGCACCAGCCAACAGCAACTGTCGCCAGCAAGCAACATCCATTCTGCTAGTCAGCACAGCGCAAAGTACACTACAAATGCAAGTACGTCTTTTGCTTGTGCAAATGGCTCCAGGCAATGCATGTAAAACACTGTGAGCTCAGCAGTGGCTTGGTGGATTTGCGCTGCCTAGCTGCAGACCTCACATCATCACATATGTATGTCTTGTGCATGTTGAACAATTTATCATGCACAATGCCAGTGCTTGGCATGTGCTCAAAAGGCATGGCAGGCATTTTCCAGAGCAATGGTTGCTGCTCAGCCCATGCTGCATTGCTGGAGCATACATCGTGCCATTACAATCCACCACAAAATACAGTGTTGAGGGGCAGAACCACATTGACTACCTCTTGACCGTGCAGATTCAGATAGCAGGCTTGCAACAGCTGATTATGACAGAGAGCAGGC
>JAABUH010005407.1_pt1 | contig 10061 bp, 14 predicted proteins | sample 5559121 | NCBI WGS metagenome assembly JAABUH01 (sample SAMN10711871, study PRJNA513364) | rock metagenome | isolation source: Antarctica rocks | place: Antarctica: Victoria Land, Battleship Promontory nord | collected 2015-12-28 | reverse complement strand
TCATTGCATGTAAACACGCACCTGAAACAATAGCAACCAGCGTGAGAGCTGAGCCATGCCAGTTAGACGCTTACGCAAGGCCATAAAGATGCAAACATAAAGCTACAGCGTTGTATATCGTCACTCATCTCCCACCAGCACGCCTGGTCTGGTTCTGGCCACCTGCAGCACTGCCTGGGCACTGCAGGCAGGCTGCCAGGCAGCTTATATCAGCATCCTGATACTGATATCAGCTGCCTCTGATCATGCAGGTGGCCTCTCAAGTTGATCTTCCCCTTTTATCTTCCCTTTTATGCCTCTGCACTGGGGTCCAGCAGGCACATGTGCCAGGATGAGCAGCAACTCACATGTGTTACTTATCAAAGCCATGCATGGTACAGCAGCGCACAGGGCATCTTAAAGGTGTTCAGCTCACCCTGCTAGGCACTCAAAACACAACGCCTTTCACGATCACACCCTTGCAACCAGGGGCGCGTCGCAACCAGGAGCGCCTCACACATGGCTTGCTCAACCAAGCCTCGCCAACAGGCAGATGACAGTGAGGGCCCATGCTGGACATCTATCCCAGGCGCCCGGGCAGCAACCCGCTCACCTGAAGAGCCGGGCAGGTCACAGGCAACATGTCTCAGAGATAGCATACAGTCACACGCCACAAGCATTGCCAGCAAGCACACAGCTGGCGAACTAAGCAGCGGAAAGCGGTAAGGCCAGTGCTTGGCCCCCCACGTACACCCAGCTCGCTCACTCAGATGGGGACCTTGCCCACCCAGTCTCAGGCACACAGCGCAGGGCATTACAGCCCCGGTCGCAACGCCCGCGCACTCAGCTGCGTGTGCCATGTCTCGGTAACCACACTTGCAACCTGCCGCCCTCATGTCACCCGTCTCCCAGCCAGAGCAGCCTCCCACCCTCATGTCACCCGTCTCCCAGCCAGAGCAGCCTCCCACCCACATATCGCGCTCGCCCGGCCAGCTGGAACAGGGTGCAGCAGTGGCGCCTGCCCGCGCCTGCCAAAGATGCCCTCCAGTCTCTGCAGCCAACAACAGCCTCAAACATGCATGCCTCCTCCTCAACACAACCCCCGTGGGCCGCCAGCCCAAGGCTCAACAAGTTTTGACTGAACATGCCTCCCAGGTTCCCCAGCTTGGTTCAGGCGGCGTTCTGCAAAAGGCACACAGCACGCTTTGGGCTGCGCCACTGCGCTGAGTTCAGGCGCTCTGTGTTTGCGGCACAAAACACATGCCGAGTTGGAGCATGCGGCTAGCCATTTGCGGCAAAACATTGCTGCCCTGGCTGCGGCCGTGACAGCCACGCATCCCTGACCATGTCACGCCCTATGCTCTGCCCTGTGGCTGAGCCATGATACAGATCGGGCGCATGCAGGCGTGGCGGGGCACCGCTCTTGACCTGCTTTGCTGCAAAACATGGCTGGCCGCACACGGGCACCTCCGCCTGACAGAGGTCTGTATGTGCACAGCCCGAGCCAACAGCCTAGCACCTGGGGCTGCCAACGGCGCAAACCACTTACATTATATAAGCGTCTGATGAGCACACAAGTCCATGGGTTGGCAGAGCCTGGGGCTGCACCCAGCAGTCAGCACAGGCACATGTCGAACGTGCACTAGCGCCCTCACGAGCCCGTTCCCGGCGCGTTGCGGCAGCAGCGCGCATTATCGCAACAGCCACTACGTAAACATACCCGCTCAACGCGCTTGATGTAAGCACTCAGGCCCCGCTGCAGCTGGCAACGGACACCAGTGACAACGGCGTTGCGGGCCGCAGCACCTTGCACTGCCCAGCGGCGAGTGCCGCTCGCACAACTGTGTTCTGTGAAACGCGCGCGCCGCCGCTACAGCTCGCAGTACACGCCGCTCATGCGGTAGCCGCGCCGCCGCGCCTTGTCGGCCCACTCCTTGCCCGCCGGCGTGTCCGCCTTGCAGCCATAGCCCTCCTGCAGCATCTGCCCCAGCAGCGCCTGCTGCTTCTGCGCGCGCGCCAGCGCGCAGCGCGCGTCAGGACGCAAGGTGCCAACACGGCAGCGTGCAGCGTTAGCCATGCCCTTGCGGCCCCGGCAGCGCCGACACCAGCAGCGCCGGCTGCTTCGCCATACGCCGCAGAGCATGCCATGCCAACAGGTGCGGGCGGGTAGCCTCACACAATGCACGGCCACCCTTTTGGGCGAACAGAGCCGCGTGAAGACCTTGCAGTTGTGCTCCTGCTTTGCAGTGCCGATAGCTGCAGCAGCTGCAAGCACTGTGCTGCGCCCGCGCACTCCGTATAAACGCGCTGCTGACTGTGTGAGACATGGGAGGTTTCCAAAACGAAGCGAGGCGCGCACCACGTCGCCGCGTATAGCTTCCTTGTGCGCATCGATGAACCACCGCCGCACCGCGTTGCTTACCACCGCGCTCAGCGGCGCAGCCGGTGCAGGGCTTCCATCGGCAGGGTCTGTCGCCGCAGGCCCCGGCACGATGGCGGGCGGCGGCCGCGCGGGCGTGCGACCCCGCGTAGCATCCCGCTTTGCAGCTAGCTCAGCGTGACCATTGCCTGCGTTTAGCCAGCAGCACAGAAGACTGAGCACGCTTCCCGCCTTTCTCACACACACTGCTACCTGGCAACCGACAACGCTTGCACTGGTGCAGAACGCCGTGCGCTGCCGCACAAACGCCGCGGCACTGTGCAACCACAGCCAGAGAGTGCAACGCGCCTGGGGCCCACGGCAAGAGCAGCCAATACTCGCTACACACGCAACTCTAGGCGCAGCAAGCTCTGAGCCAAGCGCATACAAACAAAACCTCGGCCAAGCACAGAGTGCAGAAAGACCAATGGACCCTCAGACCTCACGCACTCGGCCCAAAGCCCCTTCCGACCTCTTCAGCAGACCAGGTGCACTACCTGCCCATTTCAAACCAGCCGCATCTGCGGAGCTGTGCAAGGCGCCGACCTGAACTCAGCCAGCCTTATTGAATGGTTCTCACATACTGGACATACGAGTGGTGCTCAGCTGCACAACTCTTCAAAGTTGCCAGGTGTGAGTCAAGCTTGGCGACGTCTCTCTGCATAGCACGCCTCGCTGCACAGCCTCACAGCGCACAGCCTGACCCTACAAGTGATGCCCAGGCAGGCTCTTGTGTCGCACGCCTGCGACAGCTGCCAGTCCGCCATTAGCCGCAGGCTCGAAGCTCATCGGCTGAGCGGCTGCGCGGCAGCTATGGCTCCAGCGCTGCGGCGCCTGCAGCAGGCGCGGCTGCCTGGCCTCTGCCGCGCACCACACGCGGGCCAGGCCCTGGCGTAGCGGCTTGGCGGCCAGCGCCGCCCCCAGGTTGCCTCGTTGGCAGTAAGCGGTGGCAACAGGAGCAGCCTATATGCGAGCAAGGCTTTGCTTTATTGGTGCTCAAGGCGCTTGCGTATGGCGTGTCTTGCTAAAGTGCTGCCCTCCCAGGGGAGCACGGCCAGGTGGTGATTGAAGTGAGGAAGAAGAGTAATTATGTTTCTTCTGCAGGCTGTCTCTTGGGGGACAGATGTCGCCTGAGCAGCTAGGCATCTTCGGCAGGCCTGATGCCTCATAGGCGCATTAAGTGCTTGCCCTGTGCCTTGTGCCAGGCAGTGCTGTGCAGACATGCATGGATAGAGTCCTGCAGCACGGGACGCTTGTAAGCAGGATTGACACTTCATTAGACGCTATTGGTTCAATTCACTCGTTCAAGGTCTGGGCCATCGCTGAGCCCCAGGACAAGCGCACACATAGTGATGATCAGGTTTGCTTCCGAAAAATGTCCTGCCAGGCACACCCAGAGACCAAAAGGGGCACTCTGATACAGTGTCACCCGGATATTCTGCCTCGCTGGCCATCCCAGCAGGTTTGCCCGAGTGGTGAAAGGGATGGCCTTCTAGTCCATTGGCAATCATGCCGCACGAGTTCGAACCTCGTAGCCTGCGTGATCTGATCTTCCACCAGAGCCATTGGTACCAAGGACAAAGTAAAGAGAGTTTCGCAGGTCACGCCGCATGTCACCAGCGGCCAACTACCAGAATGAAGGCAGGCACCCTTTTGCTGGATAGCACACGCACGCAGCACAAATAAAAAAGCCCTCCACAATGTACAACTTGTGAAACCCAGTACAATACCAGCTTGGTATGCTTGGCTTGCATTGCATGACTGCCGCGCTTGATGGCAGGCAGCCCATTACGCGGTATCAACTAATCAATACATTTTGCCCAACCGAATGCATGCAGCTGTGCATCAACTGAGCGTCATGCAGGCCAGTACCTGCTATGCCTACACGCGATCCAGGCTCCAGTTGATCTGCGGCAGGCCCTCCTTGGAGAGTAGCGCATTGGCCTTGGAGAAGTGCTTGCAGCCGAAGAAGCCCTGTTGGCATATGCCAGCGGGATGCGTCAGTGCTTCCAAGGGCGCCGGAAAAGGCATGTCATGCACGAATGCTCCTCTCTGTTGTCACCATTGCTCCACGCACGTGACACGCTCTCTCTCGGCTGTGCATTTGCTGCAAGCTATTGCAAGGTTGGGGCGGGGCAGCAGGACGGAGAGCGTAAGCACCCATGAGTTAAGGCTTGCATAGATGCCTGTGAGCACAATCAGGAGAGCCACACCCCAGTGCCATGCCCAGCCCTCCAGGCGGCGCCGAGCGAGGCCTGCAACGCCGAACGAGGCCTGCAACGCCGAGCGAGGCCTGCAAGGGTCGGCAGCGCAGCGCACCTTCCGCGCGGACAGGCCCGAGGGGTGCGCGGCGGTGAGCACATGGTGCCGCGTGGTGTCCACCAGCGCGGCCTTCTGCTGCGCGAAGCGGCCCCACAGCAGGAACACCAGGCCGCGGCGGTGCGCGCTGAGCGCGCGGATCGCCGCGTCCGTGAACGGCTCCCACCTGCGCGGCGGCGGGCCGCATCGGCAAAGCAAGGCTGGAAGCGATCTCGCCGTGCACGGCACGCACCAAGTGCAGTCATAGTCTGATCACGCAGCCAGCCCTCACATGGCAGTGAATGTGTTTCTGTTCGGGCCGGCGCCTGGTGGTGATTGTGGCGGCCATGGCCGTGGAGAGCAGCGCAAGCAAGGCGGGGCGCATGCGGCGGCGCACCCCTGCTTGGCATGCGAGGCGGCGGCGTGCGCGCGCACGGTTAGGACGGCGTTCAGCATGAAGACGCCCTGCGCGGCCCACTGCGCCGCGCCGCCCGCGTCAGTGCGCACGCCTCTGCTTTCACGGCGCACAGCACCCGGCACGCTCGCCAGGCTGTCTTGCGAAAAGAAGCTCGTAGAGCGCAAGAGCGGTTGGATTGCCGCATCCCAGGACAAAAGGGGCGACTGCAGGACCAAAGCGCTGCCGTTGCGACGATGCCACAAGTTCTGTGTGTTTAATGCGTCTGGCACAAGCATCAGCTCCCCGAGCTCTCAAAAGTCCGGATGTGGACCAGGTGCTGGTAAGGATGCCGAAGAGCACAGAGCTGGGTCCCGGGCGCACTGGCATGCACATGGCACGCACAGAACCAAGTATGTTGACGGAGGTGCGGCCCACCTTTTCCAGGCTGCCGTGGTTGGGCGGCGCGCAGCCGCAGTCGTCGGCCAGCTCCTTATACATGTTGGCCAGGCTGGACGGCACGCGCTGCCCGGGCGGCACGGAGAAGCTCAGGCCCATCGCCTGGCCGTCGTTGTGGTACGGGTCCTGCGCAAGGAGTGCAAAATCGCAAGTTTCAGCCGACGCGTCGGGCGTCTGAGGGCCGCAGCTGACGCCTTGCCCATGCACATGCCCGTACGCGCCGCCGCCCGCCAAGCACTCTTGGACAATGAGGCAAAGAAGAGTGCCAATGCAACAGCGGGGCTGCAGGGTGAGGATGTGCAGCAGCGGGCGTGCGACAGCTGTGAACGGACGGACCCCGGGCGTCAGGCAGCTGGGCATGCGCGCCTGCCCAATGATCACCACACGCACGCGGTCAAAGGGGCAGCTGTTGAACGCCCTGCCGCAGCCATGCCACAGCGGGTGTAAGCGGTGCCACTTCAACACTGCATGGCCGCTCAAAATTGCCGCGAGCAACACGTTGCAAATTCCCCCCTACGCGAGTTTTGTATGAATCCGCATGCGGCGGCAGGGCCCCGCGCCTGAAGATGAGCGGCTGCGGCGGGAACACGGCCTGCGTCCGCCACTCGCCCGCCAGGAACTCCGCCAGGCGCACGGCGTGCGGCCGGGCAAACTCGCCGGCCAGCTCCCGCCGCCAGCTCGCCTCCGTCAGCAGCTCCGCCAGCGCCGGCGGCTCGCCGCGCTCGGCGGCCGCGGCCGCGGCGCGCCTGGCCAGCGCCATGGCCCTGCGAGCCCGCCGGCTCCTGGGAAGGCCGAGTATCTTGGGCGCAGACTGTATGCGTTTTGTTGAGGAGCAAAGCAAGTGCAGACCTCCCTGACAAGGTGTCACACAGCGTCGCGAGCATACAGGTTCCAGCGCACAGGCCAAGAATGCCTGCTGCCGGACAGAAGCAGGGCCCCCTCCTGCCCTGCCCTGCCTGAGAGCAACAGGTAATATGCGGCACACCTGTTCGCCGCGACCTGGAACTCCTGCTCAGTCGTCAGCGCCGGCGCCTCTCCCTCCGCAGCGTCAGCCGCTGCGGCGCCTGCAGCAGCATCTCCCGCAGGCTCGTGCGCCGCTGTCGCCCCGGGCTCTGCAGGCTCCCGCGCTGCTGCCGCGTCCGGACGCGCGGGCGTAGACGCGCCGGCCTCAGGGCCCACCGGCACTGGCTTGCCAGCGAGCGCCGCGCGCTCCCCCGGTGTGAGGACCTCGACATGGCTCACCACTTGCGCACGCACCGCTGTCCCTCCGTGCACCTGCACGCCCAGCATGGTGGTTGCTTTTGTGAGCAGGACCAAGCTGTGTTGTCTCTCACGCCTGCCGCAAGCATGTCTGTCCTCAATGCGCATCACCATTTGAACACCCGTCAAGCAACTCCGGCGACAAGGAGGCAAAGCAAGGTGCACCTGCTTCGCGCTCTTGCACTGCACATGCAACGCCTTGCCGTTGCCATCAACAGTCTCAGCGGCACTCCTTTTCAACCAGTTGGTGATGGGTCGCTGTGCCATACGGGCGAGTCCGGCGCGCGGAACTAGGCATGCAAGGCCCGGCCAGGCAAGCATGCGCATCGGGCCATGTGCTGGTTGTGCTGGTTGACTGGTGGATGCAGCAGCTTTGTGCAAGTAGAAACTCCAGTTCAAGGAATGGAGGTTCAATCAGCTGCCAGGGCTACTTGCCAATCGGCCACTCATGAGCCACAGAGCTCTGTGGCTTATGATGTAAGAATGGAGAGCGCAGCCACATGAGATGCACTGGACTGCTGCCCCTCTGGCTACCACATTGGCGAGGTCAGTGCAGGCCAAGAAATTGCCATGTTTCATGTACCACCAACACGCATCGCAGTCCGGATTCTGCCTCCAAGTGTCTGCATGCATAAATTCCATGTGCAAGCACATGTATTCACATGTCGATACGCATGCCTGCCACTGCGTCCTACCAGCTCAGCTCACTGGATTCCATATCCTGCATGTGAGCGCTCTCACGAGCTGACACTGATCTGGCATGCAAGGGTTGGACACCCGGCGCCCGCGGCGGCAGCACATGGTAGTGCAGCAGCCGCACATCCACGCCGCCGATGGTCAGCGGGATGCGCCGCGAGCACTTCATCCGCAGGGGCTTCGTGGCCGCGGGGTTGCCGCACAGCAGGTACGCGTCAGCCTCGTTGCAGGCGCTCTGCGCGCCACAGCGCACGGCTGAAGCGAAAGTGCGCGGTAACCCGCTGGGCACTTGCGGTGTTGAGCGGCCTTGCAGGCTCTTTCGCATACACCCAGACAACCAGGCGGCCCGCCTATGTGCCGATCTTGTGCACACAACAGTGTTGCCTTGGCCAGCAAGGCTGGTCAACTGCCGCTGCTAAGTAAGGTGAGCAAGTAGGTGCGCAGATGAGATGTCTGGAGAAGCACATTCTGCTTGCGATGATTTGGGTGCAGCCGTCTTCACTATGCCCTGATCACGGCCCCAGCGCCCATAACAGCCTTGCGGACATGCGCAGCCGAGCGGCACCCCGCCAGGGGCGTCACGCGCCTTGAGAAAGAGGCCCAGGTCCCGCCAGGCCGCCGCGAGGTCCTCGTCATAATTTCCGGCCGACCCAGCCTGGGATCCACCAGTGGCCGCACCGTCTGCGCTCGCGTCCGCGCCGCGGCCCGCGCCCGGGCGCGCTCGCACAGCGGGCGCGCCCTCCCGGCCGCCCCAACGCGGCTCGCGGGCGCCCGGCGCGGCGCTCCGCGCGGCCTCATGGCCGTCCTCCTGGCCTCCGCGCTGGCCCCAGTCTGAAGCTTGCGCGTCCTCGGGCCGGTACCCACTTATTCGCCCACCCAGCAGGCGGGCGCCCCATGGCGGGTTAGAGACGACGAGGCGCGGCCGCGCGCCCGGGCGCCACACGGCGCACGGCGCGCTGCCCACATCCACCAGCGCGCTGACGCCCGCAGCGTCAGCATCCCTGCGCGCCAGCACTCACATGTATGTGCAGACGGGACACTTGCACTGCAGCACAGACCCATGAGTTGTGTTTGCGCGCCGTAGGCCAGAGCGCAGCCACGCCTGGATGTACACCATGCTGCAGCACAGGCTGCCTGGCAGCATGCACGCTGGCGCACCCGCAAAGGAAAAAGGATACCCACGCAGTCGTGGCCGCACCTGCAGGCTAGGCTGACGGAGCCTGCATGCGCATCGCTGCCAAGCAGCCGCACGCCCGCGCGTGGCGCGCGCCGCGCCGCGGCGGCGCCCTCGCGCGCCGCGCGCCACGCGCGCGCGTCGTGGTCCGGCCAGCGCTCGAACGGCCAGGCGGCGCGGCGCAGGCCCGGCGCCGCGTTGGCCGCCATGAGCGCGCCCTCGATCAGCAGCGTGCCCGAGCCGCACATGGGGTCGACCAGCACCGCGCCTGCACATGGGCGCGTCTGGCCTTCAGCAAGGCCTAAACTCTGCGTGTGCTGCGTGAGGCGTGCACATGGCAGTGCGGCCTGCACAGATGTGCCATGCAGCCTTACATGCCCACCACCCCACTGACTGGCTGACCAATCCCCGTGCCTTGCGAAGCAGAGGCCAGCTGGCTGGCGCGCAGCCACTCAGCGCAGGACATATGGTGGCTGCGAGTCTGGCGCGGCACATTGCGCACCCTCCTCTCGGCAGAGCGCCGGCCAGCCCGCGAGCGACAGCACGCCCGCGGCCGCCGCCTCATTCAGCGCGGCAGCATGCATTGCGCCGCGGTAGCCGCGCCGGTGCAGCGACGCGCCGCTCATGTCGCGGAAAATTGTTACCCTAGCGCACGCTGTAATCAGAGCGCTGCTGCTAAGCATTTCCGCATCCAATAGCGTTGCGCGTAGATCCAACGCAGCCTTCCATGAATGGCTGCTGAGGAGAAAGAAGTGATGCAGACGCGGCTGAATGGTGCGGCATACAGCTGGAGCGCGACCTGATTAACATAGGACAGCCTGCCAAGTACAAGCCCAACACAACTGCTTCACTTGGGCGGGATCTACATACACGCTGCACGTCGGCCGGCAACGTGCAGCACGCTGCTGGTCCAGGAGCCCACCTGTCTCGGTGGGCCACGACGAAGAGGGGCAGGTCGGCCACGGCGCCAGGCTGCGGGGGCAGGGGCTTCTCGCGCCTGTGCCCCCAACCCCGGTCCGCCCAGCTCACATGACCATCAGACCCATGCACACTGTGATACCCCGAGGACAGGGGCTTGTAGCACAAGAGCCTGTTGCTGGCATGCAGCGCGCAGAAGCCAAACAACAACTACACTCGCATGACCAATGCAGAGAGCGGGCGCAAACAGCGCCAACTGATGCTGGACCACACCCTTTTTTGCACCAGGAGACACAGCATATGATTCGCAGCTGACAAGATTGCAACAGCTGCACACGTTACAGGGGTGTATATGCTCTAAACAAGCATGCCAGATTACGAAGCAGAGCATTGGAGATAGTCACAAACCCGGCCGCACCGCGCGTCTCGGACCGCGTCGCAGATCGCGTCGCGCACGCGCTTCT
>JAABUH010005406.1_pt1 | contig 10061 bp, 9 predicted proteins | sample 5559121 | NCBI WGS metagenome assembly JAABUH01 (sample SAMN10711871, study PRJNA513364) | rock metagenome | isolation source: Antarctica rocks | place: Antarctica: Victoria Land, Battleship Promontory nord | collected 2015-12-28 | reverse complement strand
CACCGTCTCGGACCTGTGGGCGGCCATCCGAGAAGCCTTCACCCACTTCAGACCCGACGAGTGCCGCAACTACCTCACCGCAGCAGGCTACGATGCCTATGATCCAGCCTGACCGGCAACAGCTCTAGCGTGCTGCGCTTGATGCCGAAGGTGCGGCAGGCCGAGGCGGACAGCCGCGCCGGGGTGTGCCGTCACGCAATCATGGACGGCAGGGTTTACGGTCCATAGACGGCATGACTGGTTACGTGACATTGTAAATGAGTGGTGGCTGGACTTGGCGGCTTGTCACCCATTCGTCCGTTTATGGAGCAGCCCGCGCCCATGCTGATCGGCTACATGCGGGTGTCCAAGGCGGACGGGTCCCAGGTGCTCGACCTGCAGCGCGACGCCCTGCTCGGCGCCGGCATCCCGACCGATCGGCTCTATGAGGACCACGCCTCCGGCAAGCGCGACGACCGGCCGGGGCTGGAAGCGTGCCTGAAGGCCCTGCGCAAGGATGACACGCTGGTCGCCTGGAAGCTGGACCGCCTCGGGCGCGACCTCCGCCACCTGGTGAACCTCGTGCATGACCTGACGGGCCGCGGCGTCGGCTTGAAGGTGCTGGCCGGCCAGGGAGCCAACCTGGACACCACGACCGCGAACGGGCGCTTGGTCTTCGGCATCTTCGCGGCACTGGCCGAGTTCGAGCGCGAGCTGATCGTCGAGCGCACCCGCGCGGGCCTGGCATCCGCCCGCGCCCGGGGCCGCAACGGCGGCCGGCCGTTCAAGGTGACGGCGGCCAAGCTCCGTCTCGCCCAGGCCGCCATGGGACAGAGAGAGACCAAGGTGGGCGAGCTGTGCGCCGAGCTGGGCGTCAGCCGCCAGACGCTCTACCGCCACGTGGACCCCAAGGGCGCGCTCAGGCCGGATGGGAAGAAGCTCCTCGGCAGCCGGGCGCGCCAGCCCCGGCCCAATGCAACAGCAGCCGCACGACCGCCGGCACAGGCGCCGGCATGACGGAGCAGGAGGCTGCGGCCGCGCGCCGCCACCGCGCGATCTTCGAAAGCGCCGTGGACTTCGCCATCATCGCCACCGACACGGAAGGACGCGTCACCGACTGGAACCCGGGTGCTGTGCGCATCTTCGGCTGGACCGCAGAGGAGATGGCCGGCGAGGCCACCGACCGGATCCTCACGGCCGAGGACCGCGCGCAGGGCCGTCCTGCTGCCGAGATGCGCCAGGCCCTGGACAACGGCCGGGCCAGCGACGAGCGCTGGCACCTGCGACGGGATGGTTCCCGCTTTTGGGCGGATGGCGAGATGATGCCCCTGCGCGACGGGGGCGGCGCGCATCTCGGCTTCCTCAAGGTCCTGCGCGACCGCGCGGAGCAGCGGCAAGCAGAGGAGGCGCGGGAGGCCAGTGCAGCTTTCCTGCAAAGCGTGCTCGCCTCGTCCGGTGACTGCATCAAGGTGCTCAACCTCGACGGCAATCTCACCTTCATGAGCGAGGGCGGCCAGCGCGTCATGGAGGTGAGCGACTTCAACGCCATCCGCGGTTGCCCTTGGCCTGACTTTTGGCAGGGCCAGGGCAACGTCGAGGCCAGGGCCGCGCTGGACGCCGCGAAGGCTGGCGGGACCGGACGTTTCCAGGGCATGGCCGAGACGATGGCGGGCACGCCCAGGCACTGGGACGTGCAGGTCACGCCGATTCCCGGCGCGGACGGACGGCCGGACCGGCTGCTGTCCGTGTCGCGCGACATCACGGCGACGAGGCAAGCCGAGGCGGCGCTGCGCGAGGCCCAGGGCCTGAACGTGCCCCTCTTGAACTCCAGCCGCGACTGCATCGTGGTGCTCGACCTTGACGGCCGCACCCAGTTCGTCAGCCCCGGCGGGATCGAGAGCATGGAGGTGGCCGACGTGGACGCCATCCTGGGCCTGTCGTGGCTGCGGGTATGGAAGGGCGCCGACCATGAAGCGGCCCGGGCTGCGGTGGCGGAGGCCCGCGCCGGCGGGACCGGGCGCTTCCAGGGGTTCTGCACGACCCACAAGGGCACGCCCAAGTGGTGGGACGTGGTGATCTCGCCGCTTCCCGGTCCGGATGGCAAGCCCGAGCGGCTGGTGTCCGTGGGGCGGGACGTCACCGAAGCCGCCCATGCGCAGGAACGGCTCAACCTCAGCGAAGCAAGGCTTCGGCTGGCGATCGATGCTGCTGAGGTCGGGACCTGGGACTTGGACCTGCAATCCGACGCCCTCACCTGGTCCGACCGAACGAAGGCCATGTTCGGCATCTCGCCGGACATGCCCTGCAGCATGACAGACTTCTATGCCGGCCTCCATCCCGAGGACCGGGACGTCACGGGCGAGGCATTCGCCTCGGCGCTCGATCCAGTGCGACGGTCAACGTACGACGTTGAATACCGCACCATTGGCAAGGAGGACGGCGTTGTCCGGTGGGTCGCCGCCAAGGGGCGGGGCCTGTTCGACGACAAAGGCAGTTGCATGCGCGCGATCGGCACGGCCATCGACGTCAGCGCGCGCAGGGCGGTGGACGAGCGGCTGCGGGAAAGCGAGGCAGAGCTGCGCGCACTCAACGCGACACTCGAAGCGCGGGTCGAGGAGCGCACGCGCGAGCGCGACCGGGCTTGGAAGAACTCGCGGGACCTGCAGGCGGTTCTCGGCACGAGCGGCGTGTTCCAGGCTGCCAACGAGGCATGGACAGCAATCCTCGGCTGGAGCCCGGACGAGGTCGCCGGGCGCAGCTACCTCGACCTCATCCACCCCGACGACCACACGTCAAGCGAACAGGCGTTGGCCACGGCTTCGGGAGCTGAGCTGCCGGTCTACGAAAACCGCTATCGCCACAAGGACGGCACCTATCGCTGGATTTCCTGGGTCGCGGCTCCCGAGGACGGCCTGATCTATGCCAGCGGCCGCCATGTCACCGCCGAGAAGGAGGCGGCGGCCGCATTCGAGGCGATGCAGGAGCAGTTGCGCCAGTCGCAGAAGATGGAGGCGGTGGGCCAGCTCACCGGCGGCCTCGCGCATGACTTCAACAACCTGCTCGCCGGCATCTCGGGCAGCCTGGAACTGATGCAAGCGCGCATGGCGCAAGGGCGGATCGGCGACCTGGAGCGCTACCTCGCCGCGGCCCAGGGCGCGGCCAAGCGGGCGGCGGCGCTCACGCACCGGCTGCTGGCCTTCTCGCGCCGGCAAACGCTTGACCCCAAGCCAACCGATGCGAACCGCCTGGTGTCCGGCATGGAGGAGCTGGTCCGCCGCACGGTTGGCCCGGCGGTCACCGTCGAGGTGGTGGCGGCCGGCGGGCTGTGGGCCACGCTGGTGGACCCGAACCAGTTGGAGAACGCGCTGCTGAACCTGTGCATCAACGCCCGCGACGCCATGCCGGACGGCGGGCGGCTGACCATTGAGACCGGCAACCGCTGGCTGGACCAGCGCGCGGCGCGCGAGCGCGACCTGCCTCCGGGGCAGTACGTGTCCGTGTGCGTCAGCGACACCGGGGCCGGCATGGCCCCGGAGGTGAGCGCACGCGCCTTCGACCCGTTCTACACTACCAAGCCGATCGGCATGGGCACCGGGCTGGGCCTGTCCATGGTGTACGGCTTCGTCCGGCAATCCGGTGGGCAGGCCCGCATCTACTCCGAGCCGGGCCAGGGCACGATGCTGTGCCTCTACCTGCCGCGCCGTCATGGCCAGGCAGAAAACGCCGACGCCCCAGGCGAGCTGGCCGAAGCGCCGCGCGCCGGGCAGGGCGAGACGGTGCTGGTGGTGGACGACGAGCCGACCGTGCGCATGCTGGTCACCGAGGTGCTGGGAGACCTGGGCTACACGGCCATCGAGGCGGCGGACGGGCCGGCCGGGCTGAGGGTGCTGCAGTCCAACGCCCGCATCGACCTGCTGGTGACCGACGTGGGCCTGCCCGGCGGCATGAACGGGCGGCAGGTGGCCGACGCCGCGCGCGAGCGCAGGCCGGGGCTGCGTGTGCTGTTCATCACCGGCTACGCCGAGAACGCCGTGCTCAACCACGGCCACCTCGACCCAGGCATGCACGTCATGACCAAGCCCTTCGCCATGGAAGCGCTCGCCAGCCGCATCAAGGAACTGATCGCCGGACCGTAGCCCCCCACCCGATGTCCAACCTGTTCCAGCTTTGTCCGCTTATGCGTACAAACAGGCCGTCTCGTTAGTTCTGGCCAACTCAAGGAACCAAGCGTAGGCGAGAAGTGCCATGACGGCGATGCCGTTGCAGATCGCGAGGTTACGTACGACGCGCAGCACCGCCTTCTGCTGCGCGGTGCGGACCAACTCCGCCGTCCGCCCAAACTTGGTGCGCGGTCCGGTCGCGGTAACCTCCGCGACCGCTTCACCCCGGCGAACCAGGGCTCCGGCAAAGGTCTGCAGCCCGGCCGCGCCCTCGACAGGGACGGACTCGCCGGTCAACATCGATTGATCCAGCAGCACCTCACCAGAGATGAGTTTGACATCCGCCGCGACCACGCTGCCCAGCGAGAGCTTTATCACATCGCCGGGCACGAGGTTCACTGCGGGCGCGATCGCCCATGCGCCGTCCCGCCGGACCGACGCATTCAGTGCAAGCCCTGACTTCAAGGCAGCGAGCGTCGCTTGAGCGTAAGCGTCGTCCGGCTTCCACCTTCCGAGGGACTGCCTGGTGTTCGATGATCGAGGCCGAAGGAGGCTTCGATCCATGTCTATGCCAGGGCTTAAGCACGTGTCGGAGGGGCCGCGGCGCTTCGACGTTTTTACCGGCGCGGGACGCCGACGCAGTTTCACGAGGGCCGAGAAGGCCACGATGGTCGAGGAGAGCTACGCCGGCGGGGACACGGTCTGTGGCGTCGCACGCCGTCACGGCCTGACACCTCAGCAGCTGTTCGGCTGGCGCCGGCTGGCACGTCTTCAGCCGGCGCCAGCCGCGCGATCGCTGTTCGTGCCCGTCATCATGTCACCCGAGCCCGAGCCACCGTCCAAGAGTGGGCCGTCGGCAGGCTCGGGATCGCGAGGACGACGGCGCCGGACGGGTGCGGCGAGCATCGAGTTCGAGGTGGGCGGTGTCGTGGTGCGGGTCGGCCGCGATGCCGACGCCGGCGCGATCGCGGCGGTGATCGGCGCCCTGAAGGCCGCTTCATGATCGGGCCCTCGGGCGCCGTGCGCGTCATGCTGGCGACGCGGCCGGTCGACTTCCGCAATTATGCGGAGCGCATGATTATGCGGAGTTCTGGCCGTCCGGCCTCAGCATAGCCTTGGAAGATCAAGAAGTTGGCTCCTGTGGGCCGGTTTCTCGCTCAGCATAATTAGGTCCCTCCTGAGGTGCGCAACGCATCTCAAGGAGAGACGACATGTCGACCACGACGAGGAAGTCACAGCAGCTGGCTTCGATGGACGCCGGTTTTTTAACGCCGTCGATTGCTCTGTATCGGACGAGTCTCGAAGCGCTGGGTCACAGCGAGCTGACTGTCAGGGGTTACACGGATGCCGCCAGGCACTTGGCCGCGTGGATCATCGACTCAGGCTTGCGGCTGGAAGAAGTCCGCGAAGAGACGGTAGATCGCTTCGGCCGCCATCGTTGCCGGTGCGCCGGCGCCCGGCGATGGAACGGCGTTTCGAAGAAGTACGCGCGACGAGCGGGAAGATTCGTCAGGTTTCTGGCCGATCGGGGGCTCGTTGCTCAGGCGACGGCCATTGCGCCGGAGGCCGTTCCCCCGACGATCATCGACTACCAACGATGGCTCTCTTCTCATCGTGGCCTGTCCGAGCGCTCGGTCTGTCGACAGGGTCGCATGATCAAGCGCTTGCTGCCCACGCTTGGCGCGGATCCCTTGACCTACACCGCCGCCGTGATCCGCGCGGCGGTCCAAGCCGAAGCGCGAGGGTGCTCTCCCAGTCAACTCACGACGGTGACGAGCGCGCTTCGAGGCTACCTGCGCTTCCTCGCGGCGTCCGGTCCGTGTCGCCCCGGGTTGGATCAGGCCGTGCCGCCGGTCCCGCAGTGGCGGCTCTCGGCTCTGCCGCGCTATCTGCCGACCGCGGATGTCGAGTGCATGATCGCCTCGTGCGATCTGGCCACGCCGATGGGCCTGAGAGACCAGGCCGCGTTGCTGCTCCTCGCACGGCGGGGCCTTCGCGCGGGCGACATCCGCGACATGCGCCTGGATGACCTCGACTGGGCATCGGCTACGGTGCGCGTGTGCGGCAAGGGTCGGCGGGGCGTGCGTCTTCCGCTGCCTCAGGACGCCGGCGACGCCGTCCTAGCCTACGTCGAGCGCGGTCGGCCGACGGTGACCGAAGACCGACTTTTCCTGCGCACGATGGCGCCGTATCGTCCCTTCGCGACCTCCTCTTCGGTCGCCACCATCGTCGACCGTGCCTTGCGACAGGCCGGCGTCGACGATCCGCCATCGCGGGGCGCGAGCCTTCTTCGCCATTCCGCCGCGACGACCATGTTGCGCGCCGGCGCCACGCTCGAGGCCGTCGGCGCCCTCCTGCGCCATCGCTCGTTGGATATGACGGCGCACTACGCGAAGGTCGACGTGCACATGCTCGAGACGATCGCCCAGCCCTGGCCGGGAGAAGTCTCATGCTGAGCGAAGACCTCGACCGGCATGTCGGCCTGCATCGCGCGCTTGGCTTTAAGTTCCGCACGCAGTCGTCGCTCCTACGCAACTTCGTGGCCTACGCGGAAGGGCGCGGCGATCAGGTTATCAGCAAGGAGAGAGTCCTCGCCTGGGCCGTGGAGGCGCCTTCGCTGGAGCAACGGCGCAACCGCCTCCTCCAAGCGCGCCGCTTCGCGGTCGCGATGCATGCCGAAGACCAACGGCACGAGATCCCAGACGCGGAGGCTCTCGGGCGTGGTTCGTTCACCTGCAGGATTCCCTACATCTACAGCCCCGAGGATATCGATCGCCTGATGGCCGCCGCCGGACTGCTGGCGCCCATCGGAACGATTCGGCCCCTGACTTACGCCACCCTGTTCGGCCTGCTCGCCGCGACGGGGATGCGGATATCCGAAGCCCTCGCGCTCCGCCTGCCCGACATCACCGACGACGGCCTGATCATCGACAAGACCAAGTTCAAGAAGAGCCGGCTGCTTCCGCTACATCCTTCGACACGACGAGCTCTGGACGCCTATCTGGCGGTCCGACTGGGGCTCGCCACCCAGAGCGACGCCTTGCTGATCGGGAACAACGGCGAGGCGGTGGCCTATTCCTCGGCCAGCGCGGTCTTCCTGGAGCTGACGCGTTCCATCGGACTTCGCGGGCCGTCCGGCGGCGGACCCAGGATCCATGATCTGCGACATACCTTCGCCGTCCGCTCGCTCGAGCGCTGTCCCCAGAACGCCGCCGCGGTGTCGCGCCACATCGTCGGGCTGAGCACCTATCTGGGGCATGCCCACGTCACCGACACCTACTGGTATTTGCAGGCCAGCCCGGCGCTGATGACCCACATCGCTGACGCCGGCGAAGCCCTGCAGCGGGGAGAGGCGCAATGACCGCGCTCGCCCCATCTCTGGCGACCTTCCTTCGCGAGCATCTGCCTCGCGATCGTCGCGCCAGCCCCCATACCTGTGACGCTTACGCCTTCAGCTTCCAGCTGCTGGTCACGTTCGCGGCGCGGCGGCTTGGGACGCAGCCTTCGCGGCTGGAGATCGAGCAGCTCGACGTGCCGATGATCCTGACGTTCCTGGAATACCTCGAGGAGGAACGCGGCAACACGGCGCGATCGCGCAACGCCCGGCTGGCCGCCATCAAGTCGTTCTTCCGCTTCCTCGAGTACCGCGTGCCGGCTTGCCTCGATCAGGCACTGCGGGTGCATGCGATCCCGATGAAGAAGATCGACCAGGAGCTGGTCTCGACCCTGACGCGTGTAGAGATCCAGGCCTTGTTGGACGCTCCCGACCCGCGCACCGTCTTCGGAACGCGGGACCGGGCGATGCTGCATCTTGCCTTCGCCGCCGGTTTGCGTGTGTCCGAACTCGTCGGGCTCACGCTCGATCAGTTCGACGCCCGGGCGCCGGCCAGCATCCACGTCATGGGCAAGGGTCGGCGTGAGCGGGTGCTGCCGTTGTGGCGAGAGACGACGAACGCGATCAAGGCCTGGCTCGCCGTTCGTCCCTCCGGCCCGGACATCGCCTTGTTCCTCAACGGGTCAGGGCGAGCCATGACCCGTTCGGGGTTCGAGTACATTCTCGCCAAGCACGCCGGGGCCGCCGCGGCCCACCAGCCCTCCATCAACGCGAAGAAGGTGTCGCCACACGTCCTGCGTCACAGCTGCGCCCTGCACACACTCCAGGCCACCCACGATATTCGCAAGGTCGCCCTGTGGCTCGGTCACGTCAGTCTTCAGAGCACGGAGGTTTATCTGCGGGTGGATCCGACCGAGAAGCTCGAGGCGCTGAACGCCGCTTCAGCCCCCAACCTCAAGGCGGGTCGGTTCCGCCCACCCGATAGGCTTCTGGCCATGCTCAGCGGGAGGTAGGTCCAATATTATGCGGAGTTCCGTACACGAAAAACCCTGTGCTGATCAGGCCGGACGGCCAGAACTCCGCATAATCATGCGCTCCGCATAATTGCGGAAGTCGATCGGCCGCGTCGCCAGCATGACGCGCACCGCGCCGGTGGGACCGATCATGAGCTCGCCTTCAGGGCGCCGATCACCGCCGCGATCGCACCGGCGTCGGCATCGCGTCCGACCCGCACCACAACGCCGCTCACCTCGAACTCGATGCTCGCCGCACTCGTGCGGCGCCGACGTCCTCGCGATCCCGAGCCCGCCGATGGCCCACTCTTGGGCGACGACCCGGGCTTCGGCGACACCATGACGGGCACGAACAACGATCGCTCGGCGGGGCGGGACGGCTGGGGACGGGCCAGCCGTCGCCAGGCGAACAGCTGCTGGGGCGTCAGTCCGTGCCGGCGCGCGACGCCGCAGACGGAGTCCTCGCCAGCGTAGCTTTCCTCGACGATCACGGCCTTCTCGGCCACCGTGAAGGTCCGGCGGCGCCCCGCGCCGGTGAATACACCGAAGCGCCGCGGCACCTCCGACATAGGTTTAGCCCTGACATCGACATGGCTCGAAGCCTCCTTGAGCCCCGATCATCGACCTCGTGGCGACCTCGCGGAAGGTGGAGGCCAGACAACGCTTACCAAGCGCATGCTCCCGGCCTCGTTACGAGCCTGCCTCAGAATCTGCTTGCAACTTGACGTTCCGCTGGCCGCGACGGCTTCCGTAGGAGCAGCGGGGAACGGGATCGCGCCACTCGGCCTCGCCGGCTGTTCAGCCACTGTGAAGAATGCTCCGCAGCTCACTCACCACGTGAGGGGCAGCTCACTCACCACGTGAGGGATCGTTTAACGCGCATCAGCGTCGCGAGAAGGGCCGGGTGTTGCTTGAGAAAAATCTTACTCCGACGGCGGCCTTCGATGATCGTCGCTGCGAAACGGCCCTTTGCGGTAAGAGGTCTCACATGAGCTATGCAGAAAACTGGGTGACGACGACGGATTGAAGGCGGCGTATCGAGGCGGGTGTCCAGCCTGCCAGAACCTCTCAGAGAGAGCGATACGCCTATGGAAGAGATTACCAACATCGTCCGCCTTCGTCAGCCCGATGACGTCGACGACCCCCTGACGAATGTGCTGCGCGCCGGCGCCCGGCGGCTGCTCGCGCAAGCTGTGGACCTGGAGGTGGAGGCGTTCCTGGCCGACCGGGAGGATCTGAAGCTCCCCGATGGGCGCGCCCGGTTCGTGCGGCACGGGCACGGCCCCGAGCGCCCCATCCAGACGGGGATCGGCCCTGTCGGCGTAACGCGCCCCAAGATTCGGGACCGGGGAGCCGCAGCGAGCGAGGAGCGCATCCGTTTCACGTCTGCCATCCTGCCGCGGTGGTCGCGGCGGACGCGCAGCCTCGACGCCCTTCTGCCGGTGCTATACCTGCGCGGCGTCTCGACAGGCGACTTCCAGGAAGCCCTGGCGGCGCTGCTCGGCAAGGACGCCCGGAACCTGTCGCCATCCGTTGTCGGCCGTCTCACGGCCGAGTGGAAGGTCGAGTACGAGC
>JAABUH010005405.1_pt1 | contig 10064 bp, 10 predicted proteins | sample 5559121 | NCBI WGS metagenome assembly JAABUH01 (sample SAMN10711871, study PRJNA513364) | rock metagenome | isolation source: Antarctica rocks | place: Antarctica: Victoria Land, Battleship Promontory nord | collected 2015-12-28 | reverse complement strand
TTCCGCGGCGCCTATAACGCGCTGGCGGCCCTGCCGGAGGCGCAGCGCCGCCGCGGCGCCGTGGCGTTCTCGTCCGGCAACCACGCCCAGGCCATGGCGCTGGCGGGCCGGCTGCAGGGCGCGCCCGTCACCATCGTGATGCCGCACGACGCCCCCTCGGCCAAGGTGGCGGCGACGCGCGGCTACGGCGCCGAAGTAGTGATCTACGACCGCTATGCCGAGGACCGCGAGGCCATCGGGCGCGGGCTGGCCGAACGGCAGGGCCTGGCGCTGATCCCGCCTTTCGACCACGCCGACGTCATCGCGGGCCAGGGCACGGCCACGAAGGAACTGATCGAGGACACCGGGCCGCTCGACCTCCTGCTGGTCTGCCTCGGCGGCGGCGGCCTCACGGCCGGCTCGGCGCTCGCGGCCGAAGCGCTGTCGCCCGGTGCCGCCGTGATCGCGGTCGAGCCCGAGGCCGGCGACGACGGGCAGCGCTCGTTCCGCGAGGGGTGCATCGTCCGCATTCCGGTGCCGCAGACCATCGCGGACGGCGCCCAGACGCAAGCGCTGGGGCGGCTCACCTTCCCGGTCATCCGCCGCCTCGTCGCCGACGTCGTCACGGTGCCGGATGCGGCGCTGGTCGCGGCCATGCGGTTCTTCGCCGAGCGCATGAAGATGCTGGTCGAACCGACCGGCTGCCTCGCGGCCGCGGCGGCCTTCTCGGGTGCGGTCGACTGCCGGGGCAAGCGCATCGGCGTGATCCTCAGCGGCGGCAACGTCGACCTCGCGCGCTTCGCGGCCCTGGTGGGATGATGTAGGGCGGCGGTCGAACGATCTGGCAGGGTGGCCGGAGATGCTTTACCTTGCCTCGAGGTGCAGAGGCAGGAAAAATGTCATGCCGGTCGTGAAAGGCAGGATCGCGGAAGGTGGCCGCATTCTCGTGCCAGCCGCCTATCGAAAGGCCCTCGGCTTGGCGAGAGGCGACACGATCCTCATCGAACTTTGCGGGGAAGAATTGCGCATACGCCCGGCGCGATCCGCCCTGCGTCGTCTGCAGGACAAGCTCAAGACTTATGCTGCCGCTGACGGCTTGGTGTCCGAGGAGTTGATAGCCGAGAGACGGGCGGAAGCAGCGCGTGAATAAAGCAAGACGACATGTTCTCGATGCTTCGGCCCTGCTTTGCCTGATTTTCTCGGAGCCGGGCGCCGATCGGGTTGAGGCGGTGATGACCGGCGCGGCCGTATCGGCAGTCAACTATGCCGAGGTCGTGAGCAAGCTGGTGGATCGCGGCGTTCCGACCGACGAGGTCGCGGCGGATCTGGCTGACCTCGATGTCGAGATCGTGCCGTTGGATCGGGACTTGGCCGTAATGGCGGGGCGTCTCAGGGCGCGAACGCGCTCGGCTGGACTGTCGCTCGGGGATCGTTGTTGTCTCGCGCTCGCCGGACGTCTCAACGCACCGGCCGTCACCACCGACAGGGTTTGGGAATCGCTCGGCGATGCGCTCGGCATCGCCATCGTGATGGTGCGTTGATCGGATGAGCCGAGCGACATCACCCATCGACTGGACCGGCGGGCTTGAGGGTGCGTCCCGGACGTTCGAGCGGCCTCACGCCCTCAGTACCTTGCGCAGGACCTCGATCACGCCGCCGAGCGTGATCTGCACGCCGATGCAGAGCAGCAGGAAGGCCGAGAGCCGCGTCAGCACCCGGGCGCCGGCCTGGCCGAGCCAGCCGAGGATGCGGTCGGCGGAGCTGTAGGCGATCCACACCAGTCCGGCCACGGCCAGCGCCGCCGCGGAGGAGCCCAGGATGAAGGGCAGCATGTCGGGGGTTCCGGCCGGCAGGTTCGACCCCAGCGCGATCGCCACCGCCATGGTGCCGGGGCCGGTCGTGAACGGCATCGTCAGCGGAAAGAACGCCACGTCCGCAGCACCGGTCGCCTGCGACGCCTGCCCCTGCTTGCGCTCCTCGTTGGCTTCGGCGGCCGAGAGCATGTCCCAGCCCCGCACCGCCACCACGAGGCCGCCCGCGATGCGCAACGCCGCCAGGGTGATGCCGAAGAAGTTCAGCACATAGGCGCCGCCCCAGAGCGCCACCAGCATGACGATCGCCGAATAGAGCCCCACCCGACGCGCGAGATCGAGCCGCTCGGCGTGCGAACGGTCGGCCGTCACCTGGGCGAAGATCAGCGCGGCCGCGATCGGGTTGACGATCGAGAACAGGGCCGACAGAGCGAGGAGGAAGTTCTGCAGCCCGCTGCTGACGCTGCCCATCCCGGTCCATCCTGCCCTTGCAACGGCAGACCAGGCGCCGACGCGGGGCCGATCTTCCCTGGCCTCCCGAACCGCGACAATCGTCATCCCACCTATACCGGGCCGAAGCGGTCCGGTCGACATGGCGGCCCAGATCAGCCGGCACGGATGTTGCTTTCCGTCGCAGCGCAGAGAACGCGGCCACACGGCCGCAGCGCAAGCGAGGTCAGCATGGATCGTCTCCCGAATCGCCGGCAGGCCCTCTTCGGCGCGGCCGCGGGCGCCCTGGCCGCGTCCGGCACGCTTGGCGGGCTGACCCGCGCCGTCGCGGCCGACGACACGGTCAAGATCGGCGTCCTGCATTCCCTGTCCGGCACCATGGCGATCAGCGAGACAACGTTGAAAGACGTCATGCTGATGCTCGTCGACGAACAGAACAGACGAGGCGGCGTGCTGGGCAAGAAGCTCGAGGCCGTCGTGGTCGACCCGGCCTCGAACTGGCCGCTGTTCGCCGAGAAGGCGCGCGAACTCATCACCAAGGACGGGGTCGCGGCCTGTTTCGGCTGCTGGACATCGGTGTCGCGCAAGTCGGTGCTGCCGGTTTTCCAGGAACTCGACAACGTCCTGTTCTACCCGGTCCAGTACGAGGGCGAGGAGTGCCAGCGCAACGTGTTCTACACGGGTGCCGCGCCGAACCAGCAGGCGATCCCCGCCGTCGATTACCTGATGAGCGAGGAAGGCGGCGGCGTGAAGCGCTGGGTGCTGGCCGGCACCGACTACGTCTACCCGCGCACCACCAACAAGATCCTCGAAGCCTATCTGAAGCTGAAGGGTGTCGCGCCCGACGACATCATGATCAACTACACGCCCTTCGGCCATTCCGATTGGCAGACGATCGTCTCGGACATCAAGAAGTTCGGCTCAGGGGGTAAGAAGACGGCCGTGGTGTCGACCATCAACGGCGATGCCAACGTGCCGTTCTATAAAGAACTCGGCAACCAGGGCCTCAAGGCGACCGACATCCCGGTCGTAGCCTTCTCGGTCGGCGAGGAGGAACTGGCCGGGATGGACACCAAGGCCCTGGTCGGTCACCTGACGGCCTGGAACTACTTCGAGTCGATCGACACGCCCGAGAACAAGCCTTCATCGCGCGTTGGAAGGCCTTCACCAAGAACCCCAAGCGCACCACCAACGACCCCATGGAGGCCCATTACATCGGCTTCAACATGTGGGTGAAAGCGGTCGAGAAGGCCGGCACCTTCAAGGCCGACCCCGTGATCGACGCGCTGATCGGCGTCTCGGTGCCGAACCTCAGCGGCGGCTACTCGACCCTGATGCCGAACCACCACATCACCAAGCCGGTCTACATCGGCGAGATCGGGGCCGACGGCCAGATGAACACCGTGTGGCAGACCCCGGGCCTCGTCGTGGCGCAGGAATGGTCGCCCTACCTCGAAGGCTCGCGGGACCTCATCGGCGATTGGCGCAAGCCCATGGCGTGCGGGAATTTCAACGTGAAGTCCGGCAAGTGCGGCGGCGCAGCTTGAGACTTGAAGGGGACAATCCGACAGTCCCCGGAGCAATCGGGTCGAGGACATCCTGTAACTGTCGGCCCAGTGGCCGCCTCCCCCACCCTGCCTCGCAGGGTCCCCCTCCTCCGTAAACGGACGAGGATCATGCCGGATCGTCGGGCGCATCCTCCTCCGGGAAGCGGAGGAGGGGGACCGCGCGCAGCGCGGTGGAGGAGGCAACAGGGCCGCATGGCTCACCGGACTGCCCTGGACAGCCCGCGCGCACGTCACGACGGCTCCGGATCGTTGCGGGCCGGATCGGCAGGTCGCCGTGCCTGGAGCCAAGCATGATTTGCACGCGAACCATGTGTATATACCGGACTGCGCTGGCAGCGCTCATGCTGCCTGGGCTCTGCGCGGCACCGGCCCGCGCCGCGCCGGTCGACGACGCGCTGACGCATTTCGCGGCCGACAGGTTTCCCGAGACCGACCGCGGCATCGACGCGCTGATCGCCGCCGGCGCGCCGACCGCGCCCGCGATCCTCGCGGCGCTAGCGGACGGCCGCCTCTTCTTCGACCCCGGCTCGCACCGGGTCTATTACCGCGACGCCTCGGACAGGCTCGACGACGCCGCCACCGGGGCCAAGGCCGATGGCGTGATGGAGAGCGACCTCAAGAAGGTACGTCTCAACAACTCCATCCGCTCGAAGGTGGGCGCCGCGGTCGGCGGGCTCGACCTGCTGTCGCCCGACCGGACGAAGCGCCTCGCCGCGGCCGAGACGGCCTTCCAGGCCCGCGATGCCAAGGCGCAGGGTCCGGTCGACGCCGCCCTCGCCAGGGAGACCGACCCGGCCGTCAGGACGGCCCTCGGGCAGGCCCGGGCCGCCATCCTGGCCACGGCCGGCACGGGCTCCGACGCGGAGAGGCTCGCGGCCATCGGGGTGCTGCGGCAGCGCGGCGACGCCGATGCGCTCGGGCCCATCGACCGGATGGCCGCGGCACCCGGCGCCTCGCCGGCCGTGCGGGCGGCGGCGGCCGCGGCCGCAGCCTCGATCAGGACCACGCTCGCCCTGTGGCAGGCGCTGCAGAACTGCTGGTACGGGGTGTCGCTCGGCTCGGTGCTGCTGCTGGCCGCCATCGGGCTCGCCATCACGTTCGGCGTCATGGGCATCATCAACATGGCGCACGGCGAGATGGTGATGATCGGCGCCTACGCGACCTACGTGGCCCAGCAGGCCATCGGGAGCTTCGCTCCCGGGTGGCTCGACGCCTCGCTGCTGATAGCGGTGCCGCTGGCCTTCCTGGTGGCGGGCACGGCCGGCATCGCTATCGAGCGCCTCATCATCCGCCATCTCTACGGCCGGCCGCTGGAAACGCTGCTCGCCACCTGGGGCGTGTCGCTGATCCTGCAGCAGGCGGTCCGCACGATGTTCGGGGCCGACAACCGGGCCGTCTCGGCGCCGAGCTTCATGGCGGGATCCTTCCGGCTCGGCGGGCTTGAGGTCACGAGCGGCCGCATGTGGATCGTGGTGTTCACCATCCTGGTCTTCGTGGCGCTGCAACTCGTGCTGCGGGCCACGCCATTCGGGCTCAGGATGCGGGCCGTGACGCAGAACCGCCGCATGGCCTCGGCCATGGGCATCTCGACGGGCCGCATCGACGCGCTGGCGTTCGGGCTCGGCTCGGGCATTGCCGGCATCGCGGGCGTGGCGCTCTCCCAGATCGACAACGTGTCGCCCAACCTCGGGCAGGGCTACATCATCGACAGCTTCATGGTGGTGGTGTTCGGCGGCGTCGGCAATCTCTGGGGCACGCTGGTGGCCGCCATGACGCTCGGCATCGCCAACAAGTTCCTGGAGCCGTTGGCCGGCGCCGTGCTGGCCAAGATCGCCATCCTGGTCTTCATCGTGCTGTTCATCCAGAAGCGCCCGCGCGGATTGTTCGCGCTCAAGGGCCGGTCCGTGGAGGCCTGAGGTGCTCGGCCGAGCCCATGTCGACCGTCGCGGCCTCGTCTTCCTGGCCGTCCTGGTGGCCGCAGCCGTGCTGGTGCCGGTGCTGTCGCTCGGCGTCCCCGCGAACTCGCCCTTCCACCTGTCGACCTATGCGGTGACGCTGGTGGGAAAATATCTGTGCTACGCGCTGCTCGCCTTGGCGCTCGACCACGTCTGGGGCTATTGCGGGATCCTGAGCCTCGGCCACGGCGCCTTCTTCGCGCTCGGCGGCTACGCCATGGGCATGTACCTGATGCGGCAGATCGGGGCGCGCGGCAGCTATGCCGACCCGGACCTGCCGGACTTCATGGTCTTCCTCAACTGGCATGCGCTGCCCGTCACCTGGTGGGGTTTTTCGAGCTTCCCCTATGCCATGACGATGGTGCTGCTGGTGCCGGGGCTCCTGGCGCTGGTGTTCGGCTATTTCGCCTTCCGGTCGCGGGTCACGGGCGTCTACCTGTCGATCATCACCCAGGCCCTGACCTACGCGCTGCTGCTCGCCTTCTTCCGCAACGACATGGGCTTCGGCGGCAACAACGGGCTGACCGACTTCAAGGACATCCTGGGCTTCAACATCCAGGCCGACGCAACGCGCGCCGCGCTGTTCTCGGCGAGCTGTCTCGCGCTGGCGCTCGGCTACATCATCGCGGCCGGCGTGACGGGCTCGAAGTTCGGCCAGGTGGTGGTGGCGATCCGCGACGCCGAGAGCCGTGCGCGCTTCCTCGGCTATCGGGTCGAGAACTACAAGACGCTGGTGTTCGTCCTGTCGGCCATGATGGCGGGTGTGGCGGGCGCACTCTACGTGCCGCAGGTCGGCATCATCAATCCGGGCGAGTTCGCGCCCGCCAATTCCATCGAGGCCGTGATCTGGGTGGCGGTCGGCGGGCGCGGCACGCTGGTGGGGGCCGCACTCGGCGCCGTGATGGTCAACTGGGGCAAGACCGTCCTCACCGGCACCCTGCCCGAGTCCTGGCTGTTCTGCCTGGGCGCGCTGTTCGTCGGCGTGACGCTGTTCCTGCCGCAGGGCATCATGGGCGTCATCGACCGGCTGACGGCCCGCCAGAGGCCCCAGCCCCCGGCCGAGCGTCCGATCGCCGCCGCGCGACCCGTCGCGCCGGAAGAGCAGACCCCGGCCGTGGCGGAGCGGATGCGTTGACCGACCCCGTCCTCACCTCCTCGCTGCTCTACCTCGACGACGTGCGCGTGTCCTTCGACGGCTACAAGGCGCTGCGCGGCCTCTCCCTGCTGCTGGCGCGGAACGAAATGCGCGCCATCATCGGCCCCAACGGCGCCGGCAAGACCACCATGATGGACGTCATCACGGGCAAGACCCGGCCCGACACGGGGCAGGTCTACTTCGCCGGCACGGTCGACCTCACCAGGCGCGACGAGGCCGAGATCGCCGAACTCGGGATCGGCCGCAAGTTCCAGAAGCCGACCGTCTTCGAGAACCATGACGTCGAGACCAACATCCTCCTGGCCCTGAAGGCGCCGCGCGGCGCTTTCGCGACACTGTTCGGCCGCGCGGCGCGCGACCGGGACGAGAAGATCCACGGCGTCCTGCGCCGCATCCGCTTGTGGGAGATGCGGGCCAAGCAGGCCGGCGAATTGTCTCACGGGCAGAAGCAGTGGCTCGAGATCGGCATGCTGTTGGCCCAGGATCCGAAGCTGCTGCTCGTCGACGAGCCGGTAGCCGGCATGACCGACGGCGAAACCGCGACGACCGCCGAACTGCTGCGCGAGATCGCGACCGACCACGCCGTGGTGGTGGTCGAGCACGACATGGCCTTCGTGCGCGACCTCGGCGTCAAGGTGACGGTGCTGCATGAGGGCGCGGTGCTGGCGGAAGGATCGATCGACCAGGTCAGCGCCGACCCGCGCGTCGTGGAGGTGTATCTTGGCCGCTGATACATCGACCATACTGAACGTCGAATCCATCGACCTGTTCTACGGCGCCGCCCAGGCGCTGCGGAAAGTGTCGCTCACGGCCGAACTTGGCCGCGTCACCTGCGTGCTGGGCCGCAACGGCGTCGGAAAATCGTCGCTGCTGCGCGCCATCGTGGGCCTCCGGCCGATCCGCGGCGGGGCCATCCGCCTCGACGGGGTGGACGTGTCGCGCCTGCCGTCGCACGGGCGCGCCCGCCGCGGCATCGGCTACGTGCCGCAAGGGCGCGAGATCTTCCCGCTGCTCACGGTGCGCGAGAACCTGCACACGGGTTTCGCGCCGTTGGGCCGGTCGCTGCGCAGCATTCCCGACGAGGTCTTCGCGCTCTTCCCGGTGCTGAAATCGATGATGCACCGGCGCGGCGGCGACCTGTCGGGCGGCCAGCAGCAGCAGCTCGCCATCGCCCGGGCGCTGGTGACGCGGCCGAAGCTGCTCGTGCTCGACGAACCCACGGAAGGCATCCAGCCCTCGATCATCAAGGACATCGGCCGGGCCATCGACTATCTGCGCGGGCGCGGCGACATGGGAATCGTGCTGGTCGAGCAATATTTCGAGTTCGCCCGCGACCTCGCCGACAGCTTCGCCGTCATGGACCGAGGCGCGGTCGTCATGGCGGGCCGCAAGGGGGACCTCGTCGAGCACGAGGTCAGGGCGCATCTCAGCGTTTGAACCGGTCGACGCGGCGCGCTCCGCAGGAACCTGTGTCAGGTCCGTGAAGTTTGGCAGAAGCAAGTCGAGGAGAACCGATCAATGAACCTGCCATCCTATAAGACGACCCTGCTGGCCGCCTCTCTCGTGATGGGTCTCGGCGGGGCTGCATCCGCTCAAACCACCACGACCGGCACGACGGCTGCTCCGGCAACCAATGCCAACACGGCTGGCGCGGCCTCGCGCAACGACGACCGCGGCTTCGATTGGGGGTGGCTGGGCCTCATCGGGTTGGCAGGATTGGCTGGCCTGAACCGGAGAGACCGGACGCACGTGGCGGGCACGCAATCCACCGTCCGCTGACGCGGGCGGGCAACAGCCGCGGCCTCCACCAGATCGGGGGCCGCGGCGAAGGGTCTGGGCGTCATCCCGGGCGCCACGACGGACCTCCCATTCTGCGCGTCGTTCCGGACCCTGTTTCGGCGCCGCCGCGGGAGTTGGGACAGCTGCGCCACGCACGGTTCGAAGGTGCTATACCTTCGCCGGCTGTGGAGCGTCCGATGCCCGACTTCTCGACTCTCGCCCTCTTCGCCGCGGCTGCATTGGCGCTGGCCTGCACGCCCGGGCCCGACATGCTGCTGATCCTGTCGCGGAGTCTCATCCAGGGTCGTGGCGCGGGCTTTGCGTCGCTGTTCGGGGCCCTGGTCGGTGTCTACGTCCACGCGACCGCGGTCGCTCTCGGCCTGTCGGAACTGTTCCGCGCCGTGCCTCTCGCCTATGACGCGGTGCGCTATGCGGGCGCCGCCTACCTGCTGTATCTCGCCTGGACAGCCTTCCGCGCGCCAGGGTCGGCTTTCTCCGTGTCGACGGACGCGCGGCCGCTGTCGCTCGGGGCGGTGTTCCGGCAAGGCCTGCTCACCAACATCCTGAACCCAAAGGTGGCGCTTTTCGCGCTCGCCCTGTTTCCGCAGTTCGTGAAGCCCGAGGCAGGCCATGTCGCGGCGCAGATCCTGCTGCTCGCTACAGTCCTCAATCTCATCGGCCTCGTCGTGAACGGGTCGCTGGTCCTGGGTGCCAACCGGCTCCGCCGTGCCGTCGCCGGCCGTATTCGCTTCCGGCGCGCCCCACAGATGGTGCTCGGCACCGTCTTCGCGGGACTGGCTCTGCGGCTCGCCGTCGACGGCCGACGGTAGTGTCGACATATCCAGGGACGGGTCGACTTAGCGCAATGAATCCATGCCGCCCGACAGTTGCATTGCCATACCCCGGCAGGCCGTCGATCGATACGCGTCGCAGCAGCACGGGCTTGCCCTCGCGCCAGAGGTCGCGGTGCCAGCCGAACCGATAGACGGGCTGACCGCAGAGGCACCAGGTGCCGGGCTCGGCGCGATGGGCCGCCTCGCGGAACGGGGCCGGACCGACCCCACCATGCCGCTACTTACGGCTTTCTGACCGGTTCAGACGAGAACCGAGCCTCCAATGGTGAGAGTTCGTGCCCGAGCGGTTGGGACAGGATCCCGTAGAGTTCGGGACGCCGACCGCGGATCCATCGGCGACCCGTGGACAGCGGCAGCAGATCGAGATCGAGATCGGCCGTGACCATGTCGTCGTCGATCGAGGTGCTCTCGACGAGGGTTCGGCCATAAGGGTCCAGGATCATGGCATTCCCGGTGCGTACCTCGCCATCGTCCTCCCCGACCCCGTTGGCGAAGAGAAGGAACATGCCGTT
>JAABUH010005400.1_pt1 | contig 10068 bp, 10 predicted proteins | sample 5559121 | NCBI WGS metagenome assembly JAABUH01 (sample SAMN10711871, study PRJNA513364) | rock metagenome | isolation source: Antarctica rocks | place: Antarctica: Victoria Land, Battleship Promontory nord | collected 2015-12-28 | reverse complement strand
AACCGGAAGCGGAGGCGCGAGGCTCAAAATGCCCAATGACCATGTTCTGAGGAGCCGTGTGACGGGAAACTGTCAAGCACGGTTCTGGAGACGAGTCCGCCCGGCGACGGGCTGGCTTAGTCAACAACACCGTCTACCTGGCGCGCGCGGTCGGCGCGCTGCGCGAGCAGGGCCAAGACATCGACCACGCCCTGCTCAAGCACATCGCCCCAGTTCATTGGGGTCACATTAATCTGACCGGCGATTACAGCTGGCGGCAGAACAAGCGCGTGGAGAAAGGCGGATTCAGACCCCTGCGCCCCACATCCAGGGCTTAACGTACTTGGATTCCCCTTTCGTCAAGCGACCCCAAGAAGCGAAGGAGTCGGGAGGATACAGCGCGCGACGCAGGGCCTAACACGCCCGCGCCGGAGCACCCTCGTGGCTCAGCGCGGCTGCCTTGAACCCGTGACCGGGTAGAAGTAAAAAGGGCTCCCGGGTAGGTCGGGAGCCCTGAGGTGGAGGGCATCACCCTCGCCGCCGTTCTTTCCCTAGCAGCAACACGACCAACGCTCAGGGGTGGCTCGGCGTTGCGGCTGGTTGGTCCTCCGGCCCCATGCTCCAGACGGTGAACGTGCCCTGCCCGCAGTCGATCTCCCCCTTGCCGACGACGGTGTGCGTCAGCAGGTCATCAGCCTGGCGCGTCAGCATGAAGCCGATTCCCGCCAGCCCGAAGCGGCCCGCGCCGCCACCGCCGTCCACCCGGAGCAACTGCAAGCGCTCGTGCTGTGCGTGGCGTAGCGCCCAGTAGGGCGGCAGGTCGTCGCGCGCGTAGGCCTCGAACCCGCTCCCATCGCGCCCACGCGGCTTCCGCACGTCCCAGTAGCGTTGGAAGTAGGTCTCCTCCCCGGCAATCCCGATCCCGTGCGTCGCGTTGCGGGCGGGGAAGAAGGCGAGGAGCCGCGCCTGATCCCCCGCGTTGTAGGCGTCCAGGAAGCGCGCGACCAGGGCGACCATCGCCGCATTGTCGCACCTCCCATCCGCCGTGGCGCTAGCGGCGCGCGTGACCGTCACGGCGTGTGTGACGGAGGCAGAGGCCGCAACCGGCGTGTTCCGCGTGGTCATTGCGCCCCCCGTGAGTGGCGGCGCAACGGTCGGGGAGCTGCTACCGACCGGCCCGCAGGCGGCGAGGAGCAGACCGAGGGTGACGAGCAGTAAGCCAATCCGGCGCGGCGACCGGCCGAAGCGATCCCATCGGCGCATGTACCCCTCCTTCTCATCGCGCACACTGCCCACCCTTTACCCCGACGATCGGAGTAAAAACGGTGTACTGGTGGGTGTATTGTCTCCTTTTTTGTCAATAGCAACACGCCCGGCCAACGCCTGGGGTACACATATGGGTAAGGTCGTTGGCCGATGAATACGGGCAACTCGCGCCCATTATCGGTACCACGACGCACGATGCGACTTCACCGAGGACGAGCTCATCGGCCAGTAACGCTACCCACATGCGTATCGGAGGTCATGGCCGAGCGTGGTTCTTGCAAGACAAGCGCCACTTGCGCGCGGAGCGAATCGAGGGTCGCTTCACGGATGTCGCGCCCGTCCAGCAAGATCGCACCCCGGTCGGGATTGGCGAAGCGCAGCAGGAGACCGAGCAAGGTGCTCTTGCCCGGTCGAACGATGAGCGAGACGTTGCACAGCGCGGGCCGGACGGGATCGTAGCCGTAGGTCACGTTGCGGAGTTCGATCGCCCCCAGCACGCCTCCTCACGACTTCCTTTACACATATTGCTCGTGACCCTGGCAGGTGCTGGCCTCCTCAGGGCGGGTTCGACCACGGGACCGCGTGGCGCACGAACTGGGAGAGGTCGCGTAGCGTCGCCTCCGCCGCCGCGACATCATCAAGCGCGCCGTCGGCCGCGAGATAGGCCTGCATCGCGGTCAGCGCCTCCCGCGCCGGCGCGGCGGGGGTCAGGCTGAGGAAGCGCGGCAGCACCGCGCGCTTGTCCAGGATCAGCTCGCCCTGGCGGTCCCAGCTGTAGAGGCGGAGCTCCTCAATGATAGTGTTGACCACGGCGTCCACCGTCCGCTCCGCCTCGGGCCGCCGGTCGATGTAGTGCGCTCGGAGCCAGGGATAGAAGGCCCGGGCATCGGCCCGGAAGTCCGCAGCAGAGGGCTCCGGGAGCGCACGCAGGTCGTAGGATCCCCAGAGAACGATCCCCTGGCGCTTCAGGCGCAGCATCTCCTTCACCAAGCCCCGCTTCGGGTCGTAGGGCGGGCGCAGCTCCCGTTCCCGGACCACGACGGCACCGAAGTCCTTCGGGATACCGTGCCAGATTCGGTACTGTTGCGCGAGCGCCTGCAGACGGTGCGTCGGGGGCGTGGTGTCCCGCACGATGAGCGCGGTGTCGATGTCGCTCCGGCCTGGGCGATAGGCCTCCGTCGCCAGGGAGCCGATCGCGACGACCGCGCGAGCGTGGTCGCCGAGCTGCTCCCCGACCTCCCGCGCGAACTGGCGCGCGATCGTCCACGCCTGCTCCATCGTGATGGTGGCCGCCGTAGACGCCCCCTTTTCCTCTCGCGATTGGGTCATCCGGGGCCCTCGAGCAGGAAGAGGGGTGGCTGGCGTGCGACAGGGACAGGTGTTTTCTGCGGGGCGTAGGCTGGCAGCCGCAGCACCTTCAGCCACTCCCCCTCACCCCACTCCCAAAGGGGCGGTTGCGGCGACCGGTGCGGTGTCTCGAACAGCCGCTCCTCCGTCACCGTCTTGAGGTGGCGCTTGTCCGGCTGGTAGGTCACCCGGTACTGCGCGAGGGGCTCATCCTTATAGACGAGGGTGAGGTGCTCGGCGTAGAGCCACACGGCGACGGGCTCGCCGACCAAGCCCCGCTCCGCGTAGACGCGCCAGCGCCTGAATCTGACGTACCCCGTCCGGTCGAGCACGCGGCCGAAACGTGTCGTGTAGAAGACCCGGTGCAAATCCTCGGGCGTGCAGAGACGGCCGCAGACGGTGTGCAGCACCACGGCGGGACTCCGCCGCTCCTCGGGCCGGTGCTGGTGGGCGAAATGGTCCTGGTAGTTGTAGTCGGCCACCCATTGGTCGTGGACGGCCAGGAGCTCCGGCCAACTCGTGGCCCGTGCGAAGGCCCAGTCGGCCATCCGGCGTTGGACCCCGAAGGCCGTTTCGATATATGACTGCCAGGGCTGCTTGCGGTCAATCTCGCGCTTCTCAATGCCGAGCGCGTGGTAGATGCGCTGGGCCTCCTTGGCGAGGAAGACGCCCCCGTTATCCGTCACCAGTGCCTCGGGGGCACCATGCAGTTGGACGCCCATGTAGAAAACCATGAGGAAGGCAGAGAGGTCCTGCGTGCGCGAGAGGCCACTGGCGATGATGGCGCGGCTGTAGTTATCGAGCAGGGTGATCGAGTAGACCTTGAAATCGCCGAGGCCGTGGTCGAGGTAGCGGATATCCGCCGTCCAGTAGTGGTGCCGCCGCTGCGCGGCGAACGGCATCGGCTTCGGGTCGCGCGGCGCGCGCTCGAGCCTGGGCAGCCCGTAGAGGGCGTGGTTGAGCGCGAGGATGCGCCCGCAAGTGCTGGGACTGAGGAAGATGCCCAGCCGCTTCAGCGCGGCATGGACGCGGAACTCGCCGAGGAGTGGGTTCTCCTGGAGCTCCTTCACGGTGGCGATCGCACGGAGCGTCACCGTGGTCGCGGGTCGGTGCGGCGCGCGCGACTTGTTGTCGAGCCCGGCCACGCCCTCCGCGATCCACCGCTTCAGGGTCTCGTGGACGGTGACCCGACTCGTCTCGAGATACTGCGCGATCGATTGCTTGTTCCAGCCCGCAATGTGCAAGCGGACGATCGCCAGGCGACGCTCCGTCGGCTCGGCAACGCTATGGAAGGGCGGGAAACGTCGATGCGTGCGCGGGGCCGGCGGATCTTCCGCCAAGATGCGCTTCACCGTCGCGTTGCTCGGGCGGTGAGCGAAGCGCGCCCAGCAGATCGTGCGGATCTCGTTGACGTTGAGCGGCGGGTGCTCGCGCTTGACGTCAATGATGGCCTGGCGGATGTGCGCCGGCAACGCGCGGTGCTTCTCCAGCTTCGGCGGCGCCACGAAGCTCGCCATGCCGAGCTGCTCGAAGCGGGCCACCTGCCGGTAGAGCGTCCGCTCCGCCGCCCCGGTCTCGGCCGCGCGCTCGGCCGGGGAATGGCCGAAGAGGACGACCGGACGGATTAACTCATACGTCCGTTGCCCGTCGGCCCGGACGCGGAACGCCAACTGTCGCCACTCGTGGGTCGGCTCGATTCGCTCGCCCCGTGCCGGCATACTATCCACCACACTCACGCGTCGGAACGCGCGAACCACTCAGCTGCAGCGCGCGACTACCCGAACAGTCGCGCCATCATACGAGGCTGCCAGGGTCACGAGCAATATGTGTAAAGGAAGTCGTGAGGAGGCGTGTGCACAATTTTTTGTGCACTTGTGCTCATGTGCACTCGCCGTCTAGGGACGCGCGAGGCGCTCGCGCAGGGAGCGCGGCTGCGGATCGTTGGGGACGCGCCAGACGGCCCCCCAGAAGGCGTCGGGGTCGTCGCCGAGGAGGAGGTCGGCCGCCGTGGCGAACCAATAGCGCCCGTAGCCCTCGATCTTGCGCGCCCAGGCCTTGTCCGGGCGGCCGCGCCCCGCGAGCGTCTCCGTGCCGCGATCGAGCTCCAGGAAGTGGCCGTGCCCGGCCAGCGCGAAGAAGCCGTCGGGGACGGTGACGAAGTGGGCCCGTCCCTCGCGCTGCTGCGCCATCAGCTGCCGGTCGTCGCGCCAGTCGTCCAGGGCGAGCCCCGCCCGCGCGGCCGCCTGGTGGGCGCGGATGTAGACCTCATTGATCAGCAGGCTGTGGTCGATCTGCTGCGGCCCGAGGTCGTAGATGCTGCGCGACCAGCGCGGCGCGCCCTCGCCGGATGCCGCGAGGTGATCGGCCACGGCGCGGGCACCGGCCGGGGTGAGGACGTTGTAGAAATGCAGGTAGGGGCCGCCCGTGCGCGGCGAGGTGAGGATCGCCGACTGTCGCCGCACCAGGCCGCCCTCCCAGAGGCGGCGCAGGCTCAGGTTCGCCAGCTTGCGCGCGTAGGCGGGGCCGCGCGGGCTGCCGTCGCGATTGGGGCCGTCCGCGAAGAGGAGGTCGCGCACCTGGCCGTTCGTCAGCAGGCCGTGGCGATCGAGCGCCGCGAGGATCGCCGCCCCTTCGGCGATGTGGGCCAGGGGATAGGCGCGCGCGGGCTTGCCGCCCGGCACGTAGCGGGAGCGGGGACGGCACTCGCGCTTTCGGGGGGTTGAGGGGGTGGTCATGGTCTTTAGTTGTATCACACCCCGGCAGCCACGACGGTAACGACGCGCCGCCATGACCCCTTGACAATATATCTATTAACGATATACTAGCGCCATGAGTAAGCAGAAACAGTTCGCCCAACCCGGCCTGCCGCTGACCGCCCCGGTCCTCTATATCCTGCTGGCGCTGGGCCAGCGGGAGCGCCACGGCTACGACATCCTCAAGGAGGTGGAGCGGGACTCCGCCGGGGCGGTCCGCCTGGGGCCGGGCACCCTCTACACGACGCTGAAACGCCTCCTCGACGAGGGGCTGATCGTCGAGATTGCCGACCGGCCCGTCGCCGAGCGCGATGACCCGCGACGGCGCTACTACCGCCTGACCGACGCGGGCGGCACGGTCCTGACGACCGAGTTGCAACGATTGGAGCGCGCCGTCGCCCTGGCCCGGCGCGGCCAACTCATCGGCCCACCATCGGCGGCAACCACCACGGAGGGCCGATGAGCACGCGGGTGGCGGAGCGACTATACGCGCTCACCCTGGCCCTCTATCCGGCCCGCTTCCGGCGGGAGCACGGCCCGGCGATGCGCCAGGTGCTGCGCGAGATGCTCGACGACCCCGCGATCGGCCCCTGGCGGGCGGGACGCCGTATCCTCGCCGATGTCTGGATGAGCGTGCTGCCGGAACGGCTGGCGGCCTTACGCGAAGGAGCGGTGCGGATGAGCGGCCCCCGGTACGGCCTCGCGCTCGGCCTGGTCCTCGGCGTGGCGGTCGTCCTGACCAACGTCGTGGACCCCGGCTTCGGCTACTTCGGCCTGGATGAGAATGTGGCGATGGCGCTCGCCACCGGCGCGCTCCTCGCCAATTTCGCCGCCGCCGGGTTCCTGGCGAGCCGCGCGACGGGGCGTCTCGTGGCCGGCCTGCGGGCGGGCGCGCTCGCCGCGCTGATCGGCGTGGGCCTCATGATGCTGACCTTCCTGGTCGTCGACAACCTCTTCCTCGACATCGTCAGCCAGCAGCCGGACAAAATCTGGGGCTTCGAGCACAGCCACTACGCCTCGATGCGCGCTTACGTCACGGTCGGCCAGCTGCGCGGGTTCCTGCTGCTGCCGGTCTTCGCGGTGATCGGCGCGACGTGCGGCGGCATCGGCGCGGCGGCGCGCAAGGCGGTCGGGGCGGTCTTGCCCGGGGTCGGCGCATGAACAGCGCGCCCATGCGCCGAGGGGGAGGCCACACCATGCCGGGCACCTTGACCGCCGCGCCGCGCGCGCTGGCGCGGCTGCGGTATCTTGCGCTCGCGCTCATCGCCCTGGACCTCCTCCTGATCGGCGCGCGCGTGCTGCGCTACCGGCCCTTCTTCGCGCAGCCCGGCGCGCTTGCATTCCTGCTCGAACCCGTCGTCCTGCTGCTCGTCTATCTCGGCCTGGTGCTCGTCATCACGAGGCGGGCGGGCACCGGTCGCACCGTCGCCCTGCGCGTCGGCACCGGCCTCGGCCTGCTCACCGGCGCGCTGTGGGTGGTCAATCTCTACGGCGAGACGTTCACGACCCTCAACGGCTCGCTGGGCCTGCTCAGCACCGCGCCGTTCCTGCTCGGGGGCTTCGCGCTGTGGGGCGTCGGGGGCGGCGCGGCGGCGCGGCAAACCGGCACCCTGAGCTCCGGCATCCTCGCGGCGGTCTGGGGGGCGCTGCTCTGCGTGCTGCTCACCGTCACCTTCGGGTTCCTCCTCCTCTACACCTCCTTACCCCGCCTGGAGCACGACCTCCTCAACGACCCGGACTGGTTGCGCAGCGGCTGGGGCGACCTGCGCGCGTTCGCGCTCGCCAACACCTTCTTCGCCGGGTTCACGCACCTCCTGGTCGCGCCGCTCATCGGCGCGCTGGTCGGCGCGATCGGTGGCGCGTGTGGTCTGGTGAGCATGAGAGGGCGACGCCGCCGTATCGCCGACACGCAGCAGGTCATTGGCGACTGAACACTCTCCACCGTCACACCTCGCCACATGATCCGGGGTCTTGCCGCCATTCGATATTGTAAATTATCGCGGAGAAGTCGGCAGGATTGTCGTCTAAAATACGGCAGCGAATGCGGTAGGCTCCGCCCGACGGACTGGTTTCGTTGGGCGGGGAGGCCGAAGGATGCTGAAGTATATGGACCGCAGTGTGATCTACTACCTGAAGCAGAAGGGCTGGAGCAACGGCCAGATCGCGGCGTTCGTGGGGTATCATCGCGACACGATTGGCCGGGTGCTCCGCGAGCCGGTGGACCGCGAACCGCAACGGCGCTCGCGCCCGAGCAAGGTGGCGGCGTGGCAGCCGCAGATCGAGCAGTGGCTGACGCAGGGGGTGCCGGTGCAGCGCATGGTGGAGCTGGCCCGCGAGCTGCCGACGCAGTCGTATTCCGGGAGCACGTCGGCTTTCTATAAGTATGTGCAGACGGTGAAGGCGGCCCGGCGCGCCCTGCCCGGGAACGTCGCCGCCCGCTTCGAGGGGCTGCCCGGGGAGCTGCTGCAAATCGACTGGGGCGAAATCCGACAGTTCCCGTTCTTAAAGGAGGCGCTGGCTGGGCAGACGCGCTACTTCTTCGCGGCGCGGCTGAAGTACAGCCGCTGGATGTGGGTGCGGTTCCAGGCCGACATGCGGGAAGAGACCCTGCTACGCTGCCTGCTGGCCTGCTTCCTGGACCTGGGCGGCATCCCCTGGGTCGTCACCAGCGACAACATGGCGACGGTGACCCTCGGGCGCGATGCGCAGCAGCAGCCCCTCTGGCATCCGACCTACCAGAAGTTCGCGGTGGAATGCGGCTTCCATCCGATGGTCTGTGCGCCCGGTGCGGCCAACCAAAAGGGTGCCGTCGAAAACCTCGTGAAATTCGTCAAAACCAATTTCCTGCCCGGGCGCACCTTCCATGACGAGGCGGATCTGGCGGCGCAGTGTACGGCGTGGCTGCAGCAGGTGAACGCGGGGCGACTCTCCGCCGCCACCGGGGAGCTGCCGGTCGCGCTGCTCACGGCGGAGCAGGCGGCGTTCGGGCCGTTGCCCCCCGCCGCGCACGACTACGGGCTCTTCGACACGGTGCTGGTGAACCAAGAAAGTCTGGTGACCATCGCGACCAACCGCTATTCCGTGCCGAGCCACCTGGTCGGGCAAGCCCTGACCGCCCGGCTCTATCAAGACCGCATCGAGTTGTATGCCGGGACGACCCTGGTCGCGACCCATCCGCGCCACCGCGGGCGGCAGGGCCGGTTCATTATCCCGGAGCACTACGACGCGGTCTTCGCCCTCAAGCCGCGCGCCCGCACGATGGTCTATCGCGATTGGCTCCTCGCGCTCGCCCCCGTGGTTGAGGAGTATGTCACGCTGCTGTGCCGCAAGCGCTACACCGAGATGGATGGGCAGATCACCGCGCTCTACCAACTCGTGCAGGAGCTGGGCGCGCCCGCTTTCTCGGTGGCGGTAGCGCAGGCGCTGGCGCAGCAGGCGGTCGGGGCGGAATACGTGCGCGCGCTGGCCCCCGCGGGCACGGCCGTGCTGCAGCCCCACCCAGCGAGCGCGACGCCGACCCGCCTCGTCGGCCCGAGCCAGCGCGAGGTCGAGCGCGAACTGGCGCACTACGAGCAATATGTGGCCAACCGCACGGCCTTGGCCGACGCCCAGGAAGGAGCGGGATCATGTCGGTGACGCTGGGGATCGACCACAAGCTGACCCAGTTGAAGCTGCGCCGCATCCGCGAGGTCTACGGCCAGTGGATCGCTCAAGCCGAGCAGCAGCAGCTCGGCTACGCCGAGTTCCTGGACGAGCTGCTGAGCGAGGAGGTGCTGGGGCGACAGGAGAATCAGATCCGCCGCAAGCTCCAGGCCGCCGGCTTCCCCTTCCAGGCCACCCTCGAGCAATTCGACTTCACCCTGCGTCCCGAGCTCAAGCGCGCGGTGATGGTGCGCTTCTTCGACAGCGCCTTCATCGAGAAAGCGGGCGCGCTCATCCTGGTCGGTGCGAGTGGCCTGGGCAAGACCCATCTCGCCGTCGCGCTGGGCACGAAAATGGTGCAACTCGGCTACCAGGCCCGCTTCCTCACCGCCCAGCAGTTCGCCAATAGCATCCTCGCCGCCGGCAGTCGGCCCGCGGTCGAGCGCGTCCTGCAGCCCTTGCTGCGCTGTGACCTGCTCATCCTCGACGAATTCGGCTACTTACCCCTCGCCCCCCAGGTCGGGCCGGCGATCTACGAGTTGATCGCCGGGCGCTACGAGCGGCGGGCCACCGTCATCACCTCCAACAAGAGCCTGGCCCACTGGGGCGACTTGATCGGCGACAGCGCCTTGATGATGGCGATCACCGACCGCCTCTTGCATCACGGCGAGGTCTTCTATTTACGGGGATCGTCGTTCCGCATGCGTGGGAAGGAGGGCATCACGACCACCGGCGCGCCGCCAGCAGCGGCCCAGGCCCCCGCATAGGGGTGGGATGCTGCCGTATTTTAGACGACAATCCTGCCGACTTGACAACGACAATCTACAGGCGAAGTCCAGCGAAAAGTCGTTGGCGACAAAGGAGGGGCCGGGGGCGACTTGCGGAGTGCTAGCCCGGCGGGCGAGGGCACGCAGGCGAGCCACGAGTTCCAGTTGGTCGTATGGCTTCGTCAGGTAATAGAGAAGCGTCGTAATAGTGCAGGGGGTGGTCGCCCCCTGCCCGCGCCGGGGCGATTAGGCGGCGAGTTGGCGGTTGACCAAGCCGGCCACCGCGCAGACCCGCCCGGTGTGCCCGGTGCGGT
>JAABUH010005396.1_pt1 | contig 10071 bp, 17 predicted proteins | sample 5559121 | NCBI WGS metagenome assembly JAABUH01 (sample SAMN10711871, study PRJNA513364) | rock metagenome | isolation source: Antarctica rocks | place: Antarctica: Victoria Land, Battleship Promontory nord | collected 2015-12-28 | reverse complement strand
TTTGGCAGCCGGGGTCCTGGCGGCACTGCATGCTGTGCACTCGTAGCGGGTGCCTGCCAGCAGCTGAGTGCACACCAAGCGTGCCTGTGATAACCCAGGCGTTCGCGCTTGATGAGGACCCGAACACGTGAGGGGCAAGCGGAGAGGTGGCTTGAGGCTCAGGGGGCGGCACCATGAGCTGCGAGAGGCTCAGGGGTAGGGTTAGGGTTAGGCACCACGAGCTGCGAGAGGCCGCGCTTGGACGCGCCGTACGCGGCGCTGCGGGGCGTCGCGTCGCCGTCGCCGCCCGCGCCGTCGAGGAAAAACACCTTGCCGCCGGTCGCCTGGATCCGCATGGCGCGCAGCGCGACCCCCGCGCCGAACATCGCGCCGGTCAGGTTGGTGTCGACGACGCGCATCAGCACTCGCGGGTCGGCCTCATCGACGAGCGCCTTGAACGTCTGTGTCGCGCCGGCGTTGTTGACCCAGATGTCCACCCGGCCCGCGCCCAGCTTGCGCGCAGCATACGCCGCCAGCCCCATCATCCTGCCTGCGCAGCACGGCCGCTTCTTCCCCGACTCCTGGCAGCCACTGCACCTACGCCTGCAGCCCCATGTATCCGGCTCGCAGCAAGGCACGCGCCCGTCCCGACCGCATGCTGTAAAGCGCAGGTGCGTCGCGCTCTGGGGCGCAGCTCACGGCGCAGCGCCCACCCGCCCGACCCGCCGCAGCCTCACGTCAGCGGTGCAGGCGAGCAGCGGCCAGGCGTGCGTTGGCCTCACCTGCACCCCACAAGGTGCCTGCGAAAGGCAGCACGCAGCCGTGTGGTTGCACGCGTCACAGCTCACCAGCGTCGCGCACGTCGCCTTGGTAAGGAAGCACCCGGCGCTCGGGGTGCCGCAAGCGCAGGCTGTCCGCAGCGCGCACAAGGTCCTCCGAGCTGCGGGAGTTCATGACCACGTCGTCGCCGAGCGCGAGGAACTGCTGCGCCATCGCATAGCCCAGCCCCTTGGAGCTGCCGGTGATGACCACCAGCGCGACAGCTGAGCCCCTCTCAGCACCAGCCACTGGGCCACTCTCCATACCAGCCTCTGGGCCACTCTCCATACCAGCCACTGGGCCACTCTCCATACCAGCCAGCGCTCACAGCGGCGTGCTTCCAGCTCTGCCGACACGCTTGCAGCCAACTCCTGGTGTTGAAGTGGCGTGCGAGCACTCTACGGAGCGCGCATAGCACCATGGTTGATGGGCTGCGCCTTGAGGTTTCTCTGCGTCCTGTCAGGTCGCACGAAGTTCCACTTGGTCCTTAGCGCCCTCACAGCCGCCCACAGGAGCGGGGGAAGAGCTGCTCCGAGCGCCACGGATGGCACATCCAGCGCCCACATGATATGTGCTGCCAGCGCCTCGTGCCAGCAGCACGCAGACCGTGCGCCTGGGCACGGCACACTGCCGTGTACACAAGGGAGCAATGTCGCATGCACTGCATTCCGGTATGTTCACACAAGCTGACGTTGCGTGCTTTGGATCGTACACTGAGCGCGGCCGCTCATGGTCTGCGCAAAGTGCAAAGGCGCGGTGGGCATTGTTTGGACGATGGGGCGCTGCCTGACAGCCGTTGTGCTTGCTTGCCTGAGCGTGCGACAGGCCGAGGGTGTCACCTTGACGACCCCAGGCTCCCTGCCAGCAGGTGCCTCAGGTGCGCCCGTAGAGGCCAACATGTCACTCAACAGCGCTACGAGCACGGCGTGGGGCCTGCTGTCCCAGACGTATTGCTTGGGGCAAGGGTATAGGCAGGCATAAGCGCGCCATTGCAACAGTGAGGGCTTCCCCAGCTCTCAGCCACAGCGGAGGCTGCACAGGCGCTCGCTGCAGGTGCTGCCGCGCTTGTGGAGAGCGTGCTGGGCCGCACAGCCGTCAACCAGACACTGGCGGGGCTCGCGGGGTCGCTCGCAGCGCTGTACCGCGCCGCGCTGGCGCAGCCGGCGCTGGCCCTGGCGGCCGCCCCGCAGGCCCTCCCCGACGCGGTGGCCAGCATCTGGTCGCTGCTCGGCGGGCTGCTGAGGGAGGCCGCCAAGCCGCCGCCTGCGGTGCGGCAGCTCTCCTGGCCCCCGCAGACCGCTCGCATGCTGATCAAGCAACACCCTGACCTCTCTGTCACTGCCGCCGTAACAGACACACGACCCCACCTCACAGAGTGCCTGCGCTCTCGCGGCCTTCCTTTCCCAGCTCGCCTGCACCCTGTCCATGCATGTCCTTGTAGGTGCTGGGCGATGCCAGCCTGGCGCTGGTGAGGGCGGCCGCCGGCGTGCTCATCAACCCGCTGGTGGTGAAGCTCGACACGCTGGAGGCGCTCGTGGAGAAAGCGGCGGCGCCGTGCGCTCCCCCTGCCCTGCCCCGGCTGTCGTGCGCACCAGTGCAGCGAGTGTGCAAGACCTCATGACCGCGTCGGTCTCCCCCTGCTGTGCCCCGGCTGTTATTCGCACCAGTGCAGCGAGTCCGCAAGACCTCATGACCAGGTCGGCCTGCGTCTGTGCCTGGAGACCCCGACCGGCTGAGTGTGCCGTAATGGCCGAGTGTGCCGGCCTGCGCGCGACTGCAGCTTCTGCAGAGAGGCGGAGTTCACGCCCGCGGCGCGCGTGCCTGCGACCCTGGCGTACGCGAAGATGACTCTGACGCTGGCGACGGTGCCCTCTCCTGCCATGAGCGGCTTGCATGTGTGTCAATGCAGGCGGCACTGCGTGAGTTCTATATGTCACACTGCGCCTTGCCACAGAGCTGGGAATGATTTGCGCTGGTCCTGGCCGGGACACCCATGCACGCACCAGCAGCTGCACTGCTTCCCACCGGTGAGGCAAAGAAGTAGCGCTACGCAGGGCTCCTGCGGGGTCATCAGCGCCGCCAAGGCAGACCCGGCGCACCCCGGGAGCCTGACCGTCAGCGAGGACTTTGTGTGCCAGACGCCATCGCTCACGTGGGCCAAGGTCGCTGCCCATGCAGCCACCCCCGCGCCAGACCTGCAGCCCCTGAGCTGCACCGTCTGTGACACTTCCCTGGCGACCGCATGCACATGCATACACTGTCAGCAGTGCATGGGACCCAGCACACAAGTAGATAAACCCCCAGATAAACCCCTCAAACGTCTGGCGTGCAAACGAAGGATGCTGCGCAAGCCTGCATGCGCGCCGCCGCGGCCCGGCGCCGCGCAGACGCCCGCCACCTACACGCCCGCGCGCACGGCGCCCGCGACGCTGACGGCGGCCGGCTGCCGCATGGCCGTCAACACGACCGACTTCTGGACGCGGACGCTGTTCTCCGCGGGGCCGCCGGTCGAGTACGCGTCCATGGATGCGCGCCCCGCCTACCCTCCCCTGTCTCGGACCCGGCCCCTCGACACCACACAGCTGTGAGCTGGGGGCAGGTGCACGGCTGCGAGGTGGGGCCTGAAAGAGGAACGCCGGAGCGCGCTCAGGCTGTCCGCGAGCGGCCTCATGAACGAGTCCCACACCTGACAGTCCAGGGGCCTGTGAGCTGCACGGAGACTCAGCGGCGGCTGTGCATGGCGAGCGCAGCGCTGCGGGCCGCGCAGGCGCTGCGCGCCGCGACGGCCGCGGGCGCGCAGGCCGGCCCCGCGCCGCCCTCGGCGCTGGACGCGTGGCTGGCGCAGGCGCAGCAGCAGCTGAGCGAGGTCGTGGCGCAGGAGGTCCCGCCGCCGCCGTACGACCTCGCCCAGCTGCTCGCGGGCCTGCACTTGTCTGGGCCCGGCTGACGGCCTCAGCATGCGCGCAGGCACTGTACATGCGATGTGCGGGTTGGCAGGGAGGTGCTGCGAGGCATGTGTGCTCTCGTCTGTGTGCTATTTCAATGTGAGAGCGATGGAGGGGTGTGAGACGCTCAGGCGCTTGGACAGCCCTGACAGCACAAGTGAAGCTGTGCATTGGCACACGCTCAGTCGAGGCTGAAGTTGTCTGTTAAAGCAACCTTGTATACAAGCTCCTGCAGTCACATGGTGCCCAATAAATGTCCCGTCCGCACGGGTACAGAGGCGCAGAACCGTTCAGAAGGGTCCGCCGGAGCCCAAAGAGACCCCCAAGAGACCAACCAAACCAGTACAGCAGACCCAGGACCTGGACAGAAGAAGTGTTCGCATGTTAGCACACGCATCACAGACATCCGCCATGCAAGGCCTGACACCCTCAGTGCCACGCAACACTTAATTCACTCGCTCTCGCCAGCTCAAGCTGCCCCTTGTCCTGAAGCCAAGTCCTCCACAGCGCCGTTGCCACCGGCAGGCTCGGCTCTGTCAGCGCCGCCGCCAACGCCGCCGCCGCCGCCGTTGCCGCCGCCGCCATGGTCGATGGCGCGCAGCTGCCACGCGCCCTCGCCATCGAGGAGCCGCAGCTCCGCGGCGTGGTAGCGCAGCAGCGCCGCGCGCTGCGTGATCGTCACCTGCATGCGCCGGGCCAGTGAGCAAAGCGACACCAGCAGGGTTTGCCCCACCCTGACTGTGCAGCGTGTGGAGCACACCCACGGCAATGCAAGCCCGGACGCCCATGCAGCTGTTGTGGCCCCATTGCCCATGGGTCCCAGCTTCGCAGCATGGTGCCACAGCAGAGCCATGCGCCGCGCAACAGTTCACTCGATGCTGTCCCCCTCAGCCTCGCCACCATAGCGACGCTGCTGCTTTCTGGCCGGAAGGGAGGGCAAAGGCAGTTGCCGCCAGGCATGCAAACTGATCCCGACCTCCTGCAGGACGCGTGCGGTGCTAGGCCAGCCATGCATGCAGCGGAGCTCTCGCCGCGCATCGCCGTCAGCCCGCTCAGGGACCCAAGCAGAAAAGCTTGCCTTTGTGCTGGAAGGACAAGGCTTCTTGCCCACACGTCACACTGCATCCGCTGTGCGCCCGGGGCTAGGGTTAGGGTTGGGCGCCGCCGCACGAGCGTGATGCCGAGCGCGGCCGCGTGGCGGTACAGCAGCTCCTCCACGTCCACGCTGGTCGCGTTGGTGCACTCGTCCAGCACGCCGAAGCGCGGGCGGTGGAAGAACAGGCGCGCCATGCCCAGCCGCTGCTGCTCGCCTGGCCCACCCAAGGCTAGGGTTAGGGTTTGTACACAAGCGTCGCACACGCGGGCTCGGCATGCCGTGCTGCCCGCCACACCGGCCGCATGCGTGCTCAGCGCCGGCACCACGCTAGGGCAACTCTGAACAGCTCTCATGGACCCCACGCAGAGATGAACACCGCGTTGGCAGCAGCACGCGCAGCCAGGGACGTCGACATGATTCCTGAGTGGCTACGACCCGGTCGCGCCGGCGCTAAATTCGACGGGCAGGACCGCTCCCAGTCTGGGCAGCGCCGCGGCAGCGCGCACCCAGCGAGAGCGATTCGCCCCACTCGGCAACCGCGCCCCAGCCGCCCTCGCGCTCAATCAGGTAGCCCAGGCGCACGACGGCCGCCAGCGCGTCCAGCCGCGCGTCCAGCGCGGCAACGCGGTCCGCAGGGCTGTCGCCCAGCAGCGCCGCGGTCGCCTCCGCCACGCTCAGCGGGTAGATCACCTGCGGGCCCGGGGCGGCGCGCCTCGCGCCCTGAGCCGCGGCCAGCGCCGTACGCGGCCCGCCGCGCACTGAGCTCGCCGGCGGGCCGACTACATCACTAAGGCGAGCAGCACTCTTGCAAACACGTCAGGTCGAATAACCCTGCTGACCTGCGCTGAATCTTCTACCTCCAGCAAGACGCGAGCGTCAGCAGCGAGACCACACGCTGTGAATAATACCCGGCAGCCTGGGCCAAAGGCGGCCGGGCAGGGCTGACCAAGGCGGGCGGCGCGGCGCGTTGTTACCCGCAGCAAGGGCATGGTCCTGCGCTCGCCATGAGCAGTCCAGGGTGCCTCCTACAAAGCGGGGACACCACCCCACCGGGAGCTTAGCAAGGCCTGCCATGTGGGAGGCCGTGCGAGGGGGCGCGCCTGCTCGCGCAGCGCGCCGATGGTGGTGTAGGGCCGCTGCGGCACGTAGAACACGTCTTTGGTGTCCAGGTGCTCGTTGCCGCCGGGCAGGCGCACGCGCCCGCACGCCAGCGGCCACAGGCCGCCCAGGATGCGGAACACGCTGCTCTTGCCGGCGCCGTTGGGCCCGGTGACCAGCAGGCTCGCGCCGCGCGCCACGCGGAAGCTCAGCGCGGCGGCCAGCAGCTTGCCGGTCGGCGACACCACGTCCACCTGCGCGCGCGGCCGGGGTCTAGTCTGGTAGGGTCTGGTAGGTTTCCGCGGCCGCGCGAGTTGGTTGCCGGAGCAGAGACAGGCCTTGAGCAACAGCATCCGCCAGCGTGGCGCGCAGCGGAACACGCCATGCGCGCTGGCGGACCTCGGGACACTGCACAAAGAGTTGGAAACGGTAATAGCTTGGGAGATTCTGGCGCAGAGCTGCGCACCCCGTCAAACTCGATGGCGTCGCGCGCGCTGCCGTCGCCGGCGGTGGCCTCCAGCGAGCGCTGCAGGTGCCCGTCCACGCACGCCGCATCGGCCTTGGCGATCGCCTCCAGGGTCTCCGACACCCTGGCGGGCGCGCGCAGGGCTTGCAACACCTTCGGGTGCCTCCTGCAGTGCCGACATCACGCTTGCGGCACACTTTGCGGGTGGACGCAGTGCTGCTGTCTCCCGACATAGCTCAACTGACCGGCGGCGCAACATTCCACTCCACAGGCATCGCAAGGACGACAATACCATTTGTCAAACATCCCTCTGATAAATGATACGCATGCGGTGCCAGGAAGGCAGTGCAGGGCTGGGCCATGCCTGGTGATGCCGCCGGTCAGCTCGGCGAAGCGCTTGTGCAGCGCCAGCAGCTCGCCGAAGGCGGTGAAGCACTGCGTCACTACGCTCGCCAGGTAGCGCATGTCGTTCACCAGCGCGCCCTGCCCGGCCACGCGCGCGCGTCAGTCACAGAAAGCGTTTGAAAACTTGCTAGGGCAGGACCAGCGGTGGACACACGCAAGGCAAAAAGGCAAAGCTGAGCACCAGTCTCGTGTTGCTGAAGAGTTGTCATCGAGCCAGACACTTTCACGCCGGAAGTCATCCACCCCCTCCCAACCACAACTGCAAGAGTGCAATTTTGCGCTCAAGCACAAATGTGTGGTCCCCAGGATGCACAGGCCGGGGCCTGCACAGGCGGAGCGAAGCAGGGCGCCATGCGCACGGCCGCTGCACAGCATCTGCGTTGCTGCGCGGGTCCAAAACGGCGGGTGCGCGCTCGCGGCGGAGCAGGGGCGCCGCGCCTCCGCACGGCCGCCCAGGCTGCCGCGCACGGGCGGGACAGGCGGGCAACCCTAAAGCTACCCTACACCATATGATGAGAGGCGGCGCGCGCGCCTGCACGGCGGTGTCGGCGAAGTCGCCCGGCGCGTCCAGCGCGTACAGGACCGTGAGGCCCCAGGTCACGTTGTGCGGCAGCTGCTTCGTGAAGAAGTCGTCCGCGACCGAGTACAGCCACCTGCCACCGGCGGCTGTGCTGCCGTTGGAGCGTGCTAGTCTGGCGGGGCGTGGCAGCGGGGCATAAGCTGAAGCCAACAGCGTGTGCGATGGTGCAAGGAGCCGCTCATCGCCATCCAGTCGCCGGTCATGCTGCACTGGCACAAGTAGCATCCAGGTCAGTGGAGTTCACAACAGCACAGAACACAAATTGTGCAGACAAGCGCGGCCTTGAGCAACAAGCATCGAGCGAGCCTGCTTGGAAGCACCCCATGATCTCTTGCTGTCTTTGTCACTCCAGCCTCTTTGCTGTCTCTGTCACTCGTGCCTCTGCAAGTCTAAGGGGGTAGTCGAGCAGGCGCAGCAGCTGGGGCGCCGCGCCTGACGTCGATCACGGCGGACAGGTGCCGCATGAGCGCGTCGAAGCCGGCGGCCACGGTCGCGCCCTCGCGCGCGCCGCCGCCGAAGAAGGCGACGCTCTCCGCGTGCGCGCGCAGGCGCGTGTGCACGTTCCGGAACGCGCCCTCCAGGTAGTACTCCTGCGCGCGCGGCGGGTGTGCAAGTCTGCGGGACTGCCGACCACCGGGACTAGTGCGCTCGGGAAGCCTGGTAACGCATGCGCGACACAATGCCAAAAGTACGGCCAGAAATGATTGGACAGGTAAATGCAGTTCTGCTTTGCAATGCGGCTACACTTGGGCGTGACGGCGCGCACGCAGCAGGATCCGGGCAGAGAGCCATACACCCAGCACCCTGCTGGCCTCTGTCCTACCTCGCCACGGCGGGAGTCGGGCCGCCGCAGCCCGGCGCGACCGCCGAAAAGGCGTGGCCCGACCCCGCGCGCACCCGCTGCGCGAGGCCGCTGAAGTCGGGCGTGACCGCGCGCAGGCAGCCGAAGCCCAGCAGCGCGTACGCATACAGGATGAGCATGCCGCGCCGGCCGGTCAGCTGGTACAGCTGCGCGGAGAACCTGCGCGCGCGCGGCGGGGCGGGGTAGGGTTGGTTAGGGTGCGGCTCGCATGCGGGCTGCACGGCCGCCTGGCTCGCACACCGAGCCGCGCTCCTGACCATTGGAGGGGAGCACAGCAAGCGGGGGAGGAAGCGCGTCTGCTCCCTCTCGCGCGCTGTTCATACACACATGCGTGCTGGGCACTCAGATCAGTGCAGGGCGTGCTGAGCAAGCCCACTGCTGAAAGCTCCTCCTGCTGGAGGTCCGAGCGCGTGAAGTACGTGCGAAAGAGCCGCGGCACTGCTATTTGTGCATGCTCCCTCAGCAACCGTGGCGGCCTGGATAAAACACACAGACTCGATGAAAGCCACTGCCGCATCACATGGCACAAGCGCACCAGGCGATGTCAACCACCGGCTTGACCATGCTGGGGATAAGCGCGGACAGGTCGTTGCACAGCCGCTCAATATCGCGCGTCAGCCGCTGGTCCACGTCCTGCCGCCCGAGAGCCATGGGGCCGGGTCACAGCATGCGGCACACACTAGCATTGAGCTGAGGAAAAGACGGGCGGCTACGGCACGCCGCTGTTGTCTGACAGCCTGCCCTCGCGCGGGCGCAGGCACGGGCCGCAGTGCGGAACCTCAACCACTGCTGCACACTCTGTCTGCAGGCAGTACTGTGCATGAGCTTATGCATCAATTTTGTGCCCACCCGGCAGCTAAGCGGCGCTCTGCTCCTGGAAGTGCAGACCCCCGAGAAAAGACAAGACCCCAGGCCACAGGTCCATCGGGAATACTAACCATGAACCTTGTCAGTTCTGACGGATTGATATTGACCGTCTGCTTACTCCAAACAATCAATCGGCCTGATTGCAATCGATCCTTGATAGACGATTGATGCTGAGTAAGGCCCTTGCAGGCAGGGCGAACAGACACACATTTTGTGGCTTCGCATTGACAGCGCATTGATAGCGGCAATACAGGGCAGGCGCGCGGTGCCGGACGGGTCACGCAGGGCGGCCGCGCCTGCAGGCCGGCCAGCTGCGCGACAGTGTAAAAGTTGTTGCGCGCCAGGTAGCGCGCGTGCGCGGCGTCGGTCAGCTGCCGCCGCCAGGACAGCGCCAGCGAGTCCGCGACGTACCGCAGCGACGGCGCGAGCACCGCCGACGCCGCCGCCTGCACATGGGAGCGCGTGCCGATCAAGGGCGGGGCTTGCATGCGGTAGGCAAGCCCGAGCACATGCATGCATGTTGACCATCACATCAATACAGAAATGCAGCAATGCCCGCTGTCGTGCATGCAGTGCATGCAGCACTCTGCTGTCAGACATCCTCTGCCAATGCACAGACCCCGGCGGCTTAAGGCAGCGCAAATGCAGCACCCTTCACAATCCATGCCAACACAACTTTTTACACCTGGTCCGCAACAGCAAGTGCAGGCCCTCAAAACTCTGCACAGCGCTACAGCTCGTTCTCGCCGCCTCCTGGGCCGCAGACCCTAATCATACCCTATGCCGGCCCGGCCAGGCCGCCCCACCTGGGCGACGGACAGGCCGATGAGGCGCACAAACGCGGCCAGGTCCTGCTTCAGCACGTACTCCACGGTGCGCCCGTTGAGCGCCGCCATGCGGTCCTGCAGCAGCGAGCGCAGCGACACGACCACCTGCGGCGCGCGGCCGCTGCGC
>JAABUH010005395.1_pt1 | contig 10072 bp, 10 predicted proteins | sample 5559121 | NCBI WGS metagenome assembly JAABUH01 (sample SAMN10711871, study PRJNA513364) | rock metagenome | isolation source: Antarctica rocks | place: Antarctica: Victoria Land, Battleship Promontory nord | collected 2015-12-28 | reverse complement strand
TTTCACTGAGTGAAATTTGACCGCATTGTTTCCTGCACCTACTGCCACACTCGCACACAAGTAACACATGCACAGAAGCTGTCTGAAATCCTGCCCTGCTTCAACCCTGCAGAATCAGTTTTACATGGTTTTAACACATGCATTGATGTAGTCTCGTAGCAGTTCACACACTCTGAGCAGCACAAACTCGACACAACCTGATGCACATGAGGGACGGTGCGGGAGCTTTAAAGGGACACATTCACAGCGACTGCGCCTAGCGGAGGCGGCGATACGCAGCGCTGGCCAGCAAACCACTCCCTTGGCAACAGCCAGTCACGGTCCTGCAGCCGCTTCAGCCAGGAGCGCCTCAGTGCGTGCAACCCAGGCGTCCGCAGTGAGCCCCGTCGCGGACAGCTGCCCCAGCGCATCCGACATCACCTTGCCAATGCCGCGCGCGGGCCAGTCAGCCGCCAGCAGCCGCGCCTTAACTATGGCTACCAGGGCGGGGCAGTTTGCAGCGGCTACCACGCGCAGCGGGTTTGGCTCAGGGTTCAAGCCAGGGTTTGTGTCAGGGCCCCGCTTGCCGGCACTTCTGGGCGTGCCGTCGGCGCCAGGCGGGGCGCCCGCGGCCGGCCGGCACAGGCCTGCAGCCTCTTCGGCCTTTCCCGGCGGCCGCGGCGACGCCGCCGCCGCCTGCAGCCGCGGCGCCAGCTGCCGTAGCGGCGGACGCAGCGCGGCGTCCGAATAGCCGCGCGCCGCGGGCTGCGCCGCTGACCCTGGCCCTGACGCACTGGCGTGGCCGGCCCCATGCGCGCCCGCTGCGCTCGCCTGGCTGCAGCTGGTGCCGAGCGGCCGGGGCGCGGGGTCGAAGGCAGGGTAGGGTACCGTGGCCTGAGCAGACGCGCCCACCGAGGCCGCCACCGACGCCTGTGAGGCGTGCGCGACTGGCCTGCTGGGGGCCCGCCGATCGCTCTGCGGCCCCTGCGGCTGCGCCGTATCCAAGTCTGCCTCCGCACCCTGCCGCGGCCCGCGCGCCTCGTCTCACGGTCACGCTCTTGCGATTGACAGGATGGCTTGGAGCGGGGCGGCAGCGGCAGGCAAGACACGCGCCAACACCCCCAGCGGCCTGCCCGGACAGGCCCGTGCCGGTTGACAGGCTGGGGCCGGAGAGCACGCCCTGCGCGGCCGACAAGCTCGCGCTCACCGCCTCCCAGCCTGGAGGAGGCTGCATGCGGCCTTGCCTGCTTCCGCTGCAACACCTTTACAACCATGCACTGACATGCCGTAATGCTTCAAAAGCCAGAACTGGAGGCGGGGGCGCGCCGGGCGGTCGGGCAGGGGCTCGACCGGGACGCCCGCGCCCGCAAGCGCCGCCTGCAGCTCCGCGTATGCGGCCCTGCGCAGATGTCGGGCCACCAGGAGGTGAGCTGGATGCGATGGCGCACGTCGCCACTCCAACCGAGCGGTGAGAGCGCCGTGTTGTGGGCTGTGTCAGATGCTGGCCCGCGCCGCCCCTGTCACACCCGTCGCCCTGCAGGCATTGTCAGGGGCGGCAGCCAGCGCTGTCACTGACGCGCGCCAGCGCAAGCATTGGACTTGGCGGCCGGTCGCACCGCAGCGGATGGCCGACCCGGCGCCAGGCGGCCGCCTCGGCCGCCGCCAGCTCCGCGCGCAGCGGCCGCGCGGCCGCGGCCGCCCACGCCGCGCCGTGGCCGCCAGCCGCCGCCAGCGCCGCCAGCAGCCCGATCGCGCGCCGTCCCAGCTCCCACTTGAAGTCGGCGCCGCGCAGCGCGCTGCCCTGGCCCGCCCCGGGACCCTGGCCCTCTCCGGAATCCTGGCCCGAGCTGGCCGCGGCAGCGGCGGGCGACCCCGCGCCGGGCGCGTAGGAGGCCGGCACGGCCAGCGGCGGCGGCGCGGCGAACAGCGGCGCCAGCGCGTCGTCCGGGCGCGGCTGGCGCAGGAGCCGCGTCAGGCGGGCGCTCGCGCGGCGGCACTCCTGCGCAGGCGCCGCCGTGCAGGTGTTGCCAGGTTATTGTAAGCATGCGATCTGGCATTTCATAGCAGGTCAGCAGGCCTTCAAAGGCACCGCTTGCACAGGCAGTGCTGGGGCGGGTTATCTGCATCCGCGGAACGCTAATCAAGCATGTGCGTGAAAGTCCGCCACACTTGTCTCTCTTTCCTGCACATGCGTCTGATAAGGACCTTCGCAGCGAGCGTACTCGCCAGAGCATGCTCAGGTCAACACAGCGCCTCAGCAATAGGGCGCACCATGTCATCGAGCAGCGCGAAATCGATGCCACCAGCAGCGCCCGCCGCCGGCGCGCCTGCGCCCGCCGCCAACCCCGCGCCCTGGCCGGCGGGCCCCGCCGCTGCGTGCCCGTCGGCGCCGGGGCGCGCGCCGGCCGCGGCGCCGGCCGCGGCCGGCCCTGCAGGGCTCGCCTGCAGGGACGGGGCCGGTCCCGCTCCCGCGAGCCGCGGCGCGCCCGCCCACCCGCGTGCGCATTGCAGCACGTCGCCGCAGACCGCGGCCAGGAAGACGCGCAGTGCGGCGCTCAGCCTGCGCGCCGCCACCTGTCACCGGGCGCCTCCCAGCCGCCGCGCATGGCCGGCTGCGGGCGGCTCGACAGGGGCCTGACTGCGCACGTCCCGGGGGCCTGCCGGGTCGGCCGCGGTGTGCGCTTTGGCTTTGGCAGGCGCGCATCACGGCGCGCAGTCTCGCGGGGACGTGCTGCTCAGCTGTGCGGGGATGCAAGACCCCCCACTAGGGAGTGCCTGCCTGAGCCAACCTGGTCAGGGTGCAGGGTGGGCTTGCCCACCTGGCCTCCTCCAGCGGCGCGCAGGCGTGCAGCGGCAGGCCGCGCGGCGGCTCCGGCTCGCTGCCCGCGGGCGCCTGCGGCGGGGGCACCAGCCCGCCGGCCGCGGCCGCATGGCCCAGCAGTGCCGTCAGCAGCGCGTACACCGCCTCCTTGGCCGCCAGCGACGGGCTTTCGCCCGCCCTGCCGCACCCCAGTATGCAACTTGACCAGGCGCAGGAGTGCAGCCCGGAAGGGCCGAGCGTGCCCGACGGGCGCTGCCTGAGCAGCGCGAGGGTGGCCTCCTTGGCGGCCTGCTACTGCGGCCCTGCCTGCCGCAGGATCAGGCACTGTTTGCACGGCTATCTCGACCTGGCGGCAGTGGGGCTCGCCCGCGCTGTCCCCGCATGACATGCGCACAGGCGCATCAGGACGGCATGCCAGCAGGGCGCTCGCTGCCTGACCCGAAACGCGCCCAGCGCACTTGGGCGGGCAGAGTACGTGCAGCAGCGGCAGCAGCAGCGGCGGCAGCAGCGCGGCCAGCGCGCCGGGCCGCAGCGCCAGGCGGTCGACCAGCGCGCCCAGCAGGCGGAGCGCGTTGACGCCCGCGCGCTCGTGCGCGCGGCTCGGCAAGCTCGCCCTGCGCGCCGCCGGCGCGGGATGGTCAGCGCGGGGTCCCAGCGCGCTGCTTGCTGACGCTCGTGCGGTTACGCGCAGCTCGACAGGGCCCTGCGCCCACCCTGCAATCGTCGGCTTCAGCTGCATGCCTTGACCGCTGTTCGAGAAGTGGGCGCTGTGCGAGGTCAGCGCATGTTCAGCAATATACAATCGGCAAGCATCCGCTAGGATTGCGGTGGTGTGCACGTGGCACATGCGCATGTGCTGCTCACACGCGCTCCTCATTGGAGTCAGGCGTTTCTGGCTGTTCGCAGACAGTGACCAATCTGTTGGCGGTCATCCTTCAGATAGAGCACTAGAGACGTCAGAGAGCCAGGCCGCACAAGCTGGCAACAATCGCTGCGCTGCAGCTGCTGCATGCGTGCCCAGCGCCATGCGCCAGGGCAGCCTCGAGCGCACTCCGGTGATGCAGCAGCATGGGCGCTCACTTGACCAGGCAGCGGCGCAGGAAGGTGCCAGCGATGTAGTGCAGCAGCCACAGCGCCCGGCGCGCGTCGCCCTCCTCGGCCCCGGGCTCGGGCGCCAGAGCAGCGGCCAGGCGCTCGGCCAGGGCGGCGTCTGCAGGGTGGCCAGGGTCCGGCCCCGCTGTGGGCACCTGGTCCGGCGCACGACCGGCGCATCAGTGCCCTGCCTGACTTGTGGCGCCCTGACAGCTGGGCGGGCATGAGGGACCAGGGGCGCTTCTAGCCGCTGTCCTTGGTGCACACTCTCCTCAAAGCGGAAAGCTGGCAAATTGGAAAGGTGGTGAAGCGGGAACCGGCACGATATACTCGTACTGCTGCATGCCCAAAGAACCCATGCGAGCCGTTGCATGGGCCTGCATGACAGAAGAACACGTTCTCCTGTCTAGTATCAGTTTATGTATGATCATGCAGCATCAATTGAAGAGGGAGCACGGCAGGCACAGGCGGCGGGCCGGCCACCTCGATGCCGACCGCCAGCACCGCGCGCAGCAGCTCCAGGACCTGGCGCCGGCGCAGGCGCTCAGCGGCGGCTCTGTGTGCGCGCGCTGTGGCGCTGCTGCACAGCAGGCGAAGCTGAGCGGGCGCCTGGGGCTGCATCACTTTTAGTGGGGTCAACTGATGAGCGCACCTGACCCTGTTCCTGAGCGTCCAAGCACCCGCCCCAGCACGACAGACTGACAGACTGACAGACTGACTGCCAGCCCGCACGCCAGGCCGTTGCTCACACGCATGCTAGCAAAGCAGGCGTGCGCGAGCGCGCGCCTGGCGCCGCGGGCCGCCTGCGCCGGGCGCGCCGGCGTGGTTCGCCGCGCGCGCCAGCACGCGCAGCAGCGGGCCCAGCTGGGCGAACACGGTCTCCTGGCACGCCCGCAGCCGGCAAGGTCACGGTGTGTGCGTGGCAGTGCATCAAAGAGATTGTGCGCTCAAGCCATGCAAATCAGAGTTTGTTGGTGCGACGGCAACCTTGACAACGTCTTTCAGTGAACTACAGCTGACAAGGAGGTGGTAGGCTCAATCAGCACTACACATGAGCACGCTGCAGCCGTCAGAGCGCACTTTGCAAACCGCGCATGCACTGTGTGTAGGTCCCATGTCTGGGCTGCTGTCGGGGGCCGGCGCGCCTCCAGCCACTCGTGCGCCTCGCGCTGCATGCCGGCCCGCTCGCCCGCCGCGGGCGCTGACCCTGGCGCCACGCTTGACCCCGCAACCGCGAGCCGCCCCGCCGCCCAGCGCTGCAGCTGCATGGCCGCCTGGCCGGCCCACGCCGCGACGGGCTGCAGTGCGGCCAGCACGTGCAGCTCCCCGCCTGGCCGCGCGCACATGCGGCATGGCATTGACAGCTGCAGAGGGGCTGTTTCTGCGCCTCATTGCCTTGCCAGCGTCCACACACAGCACGCTCTGGGGGAGGGCCGCGCACAGGTGCACGCGGGCAGGTCCGCATGCGGGCAGGCGCCGCGTACGGCGGCGCCGTCCGCCGCGGCCACCGCCAGCGCGGCCAGCGCGGCCTCGCGCTGCCGCCGGCGCGGCCCGCGCACGCCGGCGTCGGCGGCGCCGTCGCCGCGGCTGCGCCGCGCCAGCACGTCGCCCAGGCCGCGCACGACCAGCACCAGCTTGCTGCGCCACTGCCGGCACAGACGCCATTTGTTCAATGCTCAGAACAGATTGCATTGAGACACAGGCCATGACCGGTCACGCTAGGGCCTGTGATGTCGCCGCATGTCGACAGCCTGACGGCAACTGTGCAGCCATGAGTGCACTGGTACGGCAGGGGCGAGTTGCAGCACGCACGCTAAAAAGCACTGGCTGGAAGTCATGTCGACGTCGGCTGGAGCATGGTCGGGCATCACCTCCGGGCTGGCGGCCATGGCGGCAAAGACGCCGCGCGCGAGCGCGGCCCTGCGCTCGCCGCGCGCGTCCGCATGCACATCCGCCGCAGCCACGCCCGCCGCTGCAAACAGTTCTGGCACCGCCCGCGCCGCCGCCTGCAACGCCAGGAGGATACGTCAGCATGGCGCAACAGCGCACGCGCAGGCCCGTCGCAATGACGGCCGCTACAAGCTGCCGCTCGGCCGAGCGCTCGGCTGGTTAGATTCCGCCAAGTGCCGGACACGCAGGGGGCGCCTGGAACGAGGACTTGCCTGTCAGCGCGCCAGCCTTGACATGAGGTGAATTCCGACAAAGAGTGCAGGCGGCAAGCAGAGGGCGCCATTGGGGTCGCCCAGGCACAGCCCCACACACGGCGCGCGCACGTGGGTCAGCCGCGCCGCGCTGTCGCGCAGGTCCAGGTCCAGCAGCGCGTGCAGCCAGGCGCGCAGCAGCAGCGCGCGCGCGGCCGGCCCGCCGCCCGGCCCCGCGCTGGCCGCCTCCGGGAAGGCCTGTGCGCGGGCGACAGCGCGCCGGGCGTCAGCCTCTCAGTGCCGGCGGGGCGGGGCCCGGCGCGTTGCAAGGGTGGCCGCACGGCTGCCATGCGGCCCCGCCGCAGCTGGGACGGGGCACCAGGCGGACATGCGTGCGAGTAGGAGGCTGGTGAGCCGCCACATATGGCTGAGTGATGTGGGGGCCGTGCGCGCCTGCAGCGCGGCGGCCAGGAACCCCGCGCTGAAGGCGCGGTAGGGCGGCAGCGCGGACAGCGCCAGGCGGTCGCCATACGGCGCCTGCGCGAAGCGCACCACGTCCGCCCAGCCCAGCGCGCCGGCTGCCGCCGCCAGCGCGTGCACCTGCGCCGCGACGGCCACCTGCCGCGCCGCGCGACCTGCCCTAGGTCACGCGACATACATTCTGCCGCGCCGCGCGACCTAACCCAGGTGGGCGCGGCCAGGTCACACAGCAGCATCATAGATGGGTATGGTAGTCTGACTGTTGCAATAATGAACGGGGAGACATAAGCAGAGTCTGCACTTACCGCGGTGGGCGCGACCAGGTCCACGTCGCAGCGCGCATCCGCGGCGCATGCCTGCGCAGTCAACGCGGCATCCAGCGCCGCCGCGGCGCCGCCGCCGCGCACGCGATAGTGCCGGCTCAGGATGGCGCCCAGGCTGCCGAGCGCATGCGCCTGGAGCGCGGCCGCCAGCCGCGCGCGCCGCGCCAAGAGCTCGGCGCGGTCAGCCTGCGGCGCCATGAGGGTCCGCGTTGGGCTGGCCTGCATGCAGTGTCGCTCGTCCGCATGCCCCCCTTGGGGGCCCCCGCTGGGCGCATGGCGCGCACTCGTGCAGCCCTATGCATGCATCAGCATGGTTGCCGAGCACACTTGCCCGCAGCAGAGCCCTGCGGCATACGAGGTGTGCAGACGTGCTAGTAAGCACACAACAAGCGTCAAATCAAGCTTAGTGGCTCTACAAGCCTGCGGTGCAGGCCCAGCCCCAGCAAACGTGGCTGCGTACGCATCCGGCAGCACCTTGCAGGGTCCCCAGCCGCTGGGTAGCCCAGGAGGGCAGGTAATCTACCAGCGCCCCGAAAGGGTATCATGCATGCGCATGCAAGGCAGCATCCGATGAGGCGCCCCGCGCCGTGCCTGCAGCGGCGCCCCGGCCGCCAGCGCGGCCACCGCCGCGTGCACCACCAGCAGCGCCTTGCGGCGCAGGTGCGCATAGACGGGCCGCCCGGGGCGCAGCAGGCCGAGCACCGCGGGCGCCAGCAGCGCCTCCGCCGCGGCGCCGCCGCGCGCGACCGCCGCACCGATGTGCTCCAGCGCCACGCCCACCAGCGCCTCGCCGGCCTGTGCAGGGTTTTGGGCAGGGTTTATATCCAGGGTTCATTATGCAGGTCAGGGAGTTGGAGGTGGCGCAGGTGCTCATGGGCGTTGCACATGGCCAGCACCAGCGAGAGGCACGAGTGGCACGCCTGGGCTCACCGCTGCGCGTGTCGCGCTGCAGGGCAGCCTGCAGGCAGTCCTGCAAAGATGAGCGGCTTTGGATTGGCCGGCCGAGCAGGGTCGCAGTGCATGTCAAAGCTCACAGGGGGGCTGCATGCGGCAGGCCAGGGGCCGCACGTCGTGGCCGGCGCGCAGCAGCTCGCAGCGCCTGCGCGCCAGCTCCGTCGACGCGCCCACTGCGTCCTGCTGGAAGGGGCCTGCGTGCAGCCTGTTCTTCACCTTGCTGTTTTAAAAAAGCGCATGCTGTCCATGCAGGAGCGAGGTTCATGACGTATCCACAAGTCCAGACGGCCTGCCAGGCCACATTTAGGCAAGAGGGCCTAGCTCACCATGGGAAGATGAGCCCCCTGTCTCTTGTCCTGCTTGGGAGTGATTGGAGGGACGGCGCGAAGGCCGGCTCAAAGCACTATGCAGCGACCATGCAGTCTGCAGTCAAGAGGGTGGCCGGTTTGATGTATCAGCGCCACGTACCGATGGCGAGCGGCGCGTCTGCGTCGATGTCGTGCTCGCGCCGCGCGCGGCCCAGGCGCAGCACAAACTCGTCCAGCTCGGTGGCGGCGGTGTCGAAGCAGGCCACGACGGCGCTGGCGACCACGGAGCCCTGCCGCGCGCGGCGAGCGGGCGTGAGCGCGCCCGACAGCAGCTGCAAGGGAATGCCGCAGGTATGGCAGCACTTGGCAGGCCACAACATGGGAGCACCTTTGCTGGCACGCACTGCTTCGCCCCAGCCCTGCCAGAAGATGCACCTTCGCGACGCGCTTCTATGGACGCGAACGCTGTTTGAAAATGTACTTGAGTCATGGCTTAGAGCTGAGAGGGCAAGCTTGATGCCAGGGGGCGCCAGCGTGGCCAGCACCTCAGCAACAGTTGCTCAGGTAAGCAAGAACAGGAAGGAACATCAAAGTCAGGCGAGCGCGCACGTCGATGCCGCGCCGCGCCAGCGTGGCCAGCACGCCGAAGCAGGCGCCCAGCAGCAGGCCGCGCGCGTGCGGGTCGCTCGCGCCAAAGTCGACAAACGGCTCCAGGCCCGCCAGGCGGCGGCAGACGTCGAAGCGCACGTCCTGCGCCGGCAGCACCTCCGCCGCCGCCTCCATCACGCCCAGGACCTGGGCGAGGTCGCGCGCTGCGGTCACGTCTCGCGAGGGCGGTGCCACGACGATTTCGCGAGGGCAGTGCTATGACGGTGTGCGGTCCCCCTGTTCGCGCATGTAGACCACCTTCAATGCATGACAGCTGTGGCACAAGGGCGCCATTGAGAAGCGCATGACGGGGCAAGCGCGCAGTGGCGCGCGGCGCGCAGGGAAACGCATCCATGCAAGGCTGCATGCGCGGGAGCGCACCTCGCTGAGTGCGCTCGCGCTGTGCAGGCCCTGCGCGGGCGGGCCCGGCGCCGCGGCGAGCGCGCTGACGGCCCGCGGCTCGTCGATGTCGGCCACCGCCTCGTGGAGCAGCTCGGCCACGTCGCGCACGAGGCCCTGCGCCACCCGCATATGCTGCTGATCACACTGCAGAATGAGGAAATGCGTTGCTGGCATGGTGTGCAGGAAGGCACTGCCTGCAAGAGGCATGCTGCATGTCAGGCACCCCGCATTCCTCTACCAGACCTGCATCTTGCGGACCGACACACGGTGTCTGCCCACACATGACTTGCAGTGCCGCTTGCAGCAGGGAGGCTGCCTGCGCGGCAACGCAGATGTGGCTCGTTCGCAGTGGGCGGAGAACAGCAGCTCGACCAGGTCTGGCTTGCCCCGCGCACCTCAGCGGCCAAAGGGTCCGGGCACCGCCGGATCAGCCGGACGCGCAGCGCCGCCGCCTGCCTCATGCCTTTGTAGGCATTCAGCGCGCATAGCTGAGTGCGGCTGTCTGCTGTCGTCGCCTCGTGAGCAGGCCGGCCCTCGTCCCCTGCCGGCAGAGGATGCAGACTGGGAGCCCGCGCGACTTCAGCATCACCCGCTGGGTTGCCCGCGGCGTGCGCCGTCGCTGCCGGAGACGCGGCGCGGCCGCGCGCCCCGGAGCCCGAGGACGCCGCTGAGCGGCTGGCGGCGGGGCTGTCCCCAGCCGAGCCGCCGGCCTGGACATCGCTGCCGCCGCCACCCTGGACATCGCTGCCGGCGCGAGCAGGGGAGTCCGATCCTGCCAGGGCCCCAAACGCATCGTCCACAGGGTCCCGCGGCTCCGCGGCATGCGCGCGCCCCGCAGAACCCAACCTTGCCAGGCCCGGGCTCGACGGCCGCGGCGCGCCCGTTCCCGGATCCGGACCATGCGGCGCCGCCGGCCCTGGGCCG
>JAABUH010005394.1_pt1 | contig 10073 bp, 11 predicted proteins | sample 5559121 | NCBI WGS metagenome assembly JAABUH01 (sample SAMN10711871, study PRJNA513364) | rock metagenome | isolation source: Antarctica rocks | place: Antarctica: Victoria Land, Battleship Promontory nord | collected 2015-12-28 | reverse complement strand
GGAAAGACCCTGAGCAAGATGATGGCTTCTGGGCTTGTAGCTTCCTGTTCTGATCTGGTGCTGGGGCAGATGACGAGCATCTACCAGTTGCAGACTACGCCTCTGCTTCGGATTAAAAACGCTTTCTGCAGCAATCTTGCAGTTTCCTTTGCTGCATGCACCGCAAGGCCTGCGTGAGTCCTGAATAATCTGAAGAGGGCATGACTGCGACGGCAACTGACATGGCCAGTCTCTTGAAGAAAAGAAAAGAAAAGAAAAAGAAAAGACTACACCTTTCGGCGTCAATTTAATGAGAAGCCAAGTATTATACCGGGCTGCCCAGGCCAGTCTCTTGAATGAATGCAAACACGCAATCCCCAAGGTCAAGTTGGACCAGCAACATACAAAACAGACTTGCCAAGACCAGCATGTATTGGATATACTGTGTGATCACGGATGGCATCCAGCAGTGCCTGCCCATTGAGTAAAACAACATGCTGAATCAGCTCTGCAGTGGCTAAAGAATGCCATGTTAAGCATCTGCTACTGCAATATATAAGCATCCTTCTCTTCTGATCCATAGTCATGGAAATTTGATATTGACTGCCAACACGTGTGCAACATTTGGCTGTGCAGGCTTTGATGCTGGTTGCTGATGGTGGACCTGCGCATCATTGGCAGGCTGCTGCTAGGCATGACCAAGAAGCTGAAGCCTGTAAAGCTTTGCTCTACACAGTGGCACACAAGAGTGACAATGAGCTGATGTGGTCTATGGTGCATAATAACCAAAAGCCAGGTGGGGTCCTGTTGTCTTCCTGATGTATTTTTATCGGCATGAAGGCTAGTAAGTATTGTGATTACAATGTGGGTCTGCCTCACAAAGCAAGCTGGCATGAATACATCGCACCTTTGATAATACCAGCTGGCAATTGCTGTTTGGAAGCAGTCATATCAGTGCACTCGTGTCAGCATAGTCTCATCACAGCTCAATTGTGTTGATGCACATGCCCTATTTCAGTCAAAGTGCAACACACACATCACGCACTCTCTTACTGCAGGGTGTCCTTCTATGCCAAGCTGTGCTTTGTCAGCCGGACACAGAGAGCCTACTCATAGCTGCATGTCTTGCGGGTCACCAGTGCAGATGCAGAAGTGCTCAGGTTGGCAGTGTGCAAGGTGTACCCTGCTAGGTACGGCAGAGCTGAAGATGTCATGACAGCCCAGCCTGAGCAGCCGCACACAGCAAGTGTTGGCTGCTGACATCTCAGAGCTGGACACAAAGCTGGTCACAGCCACGGAGGGAAACACGCTGTTTGGGCTGGTCTACAACAACACGTCTGGCATGGCATGATCTCAAGATGCGGGCTCAGTGTGTTCGCGCTGCAACCCATCACATGACATACAACACTAGTACTAGTGTTAGCATGTAGTTACCACGGTATGCCTGTTTAGGCCAGTTTTATACTGCAATAGCTCTGCAGGGCATTTTGCTTCATAGCTATACTTTGACAGTGTTCTGCTTCCTGACGTTTATGAGATAGCTTCGGAGCACATCAGATATTCCAGCGCTTTCAGCCTTTGTTGGACGGCATCAGACACTGCAAGCTAGACCTTGCTGATCGCACTCTCGCCACCTTCAGCAAGCAGCAAACCCTCTAGACAAGGCGGAAAGCATTCAGCCATGTGTTAGATAACATCAGACATGTAAGCTGAAAGTTGCTGATCACACTCTAGTCAGGAGCTAGTACAAGACAAGGCTGAAAGCGTTCAGACAGGCGTTCAGCCGCGCTTCGTTCCCATAGTGAAAAGAAGGCGGGCAAAGTGCGTTTGTAACAATACTCTCTAGACTGTGGCACAGGGTAGATTGTTGTAACATAGAGATCGGTCCATGTACGTGACTGCCCATACTGGCGTATGTCAGTGCAAGTCCACTCTTTCATCTGACAGCCATCACCCTTGACATATCAGCTGCTATGAGCTTACATGCAGATTCTGTCCCTAATCATGATAAGTTGTTCGACTACCGACCTCGCTTCTGAAGCATCAGACTCGGCACACTATCCAAAGTCATTAGTGGCACATGCTGACTCAGATTGCCTGCATGTACATCCTGCAAGTACTCTACAACCTGCTGCCAGTTGGCGGCATGCTGCAAGCCGTCCATTCCTGCTGATTGCATGAGGGCCTGTTTTGGAGGCTCCCCTCGTTGTGAGGCCAGGGCCTCTAGGATTCTGCCCTTTGCAGGAATTTGAGGGTAGCTATGGACAATGGCAATTGCATGCTGCTTGGATGTCTGAACCTGCATGTGAACAACAGCTGCTTCTTAAGGTCCATCCTAGCTTTTGAAAGCGAAACAAGGTATAAGGCATACCAAACGGTGATATGACCTAGCCTCTCATGCCATTCAAGACTCCCACACTGTGCACCTGTATCTGATGAGTCTTGTCCTTTGCCCTTTGTATTGCAAGAAAAGAAAAGGTTATAGACGTGTGTGGCTCCATACTGGCGTATGTCAGTGCAAGTCCACTCTTTCATCTGACAGCCATCACCCTTGACATGTCAGCTGCTATGAGCTTACATGCAGATTCTGTCCCTAATCATGATAAGTTTTTCGACTACCGACCTCACTTCTGAAGCATCAGACTCGGCACACTATCCAAAGTCATTAGTGGCACATGCTGACTCAGATTGCATGCATGTACATCCTGCAAGTACTCTACAACCTGCTGCCAGTTGGCGGCATGCTGCAAGCCGTCCATTCCTGCTGATTGCATGAGGGCCTGTTTTGGAGGCTCCCCTCGTTGTGAGGCCAGGGCCTCTAGGATTCTGCCCTTTGCAGGAATTTGAGGGTAGCTATGGACAATGGCAATTGCATGCTGCTTGGATGTCTGAACCTGCATGTGAACAACAGCTGCTTCTTAAGGTCCATCCTAGCTTTTGAAAGCGAAACAAGGTATAAGGCATACCAAACGGTGATATGACCTAGCCTCTCATGCCATTCAAGACTCCCGCACTGTGCACCTGTATCTGATGAGTCTTGTCCTTTGCCCTTTGTATTGCAAGAAAAGAAAAGGTTATAGACGTGTGTGGCTCTGCATATGCAGAATAAGCCATTAGATGACAGAAGCAGTACACGCAACACCTACTGTGCAAGGGCAGTAGCGTGCCAAACTGCATCAGCCATGCAAGGTCTGTATGCGTGTCAACTTGCGCACAGCAATGGAGAACAGAGCAAGCAACCAGCAATGATCTGGCAATGTGTGTAAGTGATGGTCAGGAAAAGCATCTTTGTGGTGTAAAGGTGTCAAATCCATGGGTACTGCATTGAGCATGGTATGCAGAGGTTAACACATGGTGCATAGAATGCTTACACTTCTGTGTATGACTAGTCTACCCTTGGACACTGCCAAGCACCGTCTGTGATATGCAAGTTGAGCAGATTTGCTTAGTCCAAGTGCAGACAAGGCACCTCACCCCTCGGTAAAACGCCGAGGAAAACTGCATGTATGTTTTCAACTCCTCCGCCCCGCTGTTGCGCAACTGCTCTGCGGTGTCTGTCATCTGTGCAAGCTTGTCGCTTGAGTGGCATAAGCTATCATGCTCTGCCAGCATTTTGGCCAACAATACCTTCCTCTCCCAGTACAGTTGACCCACCTTGCGAAAGAGCAGCCGCCTCAAATACATTATGTCCTGCTGCTGGCTCTCACTCAAGTCCATAGCTGCCTGTCATCACACTGGATACATTGACAGAAGTGTCCACAAAGTGTGACGCAGCACAGGGAGACAAAATACTGCTGCAAGATAGCTCATGTATGGTTGCCTGAAGTTACACAGCATACGTTGACATGGTTGCCATCACCGTCCCAACTATGAGTATCTCTTGAGTGGCAATTTGCTTTTAAGGCACTGCCACATGTGACACAATACAGAAGCATGAACTGCTGTTGCTGCAAGGACAACAGGTATGAGTATAACACTGATGACAAATCAAGTATAGTAATAATAGTATGATTTGGGCTGCTGCGTCCGGCTCATGTTCCTGGCTGCAAATGCTCTTGATGTATCGGTCAGAAGAATCGTCAATGGCAGCTCACATGTCACCTAAAGATTCAGCACTGTGCACATGTGTGTGATGATGACTATGTACCCTATTATGTGACGCGGAACATGTGTTTTGCCATGTGATGCAGACTATGTGCCTCGCCATATGCCATATACCGTCCTCGTTGGTACACATGTTTAGCAGGCAAGAGCCAAGCTTATTTGCATATTTCTGCAGGCAGGCAAACCAAATCAGGTGCACAATGTATGCTGCAACTGCATCATCACAGCAGTAACTCAGGTCATGTGGGGTACTCGCACAATCCTTTAACTCATGCCACAGATCTGGGATTGATGCAATTAGACCTGACACTTTAAACTATGGGCTACGGAGCCAGATGTGACTCAACAAACATTCTGGCTTGGTTGCACAGATGAAGGTGATGGGCAACAAAAGCAAGATATGGTAGGAGCTCTGCTGGAAAAAACTCTCGTTTCTGTAGAATTTTGACATCGAGTCCTGACGTTACTAGGACACAGCCCAAGGCCTCGAAGCAGATCAAACCCTTTGCTCTATCAACACTCTGTGGCTTGCTAAATGTGCGAGTCTGACACAATATGCGAGGGAGTAGAATGCAGCATGTTGGGTCTGATGTGCTGTTTTCATCTGAGAAATCAATCAACACAATCATGACAACATATACATGCATGCGATGCAGGTTTCTCTCCCAAGTCCTAGACCCTGTATTGCTGCATTTGACAGCACAACGCACTGCAAACAGGTTACCACACACTACTCAAGGCATCGATCCAACCACACAAAAGCAGGCATACAAGAACAGCATGAATTTTCATGGGAAGACACCTTACATAGAGACCAACACTTGACATGAAAGGCATTGATGTAACATCACACATGCAAGCAGTGCATACATGCACACCATGAGATTGATAGGTAACATCAGATTGATAGACAATATTATCGCATACAGATCAGCATACAAGGCTGGAGACATCTGTCCTACATCGCTGACGGTGAAGACTTGATCATAGCCATTGATGGTGATAGTGATGACTGGACCTCTGTCTGAGCTCTGTGTGGTAAGTGCTGTGTCCTGAGAGGTGCACACACGCACATCACAGTGTAGCGTGGTTGTCATACAGACGACATGGATGCTTTGAACCATGTTTGATGGACATCAATGCATGGATGCACATGCAGTGCTCTGAATAGTAGATGGTCACACGCATTCAGCTGTTCAATCTTATGCAGCACAGCAGCTTGCAAATGCCATGCAATGGTGACATACATTACAACTCTGTGTCTTACACATGCCAACAGCTTTGAAAGCAAAGTTTCAAGCAAGTTGCCTCAGCAAAACACTTGCACACAGAGCAGGCCATCATGTGCAGCAGCAAACGCATTTTGCAGGACATTTTGTTACATGCATTAGAGCTTGCTATGCAATTGTTGCGCAACTGTAAAATAGGCAGGTACAACTGCAGAGTGCCAGTCTTCAAATACCTGCCAAGGCAAGGACACAGCGGCTTGAGGAGCATCAAGCTGCTTCTGTGTGTTTGCTACTTTCTCAAGCAGGGCATTCCTTGCTTGTAACAGCTTCTGCCTGCTTTTCAAGTCTTGCAGCTGTGCAGCTGTTTCTGCAAGCTGAGCCTCAGTGCTTTGCATACGGGCCTGCGACGAGTTAGACAGAGGTAAAGTTTACACGCTGCAAAACCCAACTGTTAGGCTGAAGTGGATTTGCGAGGTGTAAGTGCTCCTGTACCTTGCGCCTTTCTCTTACACGCTTCTGGGACATACGATTGGTTTGGAGCCTGTGCTCAGCTGAGCTCACGACTCGAGAGCGTCCAGCTTCGATCGGCCGCGAGACGCTTGAGCAACAGGCGCAGGCAAGGGAGTGGGCAAGGACAAGTCAAAGGCGGGGTTGGCCGCGCTGTACGGACCCAAGTCAGCTGTAACGTTCATAACCTCATCGAACACACTCCCAATCCAACACGTCAGTGGGCAGAGTAAATTCGGAGTTTGCTACCGAAGGATTGTGTGGCCATGACAGCAGATTCCAGGACTTCTTGGAGGCGTTGACTATCCAAGATCAGCGCTGTCTCGAGCTAGTAGGTGTACCCCAGAGATCGTGTTGCAAGGCACTTTCTCGCCGAAGAAGAAGAAGAGATTTTACAAGCTTCTGCCAGCCAACACGGCCGATCACTTGTGCCAATCATGGCAATCATGTTCAAACTCTCATGAAATCCAGACAATCTCAGATTGTCAATCTGTGATGTAGCGAATATTGATCAGACTGAGCAAAGAAGGACCTCATGGTGTCAGCGCTGGCCGTGAACAAGGCTGCATACCGTAACCGCAAAGAAGCAAGAGCAACACATGTGTACACTCAAAGACTAAGTGTTTCTCATCCCCCACAGCACCACTATTGCAACACAAGCACACCCTGTGAGCCCTGTCAACATGACCAGTGCCAGCTAAACGACCAGTAGCAATAGGCAAGCCGTGACAACCAAGCATGCAGGTGAACTGCAGAAAGCGCTGCATGCGCCTGCCAGAAACAGGCAAATGACAATGACGCCTACGAGGGCTGTACAGCCTAATCCACTGCTCATAAGTGCAGGAAACGAAACCTCGAGTGGGAGCTGCACGGGGACAACGCAAAGTACCACGACATGTGACCTGCAAGTGTGCAGTCAAAGCCTCCACAACATTGCCCACATCTAGCAAGGGCATAACATCACACACTCGTGGCATGTCATAATTCATTGAATGCAAGCAGGCTACCAAAGAGCTGGCCATGTTGCAAGCACCCCCACGAAAGGCATTAGCAAGAATGTCCAAACAAATTGTGCGGTAAAAGGAGCCGGCAGGTAGCGCAGCCAAGCTGTTCCAGAACCTCAAAGTGTGCCGCCACCAAAACACTTGCAAAGGCAACAAGCCTAACTCTGCCAACAAGGTGTTGCGAGGGGTGGATGGTAGCAAATCACAAAAGGTCCTGAGGTAGTAGTCATACAAACGTTGCAAAGCCAAACGAGCACGATTAGCAGCAGCAACACGCAGGTTGTGCATGCCCCACAGTTGACACCCATACTGCATAACAGGCACCAAGACAGCTTGTAACAGACGTAATTGCAGTTTTACGGATTTGCCACATTGCAGTAAAGAATGCTGCCGCTGCACAGCAGCCCAGGAACCACCAGCTTTTGACTCAATTGGGTCGATCAAATGCACAACAGCACCCAACTGGTGGAAATGGAGGCCCAAGTATTTGAAAGTGGCAACCTGCTCGACAGCATTGCCATTGCATGAGAAAACCACAGCTGGCGCAGGCACCATTGAGACAACCATCACTTTGGGACGCTGCTCTCCATGTGCATGATGGCAGAATAAGAAGACAAGGCATCAATGAGGGCCTGCAACTGCTCAGGCAAGGAAGGTATCAAACATATGTCATCAGCGTATCAACTTGCTAGATTACCTGAGGCGGAGTCAAGGCAAATTCACTAATTTCTGCTTCGCACAGGCAAAATGTGTTACAGGGTGACGCTTATACAAGTAACTGGCTTAGTGCTATTAGGCACACACCAAAGCTCGCACGTAAAATCAGCTGTCTCACAATGAGCTTGATTGCAGAGCTACATTCTGACAAGACACACGTGCTGTGAACGGGCTGCGTCACGCCGTAGTACACTGTCATACACTGCCACACTGTTACAAAACGTCTCTCATTAGCTCTCAATGTATAACGAGTCGTTGTTCCGCAGACCGCAGTACCCACAGTATGCAGTGCATTGCGGTGCAGTACGCACTTCCCCCCTAATGGGTTACCACAAACAATAAAAAAATAGAGGCAACTTGGGCCAAAACAGCACTTTCCAATTTCATCCAACAAACAGTCAACCAGATACAGAAACATGCCCCCAAGCACTGATTTGCTGGGCCTTGTGAAAATGCATGCAAATTCACAGCACACAGAGTATGCTCTCAAGCAACATAGTGGGCCGCGCGATGCATTGCTATGCATTTGGGAGGCGATGTTTACGGTGCATTTCTTCAGATAGAAATCTATCACTGTGAGATTGTCATGTAGCTTTCTGATCTGATTTAGATCCAAGCGGTGCGGCTGTGTCCAATTTTGCAGCAAAAAGAAGTTGGCTATGGTCTTGGCTGCCTGTTGCGCTGATCGAAACTCTGAGTTTCGATGCCTGGACCTAGGTGCCCTGAATGAACATCCTCTGTTCTCGTCGATCTCGTTCTCTATTGGCCTCAGATACTTCTTGATGATGCAATGCTGGTTCGGGGTGATCGGGAGTCTGTAGATGTTTCTGTGGGTAATGCTGACGTAGTCAATGACTGCATCTGTAGGGAGAGGGATGGCCATGCCCGTCTCCCGATCCTGGTCGCTAGAATCAATGCTTCTAGAACCTGCTTCAGATAATAGAGCGCCAATGTTGCCTCTACTTCAGAAACGTTTTCTTCTGTGTTTCTCTGGATTCTTTCTAGGTCTTTGGACAGATTCTCCAAGTCTAGCACAACCCAACCGTATGCTGTAGTAGGAACGATGTTAGGCATTCAGTTGGTGTTGGGGAGTGAAAAGACACAAGTTAATGATGTCTAGAAGACTGCGGATGGCCACTTTATCCTCTGTTGTCCATCGAGCGTCTCGTGTTTACTATCCCCTTTAGGGCAGCAACGATCTCTGGTCCCTTCATGCTGATGGGCATCCCGGTTGTCAAGGCTATCAGCACAGCACTGATCTTGTCTACCAGATCGAAGGTCTCGTCCTCGATAGCACGTGTGCTTGTCGTTCCAAGGCCAATTTCAGGTGTTCAAGTTTTCGTTCGTTGTTGCCATTATTTACAGAAAATACAGTGTTTTGTCAAGGTTCTGCAGAGCTGTTGTACTCTGTGTACAGCAAAAATAGAGTTGTGTCATCATTAGTCAACTGTGACAGACTACACATTATCTCTAAGGTAATTTTTGCAGGGTTCTGGTCCAGACTCTAGCCTAGAATACTGCAAGATCAGGCGTAGACCATCTGTGGATCAGGCTCAGACTTCTGCAGGGTCTGTTTCAGAAGCCTGCAGGGTCTGCATGCAGAAGAAGAAAGGTCTGTGTGCAGACATCTGTAGCTCTAGGGCTGCAGAAAGGGCTTCTGACATTTTCTTGATTATGATAGAGTTTAGTCATGATCTGAAGATTGTCTGTCATAACCCAGCAAACCTCACTGGGGTGGCCAACATTTAAGGGCAAGCAGCCAGGTGGGTGTGTGGGGGTCCTGCCTAGGGTCCAGCCATAATGTACCAACCAGGCCAGGCTTTTTTAGCTTGTACTACCACTTTCACAGACTTTTTGAAGGTAGTAAACAGGAATCAACTACAACTTAAGTACAAAATTGGCTATTTTGAATGTGAATTAGGATGGTACATGAAATTAGCCAGGCGAGTTAGCCTGACAGATGCACCTCTTCTTTCCAACGTTTAAAACATTGCTTACTAATGGCGGCCCTTTTGAATGCATTACTCACACCCTTACCCTACATGTTTGCTTTGTAATCATGACAAAACACAGGAAACCTAAGGAATCTGGATGTGGTCAGTAGTCAGTTAGGCAAATATATATATGTATCATGCCCGTTTCCATCTACAGTAGGGCCCATAAGTAACGGTCGGACCAGCAACATGTGCGAGCTCCGACACTAATGCCAAGCGCAACTCTGTGTTTAAGCGGCGGTCCTTCCCAACACAGCAAGTCAACCAGCACACCTTTCTGTGTACGGCTTCGCTGGCGCAGAAAGCGCTTGTAGCGCATGTGTGGCGCCGGTAAAAAGCTACAGGTCTGTGACAGTGAAACAAGGCTGACAGCAGGGCCCCAACTTGACAGCTGTGTGGCAAGCGAAAGACATACACAACGATAGCCTGTGACACCCTGGGTGTTTGGTAAAACTAGCCAGCTTTGACTTGTAGTATCCAGTTTTCTCAGTGAAGCAGCAGGCATAGAACAAGAGCGTTTGCACAAGAAGGTCCAGAGG
>JAABUH010005391.1_pt1 | contig 10078 bp, 15 predicted proteins | sample 5559121 | NCBI WGS metagenome assembly JAABUH01 (sample SAMN10711871, study PRJNA513364) | rock metagenome | isolation source: Antarctica rocks | place: Antarctica: Victoria Land, Battleship Promontory nord | collected 2015-12-28 | reverse complement strand
CGACACAATGCATGGTCCAGGCAGGGAGAGCGCTCTTCAAGAGGCCATTATCTGCATACAAAATAAGCTCACACAGCATGGTTCCTGAGGCATAAATGTGACTGGTCAGGGGTGCTTGGAAGCAGCTCGTGAGTACAAGCGGCGAAGAGTGGCTGCAGGCCCTGCAGCTGAGCACCTGGTCGCGGTTCTGCTTCAGAGCGTCGGCCAGGGCCTCGGCAAGCTCGGCAGCGGCCTCTGCGCCCGTGCCTGCATAACCTGGCGTCCAGTCAGGGGTTTGCGTGCGGTACAGTTTGCCTTCTGGGGGACTACTGGCACCTTCAGCACTGGCTGCTCGAGTTCGCCTGTGCCTCCGGTGTGCGACTCCAAGTGTCTGACGGCGCCACGCCTGCCTGCTAGTCCACACCTGCAAAAGAACACACACACACTGACTTTCACTATGTTAGAACAGTATTAATGGCGCACAGACTGCAAACGCGTAAAGTACGTGTCAGTATTCAATGGGCTGCATTCAATAGGCTGCAGATCCAGTGCCACGGAGCTCACCTGCAGCCTTGGTGCCTGACATAAACGCGCTTGCGCAACATGCAGGGCGCGTTGCGCGGGACACATTGGGTGTGCGTGCACCTCCATCACAAAGGAACCTGAATCTGGAATGTGGTGCTCTCTTTACGAGCCAATCTCTGGCATGCCAAAAGTCACTAATAGTGAAGGACACAAGCAAGAGCTCCGAGGCTGTGTCCTATTTTGGCTTGCCGAGCAACCGTCTTGTGCTCTATGCTCAATGTCCCGCACTCCCTGCACTACCTCGGACTACGCGCCGCGGAGAGAGCAGCCTGTTTGCTGTGTGAAAAGGTTCTGGCGGTGCTGTTTCCTTAAAGCCAGAAGTTGCTGATGGCGCTGTGGTGTTGAGCTGCTGCTACTGAGCAGGCTGCAGTGAGCTGCAGACACGCGCCGCACGCGTTGCGTGCTTAGGAGCGTGTTGCTGAGAGCTCTCTGCTAAGCACTCTCGCACCGGTTCCCGGAGCGACGCTGACAGCGCTGCGTGCGCTACGTGCGCTGCGAGCGCGGCCCGGCCAGGGCCGAGTGGAGGGCGATGGGAGCGCAGCAGAGCGCTCCTGCGGGCGCGCCGGAAGAGGTGGTGGCCACTTCGGGGGTGCGCAGCTTCCGTGCTGCCTCGCAGCCGGGGTCTCGGCCCCCGCCTGCTGCCTGGGCGCCTTCCTGCTGTGTGCCGCGCGCGGCACGCTGCCCAACTCACCCTCCGGACATCACCGCCTGGCTGAGCGCGGGTGCGTGCGCAGGGGACGGACATTAAGCTCTTCCGTTTCAACAGCACGGCCAGCGCGGGCGCCTGGGAGCTGCAGGCAATCGCGGTGTCGCCGCACTTCTTTAACGCCAACGAGGACGCCGCCGCGTCCGCGGCGCGCTGGTGCCTGGAGGCCGGCGAGGCCGAGGCGGAGGTCACCGACCAGTTCAGCCTGGAGCCGGGCGGCCGGCGCGTGATCTTCCGCGGCGAGGCGGCCATCTGGGCGCTCCTGTTCCCCAGCGATGCGGCGTTCAGGGCGTTCACGGAGCAGTACAACGACCGGCTGTTTGCCAACACATACGGCGTCGACAACAACGAGGACGCCCGCGCCAAGGCGCGGCCTCGCTGCTCGCGCTCTCCGGGCCGGGCAGGCGCTTGCCCTGCTGCTGTGTCGCAGGGCGCGTCAGCGCATCTCGCTGCGAGCACCCATGGACTTGGTTTCACGCTGGGTGCTGCTGTTTGTGTCTGCATTTGCCCAGCGCTTGCTGGCTAGATTGGGAGACGCTCTGGAGGCTGCCAGCCGAGCAGTTTCGCGTCCTGTGTGCACCCGAGTCTCATGCGACAGTGCGTGAGGGCCCAAGCAGGCCGATACGCATGCAGGTGTTTGGCAAGGACTCCATCCTGCACCTGGGCCACGTGGAGACCGCGGACTCGCGCGACGCGTGGGCCAATGCGGCGGACCCAGAGGCGCGCCGCCGCCGCGCTGCTGCGCGTGTGGCCGGCTGTGCTTGCCTGCATGGCCTGGCTGCCAATCGACTCCTAGTCAGCACCAGCGTTAACCCGCGTCAGCGGCCGCCGAGTCGTTGCTTCTGTGCATGCGCGGCCTTATGGAGCACTGTGATGGGCAAAGAGCAGCAGGGTGACTTAAACCAGCACGATACTGCTCTTGCAGACAGGCTCAGATGTCGCTTTCTGTGGAAAGCAAACTTCTTTCCATTGTGCCAGCAGGAGGCACCTGCGGCTGGGGAGGGCGCGTTCCGAGACACGGCTGTGGCAGACCATGACGACATCCGCGGCGTGCGCATGGGCGCCGGCGAGCGGAGCTACCTCGTGCGCGACCGCCGCATCGACGTCCTGCGCAACGTGCATGGCGGCGTGCAGGCGCGTCGATACCTTGCAGCTTGCACTTCAGAGCCGAGGGATGGAGCCACCTTGTGGGAAAGACCGAGCAGGGGTACCTGAGCACAGGATGCAAGGAAGGAAGCTGTCTCTTCTGTGAATACAAAGTGTACTCAGTAAGGCTGACGACAGCAGTCACTGCCAACACCACTGTGTTTGAGCTGAACCTGCACGGTTGTCTGGTCCCGCCTGGTGTCAGGGCAGCGCTTGTGCCACCATCGGCTGCAATGTGCAGATCTGCTGAGCGTGCCGGGGCCGCGCGCGCGCGCAGCCGACGGCGCAGTCGATCAGCCTGACGCCGACGCGCGGCGGCGCGTTCACGCCGCAGAAGCTGCTGCTCACGCAGCGCGAGCGCCGCATGAACATGCTGAGCCCGGGCGAGGGCAAGTCGCTGTTCAATGCGGACATTGAGACGGGCAAGATCGTGTCTGAGTGGGCCTTCCAGAAGGACGGCGTGGACGTGGGCATGAAGGACATCGTGAACGAGACGCGCGCCGCGCAGCTGGACGACCGCGACACCTTCCTGGGCCTGGGCCAGAACCGGCGCGCGCCCGACTGGCGTGGCGCACTCTGGGGTGTATGAGCGAGTGTTCGCATTTGGGCTCTGCGGCCTGCGCTTGGTAGGAACCAGCCGTCATCCAAGGCAAATGAGCACACGAATGGGCAGCCCAAGCGCACCATATGCACAGGCTGAACATCACAGGCTTCTGCTGCCTGGATGCCACAATCACAGAGAGGGTGTCCGCGATGGAGCGCGATGGAGCACGGAAGGTTGGTGATCATGTGACCTGCACGCCCTCTGTGCGTGGTGCCCAAGAGCGTGGCAGACTGCTGAGCATGTTTTGCATGCTGTGCGCGCGTGACGTCGCGCCCGCGCACGGCAGGCTGGTGCGCTGGGACATGCGCGACCCGACGGGCGTGGTGCAGGAGAGCGCGTCGCCGGTGGTGCAGTACGCGGGCGGCAAGGACTACGCGGGCAAGGTCAACTTCAACTGCATGGCCACGTCCGGCGCGCCGTCCTGCAAAACAATGTTTGCATGGCTCGGCAGATCGACTGTGGCATCCATGCGGTGCTGTGGGTGCCGGTGGCTCCACGGCAAGCGCTCCATGGCAGCCTGCAGCCGTAACATGCAGATGCGGCTTAGCAGCGAGCTGCGCAGGGGGAGCGTGTGTGGGGGTTAGCCAGGGCGCGCAGCATCCGCTCTGCCATACTTCCTGAGAAACTGATCTGCAGGGCGGGCGGCTGCGGCGCGCCGCAGGCGACGGCTACGTGGTGGTGGGCAGCCAGGACGGGCAGATCCGGCTGTACAGCGAGCGCACGCTGACGCGCGCCAACACGGCCATCCCGGGCCTGGGCGCGCCCATCAGCGCGGTGGACGTCACCTTTGACGGCAAGTGGGTGCTGGCCACCACCGCGACCTACCTCATGGTCGTGCTCACCGTGTACAAGGCGCGCACCTGGGCCACGAACCATCGAACATAGGTCAGTGGGTCGACCAGTGTGCACTGTGCTGTGGGTTTTCTGGCGCCCAGAGACGGATACGAGTAGCGCTGCTTCAATCGGGAGGCTGTTCCTCTGTCGGCGTCTGTAAGCGCCTGGATGTCAGGTTTCTGCAGTGTCTGGCACTGTGACTGCATGTCAAGTAGTCTTGCTACAATGTGCAGGTCTGCTGCTGCAGGCTGCTGCGCCTCTTCAGACAAACCTGCCCAGGCTCAGCGTGACAGATGCGCCGGGTCGTCACATGGCTGTGACGGTGCGTGCCTGCGCGCACGGCAGGACAAGAACAACCGGGAGACCAACGGCTTCAAGAGCCGCATGGGCGCGGCGGCGCCGCGGCCGCGCCTGCTGCGCCTGCGCCCCGAGGACGCGGCCAAGGTGGGCGGCGCGCCCATGCGGCAGGGCAAGTTCACGTGGGTCACCGAGGCCGGGCGCCAGGAGCGCTGGATCGTGGCCTCCTGCGGCAACCACACCGTGCTCTGGAACTTCCGGTGCGCCCTCAGCCCCCTGCGTGCGGCAGCTACGAGTGGGGGGGCGCCGGCAGGCAGGGCTGCCGATGAGGCTGCTGACCCTGGTGCCTGCTTGCTCAGAAGCACCTGCATGGCCTTCTCACGCCTGCAGGCAGAAGGTTGGCAGGAAGGCAGAGTTTGTGTGCACTCATTCTGGTCGAGCAGGCCGAGCGGAGCATGCGGCAGGCCTCCCAGCGCGCCGCCGCCGGCGACGGCGCCCCCGGGCCGCACCCTCCCTGGCCTGTCTGATCCTGGGCGGCGGTCGGCAGCGCACGCGCTGAAGCGCGCCGGCGCGCACGGCGCAGGCAGGTGAAGCTGGCCCGGGCGGACGTCGTGTCGGCGGGCGGCCTGACGACCTGCACGACGTACCACCTCATCCCCAAGCAGGAGTCGGTCGTCGACTCCGTGTTCATGGCGGACCGGTGCGCGCCCCTGCGCACTTGCGCCTGTCGTTCCCCCAGGCCCGTGTGCTGCGGCAGGCAGCAGGGCGCTCAGGCTTGGCGGCCGGGGCTGCATGCGAGCCGCATGACGCTGGCGCGCCGCGCAGGTTTGCGCCGTCGCCGACGCGCCTGGACGATACGTCGATGGTCATCGTCACGCAGAAGCATGTCTTCAGCCTGGCGGACGACGAGGATGTCGAGTAAGTTGCCAGAGCTTCTGACTCAGAAGGCCAATTGTCAGAGGGCCAGCATGCAGCTGGCTTGCTGGCTGGGTGCTGGCTTCTGGTACAGGCCGGCGCGGTCGGCCTGGGAGGACGGCGAGGCAGCATGGCTCGCCCTGCTGGATGAGGTCGCAGCAGAGTGTGTGTGGGGTATGCGTGCTCAAGGTGAGGGCAGCGGCTGCGCATTGGTCAGAGGCTGCACTGGGGGGAGCTCCTGCCCTCGCGCGGCGGGGCACGGCATGGCCATGCTGTGCATGTCACACGGTGAATCTGCTTCTTGCAGAGCATGGCAACCAGACTTTGTTGTCAAGTCTGAGATGAACAACGGCTCATGCAGATGCTGTGTCTGGGAACATGTGCAACATACATTGCATGAGCCTGGGTCATGTGGTGAGCAACATCGAGTGTGCACTGACCGAGCAATGGGCTCTGGTAAGCATGGTAACTAAACATATGTCTTGGGTACCACCTTTTTGGCGTGGCACCCCACTACAAAGAGAGGCTCACTTCACAAGCATACCAGTGTATGAAAACGCTACACACTCGCATGCAGGACTCTCACACAAACAAACAGCATGTGTGGAAAACTGCCAGCTTGTTGCCAGCCAGAGCGTCCTGTGTGCTTGGGCCAGAATCCATCATGCATTTGAACCATGGCGTTTCAAGGCAACTAGCGTCTTATACTGCGACATGCAGCCCGCCACAAGGCCTCAAGGCAGTTCTCAGGAGGTCCTTCAGGCTGACTCCGCTGCGTACATGGCCGCAGAGCGCGTGCCAGCAGCAGCAACTGCTTATGCTCCACAGGGCTGTTGCAGAGCGCTGTGGCGCTGCAGGGACCAGAGCAGGTCCGGCGCACCCTGCCGGGCTGCACATTGAATAGTACATGCACGCCGTGTTGTCTCGTCCGGAAGTGCAGATGATGTCAGCCGCAGCTTCCGGACACACCCCAAGGCGACCCCATGCGCTCTCCTGACAGTCAACCCCCGCTGCACAAGCAGCGGATGTGCGCCACCGCGCGTCAGGGTCCTCCTGCGCCCCCAGCTCAGTGGCAGGAGCGGCTGATGTCATCGACAACGCGGCTGAGCTCCTCGACGGTGACGCCGCCGCCCATGGCGGCCGCCACGCGCTCGGCGCTCTCGCGGCGCAGGTCCAGGAACTGCTCCACCAGATCGCCGTCGACGAAGCCGCGCGCGGGCGCGGCGCCGCGGTCATTGTCGAATGCGCGCCAGGCCGCGTGGTCCAGCCCGCCCACGCCCTTGACGACGCCGCGCAGGCACTCCTGCGCGGCTGCGCACAAGGCTCAGAGGCCGCTCAGGAGCGCGGAAGGCGCGCCCGCTCCGCCCGGGAGGATTGCAGATTCTAGGGCTAACTTCACCAGGCGGCCGTCCGTCCAGCCCTGGCAAAGACGATGCTGCAGCCGCTGTCAAGCTTGGCCAGGCCGCATGACGCGGGCCAACCGCGGCTGCCGCCGCGACCTTTATGGCTCCGCCAATGCGCCCCCTCGCAGCCCCCATGAGCTCTGCGCAAAACCGGACATGCAGCGTCAGACACACACGCAGCGCGCACCGTCACCCAAGCCCCCGCATTGTGCTCAGAGCAGCGCACACGGTGCTGCGCGCCGCCGCTCTGCCAGCCCAGCGCGCAACAGGCGGGCAGCCCTGCGCCGCGCCGGCAGCCAGGGGCGCCGGCGCGCGCGCGGGCGCGCGCGCGCGCCTGCAGGCGCCACAAGAAGTCAAAGCGGTCCTTGGGCAGCGAGGCGACGACGCCGATCGCGCCGTTGATCGTGCCAAACAGCACCGTGCCGATGCGCGCGGCCTCCGTGTCGGGCAGCTTCATGACCAGCGAGCCGCGCCGGAAGCGGTTGACGAACTCGCCCAGCCCGAACTCGCCGACCACCTGCCCCGCCTCGGCGCGCTCTCACGCCTCTCCCCTCTCGCTCGTCGGCAAACGCTGCGCTGTGCCGGTGTTGACCCGCCTGGAGTTAGTGAGTGGGATATGCAAATGCCGCACGAGGAGAGTCGGGGCAGGGCAGGAGTTGCCGTAGGCGGCCGCTTCGCACAGCCGACAGCTTGACAGCCTTGCTGCACAAGCACGCGCGCCCGACACCCAGCGCCCGGCGCCCGGCCTGCCCCGGGGCGCGCAGGCGGCGCCGCGCCTCCAGGCGCGAGCGGTCCTCGTCGGCGGCCGCGTCGCTGTTCTTGCGCAGCGCGAACAGGTTGTAGCTGTTCTCCGCGCCCAGGTACGTGTCCGCGTCCAGCGCCTCCACCGCGGTCATCCAGTTGCTGCGGTAGTCGCACGCGCGCGTCTCCAGCGCGCCGTCCTCGGCCACGTACTGCAGCAGCTGGATGCTGCGGATCAGGTCGCCTGCGCGGGCGCGGGCGAGCAGTCAGGGATAGGGTTAAGAACAGGACCATAACCCTACCTCCTTGCCCACATACTGCAGCAGCTGGGTGCTGCGGATCAGGTCGCCTGCACGGGCGCGGCCGAGCGGTTAAGGTTAGGGTTAGGGCTAGGACCCTAACCCTACCCCACCACCGCTGCCCGCCATGCGTGCGCAGGGTGGTGTCCGCGGCGCCGCCTCGGCGGCGAGTGCGGCGAGCTGCGTGCTCGCCTGGCGGTGGTCAGATGCAGGGGCCGAGCCGGCCGGCCCAGCAGGCGGCGGCCGGGGGCGCGCGCCTATTACTACAAAGTCGCCGATGGGCGCCGCGTAGAGCGCGAGAATGTTGCCGGAGCGGCCGCAGTGGAAGCCGAGGTCGTGGCCGCCGTCCTCGCGCTGCTGCCAGGTGTACTGCGCGCGCGCAGCATACACCGGGGGTCAGCTCTTCCTGATCATCATACCATGCAGGCACGATGAGCGTGCCGCGCAGTGTCCTCCTGCTGCAACTAGTCACGTTCGACTGGGTGACACATTACCGACAACGATCAGCGGGCGCAACAAGGGGCGCCGAGCGGCGCACACACGGCCGCCATCAGCGCCGCCCCGCAGCACAAGCAACACTCTGGGTTGCAGGGCAAGCAGACATGGCCGCTGGGCGAGGCGGAAGCAGGCGCCCCTGACAGCCTGGCTGCGATCGCGGCCGACCGCCGCGGGCGCGCACCAGGTGGACCTTGCTGTTGATGCTAGCCAGCAGCATGCCCTGCGCGCCGCAAGCACGCCCCGGGTGAGCGTCGCGCCCCGCAGCAACGACGCAGGGCCGCGCACGACGCTGCACGCACGTCCCGCTCTGCAGACATCGCGGCGGCCCTGGCAGACGCGGCGCGGCGCGCTGGCCGCGCGCCCGCGCTGGCGGGCGGCAGCCTGCGGGCCGCGTGCCCCTTCCCGCGCGCACCGCAGGCGCCCGGGCGAGCGCACGCACCTGGAACGTTTAGCATAGGGCGCACCGCACATGGAACGGCTAGGCCAGGATTAGGGTATATGGTAGGTATATACCCTAACCCCGCGCCGCACCTGGAACGGGTTGACGTTGTACACGGCGCCCGGCACCTCCTTCTCCGCGACGAGGTGCAGGCGGCCGTCGCGCGCCTGCAGCATCAGCAGGCGCCCCTGCGCGGCACCCGCGCGCGCACGTCAGCGCGCGCCCAACGGCTCCCGGGCGACCTGCTGCGCCCGCGTCCGCCGCGCGGCTGCCGCCCGGCCGCACAGCGCGCTCCGCCCGAGCGGCCCTGCGCGTCGTGCTGCATGCCCCATGGTCCCCCGGCAGCTGCCCGCCCACTGATGCCTGCCTGATGCGGCATCGCTTGGGCCGTCTAACGCAGCGACGGCGGTGACAGGAGGTGGTGCACAGCATGCACAGCAATGTGCCGCGAGGTGCCCAGCGCTGTTGCTGGCTGGATGCTGGGCAGCGGGCGGGGTGCAGCAGGCACAGCAGCCGAGAGGATCACGGCCAGGCCAGGCACATGCCCATGCCACCACGAGCGAAGCACTTTGTTGCGAGCCAGCGCGCACGCACCCGGCTGGGCTCCCGCTCTTCAGGGAGCACAAAGGCCGTGCCCAGCACGTAGTAGGCGGCCGCGTCGCCCGCGAACTGCCCGCTGGTGATGCTGCAGGCCATCTGCGCCGCGCGCGCGAGCGCAATGTCACGGCGCGAGGCTGGCTGGGCAGAGGGAGGGCGCTCGCACGCCATAAATGTCACATGCGGAGGCACTCTGCCAGCCCAGGCACCTGACACAAAGCCATGGCGGCGCCGTTTGAGCAGGCACACGGCCACCGGCGCTGCGGGGCGTGCGCGCTGCAAAGCGGCGGGGCCGACCGAGTGGGCAGGCGCTTGCGCGCCCTGTACGCACTGTGCTGGTGTTCCGGGGTCGCGCGGCAGCTGGAACGCGCCGGTAGCGCGCGACTGTGTGCGCCGCGGCACAGGCAGGCGCCGGGGCGCGCACCTCGGTGGCGTCGAGCGTCATACGGTCCATCACCTCGAACGTCTGGTCGTCCAGCAGCAGCACGCTGTCCGGGCCGGAGTCATCTGCGCGCGGCGAGCGCGGCGAGCGAGAGCAGGTCAGCGCAGAGTCTCCGGGTGACCGGCGGGCGCCTTTGTGAGCAGTGCGGTGTGTCGGAACGCATGCGAGCGGGAGGGCTGCCTGTCCGACCGAGGCTGCAACAGGGTAAGGTTTGACACCCTTGCGCCACCCCCGGCCCACCACTCGACGGGCGCGGCGGACGCGCGTGGCGCAGGAGGGAGCGGGCGCCGAAAACACGCGGCACACCCTGACACCGCACGGCAGCCCGGCCGCGGCGCACCCACGCAGGGCGCGGTGGCCACGGCGAACGTGCGCGTGGCCTCCTGGTGCGCCAGCCGCCGCGGCTGCTCGCCGAGCGGCACGGTGCGGATGTGCAGCTTCTGGATCTCGTCGATGCTGCCGATGGTGAGCACGCCCTCCTTCGCGATCGCCAGCGCGTCCGGGAAGGCCGCCGAGTTGAACGGCGCCACAAAGTTCACCTGGCCGCGGGCGCGCTTGTGAGGCTAGTCTGTAAAGTCTCGGCCGCGGCCCGC
>JAABUH010005390.1_pt1 | contig 10078 bp, 10 predicted proteins | sample 5559121 | NCBI WGS metagenome assembly JAABUH01 (sample SAMN10711871, study PRJNA513364) | rock metagenome | isolation source: Antarctica rocks | place: Antarctica: Victoria Land, Battleship Promontory nord | collected 2015-12-28 | reverse complement strand
GCTATCAGGCTGGAAAGAACCATTGTGCGAGCCTTTAGGCTCACACTCTCATCTATATTGAAGGTGACTAGTTGTACATCTCTTCCTGTTCGCAGTGTTTCCGTCATGGCAAACAGCAACGATGCCCCGTCAAGAACGAGTGAGGCCGCTTTGCCAGCCTCTCCTGATAGTCCAATACCACATAAGCGGAAGAAGCTCACAGGGAGAGCTTTTTACGAGAGACTTGGCAGTCCGAAGATGGTGCTTGCACCAATGGTGGATCAGTCGGAGTTCGTACGCTGTTTTCTCAGTGTCGCCAACTAGAAATGTGCTCTTCTAACTCGATTCTCCAGGCATGGCGAACGCTCACCAGGTCCTTTATGACACCAGAAAGAACAAGTGATCTCCTTGCGTACACTCCCATGATACATGCTCGAATGTTCATGGAGACGCCCAAATTCCGTGACCACCACTTTCAACCAACAAAATCAGGACTTGCCACACCTCCAAAGATTTCTCCCGATGAAGCTCCCTCCGATCTCTACCTGGATGGCCACCCCAAAATCGATAGACCACTCTTTGCACAGTTCTGCGCCAATTCTCCAGAGGAACTGCTACAAGCGGCAAGATACGTTGAGACGTTCTGTGATGCCATTGATCTAAATCTCGGTTGTCCACAAGGTATTGCAAGGAGAGGGAACTATGGAGCATTTCTTCAAGAGGACTGGGGCCTCATTTACAGATTGATCAACAAGCTACATATGAATCTGGATGTGCCAGTGACGGCAAAGATCCGCATTCTGGAGTCAAAGGAGAAGACCTTGGAGTATGCACAGATGATCTTGTCCGCAGGTGCTAGCGTGATTACGGTACATGGACGACAACGAGATCAGAAGGGACACAAGACGGGCTTGGCCGACTGGTCTGTACTGCGTTACCTACGGGCGAACTTACCCCCAGACACCGTCATCTTCGCAAATGGGAACATCCTAAGGAACGAAGATATTTTTAGGTGTCTTGAAGAAACAGGTGCTGATGCAGTGATGAGTGCCGAGGGCAATCTATATGATCCGACGATTTTTGCCGAGCCGCCCAAGGATGACGGCCGGGAATATTGGAAGGGCAGAGACGGCAAAGGTGGCTACCGAATGGATGCTGTGTTCCGAAGGTATATGGACATACTCTATCAATACGTCCTCGAGAAGCCTATACCAGTGCGGAAGCCACTCTTCCTGCCGTCTGATGTGCAGAATGATGGAGGTGCAAACGGATTTGGCATTGTGGCTGACGAAGAAGTTGATGACCAACCGCCGGTAAAAAGGCAAAAGCGCGACAAGAAGCACGTCAAACCTACTTCTCCAAACCTTCTCGCCATGCAGCCCCATCTCTTCCACCTCCTCAGACCTCTTGTCGCAAAGCACACAGATATCCGTGATGCATTAGCTCGCTCCCGCGCTGGTGACATACCAGCTTTCGAAAATGTGCTACAAATGGTTGAGGGCGCCGTCAAGCGAGGTCTTATTGACTACGAAGCGAATCCAGCCCAATTTGAAGAAGCGGACGCCCCAAACGAAGAGGATAGAGTGAGCCTTGACAACGACGAGAGCTCGATGACAACGGTCAAAGCCTGCAAAAGACCTTGGTGGGTGTGTCAGCCTTATGTGAGACCATTGCCGAAGGAGGCTCTTGAGATCGGGAGTCTCACTATGAGCAAGAAAGACAGGAGAAGATTAGAGGAGGAGAAGGTCATGGAAGAAGCCAGGGCGGAGAAAGCGAAGGAGTCGGCGAGAGAAGAGCTGGATCAAAGCGATGGTATGGAGAGGAGGGAGATGCCAAAGGAGGCTATGGTTGCTGGATAAAGCAAAATTATTGACTTGACAGCCCGGGTCGCGTTCCATGTCACCAAATATCGCCATCAACATATTGAAAACAATTCCATCCACGAAATAATTCATGTGTGGCTTTTCCGTACAGATACAGTACAAGGTTCAACGAATGTGCCAAGCAGTACAATTCAGATCGATATGGCACTTCTGTCGGTCTCAAAAATCCCATTCGGGTTTCACACAGTTGCGTACCTATTACGCCGAATCTAACGATGAAACCATAATCCCTTTCGCATGCACACGATCGCTTGAACGCAAATCAAAAGATCGATCAAAAACCGAATGCTAACAGTCAACCTCTCCTGCCACCTCTGCTCCCCCTTCCACCCCTGCCGCCCCTTTTTGACGGGTCTTTGCCTTTATCAGCTTTAGACTTGTCGCTAGTCCGATCTTCATCATCCTCTGACTTTGCCTCCTCGGTCTTTTTCTCGACCTTCGGCTTCAGCCCCGCAATCTCGCACACCTCAGGAATCCGGTACCGCTCCGTAATGAGGCTCGACTTGCTTCGGACAGGTCGAGGCTTCTCGCCGCGCTTCTGGACTTGGCCCGCAAACTGGTGGTTGAAATCCGCAGTCAACTCGTCCCATTTCATGGTCCTGAAATCTGGCTTCTTGCCGCGGTCGAGGAAGTCTTGCTGGACGAGCCGGTAGAGCTCGGTGAGCCACAGTCGCTCATCGGGGTGGAAGTAGATTCTTCCTTCCCTGACTGGTCCGAGGTCGCGGCTAAGAATAAGGTCAGTCTATTGTTCAGATGATTGAGGAATAGATGTACCGACCGCAATTGCTGGGTGCGCCATCTGTTGAGCTCCCGAATGTGCTCGGCCTTGCTCCAGTCCATGTCTGCTCCACGGTTGAACTTGTTGAACCGTAACGTCTTGAGGCCGTCGTCGCCCGGCATGGTCAGGTTGATCTCGAGCTTTTCTGGCGTCCTCTGGCCCTTGATTGCGGGCTTCCGGTCGACGTCTGGATTGAGGCGGTTGATGGCCCGGTATTGCTGAGGCATGTCGTCAAATGCATCAGAGACCTGGAGAAGTGTTAGTTTTTGAATTGGCTCCCCAGACTAACGATAGATAGCTTACTGATTCATCAGACTCTGCCATGGACTCCTCTTCGAGCTCGTCGAAATCCAGCTCTGGGTTTCGACCCTCCTCCTCCGCAGCCGCCAGATCGTTAAGAGCGGTTTCGATATCCCACTCTGCGTCCGTCACCCAGAACAGCGCATCCAACGCATCCAGACCACCAGCACGCCTGGCTAGTCCGGCCCGATCGAGGAAGATGCTGATGAGCCTTGCCATAAGATCATGGTCATGCTCATTTGGCTCGCGTTCGATGCCTTGGAGATGATGGAGGTTGTCCATGACCGCATTGTAGCGGTCGTCATCTTCTCCAAACAGCGCCGTTCTGACAGCAACGCCGGCCTCGTCGCGGAGCATGGACCAGTGTGGTCCTAGGCCTTCTTCCTCGCGCATGGCTAGAGGGTCTCTTCCTGGAGGTGTTGTCAGCTTTTTGGGATTTTCAAGTAGTTTGCTTGTTTTACGTACTGGGGGGGCGATTATCGTTGCCTCTTCCACCTGCTGCGCTGCCTCTTCGAGACATTGTAGGTGCTGATAGTGATGGAAGAGAAGAGGGGAAAGACTGAGAGTGCCTCTGAGAAGGGGAATGTCTTCGGAGATGTTGAAGAGATGCAAGAGAGTTGAGACTGAGGGAAGAGAAATGATGCTGAGGTCAGTGGTGCTGAAGTTGAGTGTGTGAGTGAGAATGTTTGAAGTCTTGGGACTCTCGATATCAGTGCTGACCTGGAGATGATTCTGAAGAAGAGAGAAAAACATCAAGCAGAAATATGTATGATTTATATACCAGGCCATGCCCTGAGAAACTGCTACCATCTGCAGGGACCAGCCCAACTTCACACATTCGGGAGCTTCATTTACCAAAAACAAGCCTGGAAATGACATCCTGTGTTCATGGAATCACGCCCAGGAACAAATTGAGAAATGAGAGGCTTGGCATATATATTAAGTACTTTGTCGGTTCGAATTGCTGTTTGAAGGAAGGAGGAGGGTGCTGGCTTATATAAAGTAGACAGGAGTTCCCAATGCAGGGTCCAGCTGGAATGAGTTGTGAATGGTTGAATGGCAAACTTCACGTTTGGGATTCATGGGTGTGTTGGATTACTGGACTGTGGAGTGATGCTGAAGGGTGTGGGCTGTTTGCTTCATTGGTCTGTGGGAACAATGAAGTGCAAAAATCACTTATAGAGGACGCATCGCCATGTTTGATGGCTCCACTCTGCAAATATCTCTTTCATTTCCATTTGCCACCAACCAGTCGAGAGAATATCACATATGTAGATTAGGCAAGTCAATGGGTCCAATCTACGGCCCTCTGCTTGTGGAGTGATGGAGCAAAGGCCAGAGCTGGCGGCTTCACTGGTCTGCAAAATCAGAGTGTCATACGTGCATACCAATGCCATTGACTATTCCACTTTGACACTATTTCCTTCCATTCATTTGACCTTCCCCTCAATCAAGGAACTGTCTCTCACCTCGGCTCCCCGTAAATACCAATAGCGTTAGGCCGTATTCGATTTCACTCACTTAGCTTTGCCCTCAATCAATCGAGGAACCACTCCGCAGTCTTGCTATCAGCTCTTGTCACTACGGTCATGCCGATGTTCTATTTCTGCCAAAAGTTGAAGGGCTTTGAGGATGACGTAGTTGGTTTGTGTCAAGAGGAACTTTGGAGCTTTGATTGTCAGACCTAGAGTGATTATTGCACGAAGTCCCAGAAAAGCACTTTGCACAAATCGAGTCACCAGGTACGAGTACAACGGATACAAAGGTGGATCAGAATGGAGGCTGCTGCCGAGGCGAGAGTTGTTGGAATCAAGGGAGCGCAGCTGATCGATCTCTTGGTGGGTGAACTTGCAAGATTGAGATGAATATGAACACCAAGGGATTCCGTAGAAGCTTCGAATAATTGAGGTTTTATCCGTCTGTAAGAGTAAATGGGTCGTCTCAATGTACCTATGTCGTGAACATCGCAGATCGACCAGTCACATTATCGCTGGCCATCAGCTCTCTCCTGCATTCAAGCTGAACTGATTTCTGCGCCGAGTCTTCCCTTAAATTGAGATTCATGTTTAAAGATCGCATTTTCTGAGTTGTATATTTCGACGTCCTGTTCTTTGTCCTGGGATGAGGGATAGGAAAAGGAACCGTGTCATTTGCGCGGAGACCATGGATCAGAGAAGATCTGTTTCAATCTACTTCGTATCGGGAAGCTTTTACAGACGATCCGTGCAAAGACATAATGCTGGCGACTTCGGAGACTCTGAGCTTTGCCTCAGTACCTCAGACGTGACAAGCCACAAGTGGCTTTCTGCTTACATAAGAGCTGGGTCGGGCCCAAAGGATGACTAAGCCCCACACGTCCGAGGCAATCTGAGCTGGTGGAGGTGGTATCTGCTGACTCATAAAAGGAAGCTAACCGGAGTTGAAGGGCGCCATCTTAGCGACAACTCAGCTCTTGCGAGAGTAATACAATGGGCGGCCATGGATCACTACAAGATCATCCATACTAACCGGAAGTCCAGACCTACATCTCCCTTCGCGCTTCGACTGGGCTCAGTTCTAAGTCGACACGAGCTGCAAGCGCTGGTCTTGCCAACACCCTCTTCGCCGTTCAAGTTGTCCCTACTTCCTCTCCGGATACAGCCATAGGCATGGGCCGCATGATCGGTGACGGAGGTTGCTTCTTCCAGCTTGTCGGTATGGCTGTCCTGCCGGCACATCAGGGTAAAGGCGTTGGTAAAATGATAATGGAAGAGCTCAAGGAGTGGATGGATGAGAATGTGCCGGAGACAGGGGTCGTGCTATTGTTTGCAGACGGACCTGCTAAATATCTATACAAACAGTATGGCTTTGTGGAGACAGAGGGATTGCCAAGGTCGAGTGTGGGTATGGCTTGTGTGTATTGAACGCGGCCAGGTATCATATGGTAAGCTGGCCGATGCCATAGGTCTGTTGGTCCACTGGCTTCCATTTTGTAATTCTCTCTATACATCACTGCGTCAAGGACAGAATCTTCTTTCCAAAGATCAGAACCCAAAAATCTACTTGCAAAGTCGTCTGTTGCTTGCCGCAGCCAAATCGAGGCCCCCTCGCTCAAAAGTTGGTTTGCATGGATAGAGTGGAGCCTTTCCTTATGTCTGAGGGAGAAGGGTCGTTGGGCTCATGACCTGTCTTTCGATAGTTTTGCATGCCGTTCTGGACTGTGCTTTATCTCCTTTAAAATTACTTGCTCTAATCGCAATTGAGCGCTTGTTATCCAGCAATGCAGGTGTATCAAGCATTCAACCCGCTGCAGCCATCTCATCATCTTGTTCTCGGGGATCTAGGGTTTACCTCGGAACAGATTGACAAGCATCTGGCTCTGTACCCAAGATTTTGAGTGGCAGGAACTCGTGGGGGTTATCGCGCTTGTCGGAAAATAAACACGGGGTCTCTTTCACTAAAGATAGATGCCGATATCTTCCAAGGCTTGTCTATTCGCCAGACCTTTCTCATCGGGTACGTTGTTTCAAATCCAGACGCTTCAGTATCCCCCTATCTCCCAGAGCACACGGACATTCAGGCCACACGTGGACTGTCTTCTAAGTTCATTGATCTTCAGGAACCCCCACGCATTTAACGCTCTTTCACAGCCTCCCATCCGGCATCGTAGATCTGCCGCTCTTTGCAGACGCCGACTATTGATGCGGCAGTCCTCTAGGCCTAAAGCATCGCTCGACGTCCTGCCTCTCTTTCAGCAAAGCTTAAAATAATACGCTCACCAGAACTTGTTCCATCTGATACAATATCTTCCTTTATCTCGTCGGCCACCAATCATCGCAAACTACGGTACTCCTTTCTAGCACTCTAAGCAATCTTCAATATCTTTGAAACTCGATGAGAGTGGTTGACTACAGGCGACGCCGAATGGCAGCACGAGTTTGACCCTGGACCCCCTTACGGGACCCACCGCAATATCACGATACCAACTTTTAGCCCATGTCGAGTATCGGAACCCGGCAGGCCTCCCTGTTGCATCATGTTCGACCCCTTCATAGCTGTGCGATGGTGCGTCATTCAATCTTTAGCCACTACCACCCTTTTTGTATATCCTATGTGCTTTTGCGAGAAATCTCTGGTGCTAGACTTCCCTATCGCTCTTGGTCTACGCTGCCATGCGTACATATCTTTCGTACTACTGCCAACTTGTTCTCCTCACCTCATGCGCTTTCCTAGCTGTCGGTCGCGTCACGCTCTATGGACGATCTCCAAGTCAGGTCCCCTCTGCAAGCCAACATCTTGAGCACAAACGACAACCCAGTACACCTCAAGAGCAATGGGGAATTAGTGTACCTGTACCAGGAGAGCAATCTCAGAACAGCACCGGTACTGCAGGTGCAGGAGATGGGGCGCCCAATGAACCTGGCATGATCACCAATAGTCCCGCGACAGATGATGCAGTTGACTGCAGGAATCTAACGACAGGTCGAGACAACAAGTGTTGGGATGAATTGAAGCTCACCATGTGGGTGGAAGACTGGGTGGATACCAACAAGTGCCACGCGGACGAGCCATTTGCATCATGTTTCCTGAGGAAGGAGGGATTCCCCGGACTCGACTGTACGGGTATCAAGATCAGCGCGTGTACTGCCCCTCAGGGTGATAACTTACTGAAGCAGCCTGAAGTATTCTATGTCGCATACAACATATATGGTAAGCTGTGATATTCAAATGCGAGAATTCTCACCAGGATACATCTGACATTTATTGCAGCGGTCAACCAATTCTTTCTCTCCTGGTGGACGGCTGTCGGAGATGCAGCGAGCCTAGCAGCAGATAATGTGGGTGCTATTGTTCAGCTACTGGACCCAATCAGCGATACCAACGCCATATTAGACGAAATTCTCATTACCCTTACTGGCGTCTTCGCTCTCGTCCCCGGTGCTTCATATTTTGCGAGCTACAGTCAAGGCATCTCGGAGGGTTGGACCGCTTTCGCTCAAGTCTTGCAGAACGCCCTTTTTGTGGTACCTCAGATAGGACGTTGGGTCTTCCCTATCGATTCAAGCACGTCACAGGTTATACAGATGTCTGCGTTGGGCAGCAATATGGCCAGTATCGTCCAAATGGTACAGAATAATCTGAACAAAACCCTCGTGTCGGCCATGACAGATACGACCGAATTCCTCGCCTTCGCCTCTCAAGGCAATTTCTCTGCTTCAGCGCCTTCGCTCCCTAATCAAGCCAACTATCTACTTTATGCCTTCAACACCTACGTAATCTCACAAACCCTTATAGGCAATAATGTCTACGGTGCTATTGGGCTCAATTCAAATCCACAGTCCCTTGCAACGAACGGCAGCAAGACAGCCTTTGATCTCTCGAATTGCGAGGGCTACAACGAGCAGAACATTTGCGATGAATGGTGGTATAGCGGCCGTTATTCCTCAGCCTTCAGCCTTGACGATTTCAGCCACCTTAGTCGCGATTATGGTCAAGTTCTCACAACATTGTTCAGCAACTACACAACAGGAGAGCTTCTCTTTGATGGTGCATATGCTTGCAACGCCAATGGCAATTATGGGCAACCTGTCAATGTCACGGTGAACGCTGCGGGTGTGAATACCGGATGTCTCAGCCAATTGAGGATCGTGACGTGGGATATGGGTTGTGATGATCCGATCAAGCATACAGATCCTGGCTGCGAGTTCTTGGAGGTCCCAAGGCAGGGAGGTTTCTTCGGAAACTGCGGTTCGCATTCGGCTTACAGTGTGATGGATGACCCGGTGTACTGTGTGCCAAGAAGCTATCTCGGGCCACTGATTGCGCAGAATGATTTAAAGCTGAAGCGGACTTGATTTTTCTATCCATTGGCCCATGCGGCGAACGTTATGCATCAGCGGCACATTTGGCATACAAGCGTTGCATCTCGCAGAGCAGGGTCATCTTTTCAGAAAATTGGTTAAGCTCAATACAGCTATTATCACAGCATATCAAAGGCATCACTCATGAATTCATCCGGGCGGGCTAATAGTCTCGCCTTAGGACTTCATGATCACCTGTGTGGAGAAGTCGAGAGCGATCGTCGATCCACTGCTTGACTGTGTTGGCATCCCGTGCGCCTAATCTTTTCGGCTGCGACGTGCATGTGACGACACCTTCATCCTGCATATGGCTTGCATAATAAGCTAATGGGACGAAATGGCTGCATGGCTAGACGGGATCTTCAAGAGTGGGGAACTGATCTCATGTGTGAGGGAGCTTCTTGGGCTTTCGCATTCTCTTTTGTTCTGCAGACCTCCTCTTGAGGTCGTTTTCTAGTCGTTTGGTACTGACGGCACGCTGATGGAGGTCTTCGACAGAGGAAAGGATACTGGACTTCGGAGACTTCTGTCTCTGGCGATGATCTGCCGATCGGCTCCTTATTGATGGAATAGACGACGACGCCAGGAAGCCTGAGCTTCATCTACGAGCCTTGATGGATTTCCACCGAGACAATATGTTGGCTTTTTCACGAGTTTTTCCGAAGCGAGTTCGGTAGCCATGAAGTAATTCTGGACCTACTCGCAGCAACAGTGGTTGCGAGCCCTTCGTGGGTATCGAGGTCAGTCTTGATATGATACACCTAGAATAGAGGCTGAAATTGTGACGGAGTGTTACAAGCATCTCAATGTGCATCCTGCTTATGAGTCGTCCTCTGAAATTGCCACCCTTGGCCTACCTTCTTTTCTCAATAGAAAACCTCAAAAGCCGCTACAGAGTTGATGCGACTATAAGAGGAAGACAATATCAGCAATCTCAGCTAATACAGGTGGAGTCGAGGTGTATTCCAGTCGTTCTCACTGCGGAGAAAACTAAATTCGAGAAGATTGGGCGGGAAGCGAAGTCTAAGGTCTCCTTCAGAAAGCATGCGTGGTGGTTCTCGATTTTACCACAAGATCAGAATTATGCCCAGGGTGGCTCTGCAACGTCGTACACTTTGACCGCTGCCAATGCCTCCATTACAGCCCCTGAACGCACTGTGAAGGTCCTCCTGAGATCCCGACTTGGCGCGGGAGAAATCGGACAAGGCGCATTTCAGGCAGCGAACCTTGCACACTTACGCGACATCAACCGATCCAATATCACAAAAAGTGGAACACGAGCTTGACAGGACTGATCA
>JAABUH010005389.1_pt1 | contig 10078 bp, 8 predicted proteins | sample 5559121 | NCBI WGS metagenome assembly JAABUH01 (sample SAMN10711871, study PRJNA513364) | rock metagenome | isolation source: Antarctica rocks | place: Antarctica: Victoria Land, Battleship Promontory nord | collected 2015-12-28 | reverse complement strand
CTGTACCCAAGCATCTTCTGGGAACGGTGTCATGCTGGAGGTGACCGGTGGAGGTTGGTAAGTACTGAAAGTCGAGGTGGAGGAGTCCTTGCGTGTAGGAACATCGTTAACATACATCTGCCTCTCCGTCTTGATGTCAACTTCATATGGTGTTTGTGGATATGGCTGGTAGTGTGGGTTTGCGTCGTACGGAGGGGAGAGGACGTGAGGTTGGCTGTAGATATCGTAATGACCGTGGATTGGAGGTTGATTAAAGTCGTATTCAGGTGAGTATGGAGAATCGACAGAAGGAGCACGAGTTCGTGGGGTTGCTGAATAAGTGGCTGAGGTTGGTAAAGAATGCGATAGTCCAGGAGGAGTGTCCGCACTCATCTGCGTCGTCTTCTCGGAGATCTTTGTCCGCTTGATGATACTCTTGATATGCTCCTTCTGCTGTTTCCGCTGCTCACTGTTTGTCCACCATGTCGGTCGTTTGTATTCACATTTGAGCCCCAAGTGCTTGCATGCTCTACAAATCCCCTTGCCTTCGTCGCACTTCTTTCTGCGTAATCGGCAAGTGAAGCAACCTGATGAATTACATGAGCAGGTGATGATAGTAACCGAGACAGATGTACCCACCTGAGCGCGATCTCCTGTGCATCTTGTTGCTCTCTTTAGCTTTGGGGGACGACTGCTTTGGCGCGACTGCTGGGGCTGGTTTGGTCGCCATTCCGGCAGCCTTTGTTGACATGGATAGTATTCGTTGAATGTATTATGTGGTAGGCAGTAGGTTGCACAAAGGCACTGAGTCGTAGGGATGGAAAGGATGATGGCAAGCAGCGAGACCGGTTTGCTGATGGGCTGAGGTATTAGTGAGTCGAAGCCAGCTTCGAGGTATGGGTTGGATGGAAGAAGAGAGCAATAATCCGACGGTCTGCCGTAACGAGCCTTGATGGTTTGGAGGTTGGGCATGGTGGTTATAAGTATACCTTCGCAATGGTAAGGCCCGAAGCCACATGTTCTAAAAATGAACATAGCTACTTGGATGAGGCCCCGCGATAGCCAGATTGCCGGAAGATGCACCAGCTAAGGTACAGCTAAGAAAGTGGGTGGAGTGCTCGCGCCGTGAGCCTGCGATTGGCGTGGTGTGAGGTCCGCTAGTGAAATGACAGACGAGAGCGAAGCTCCCACAGCAACAAAGAGGGGTAATTAGTGTGGCTAGCAGGCAGAATCGACCTCATCGAGAGCCCATTCTGAGCTATTTTTGCTCTCCAGCCGCTCGATCTGAGAGCTATCTTGCAGCTCCCCCTGTCGTGAAATGGTGCAAATGTTCCGTCTTGGGTAAAAGGCCGGCAGGATTCACCAAGTGAGTGTCACTAGCCCCCACCGTGCAGCTTTCATGCAGCGGCCAGCGGGAAAGACGTTCAGAGTCTCAACGACGTAGCAACGGCACGAAAGGCTACTGCATGTCAGTCACCCCAAAGTGCCATCACACTGGACTCCGATGCTTCCCCGTGCGCCCCTCCTCGTCATGTTAAGCGAAGTGGGAAGGAAGCTTACTGCTTCGGTCGCACAATGCTCGCAGAGGGCGTAGCTCCATGAAGTCTCCACTCTAGCACAGACAGCCCCTGAGACCAGAAGTCGAGGAAAAACTCATTCCGGACGATCCCAGCCTCCATCTCATGGGAGAGAGAATGCCAACCGGCGGTGAATGGCCTCATCACGAGATATCGCAGGAAGACCAGTCATGCGGAAGGACCTTTGCGACACTACGGACGTTGCAGTTAGCCCACCGCTCTGACCTTGAGGGAGCTCAGCTGCCTTGGCGAAAGTAGTGGCTGTGGACGTCAGGTACACTAGCGCAGTCTCGACAGCCTAAAAAGCGAACCAGTCCCGTTCCTCTAGCACCCGCCAGGCGTCAACTCTGAAAAGTCTCCTCCTCCTTTCGATAAGAACCAAATTAGCAGCTGAAGAGGCACGTGAATCCCAGACAGCACACAACAGGCATGATGTCAAACAAAAGCTTGCTAAGAATAAACAGACCAAATGCCCACGTTGAGGCAGATTGAGTTGATTTCGATCGAAGAGACGGAACAGGATCAATTTGGCTCCATCTTGGCCAACGTTATTACTGGTCCAGCTCGGGCAAACCATGGTCCGCCTTGAACCTCCCCTTGCCGATTCATTGGCTGCACAGGCTCCGCAAGCACGATGCCACTTTACCAGGCACAAGAATCGTTGATTGTCATGTGCTCGCCACGAGGTCCTCGCACATTGTCGACGACCCGATGGATTGGGTGTCTCGCTGCCAGCAAAGCACCAATCTTCCCCCGACATCTCGTGATGTCTCACCTCCCTCGTGGGCACCGCTCACCGCTCAGAAGAGAGCATCGGCGGAGCTCAGGTGACTCGGTAGGATTCGGTAGGATGGTAGGATGTCATGATTCCTAAGAGATCTCGCGCCCTCCAAGTTACATTGGCTTCCCCGCAATGTATACTCGAATGGACGAGAGCGACGACTTGATATGATTGAGTGACACTGGCTATCATATGGCAACCCGCATGAGATGAAAGTCATGTGAGCGGCGACATGGCGAGCCCATTGGATTAGGAGGCAGTGGAGAGAAAAGCTCATGGAAGCCTGCGTGTGGTCAACGTCCTTCGGCTGTCCCAACGAGGAGATGCACTCCTCAGATGTGATAGCCACAGACTCTCGTATTCTTTCTTGCGCACAAATATATGATATGCATGCGAGCCGTCACCAGCATAAACTTTCCCCTTGCATGATTCGAGCCCTCATGGGATTCTTGGGGCTCGTCACCGTCACCGATCTCGGCGAAGATATCGTCTTATCTTTGACATGGTGAGGAATCGCAGAAAGCCAATTGGTATCATCGAACGAATATGGCTTGCCCAACAGAAGAAAAAGGCTGATTCTGAATTCTGTCGACCAGCAGAAACCGTAGAAGCCTTCGCCGCCCCGTGTGCGGGACGAGCCTACCTGCGTATGCAGAGGATTGGCAGACCGCCCATTGGTGGCTAGACGAATCCTTGGACGATTCTTAGATGCAACTAGCGTGGATGAGTGGGCGGTTAGAGGAGGGACGAGTTGGAAAAGTGCAGAAAGGCACGTCAACAGGGTCTGTGGAGCCGGCTTGATTGGAATCGCGAGGGCAGCTAGCGTGCGCCTCATATGCAACTCAGGACTCGACGCACCTCCGTGCTCACGAATAGCACCACGTCCCAGTGTGCGTAGATCGCACCGCTCGCTGCTCAGCACTATGTGATAGTTGGAAGACATGCGATCACTAGCACGTGAAACTCTAGAACTACCCCAAAACGTGCTTCCTACAGCGTCGCCCTCCTCCATAACTATGCTCAAGCGCCCACCACCCGAAAGGCTTCTTGTCCCTCCCTGCTCTGGTCGCACATTTTCTTTTCCTGCAGTATACACGTATTAGACAAGTCCGCAAGGAAACACCTGTTCTGTTTTGCTCTTTGATTACTGCTATACACATCTGTTGCCGTCTTCGAGTTGTTGTTTACCGAGGTTTCCCCGCAATGGTAAGTCTTCAATTGACCCATATCAATCCATTCCGCCCTTTTAAGTGGGAATAGGCGTTCGTGCCTAGAGCTTCGAACTACGGCGGGGTGGAGATGTTTCAAAAGGGTCGTGTCCCATCTGTATTCGCCCAGAATCGAAGGCCAATGTCTCGAGCAAGCGACATGTACGAAACCGAGTTCGAGGACGACGACACGAGTGATTTCGAGGAGTATGCCGGCAGGACAAGCGAGGACTCGGTAGGTCGCATCGTCAGCTTTGCCCTTGGGACTCGTCTAACGCTTCCCTACAGTTCGGCAACCGAAGTAATACAACCGCCTCTACATTCGAAGAACTCCAAACACCAGCGTCCAACAACTTCAACAGCTTCAACTTTCAATTGCCAGCACAAGAAAAGACAGGACCAGCCAAGGCTGTTGAAGGACCCGTAGGACCGCACCTCTTCCGCACACCGTCAACGTCATCTCAGGAGCATGACATATATATTGAATGGTCCCCTGTATATCCAGAAGAGCAAAGGGCTGGTCCCAAGAACACCACACAAAGACAGGCGCAACAAAACAGGGAAGGCCCACCGCCGAGCGGGGTTCCACTTCAGCTATGGACATCCCAGCAGGTTGCGGGATGGATGAGAGCCAGCGGAATGGCTGAAGACATGGTGGAGAAGTTTCGCGTTAATGACATTTCTGGTGCAATACTGAGAGACCTTCAATTTGGAGATTTGAAAGAGCTAGGCATTGTCTCATTTGGCCAACGACATCTTTTATGGAATGAGATCCGTAATTTGAGAGGTGGATTGAGCGTACCCTCAACCCCAGCTGATGATCTCTGCCTATCGCCAAACCCACAAGTACCCACATCGTATCAACCTGCACAGGAACGTCGTCCGAATCAATGCTCTAACCCTCCGAGTCCCGAGGATGGTACAGTACGGTCGCCTGCCGGGGGACAGCGACGAGCTCGAAGAGCGTTACGACCCGACGACGTTATATCTCCCGGAGAATCTGCCTCGATTGTCGCCATTGAACAATTATTGCCCAAACCGCATCATTGCTCGAAGGGAGAGGATTGCGCGAAATGGAAGAAGTACCAGCGCAAGATAGCCAGAATAATGAAGGAGTTCCCAGGAGAGTTCGAGCAGATCGTCGGGGCCAACGCTACCCCTAGCGAAGTCACCATCAGACCAGTATCTGAAGCTGTACCATCTGTCGTCGCATCATCAGATCTACTCGGTCCTGGGCGCTTGCCGGCCCTTCGCATCAATGAGGAGGCCCTCAAAGTCGTGCAGACACGTGATCCTCAAGAGAACGTCAGACAATTCCTCAGCTTCCAGCATCTCGACGAGCCAGCAGAGCCGGAAGAGACTCCTGCAACGCCTCCATACGAAATGTTCCCTCCACTATCTCCACCAAGTCAGACGCAAGCTCCTCACGGCAATCTGAGAGGGCTTCCGAAGCTGACTATCCCGGCAATGCAACCACAAGACACGTTCTCACCCAACACCCGCACCGTCATTCAGCAGTATCGCTCCCCAATTACAGCTATGCAGGATCGCAATTATCATGACATCTATAGACTCGGTAGCCCAGCATCTGCAATGGACGTTCCCGTTACAGCCATTCCTCTCGGTCCAATCGCCCGCGACGAGTCTCAATCAGTTCCTCCAGACATGCGCTTCGGCGAAGACCCGATCTCGCGCTCAACATCTCGAGCTGCCCACCGCCAACCATGGGAGCCCTGGTCCCCAATCGCTCGTCCGTCAACCACGAACCCAGAACGATCAGCTCCCATCCAGCGATCAGCATCAAGGTCATCCCACCGTCGCCAGCCACACTTCGCCATGGCGCCGGTAGAAGAAACCCATCTTTCGCCTGTAGATGACGAAAAGACTCCCATAGTCGCCGATGTCAATCACGCCGGCTGGATGAAAAAGCGAAAGACCAAAATGCTACGTCACGAATGGCACGAGCACCACTGCCGCCTCAACGGCACCACCCTCGCCATGCACCGCGACTCCAAAGCCATGAACGCCCTCGAGTACATCGACGTCGACGAATACGCCGTCGCATGCTCTTCCCTCGCATCCAACAAACTAAACGCAGCCTTCAAATCCCTAAAGATCAACAGCAAAAAAGAGAAGAAAGACGACGTCTCCGCATTCTCTTTCCAACTCGTCCCGGCCGCTGAGAAAAAGGGCATCCTCAACGCTGCCACCGGCAAGACCCATCATTTCGCAGTCAAGAACCGCGACGAGCGTATCGACTGGATGCGCGAGCTCATGCTTGCGAAAGCGCTGAAGCAGAAAAGCGATGGTTGCGAGGTCAACCATAATGGCCATATAATCTAATCACCATTCTACGAACCCACACTCGTTTTGGCGCCGCCCCCAGCCTTGAGGGCTGTGATAACCTTTTCATTAGTATACGAAAGTCCTGCTTTTTGTGATTCACCGGGTGGATAATGTGCATAGCGAATCTGGACACCAATTGGGCGGGTAATCCTATTGTATCTATGGGAGGCATAGCGTGGACCCAAAGGTCTGAATTTTGTTTTGATTTCCTATGTTCAACCTTTTTTCGGTCACGTCAGATGTTTTCACGCCGCTCACGATACCCCCTCCCAGGCCTACCAAGATGTGATTTAGCTAGGTAGCTACCTTACTCTAGATGCAAATATGACTTTCATAGCTCATGCAGTTCGTTCACACTTCACTTCACTTGACTTTGGGAGATGCGGATCGCGCGCGCGACGATGTCACCTCGTCATTTCTTTTGGTGGTGTTTAGTTTAGTACGATATGCCTGTCACAATAGGCGCCGGCCGGGTGTGATGGATCGACTGCGTCGGCGATTCCGGATCCCTGCTGCGAATTCTAGATCATGTCACACATCTTCCTCTTCGGCTAATTTGATCGTCCTGGTGACCGGATTTGGCTATTGGGAGGGGCGATGCTGGACGTTGATGTGCATTTGGGAATTTAGACAGCCTTTCTGGTGGATAACTGATTAGCCACATGTAGAGTAGTAGGATGCTACCATACCAAAGAGGTTCGGTAGTCTGTGGCCTTGGATGACATGGGCGTACATGGTCCTTGTCGTGGATCCTGCTCGCGAATTGTGTAACGCTAGGCGGCGAGATTGGGTTGATAGGGAGATGTCTTGCTTTATCTAACTTGGGTTTGGAGTCCGAATCCTGATTGATCTATGGGACCTAGAGATGCACGTCTGCTTTCATCGGATCGGGCAGGGGGAGTGGTACATGCTTGGAGCAACAATCCTTCTGTGCTGTCCTGTGTGCCTGGTAAGGGACGTTCTTTGGTAGTAATGCTTTTTCTCTGTCCACGTTGGAGATTGCTCATATGAATGAACGTTATACAAGTATGAACATGTAAACAATATCTTTACTTTGTCACGGGTCTGGTGTGTCTATTGCTTTGCTTCCATCTAAAAGTCACAGATAAAACAAAAGCATCGAAAGTCCTGAGAGAAAACAAGGGCTCCCATACGCTGACGGCGTTTCCTTAGGGCGGCCGCATTATAATAAATATACACAAAACTCGACGCCGTCATTGCGGTTCGTTGAGCAGTCGTCAGGCCCCCCAGCCTCTATAAGTGGTAACAACCTCATAACGCTTACCTGTCCACAGCTCCACAGCCTGCCGAGAAGTAGTACGCCGAACACCTCGCTAAGCGCCAAAAGGAATCACTAAAGTGGAACCACAGACGTGAATACGAGCAAAGGAATCTATAGCCTGAAATCTAAGACGCTTTGTCTGGAGGCTTTGGCCGCTCAGGAGATTGCGATTTTGGCGGTGGTTGAGACTCTGAGACTGTGGGCGACAAGACTTGCGTCTCTTGAACAATTGCAGCTTCCTTTGCATCATGTTCAGCCGTAGGAACCTAGATCAAGTCAATTGTCGGATCATAATCGGATTATCCAAAGGTACTCACATCCGAGTCGGCATCAGGCTCACTCAATCCACGTTCACGTGCTAGGTCCTGTGCTGCTCGCCGCCTCTCTTCCACTTGCGCCTCTTCTTCCCTTCTCACTAGTTCCTCTTCTTGCTTGAGATCCACTATAGAGGGAACGTCTTCCTCCTCTGTGTCCACCAAATGATTTCTCTTTCCACTAGAAGCCGAAGTTCCTCGCTTCTGTTTGTTTTCTTTGCCGGAAGCTGTCTTACTGGATGTCCTAGATCCTGGCGGTCGCTTTTTACTCTTCTTCCCACTGCTATGATCATCACTCATAGTCCCAGTCGTTCTTCTTTCCAGAACCATGGCAAATTCATCATCAAGCGGCACAGCATCGTCCTCGTCCTCACTTGGAAATAGATCACCCCTTGAACTCAATGAATTCGTTGTACTCCTACTCCCCACTGTGTCACTCCGACTCCTCCCATGCCTGCTTCTCCCTTCACCATCCTCCTCTCCAGATATCAATGGTTCAGCCTCCGCCCCTCTCCTCCCAACATTTTCCTGCAAGTCCGCAACGCTTGGTCGATAGCGGACTCCCCGCCCTCCAAATTTCCATGGTAACCGCTCAAGAAACCCAAATTTTGACGACTTTGGTAGAACATTCAAATCATCTTCATCGGCACCTTTTCTTCTCGTAGCTCCTCGGCTGCCATAATTCATTCCCCCCTTCTTGGCTGGTTGTTGAGCCCGTGGATCCCCATCCCCGCTTAATAATCGATCCAGCTCATCATTTCCCCATTCTGCTTCATCCTGTTCCCAATCGTCGTAGAAATCAAAAGCCAAGTTTTCCCTTCCCCTTTGCTGCCGTTGGCGATGATGCGGCCGTCTCTCATCATGCTTGCGTGCGGCGAAGCAAGGCTGGCAGGAAGCTTCGAGGCAAGTGTTGAGGGAAGAGAGGCAGGGAGAGATGTATGATTGAGAAAAGGAGAAGAGAGAGGCCTGAGTAGCGAGGTTGGCGTCTTCGAGATTCTGGGAGATGTGGTTGAGGGTCTGTCGGAGTCTGGGGTCGTTGCGGCGCATTTTGTTGGGCAGGCTTTCGGACTGTAAGGGTTTCAATTCATTGTCGAGTGGGTGGTCTGTGAACATTTGCGATCATCGTCGAATAGATCAATTGGCGCCTATTTCATGCTCGGGTTCTTGTATTGTCTTGATGTTAGAATTCATCTGGTGATCTGTAGGTCTATTGAGCCGCTCGGTTCAGCCCTGTCCGGTCCTCTTTCCCGTCTTCGGATGCACGGCTTGGATGTATTCCAGAGCAATGTCACAATCAAGCGCGGAATTTTCCTCCTTGAGAGGTCGATGACAGGCAACAGGTCAGAGAGTTTGATTTGCCCTCTCCAAGAGATCACAATTACGAAAGGATGGCACCAGAAATCAGACAGGCCGCCCGAAAATCCTCTCGCAAGGGTGCTTGAGCCCCCTATCGGCCTAGGACCGCGTTCAAGGACGGTTGCTCGAGTCACTTAACGGTACTACTCCGATCATGGTCTATTATGTACGTTTCCTCAAGCCGCCTAAGCTCGATGTATCCAAAGGAACTGTCCGAGCCCTTGTGACTGTCACGACAGACCTTGGCGATGAATTTTATCCGGGCCACCTTACTCTCTACGCCGTAGCTGTAACGTTGGGTGAAGACCAGCATTGGAACTCTCAATTGCAAAGAGTGGACTGGAAATATGGTATGCGAACCGCGTGGATTGAAGTCCAGGATATGAAACACTGTCCGCAAGAGCTTCTGCAGCTCGTTGTGACCACCCAGCCCACACTAGTGGCCGACAAGATCCTGCTCAGCGATATTCCAGAGGTACTCAGCGTGCGGAGCGATTCCTTTGGACGAGGCCGCGGCTGGGAAAAGCGTCAAGCGGACAGTCGTACGGAAAGGAGATACATGACAAGCAATGGACAAGGAAGGATAATCCATGAAGAAATGGGCGAAAGCATTGCTCGTCATATTTGGTAGGTCTTCACTCTCTACATGATTAACGACCGTTTACAAGCCAGCCAGCGCCAGCATTTCGTGTCTGCACTATCATTCTATAATCTCTGACTTTTGCTCGTCTGAAACCTCATAAGCACTTTATAAGCTCGCCAAAGCAGTCTTCTTCTCGTTTGATTTACTCATTTCTTACATCTCGTATTTAGGGACGCAGGCGTTTCACTAGCTGCTTATTTAAGTGACATTGCTTCAGCATCCAAGCTAGCATCTCCCCTTGCCAAAATATTGTTGCAATCTACTACTCATTGCCCCCGGGTTATTGAGCTTGGCAGTGGATGCGGCATAGTTGGCTTGGAACTTGCCCACACATATCCCACTAGCGACGTCTTACTGACTGATCTGCCGGAAGCCATGGCTATCTTGAATCACAATGTTCAAAGTGCCAGATTTGCTTCGGAAAGAGGACAAATCGCTACAACTGTCCTGGATTGGGATAATGCCCTGCCCGATGAAGTCTCGAGCAAGCACTGGGATGTGATTATTGTTTCTGACTGCACGTATAACTCGGACAGTATACCAGCCCTTGTCAAAACTTTGATTTCATTGGTTGAAAGATCGCCAGCTGCAT
>JAABUH010005388.1_pt1 | contig 10078 bp, 11 predicted proteins | sample 5559121 | NCBI WGS metagenome assembly JAABUH01 (sample SAMN10711871, study PRJNA513364) | rock metagenome | isolation source: Antarctica rocks | place: Antarctica: Victoria Land, Battleship Promontory nord | collected 2015-12-28 | reverse complement strand
CTTAAAATACTACGCTAAAATAGACGAGATATAGCCGTCTTTAGCGGCTATATCTCTATTTTAGCTACTTTTAGTAGCTAAGAGCGGCCGGGCTACGTTCAGCTACTTTTTAAAATATTAGCCCGCTATTAGCCCGCTAATAGGCCGCTAATAGCGGCCCTACCACGATTAGCAACTTTTCAAAATCTAAGTAGACTAACTTTTTACCGATATAGTCGTCTTAAAAAAAATGGAAAAGTCGTTCGAGGAGCTCGGTCTAGCTAATTTATTAATATGCGGTCGGACGTAATTCGGATTAACTTTGCGGAAATACGCTATATTAACTATAATGCGAGAGTCTATAGGGACTTCGACCTATTCGCCCTTCTCTATATAGAAAATATTACTATAATATTAGACGTGATGTTTACCTATAAGGGTGGTAAATTGTCGACCGCACCTTATAAAGTATTCACTCATCTCTTTTTAATGCCGATGAAACTGGAGGGGAAATGCCTTAAGTCTATTAACTCGCTTTGCACCTTGAAATGTCCGGATTCTAAGCGCCGTCGAAACTTAACCGAATACTTGCCCGTTGAAATCTAAATAGCGGCATTCGACGTAGAAGTATATAATTCCCGTGTTTATCGTCCTCTTCTTACCGGAGTTATACCGGTAATAAGCCGACTTTTCGGTATCGAGAATAGCCGTATATATATTTATATTTAGCTTAAAGAGAGCCTAGAGTAAGTCGTACGTAATCTTACGATTTTTAAGGATTATTATAAGACGAGACGTAGTGCATATATAGGTAGTACGGATATAATCTATAAGTAGATTAAGGTACCTAAACTTAGTATTATTATCGATATCGTCTTCGAGTTCTACTCGATAGGCTTCTCGTTCCGGGATATAGTAATATAATAGGTTTCGCTTAAGTTATTCTATTATTAGATTCCGTTCTAAGTTAGTAAAGTAAAATTATAGTAAATTTATCCTCCCTAAGGGAGAGCCCGCGCACGTCTCGTAGAACGATCCTTAGGACGTCTCTTAGTTCGTTAGATTTAATGTCGACGTAGAATACCTACTTAGAGGCGCCTTTTCCTAGATTTTCCGTCCTAGCATCGAAACGTGCTAGCTTTTTATCGACTTACCTGTTCGAGCACGGAAAACGAATATATACTCGTCGAGATCAGTCACCTCTTTAGGTAATGCTGCTAAGTCCACAATTTTATACTTAGATATACTATCATCCTAGCTAGACGGGAGAAGTTAGCAGAATCGTAGCCACAGACGAGCCTACATACACTTCGTCGACCGATTTATACTCTAGCTTCGAGGCTCTAATCTTTAGCTTCTTAGCTTTAACGTGCTTCGTGGTCTTAAGCTTAGCATCTTCAAGTTTATTCCTAACATCCACTTTTTCTAATGTTCGGATTAACTTCTCGATAGCATGCTCGAAGCGGTCGATGCTACCGACTTGCGGGGGCACGTGTAAGCCTGGGCTGTCCTTAGGGATATACGCAGGGCTGCTGGGAGGGGTGTCTGGCGGTTGTGGAGAGGTGGGCGGTTTTGGAATAACGTCTGTTGGTGCCATTATCGTAGTGATGAATATTCGTAAGGGTGAAGATCTAGAAGGCGAAATTGCTTGGAGAAAGATGAGATGGACCGTGACAAGACAGGCTTTGCAGAATCCGTCAATCTGGGCTTTGACGTGACAGAGGGAGAATAGCGGAGAGATAAGAGAGACCAGGAAGCAGAGCTGAGGACTGAGATATATGTGAGGAGCTCCAAAAGCTCCCACTGATGTAGCCCCTGCACGGCCCATTCATCCTTGACGGGATAGGTGCCACGACGGGACAGACGGACGTGATTGGGGCTACTGTGGATGAAACAATGGTTGGTAACAAAGTGGGGAGGACTGACTCCACAGAGTTTAGGATGGTGGAGATGGGAGCTACTACTGAAGGGACAGTCGATGAGACAGGGCTAAGTCCAGAGCGTTTGAATGTGGTGCGACCAAAGGCGAGGAGTAGATGTTGGAGTATGCTGTACCGGACATTGAAGCGGACTGAGAGTCTCCGGTACCGAAAGAAAGATACACAGGTTTCAAAACTCCACTTCGTGATGGGAATGCTGACCGTGAGCTCGTTTCGCCCGAGGGGAAAGGCACCTTCGATGAAGCCCCACCCGAGCCTGCGGACCCAGAGATTGAATAGCCCGATGCAGAGGAGCGAAAAGATTCGGCTCTGCCGACAGAAGCAGATGCTGCTATGGTCGGTTTTGAGTATCCAGTCCCCAGTGTAGCTTTGGAGCCGACGGAATGAACAGTGCCAGAAGCATGAGGTGACACTTTAATGCCGGTAGATCTTGACGACCCAGATGCTGGCAATCTGAGCCCCGTAAGGCCAGAGGCAGTAGGGTATTGAGATGAGCCACTAAATGGTCCAGTCGAGTTGTGGTATATTGGATGGCTTTGAACAGCTATGGTCTTTACAGGAGCATGCACAGACGAAGATTTGCTTGTGGGAATGTTGCCGGCACTAGAACTTGACGTAGCATGTGCCGTTGGTGCAGATGGTCAGAGTTGTCGTCTGAGCGATTGTCGAGGTTGAGTCGACGGTCTGGAGGGTTGAGCTCGTCCCAGATCCAACAATTTTGGTGACTGGACAGACGGTCACGGTGGTGTAGACGCTGACGGAGTCCATTAGCAAAAATTCCTCTCAGTCGAGATACGAACAGCCATACATCTCTGTGGTCACAATTGGCTGGTTTGAGGCGACTGCACCGAAGCCAGCGCCGGAGGAGCCGGGCGAAGCTTTACCCTCCTGGCCAGCTCCAGACGAAGGTCCAGAGCCTGAGTCGGAGTTTGAGAGCGGCGAAGAGCCTGGCGTATCCTGTGAGAGACATTCACAAGCAGCTTCTACACGCGTCGTATCCTCCCCATTTTCAAAGCAGGAAATCGCAAACTCCGGATACGGTACAAACATCACTGGCGGGCAAGTCTGAGCTCCATCCCTTGCCAAACGGCGATACGCCGTCTTCTCAAACGCCTTGCAGAAAGCGCCTGCCGCATCGGTATTTCTCAGGAGAGCTTTGAAGCAATCATCGCTGTAGCAGGTGCTCCTTCTGGGAGCTTCGGGCGCAACACGTGCGGAGACTGTAGATGCGAGAACGAGGCCGTGGGCCGTGAGATGAGTATTAGTGATTAGTATTATTGACTATAAGTGTAATTGGGGACTCGATTATTGGATTGATAGAGTCGGTATGAAGCACAGCAAAGCAACAGAAACGAGGGTGGATCAAGCCGTAGAGGCGACTGCGCACAGCAAAGAGCGTGATTGAAACAAAAAGAGAAAGATGTCAACAGACGATGAAGCGTCTCTACAAGAAAACAGAGGCCCCGCAATGACAGACGCGATCCCCTCTAGCTTGGAACCGCTGCAGAATTGGTCAAGATGATTGGGCAAACATCGCTCGCATGGGAGACCAAGCTCACAACAAACAAGCCACGATCCTGCACTCCCTTGACAGCTTACCACTTTCGGTATGATACGTGGGGGAGCCTGAGTTGATGTCTCTTTTGGAATAGAGAATTTAATAGTCAGGGGTCAAGCGAGATGCGGATGTGCCACGCGAATTTCCAGGGACTTGGGACGCGATGACCAGCATTAAGCTCGCCCGTGGACTCACGGCTTGTTGTAGACACATCTTTTCAAGATTTGGAGGTCTTGTACATGCCTGTGGAGCATGTTTGTAAGCGAGGGATGGAGAAGGTGTAAAGAAATTTCGAGCAAAGTGGCGCGACGGCCATCATTTGGCGTTCTATGCTGTGCGTGTGGAGCCACACTCGTTCTCATCTTCAACGTTCTCTTTACAATCATTGCAACATCTCAACATAAGACCAACGCAGGCATTGCGACCATCAAAGAAGGGGATTGTGATGCCACGAAAAGAATTGATGTGTGGCTCCACTTACTGATTAACATATTAAGCACAGCCCTCTTAGGCGCTAGCAATTATTGCATGCAGTGCGTTTCAGCCCCAACAAGAGGCGATGTCGATAGAGCCCATGCTCAACATAAGTGGATGGATATTGGTGTCCCTAGCGTGAGGAATCTCTGGCGCATTTCTTGGCCCAGGAAAGCTCTTTGGTGTTTTCTTTTCATCTCGTCCGTCCCGTTGCACTTGACTTACAACAGCGTGGTCTTCCCTGGCACGTCTATGTCGGATTACGACATGTTTATGGTCTCGAACGACTTCCTTGGCAACACGGTCTTCGATAACCAACCAACACTCACAGGATGGCATATACTTGACGACCAACTGGGTCGGCTGAAGTATATGCATGACTCACTGGGAAACCTGCAGACATTGAGCCCAAGAAAATGCTTTGAAACTTTCAACGCACCAATCGCCTCGGCGTGGACCGGAGTTCTGGTTGTGTCAACGTACCAGAATACTAGCAATCCGCTTTTGGACGCGACAAGCTCTGCTTTTGATCGCGGTGATTCAGGTTCAGGCGATACTAAGGAGTTCGAGTGCGCCAACGACGTGCTAAGTACATGTAATAAAGCCGACATGGCTGCCGCTGGTACCGACAGTTGTTTTTGGATCGGCTATGTACCACATAGTGTCGACGACTCTGCACCGCTAGATTCTGAATGGTGCTTCCCTGTGTCTCAATGCTTAGGCCAAAAAGCCATCGAATACTGCAGCTTACGCTTCCGCGTACCGATTATGGCAGCCGTTATTGCTTGCAAAATTATTAAAGTTCTATGTATGGCAGTCTTGCTTTGGAGAGTCTGGAAATCGGACGATATTCCTCTGGTAACCCTCGGCGATGCAATGGCGTCTTTCCTTAACGATCCTGGTGTGATATTGGCAGATTTCTCAATTCCCCACTCCGCCTTAGGGGTTGTCAGCTTTGGAACCGACTAATCAACTGTGATACTGACCGCTTTCCATCTCATGTGTTTGATCGGAGAAATCAGATGTACAAAGAAGCTAAGACCGTGTGTGACAGACCTAACAACGGCAGGCAATTGCCTAGCTTCCAAAGATCGGTACGCACACACCCCAGCTTAGGCTCCGCTGTCCTTCAATACAAATGTCGACAATACAGATGGTTCGCATCGGCGAGCCCTAAGCGCTGGATTATCACCACATCAGTTTGCGTTGTAACGCTTATTACTGCGGCGGCCCTCCTCAATTTGGGTGGACGAGCCACAGGTCGTGGTGTTTCGAACGCGCTGTCCCTTGGCTTTGGTACTCTCAACCTTGATGCAACATTACAATACCTGAACACACGTAGCATCGTTGGTCTTGTGTTGTTGGCTAACAGCCCGCAAATTCTCCTTTCTTTCCTCTACTTCGCCTACAATAGCCTTTATACCTGCATGTTGCTGGCCGACGACTGGTCCGGCTACGCTAGAGAGCGCAAACCACTCCGTGTCACTTCTCAGAGCGGAGAGCAGCGATCCACATACCGCCTCCAATTACCATATTGTTACGGTATTCCGCTACTCATCGTTTCCGCCGTCTTACACTGGCTGGTCTCGCAGTCGATCTTCGTAGTCTTCGTACAATCATATGGCACCGATGGAGCTTTCAATGGGAATCCTGATGGTGACGCAGCTATATATACATGCGGATTTTCCCCAAGTGCGATTCTCACGACCATCATTGTGGGCAGCGTTGTGCTATGCCTGGGCATCGCGAACGGGTTCCGGCAATACAAGCCTGGGATCCCGCTTGCCGGCAGCTGCAGCGCTGCGATCAGTGCGGCTTGTCATCCACCTCCAGGAGACGAAGGAGCGAGCCAGAAGGCCTTGCTGTGGGGCTCATGTGGGCATTTGGATCGGGATGGGAAACGGAGGGAGGAGGACGATCAGAGGCGGGATGAGATCCAAGTGGGGCATTGCAGTTTGACCAGCTTTGTGGCCGAGCGTCCAGTCGAAGGAGTAATGTACGCTGGGTAGGGACGCTCGACCTAGCTAATTTGCTCTTGAATTTGATGCATAGCGATCAACTACCTATCTTCGTTGGCTCTGTTCCTGTGCGAATACGTCGTCAGACACAGTCGGCACCGGTGGCTGAGTTTGGATATCAGGCGTAGGCTGTGGGAGCCCTGCTGCGCTCGCACAACATGTTTAGGTCCATGTTGTTGTATCGAGAGATTGCTTCAGTCGTTGCTCGATCGTAATTGAGATTAAAAATCTCATGGCCAATGACAGTGATGGCTTTGGGGGACAATGCACGTACGATGCTTGACGAAGCCACGTCTCAAACCTCAGAGTCCACCACATCAAGCTTGAATCCACCTACACAACCCCTCTGAAACAGCCCCTCGGGATCATACTTCTTGCTCACCCCCTGTAAGAACCGCCAATTATCCTCGCCATAACCTTCAAACGGCCTCTGCCACTCCCCACAATAGTTCAAGTAGCGATATGGATGACCTGTTGTGTTAGCCGCCGCAAAGGCCTCAATCTGCTTGACGGTGCGGCGCGTCGTGGTCTTGACGAAATCGTCATCCTTACTTTCGTCCCAATTGACCGTGAAGCTCACAATAACAAGGGACTCATGACTTTCGTGCAGACCTAGCGAGTTCGCATCGCCCTCACGTACCCAGTCAGACAGTAATGGTTGCAGGACGAGCGTCCAGAGCAAACCCTTGACATTGGCACGGTGGATCAAGGTGATGGCATCGCAGTAGGCGGCATGCGCGGCGGCGATGGTTGCACGATCATTCTTGATAGTTGTGGTGGCAAAGGCCTGGCGCCTGCCTGGCGGGTTCAGCGCGTTCATTTCGTCAGTCGCGCTGGTTATGGTGCGGACCTTGCAGGTGCTCCAGAGGCGCCAAAGCGATGCGAAAGAGGAGGTCTTCCAGCAGGTAGGCCATTTCTTCTCATTCTCGGGGAGCTTGGTGTAGACGAGATTCACAGAAACAACATGGACGCCGAGTTTCGGAATGTAAGAAAAGCAGGCGAGAGGGCCGGCGGCGTGCTTGTCATACGTTATGCTGGGATCACGCGAATCTGCTCTGCTGACAAACTCGTGGAAAGCCGCGAGGACTTTGGTGGCTTGGAAGCCTGGCATGTAGAGAAAGCCGCTCCAAATGCTGGTGGAGGGGAAGCCGCGAACTGTGAAGCGTGTGACAATGCCGAAGTTGTTAGCGCCGCCTTTAAGGGCACGCCAGAGGTCGGAACTGGTTGATGCGGATGCTATAGTGCTGGTGCCGTCGGCGAGGACAATCTCGTAGCTCAGGACGTTGGAGCAGGTGAGGCCGCAGCGGGGAGAGAAGAAGGAAAGACCGCCTGTTTGTACTTTGTGTCAGCCCCTGATAGAGAAATAATGAGGTAGCTGGCGTGGTCTGTCTCGCAAACCAAGCCGGGAAAAGTGACAAGTACAGATGTAGAAAGCAGGAGCTTACCTCCCAAAGTCAAACCACCCACTCCAACGGCAGAATTTCTGCCTCCAACAACAGCAAGACCCTTGGCGTCCAGGACTTTAGAAACATCCATCCATTTGGCGCCAGCTCCGATGACCACGCTCGATCCATCCTCAGAGGGTGTCACCTCTCGCATGAGGCCAAGATCAATCAAAATACCTCCCTTGATGCTCGCAGCACCAGATATTGGAGAGTGGCCACCGCTGCGGACAGCAAATAGTCCCCCGGCTTTTCCCTCGCCAGCCTTTGTTTCTTTATCATACTCGCGTTTGAGGATACTGACGGCCGTGCAGAGCTGCTGAACGTCGCAGGGCCGGACGACACATGCTGGGATCACTTCGCACTCCTGCTGAGCCCAGTATGAATTCATCGACTGCTTGAAAGCAGAGGCGTTGTGAGGGAAGACGACGCTGTCAGGCAGTGCTGATGCAAGGCTCTGGCTGAGCATGGTAGGCTCTGGTGAGCCATTCATGAAGTCTAGGTGGTCGGCCTTCTTCGCAGGTTGTAGGGTCTGTGAGGTTCGTAGCCAGCGCATAATGAAGAAGGAGATGATGATGAGGAGTGTCGTCACGGCAGATGCGGCAAGCAGTTGAGAGTCCATGTTAAGTCTTTGCACAGTGATTCGCAAGAGGGTAACCTTTGAGATATGGAAGAGTCAGCCTCTCATGGGTTGGTGCTGGTATAAGAAGGCAGCTGAGAGGTACTATAAACAGAGCTAATCTCTGCAAGGCTCACGGAACATGATTCGGAACTGAACGATGCATTGGGCTTCACAGCCGCCGCACAGCGGTGGGGATGTTACCACGAGAACAAATGCTCGCTGTGAAGGAACAACCCTTCGGATTTTGGCATTAACATGCAAGGCTTAGAGAGTACTAGCGCAGACCGTCGGCGCCAACTAGCCGACACTAAGTTAGCAGCCCGCCTACCTTAGATTACAGGTATTTTGGGTTCGAAACCGAAGATCCATCTCCATCTACAAGACTACGACGCGTACTATGACGCGAACTACCAAGTACAATGACTTTAAGCTTGCCCGTTCTCTCTGCTCCAGACTCTCTGAAGCCGCTGTCCGTCTCTGAATGTCACTCAGTAAACCGTCTGATCGCTCTCGCCATCACCGCTGACTACGCGCTTCCGCACCAGAATCGTCATGAACGGACTCGGCAGCCTCATCTTGCCAAATATCAGGAATGGACGCGCTGTCGGATCCGCAAGTTTGAACTCATAGTCGATGATGAGATGAGAGAGGATCATCTTCATGACAATGGATACGTAGAAGCGGGCCGGGCTGGAGGTTCCCAATTCCCGTTAGTCAGAGTAGTGATGAAGCGGGCAGGCTAAGCAGGCTGTACCGCATGTGTGCTGCAGCTGATATGTCTCCTTACAGAAGAACGGTAGCATGGATGGGGAAGGGTGTGAGCGAAAGCGAGAGAGCTGGCTTACCAAGCGTGCTGAATTGATCCCCAGAATGGGAATTCATAACTTGGGTGGGTAAATCGAGATTGTGACGGGCCATCATTTCCGTCGACGAAGCGAAACCCTTCGAAGGCCATGGCGCGCGGCCAAATGCTCTCATCGCGCATGAGCGAGAGTTGCGGAATGGCGAGCCAATTTCCAGCAGGTATGTGATAACCATCAGGGGAGGTATATGGAACCATGACTGTGCGAGGAGCGCTGACTTTGTAGATTGGCCTCACGTTAGTGCATGACACCGAAAGCACCTCCATCGATCTCTTCTCTCATGTGGAAAAGCGGCTAGCTTACGAATTGGACCAGGACTCAGCCGGGAAGTCTCTTTCACAAAGCTGTCCATATAAGGCATCTCTCGATTTGAGGAGCCGAACGACACGTCTTGGTACTCCACAGCCTCAGCTCTAAGTCTCTCACGATATTCCGGGTGCTTGCAGAATCTATAGATACAGTACTGCGCAACCTGAGCTAGAGTGTCAGCCCAAATTGAAGAACAGATTGTGGAAGTTTGCTATGCCATTGGGACCTGGAATGCACTTGCGAACAAAAAGCCAAGCGCAATCTTGGCGACTGCAGCGGCATCTTGAAGCTTGGTCATTTCGGCAGTCCATTGAGTGATATGCCCTTGTGCTTGCTGACGTGATTGTCAGCTCTCTTGCTGCATAGAGACAGAATGTCACACTGACCGGCTTTCCTTCTTTTGAATGCTCGCCTTCAAGGGTATGGCAGGTAATCCACAGCAGAAGATTGTAAACCCTCTTTCGGGTAACACCAAAGCCCATTGCTACGGGACCGATGAGTCTGTACGTTGGTGAGCACAATGGAATACCAGCGTTGGCTGATTGATTAGAAACACTGACGGCAGGAGAAAGCTCGGCATGAGAGTCAGAACCGGAAACGCTTTTGCACAGCTCCAGAAGAAGCTTATGACATCTTCGTAGACTCCTAAGCGGTCGGCTGCAGCGTTCAATCTGGCGTCAATCTCTCACTGCATAGAGAATAGATATCGACAGTTCCATACCTTGCTCCTCCCCAACAAAGGCGAAGAGATTCACTCGAGTGAAGATACGTAGGAGCGCAGGGGTGAGCCGGACCCTTTGCCAGTCACCATGATCTCGTATACCCTTAACTAGTCATGAATGCTCGTTGCTTTACCTTTATAAAGTAAATAGA
>JAABUH010005387.1_pt1 | contig 10079 bp, 16 predicted proteins | sample 5559121 | NCBI WGS metagenome assembly JAABUH01 (sample SAMN10711871, study PRJNA513364) | rock metagenome | isolation source: Antarctica rocks | place: Antarctica: Victoria Land, Battleship Promontory nord | collected 2015-12-28 | reverse complement strand
TGCTGCTGATCCGCCTGGAGGCCACACTGGACAGCCTGCCCAACATCAAGCGCTACGCAGAGACCATGAAGGTGCAGCCCAGGCTTGGCGTGGGGCCGTGTGGATTCAGCCGGGAGGCCCGTAAGTGCTGCGCATTTCTCTTGCGAAGGTGCTTTTCCGGTCTCAGGTGGCCACATCAAGTAAATCAGGTTGTCAGCAAGCGCGCAAACAAACATGACTTTAATGGCCAACAATGCATTTAAAGCGGTTGTGTAGTCACATGCTCTGTGCTGTGAGTTTACTCGTGGTCTGTAGTCATTGTCTGTGTGCCGCACCCGCACAGGCGCATCCGTCTGTGGAAAAGACGTCGCCGCCGCACTGGAAGACCTCGCCGTCGCCTGGCTTCCTGAAGGGCTGTTTCTGAGCTAGCATGGTCTTACGATTTTGCCCTATTGCTCATTGTTCACGCTATATTGATGCCAATGCAACCCGCGGAGTCTGCTGAACATGGTGTAGTATGCGGACGTAAAGCAGATAGTCTGTGCGTGGGCACGGGTGCAGCGGCCGGCCACTCCCCTGTGCATACAAACATGCAGTGACACCATGAGACATGCATAGATCTGCTGTCGTGCACAAGCTCAGAATGCATGATGCGCAGCACAGGTGCTCCGTCACAGGTTCACTACCCTAATATGGCAAAGGCGCGCCTAGCAGCCGATGGTCTCAGCACTTGCGTCATAAGTCCCGCTCCAAGGGCAGATGTGGTGATCGGCTGTGCCAGAGGTCTGCCGGCGCTCGTCAGCCAATGAGGACCCGCTGGCCTGGGGCCAGACCAGGATGCAACCTTGGAGCAGCTTCGCGCGGGCGTGCGTGAGTGGCCATGCTCAGAGCGTGGCGGGGGGCTTGGCTATGTGTGGCGCTGCTGGCATGCGCTGGTGCGCACCCGCCCGACCCTTGCGCGTGTCAAGTTGCTGCGACCTTATTGAAAGCCAGAAACATGGTGAGGGATGGAGTCCAGTCCCTCTTGCAGTGAGGCGGCTGGGTGCTGGGTGTGGCTGCTGTGGCGAAGCTATTATGACAAATGACAATTCACGCGCCACGTAATTGTGCACGGCTGTGCACAAAGAGCACGCTAGTGGCTGTGTTCACAGCGTCCTCTGGCACGAGAACTGGCAAGCTATCAAGGAACGGTCAGTAGCTAAAGAACACCTGCGGCCACCTTGCTGTCCTGCGCTTGGCGGGGCAGTCAGGCAGTCAGGCTTGCGCTCTGCATTCCGCTGGTTACCGTTCTTGACGAGGTACAACGCGTGCGCCATTTCGGCACGGTTCCGTGCGGCCACTGCAGCAAATGCAGGTATTGCAGAGGCGACTGAACAGCCTGGTGTGGTGGTGACACAAGACATAGTCTTGTTTGCACAGAGCGGCAAGCATATGTGCCTGTAGGCTGCGGGGGAGGCTCACGGGCAGTCTGGCCTGCCCCATACTTATTTCTGAAGAGGACCACTGGCAGCGCAGCGGCCAACGTGTGCAGCGGGTGCTGAGGGTGTTTTGCGCTGCTTGCCATATAGGTGAGGTTGGGTGCGCTGTGCAGGGACGGCCGCTCACGCGCTGGCGAGCAACTTCACGACCAGCGCCATCACAGTGGCCGGCGTGCGCGGCATGTGCCAGGTCGGCGCGCCACGGTGGCCCGTGGTGGAGGCGAGCATCGCCGGCGTGCATCAGGTGCGCCCCTGCAGGCTGGGATGGCAGGGAACCAGGAGTGGTCCTCGCAGCACTTATAGGTGTGCGAATATGTTCAGTGTGTGCAAGTACACACAAGGCGTGGCTGGTGACGTGGTCCTTGCGCCAAGCAAGCTTTGCGGCTCGGACCATCGCGCTCCTCATCAGCGCACAGCTGCGGGCGGAGTGCACAGCCGTGCTGCGTGCCTGGGCTGTGCTGCAGCCCCACAGCTAGCATGCCCAGATTCATTTCTGTGTTGTGTGTCACTGCAGCAGCGATGTGAGAGAGGTGAGGGTCAGTTGCGATGCTGTGACCTGCCAAGCGCAGCCGCTGCCCTGCGCAGGCCATGCTGGCCGGGAAGCTCAACTGCTCCGATCTCGTGCTCGCGTACATGCAGGCAAGCCCGCGTCTGTTCTTGGAATGTTTGGCTGCTGAACAGCAGTCCCCTGCACTGCGCGTGGTTGTACCACAAGCCTGCGTGTGGGTCTTGCGAGCTGCGCGCCAAGCGCTAAGCTGCAGTGCTAGCTCTGGCGTGTATGTCATGCACGGACCCGCCTCAGCGCGCATCGTGTGCTTCGTTACTGATGCTCCCGCATGCAGCCAGCCTGCCTCGCTCAGTGCCAAGAGTTACGTTGTCCTGAGTCAAGATGGTGGCCTGGTATGATGGTGCTATGAGGGCGTCTGTCACCTTGGTGCACGGAAGCAGTCCCAGCCCCTGACGCAAGCTGCCGCCCGCGCCGCGCAGCGCATCTACAGCTTTGACCAGCAGACCGCGCTCAACGCGATCCGGGAGGTCAGCGCCACTGCGAATGACTCAGCAGCACAGAAGGATGCCGAGCTGCTGCAGGCGCGCCCTGCGAGCCATGAACCCTAGCTGCTGCCTGCACTTTGGCGGCGGTGCAGTGCGCGCTCTCTGCCATATCTTCCTTGACCTGTTCCTTGCGAGGTGATGCAGGCTGTATATGCTTTGTGCTGTGCCGCTCGGTCTACACTAGTGTGCAAGCTCTCCTTCAGCACAGGGCTGTGAGGAAGGGCAAGGTAGGCCAGAGCACTGTGTGGTGTGCAGACACAAAGCTGTCTGCATGTCAAAGGCCGTCATAACACCCGCACAGGTCACCGTGCAAAGATCGATTTCTTATAAACTGAGGTTGGCTATGTTGAAAGTGTCGCTCCCTGCTGCGCCAGGCGCGGCGCTCCGGAAAGCCGCTGCCGCCGCTGTTCTGCGTGCCGATGCTCGTGAAGGACAACTTTGACACCGTGGGCATGGTGGCCACGGCTGGCAGCATCGCGCTGATGGACAACTTCCCGCAGCGCGACGCGCAGCCGGTGCGCCCGCGGCAACGGGCGCGCTCTGCCCCGCTGTGCCACAGTATGGATTCAGCGGCGGCTAGCGGGTGCGTCTGTGCATGCGTGGTGGGCTTGGACGGGGCGTGGAACGGGCCTTGGGGAAATTTGGGGCTGCTCAAATCAAGGTGGGCGTGCGGTTGTGGCTGATATGGTTGCTAGGGTGGGGATCCTGAAGCACGAGCTGGCCCCGGCGCAGGTGGAGCGCCTGCGCGCGGCAGGCGGCATCGTGCTGGCCAAGGCCAACATGGGCGAGTGGGCGCTGTCGCCGCTGTACAGCGTGAGCTCGGCCGCGGGCGTCGTGCGGAACCCGTACGATACCGACCGCGTGCCCGCCGGCTCGAGCGGCGGCGTGGCCGCTGGCGCGCATCCCCCGTCCCTTCACAGCTGCAGCGTCCAGCCGTCGCCAAATGTGTGACTTGGCTTGGCTGGATGCTGCGCTCAGCGATGCACAGCGGGCTGCACGTCTGGTGTCGAAGGCTGTGCTGATGGACAGGTCAAGCCTCCCCGAGCTGATGTGAAGGTTGCGTGGTGTGTGCCATGCAGGCGTCTCGGCCAACTTTGGGATGGTGGGCATCGGCACTGACACAGGGAACTCTGTACGTGGGCCGGCCGCGCACTGCGGCGTGGTGGGCTTTCGGCCATCGCTCGGTCTGTCCAGCCGGTGCGCTCCTCTCTGATTGGCAGCGGGGGCCTAACAGGTCGCGAATATGAGCTGTGCTTGTGTTTACATATTTGTGCGCTTGTGTGAGCGTGCTGAGATGCATGTGAAGGTGCAAGGGCAGTGCCCCAGTGCATCTGCCCTCTGTCTGCGTTGCTACACCACTCACCTGGTCAGGCCGACTCTGCACTGCACCTCGCGCAATACGTGGTGTGCGGTCCGCGGCAAGTGCTGTTGCATGTCCCTGGGTGAGGCATCATTTTGACACAAGCGACATGACAGCCCAGTCATGCCATCAGCAGCTCTGCACAGCAGGCATGCGACGCTTACGCTGCGTAGACGTACTTCGATCTGCACAGTGAGCCAGGTGGGTGTAAAGTTTACGCCGTAACTCGCTGGACAGCAGAGGCATGAGCTGGGCTTATGGAGCATAGAGTGTAGATAACGAGAGCGGCTGCACCGCGCAGTACGGGCATCATCCCGCTGGACAACACGAGCGACGTGGTGGGCCCGGTCACGCGGTCGGTGGAGGACGCAGCGCGCATGTTCGGCGCGCTCGCCGGCTACGACGCGCGCGACCCGCTCACGCGCCTGGCGCTCAACGCGTCGCTGCCGGCCAACTACACGCAGTTTCTGGACGCCGGCGGGCTCAAGGTGCTGCGCGCCCGGCCGCGCGACCCGGGCAGACAGCGCTGCCGGGCGTGCTTGTTCGTTCTGAGTGTCTTGCACCCGCGGGCGGGCGACGAGCGTCAGGCGTCAGGCGTCAGGCGTCAGGCGTCAGGCGTCAGGCGTCAGGCGTCAGGCATCAGGCCTACCCTACCCTAACCTTACGCTGAGAACCTGTCTGGCTGTGTTACATGTGAGAGGAGGCTCAAGGAGATGCACTGTACTGTCATTACTGCGCATGTCTGTAAGCGCCAGGCCATGCAGGCTGTCCTGCATGCCGCTGCCAGTTGCGCGCCGCCCGTTGTGCAGCGCAGCCCATGACGCGCGCGGCCCCGCCGCGCAGGGCGCCCGGATCGGCGTTATGCGGCAGATGATCGACAACAGCAGCGCGGACCCGGAGGTCATGCGGCTCTTCCAGGCGGCGCTGGACGCGATGGCGGGCGCGGGCGCGCGCGTCACCGAGGACGTCCGCATCCGCGGCAACAGCCTGGGCGACCGCGACTGGGACGGCAAGACCAATGCCTGGTGCGTTCCTGCCGCCTCGCATCCGCGCCTGAACCAGCTGCTGCCTCGGAGCTGATTGCGGCCAAAATGTCGAGACATGATTTTTAGCTACATGTATCTGTGGCCGCTGCCTGGGCAACTGCATGTCGGTCTCCATCTCCCACCGCACGCCCGGCACACCGCACGCCTGCGGGGTGCGCCCAGCTGCGGGCCGGTGACGCGGCGCGCACGCGCGGCGCAGGTACACGGGGTTTGGGCTGGCGGGCAAGTGGGAGGACCTGAACTGCGTCGCGCACTTCCGCTTCGACGTGGACGCCTACCTGGCGCGCGCGGGCAGCCGGTACAAGACGGTCGAGGTGCGTGTGCTGACCCTACCCTTACCCTGTGTCAGGCCTGTTCAGGTCAGCTCACGTCACCGGCGCGGCGCCTTGTGCGTGTGTGCTTCCCTGGGCTTCGACTGTTGTCGAAGGAGTGTGCCTAACCTAAAGAATGATTTCGATTCTTACTCACTCCACATGCAGGAGATTTTTTTTTGATTGTGCAAATGCATCATGCTGTAACATGGTAGCTGCAGCAGCACAGGACGATGCATCGTGCACGTGCACGTGCCAAGAGGTGCCACTGCCCGCGAGGCTTAGCAAGCTCTGCCCCTTGCGTTGGTCCCTTGCATGCCTTGCCTGCTGCTTAAGAGCGTGCGCCCGTGTGCAGGCCATCGTGGCCGACGGGCTGTACCACCCGGCAATCAACGAGTCCATCGCGCTCCGTATGTCCGTCACTGAGCCGCCCGCCAAATACCCCACCGCTGACCTACGTGCTGAGGTGCGCTATGGGCGTTAGGCGTGTGTGGCACTGCCCCGCCATGTCCTTTTACAATCAGCACAATGCGCGCAATGCATGGGCTCACTGCAGTGCAGTGTGTGGTGTCATGGTTGCTACCGATGAGCGCCCCTTGCGGGGCTAACTGCTTCCATGTGTGACAACTAGAACAAGCGCGTGCTCTTGAGCTGATGGAATGTTCTTGTCGACAGCTGGAAAAAATGGCAGATTCCTTTGTGCTTGAAAGCACAAGTTAATATAAGTTTGTGCTGCGCTAAGCTTGCGCACTGCCCTTGATGAACGCTGATGCAAAGCACACCAGCAGCCTTCACCACTTGTCGTCCGGCAGGGCGCCATGTGCGGCTGCACCGAGTTCTACCAGAACCCCTGCCGCGTGGAGTTTCGGAAGGTGCGCAGCTGATGGTATGTTTGCATGTATGCTAGAATCATAGTAAATGTCCAGATTGTGTACGTGTGGCTGGAAACCTCTCTCTGACTGTAACTTTCCTCCTTGACTTCAACAATGCAGGACCCACAGCAGTGACCTGTGACCTGTACATTGGTTCCACAGATGCGCGTGTCGCTGTGGTGCGTGTTCCCTGATGCAGCGAACTCTTCCTGTGCGCAGCGGCTGATAGAGTCGATGGACGCGGCGGGCGTGGACGTGCTGGTGTACCCCACCTGGGCCAACGTGGCGCGCCTGGTCGGCGACTACTCGTCCCCTGACGGCGCGCACTGCGCTGTAGCCTGTCACAAGCTTGCACCATTCTGGTGAAGGTTCTGCCCTGCCCGGTGTGGCGCTTGAGCTTCGATGGGGGCTGCGGAGCCTGCTCAAGCGCGGATATGATCACCAGTGTCGCAGCTGGCGCCATGCAGAGCTTTCCTGTTCTTGGTGCCGCTTCACCTGCCCACTGGCTAGGAAATGGTGGTGAATCGGCGTCTCTGTAGCTGTGAAGCCTTCTGATGTGCATCACCAGCCTGAGGCGCCCCGCGCCCGCGCAGGCAACGACTCGCCGCAGATCCCGCCGCCCACGGGCGCGCCTGCGATTGTGGTGCCCATGGGCTTCACCAATGGCACCAGCCACCAGCCGCTGCCGACCTCGCTGCAGGCGCGCGCTCGCAGCACGACTGCCTGCATGCGCGGTGAATGCAACAAGGGCCCTGTGGCTGCCGACAGCGCACAGCTCGTGGGCAGCAGCACTGCTTGGCCCCCTGCTGCTCGTCTGCTCTACCCTGCTGCGTGTGGTGGCCCTGCTTGCCGTTCCTCCTTGGCCATGCTTGCAGTGCGACGAAGCATAGTATGTTTATTGTCCACTTATGCGGCATGCCATGACTAGCTGCCAGTTGGCATGTCTATAGCTTCCTGTTCGAGCGCGACGATGCATGGTGGTATATATACACCTGTAACACACCTGTGTGCGTAGAGTGCAGGAATGGGGTCCTCCAGCAGGTTGCCAGTGCCTCTCTGGAGGCCGAGCGCGAGCCCGCCCCTCCTCTCGCGCGCAGATCGTGGCGCGCCCCTTTGACGAGCCGCGCATGTTCCGCATCGCGTACGCGTACGAGCAGCTCACGCGCCTGCGCGCGTGCGTCACCGCCCCTATTGTGTACTGCATAGCAGCCGCCCTGCATCTGCCCCCAGTGCAAGCTGTGCGGGGCCATTGGTGCATGTGAAGTCAGCTGTGGTTTGTCGGAGCCCGCGTATGTTACGCCCGCCACGTCGCTGTGTCGGATGTTGTCCTTGCAACGAGCATTGTGCCCTCCTCAGAGTGAAGCTGCTGTGAAGCCGCTGCGGCATAGGCGCCTGTCTGGTGCGCAGGCAGGTGAGACGGCCTGCACTCAGCATGGCGTTAGTAAGCACCCGGCTGCTGAAACGTGCAGCGCGTGAGTCGTTTCTCTGCCGGCGCGCAGGCCGCCCAAGCTGTACCCCGAGTGCGCGCCCGCAGGCAGCGCCAACACCCAGGTGACGGCGGCCGCCGTCGCGCCGCTTGCAGCCGACGCGGCCGGGCCGGCCGCGGCGGGGCCCACCTCGAGTCCGCCCGCAGCTCTGCCCTCCGCTGCGGTGCCGTCGGCAGGGTCGGGGTTCCCTGGCAGCCCGGCGAGCAGCCCTGCGCCTGCCGTGCGGCTGGCGGCTGCGGCAGACCCGCCCGGCATGGGTGTCGCGCCCTCTCCGGGCTCCATCAGGGGGCTCACAACCTACGCTGCTCCGGGCAACCCTGCGGGCGCGCCCGCGCAGCTCCTGTCCGCTGACCCTCCTAGTGTGGGCGCAGCGCCTGCTCCAGGGTTTGGAAGGGCTTTCAGCGCCTTCTATGCTGCGTCGGGCTCCTCGGTAGAAACCTTACGAGGGTTCGCGGCTGCTGGACCGCCTGTCAGGGGCCCTGCGGCGGGGCCTTAGGATATGCGGCCGCTTCTAGCTCTTGAGGCGCCTCACTGGCGCCAGTGGCGGGGCTTGCACCCAGGGCTGTCAGCAATGGCTCGTGACTGCGGAGCTCAGGGCCTACTGCAGGGGGTGCTGTGATGCCTGTCCACATAAGCCCGGCTGACTTGAGCACGCATCGCGATCGTGTCTGGGGCGCGCGGAGGCGCATGCGCCGCTTGCTGTGGGCGGGCAGCGAGTCAACTGCTGCATGGGTGCAGGGCTTTGGAGCCTGCTCGATCACGCGCTGGGTTCTGGGCTGTACTGGCCCGGGCTTGCACAGCCTCTCCGCATTGTCGCGGGAGGGGGCTCTCTGAGGGACTTGTCTGTGCGGCGCTGTGCTGGTGGACCCCCTGACAGAGCTGAGCGCAGGCGCCTGCGAGAGGTGGTTGAGCAAAGGAAGCTCACCTCAGCATCGCTGCACCGGCACCTCTGTAGCTGCCCGGCAGCCAGGCCTCGGCAGCGCGGCGCTTGGCTGCAGGCCTGGCGGGCAGCCCGGATGCTCGACGTATTGGCACATATTGCACTTACAGCCAGCGCGTGCTGGCATTGGCTGGCAGTGTCAGCACGTGTTGGCGATTGTTTCTAGCCCAAATTGGCGTGCTCTCCAGCAAATGAGTGGGGCTAGGTTGTCCCGTGGCAGGTTGTCCACAGGACATGTGGCGCAGCAAGCCCGCGAGCTGGGCGTCTGGGCCTGAGTGTGCTCATGAGCTGTGCAGGCTGCTTGCAGCCCCGAGCCTGTGTTGCCCATGCTGCATGCCCAGGAGAGGGGCTGCTGCGCCACCAGACTTGTGTATACCCAGAGGTGGTGCTTTTGTGTGCATTTGCATTGCGGGGGCGCTCCGTGCTGGCCAGCGTCCCCTCCCCGTGCGCGTTTACCTGAATTTCAATCTGTTTGCGCGGTGCTGGGTACCGGTTTTTCTACGCCTCAACTGAGGACTCTGGCTAGGGGTGAGAGGTGAGGTAGCATAGCAGACGTCTGGTTTCCTTGTCCTGCGGTGCCGTCTAGCATTCTGAACTTGTCTGTGCGAGCGGTTGCAAACTGTGGGGTGGCTGCTGCCCGTTGAACCAGGTCCGGGACGTCGCATGCACGGCATGCTGGCCACGTCATAATGCAGAATGCAGAATTGGCTTCTACTCGCAAGCTGTAAGCGCAACGCACTTGAACCAGCCGGAATTGGATCTGTGTGTGTCTTATTACTCAGTCTTGTGTCATGCAGGATGAGCATGGCACCAGGCAGCCCTTCTCTGGTGAGAAGGCTCTCACATTGTGCGCATGAAGAGATGGCGTCGAGTTCCAGCATGAGCAAGCAAGGGGTGTAGCCCTCTGTTGCTGTTAGGGTCGGATGGGGCCGACGCGCTCTGCGCAGTGATGGTCGCCTTAGGCCCATTTTTACAGAGTCGTGGGCACCCATCGATCTGTGCTTGTCTTGATATATATCACGCAACGAGGCTGCTGACTCAGAGAGGATCTTAGCTGCTTTACACATCTGCCAGGCAAGTACTGCTGCTCGCTGTGCGTGTGTTGCTGCTGCAGGATGAGGCGCCTTTCCTGGTGTGGTGCAGTGGTGGGTTTGCGGGTGCAGCGGACTCCCGTGATACCATGCGTGAAGGAAGCTGCAACTGGACGTGGCCCCCGTGCGTGCCTTCTTGTACTAACAAACTGTATGTGTGCTGTGCAGTATGCAGGCTGCGTGGCTGCTGGCGTTGCTGGCATGCGCCTGCGGAGTTTCCGCAGAGAGCCTTCCCTATGGTGAGCGTGCTTTCCATTACTTGCCCAAGTGCATGACTCTGCGTTTGGCTCCTGGTCTGCGCTGGCGCTCGGCGTGCTAGCCTAAAGTTTTTTTGTCCAATAATACTCATCGATGCGGCTAACGCGTGGTGAGCAAGCGGCGTTGGTGCGTGCCTCACGCTGCTGGGTGCTGTTGCGAGGTCGATGCGTGTGGTTGCAGGTGCACGCTCAGGGCGCAGCTTGA
>JAABUH010005385.1_pt1 | contig 10082 bp, 15 predicted proteins | sample 5559121 | NCBI WGS metagenome assembly JAABUH01 (sample SAMN10711871, study PRJNA513364) | rock metagenome | isolation source: Antarctica rocks | place: Antarctica: Victoria Land, Battleship Promontory nord | collected 2015-12-28 | reverse complement strand
GTCTCCCGGTGGGTACCTCGGTGCTGGCCGGCACCACCGACGGCTGCGCCGCCCAGCTCGGGGCGGGGGTGCTGACGCCGGGACAGTGGAACTCGGTGCTGGGCACCACCCTGGTGATCAAAGGAGTGAGCAGCGAGCTGCTACACGATGAGACCGGCGCCGTGTACAGCCACCGCGCGCCGCACGAGCAGCTGTGGCTGCCCGGTGGTGCGTCGAGCACCGGAGCCGGTGTCCTGAACCAGTTGCTACCCGAGGCCGACCTGGACGCGCTGTCGGGCCAGGCCGCCGATCTCGACCCGGGCCCCCCGTGTTACCCCCTGGCCGGGACCGGGGAACGCTTCCCCTTCGTCGCACCCGAGGCCCGCGGATTTATCGGCGACGGCCCGTTATCCTCGGCAAATCCGCCGGAGACGTTCGCGGCGGTGGCCCACGGTGTCGCCTTCATCGAGCGGCTCTGCTACGACCTGCTCGACCTTGCGGGTGCGGACGTCACCGGCAGCGTCGCGCTCACCGGGGGTGCGGCGCGCAACCCGTGGTGGAACCAGCTCCGCTGCAATGTCCTGCGGGTACCCGCCGTGGTGCCCACCTCCGCCGAACCCGCGTTGGGAGCCGCAGTGCTGGCGGCGGGCAGTGAGCTCGGTGTCCGCGAGGCGGCCGCGGCACTCGTGCGGGTTTCCGCCACCCTCGAGCCCCAGCCGGCCGAGGACCAGGTCGGCCCGTACCTGCGGCTGATCGACGGGCTCGCGAGCCGCGGCTGGGTCGGACCTACACTGGCCGCCCACGCGCAGCAACGGGCCGGCGCCACATCGTGAGCGGCACCGACTTTGTCCTCGTCCGGCACGGCGAGACCCAGTGGCACGCCGAGAACCGGTACGCGGGCAGCAGCGACATCGCCCTGACACCGCTCGGTGTCGAGCAGGCCGGGCAGCTCGCGCAGTGGGCCGCCCACGCCCGGCCCACGCTCGTGGTCAGCTCCGCCCTGCGCCGTGCCGTGCGCACGGCCGAACCCGCCGCCGCCGCCGCCGGGGTGCCGCTGCGGGTGGTGCCAGATTTGCGGGAGGTGCATTTCGGCCGCGGGGAGGGCCTGACCCAACGTGAGATGGCGGTCGAGTTCCCGGACGCGCTGGCCCGCTTCCGCGCCGCTCCTGCGAGCAGCCCACTTCCGGAGGCCGAGTCGGGCATCGAGGCGGCGGAGCGCGCGGTCACGGCCTTGCGCACCGTGCGCGCCGAGCGGGAGGGGGAGCTGGTGCTGGTCGTTGCCCACTCGACGCTCATCCGCCTCGTCCTTTGCCGGTTGCTCGGCATCCCGATGGACGCCTATCGCCGTGTGTTCCCTGCGGTGCACAACGTCGCACTCACCACGGTTCGACTCGACGACCGTGGGGCAGCGCTGCTCGCCTACAACGTCGCGCCGCCTCGTGCTGCCGGGTAGTCAGCCTTCCGGTGCTCGCTGGCCGTAGGAAGACAGCTGCTCGGCGACCAGGGCAATCTCCTCCGCCGGCAAGGTCCGGACCGGCAAACCAGTAGACAGCGCACGCAGGTGCACCTCGCAGAGGTATTCCAGATAGGTCACGCGCTGGTAAGCCGCAGCCAGTGTCGCGCCGACGGCGAGCGCACCGTGGTTGCCCATCAGGGCGGCGGTGCGTCCCCGCAGGGCTGCGGCCACTCCCTCGGCTAACTGCGGTGTACCAAAGGTGGCGTAGGGGGCGACTCGTACCGGACCGCCGAACATCGCTGTGTAGTAATGCGAGCTGGGCACCTCATCCACCACGGTGGACAGTGCCGAGGAAGCGGCCGCGTGGGTGTGAATGACCGCAGCGGCGTTGGTGCCGCCGTAAACAGCCAGATGCAACGGCAGCTCGCTGGAAGGTTTCAGCGTCGCCTCCACCACGGCGCCTTCCATGTCGTGGACGCCGACGAGCTCCGCGGTGAGGTCGGCGTAGTCCAACCCGCTGGGAGAGATAGCCACCAGGGCATCCACCCGCACGGACACGTTCCCAGCGGTACCCACCACGAGCCCGTCACGACGGAGGTTCTGACATGCTGCGGCGATCTCGGCGCGCGTCTGCTCAAGTAGCATTCGCTTCCCCCTTTTCACGACCCGTTGACCGGCTTCTTAACGGTACGCAGCGGTGCCGCAAGCGTCTGACAAGGGCTGTTGCAGATGACCTGTTCTGCCCCTATTTCGATGAAAGGGCGTTACCGGCACATTGATCAAGTCGGGTCAGCTGAGGATAGGTTACGCCCGGCGCAGCAGCGGGCCGGAGGCTTTGGACGCGAGCGAGAGGCTCTCACGGCTGCGGGTGTCACTGGCGACCGGATCTACCTGGACGTCGGAGCGGCATTCACCGACCGCGGCCAGCTCTGAATTCTGCAACTGGCTGCAGGACGAGCACCACCCATTGGCGCCACATCATCGACGGTCTGCTCAGCGACACCCTCGCCAGCAGTACTGGCATCACAGCTGGGCCCCTTCCCCCGTCCGCTGGATTGAACCGGTTTTCGTGCGAGACTGGGAGGGTCCGCTACACAGAGGAGGGGAGCGGTGAGCGTTGCCACGCATGGTGTCCTCGGCCACCCGGGGCCCTGGATGGTGGCCGGCGTCGAGGCGTTGCCCGACGTGGGCGATCGCGCCCGCTACGAGCTGCTCAGTCCCGGCGTACTGGCGACTGGAGCTCCAACCGGCGCCGCAGCTGATCACCTACACCCTCGAGGGCAAACACTACGCGGCCGCGAGCACGCTTGCGGCCGGCCAGCGCGGTGAGCTGCCGGACCCCTTTCCGGTGCGCCTGGACCCGGCCGAGCTGACCCGCCGCCGCGGGCCCGGGGACACTAACCGGGGAAACCGACTCGAGCATTCGGGCGTACTACCTGACATAAGATAACTTCTCGGCACTTGAATCGTGCTGCGAGAGTGTTGTTTTCGTTCAGTAACGTCATATTCTCGGGGCGGGGACGCCGGGGTGCGGCGGAGTTTCTCTCTCCTCAGAAGGGGCGGAGCCCGAACTCGTCGACGACTGTGGTGAAGGCCGGGTTGGTCAGCTCGATGGTGGTGCGTTCCAGCTCGATGATGGGGGTGCCGTTGAAGACGGCCCAGCATTCGTGCTCGCCGAGGCGGGACTGGTAGCGGATGCCGGAGTACTGCGGTCCGTCGGCATTACCGGCGGCGTAGGCCCAGGAGGCAATGGCGCGGGTCAACAAGCGGTTGCGGCCGCGAACGTCGCTGACGTCGAGTTGGGTGATGCTGAACCCGGCCAGCTGCTCGGCCAGGGCCGCCGTCAGGTATTCGTGGGTGCGGGGGTGTTCCACGTCGAGGAAGGGAAGGCTGTCCGCCACGGTGACCGTGAGCTGGAGGCGGCGGGTGCGCCAGTCGCGGGGCACGGCACCACAGACCATGAACTCGGGGTCCTCGTTCTTGAGCAGGGCTCGCATGGTCGCGGTCGGGCGTAACCGGGCCAAGGTCTCCGCGTAACAACCCTGCGCGGTGATGCTCAGGTACGCCCACCCCACCCCCGAGCACGTTGAAGCGGTTCCCGGCCCGCGCTTGCGCGGCGTCCTCGATCGTGATCTGCGAGGACGCCAACGACCGATCCGAGCGTCCCACCCGGTACGGCGTGCGCGAACCCGGGGTGAGCAGCACTGGGCCGCTCACGTGTGATGCCACCATCGGTGAACCAGTCCCGCCCCGGCTCAGCCGCCGGCGACGAACGCCCGCGCGGCCGCCAACACCGCCCGGTCCTGCCCGCCCCGCAGTGCCTCGGCCGGTGACAGATCGTCCAGCTGGGGGTTCATCCCGGTAAACCATGCCCGCACCGTGTGCGGGGATTCCACGCTCACCAGCAACTGGAACACCTGAAACGCCGCCCGCAGCCGCTGCTCGACCCCGGCCCGCGGCTGGGTTTCGGCCCGCGCGCACCGCAGCACCGTCTTCTTGTCTACTTCCGCGATGTACGCGGTCAACGTCGTCCCCAAGTTCTCCACCAAGAACGCCGCCACCCCCGCAATATCAACCTTCACTGCCCGCGCATGCGCGGCAGCCTCTGCCGAGCGCACAGTCACCACTGCGACCATCACCCTGCCCTCCTCCTCAGATACCGCCGCGCAACCACCCCGCGAATGTCGCGGAAATGTCTGCACACTGGCACAGAGATGACGTTACCCCGGTGCCGCGTCGCACGACAGCACCAGAGAGCCGACTCGGCGGACCACGCCCCGCTGGCTGTCGCCGAGCAGGCGCACCGCCCTATCGGCCAGTGCTCACGTCAGCGGTCGGGGAGAGGATGCAGGAGGTGGCGGACGGGAAGGGCGTTGGCGGCGGCGCGGACGTGCCGGCCGGCGGCTTTGGTGTAGACCTGGGTGGAGCTCAGCGAGGCGTGCACGAGGAGGTCCTGCACGACGGTGGCGGATTCGCCCAATCCGATGAGTTGCATGGCCACGGTGTGTCGGAAGGCGTGCGCCGCCGCCCCGGGGGCAGGGGTACGTCGGCGCGGGCGAACCATCCCCGCACGGAATGATCCAGCGCCGCGGTGCTCAACGGGGCCAGCCGCGTGTGAGGAACACCGGGTCCTTCGTGCGGGCTGGGGTGCCGGTCCGCGCCTCGCGGGTGGTCAGGTAGCTCTCGAGCACGCCGACCAGTTCCGGGCTCAGTGGGCAGTCCCGGGTGACGCTGCCCTTGCCGATCACCCGCACATAGGGTTCCTCACCGCCCCCAGCACGAGGTCGCCCACGGTGAGCGCGCACACCTCACCGGCGCGGGCGGCGGTGCCGGCCAGCAACCCGGCCAACGCCAGGTCCCGCTGCGGCCACGGACGCCTCGGCGTCCTTGCCGCCCTGGACCAACGCATCTCCGTCCGCTACGCCGTCGCCGGGATGAGCGCGGCCGAGACCGCCGACTACATCACCCATCACCTCAAGATCGCCGGACGCACCGACACCCTGTTCAGCGCCGACGCGATCACCGTGATCCACAACGCCTCCCGCGGCTACCCCCGCGCGGTGAACAACCTCGCTGTCAACGCACTCACCGCCGCATTCGCGAGCAACAACGCCATCGTCGACGAGAAAGCCGCCCGCATCGCGATCTCCGAAACCGGCGACTGACCCGCGGCGTCACCACGCCGAGCACCCCGCCACTCCACCGACCAAGGCCCCGCCCGCAACCAGCCGGCGGGGCCTTCTCACACCCCGATCATCGGCACCATCGATGACGCCATCATCGGCAGAATCAACGACGGACAACACACTGGGCCATGTGTGAGCTGGGTGCCTCAGATAGATGGGACAGTCGCTGCGAAAATCGTCCCACCCATCTGAAGCAAGTTGACGTGATCCTCGGCGGCCCATGCTGGCGAGGAACCGCCGTTGGACGTGAGTGACCGGGCGCGGCTACGTGAAGTGGAGCGTCAGGTGCGAATGGAGAATGAGTTCCTAAAAAAAGCCTTGCGTACTTCGCCCAGGATCACAGGTGAGTGAGAAGTACGAGTTCGTTGAGACTATGCTCACCGATTCCGACTGCCAGTATCCGATTCACTTGATGTGTTTGTGGTTAGCGGTGTCACGGTCGGGGTTCTACGACTGGCGTGCCCGGCCGCAATCGGCGAGCGCGCGAAAGATCGAGGCTAACTTTGAGACTTCAACCATTCGGTTTCGGCAATCATGGTGGCAATGCCTGTCGGGAACCACCCAAGCAACTGGTGGATCTGCTCCGCAGCCTCCAACGAAATATCGCTCAGTAGCGCGCCGACTTCCGCACTACGAATCGTCTCTGCCCCAAATTCCAAGACGGCCCTGCGGGCCGCGTCAAAACCTCCGTGCTCGGCTTGCGCCCGGGTGGCCGACCATACCAACTCCAGTAGCTCAGGATTCTGGCCCAACTCGCGCCAGAATCCTGGAATGGTCACGCCGCCATGGCAATTACGAATATCAGTGTAGATGTCGTGGGACCGAACGGGCAGCGGCGGCGACATGACGCTTGGCCACTCGACGACGCCGGTTCCTAATAGTCCTAGTGCGAACAGCAGATTAAGCGGGTTAGCAGTCGAATACCGTTCTATCAACCGTGAACTCTGCAAGTCTAGTTCTCCCCCGAACCGGCCCTCCCGCGGACTCTTCAACGCCTGCCGTGCGACACGTTCCGTCTCAAAGATAAAGCCCCTCTCCCGCTGCACGTTGAGAACTGGTGCGAGCCGTCCGAGCGCCTTCACGAAGACGCTTTCGTGCATGGCGGCCATCCGGTAGATCGTGGGAACGAACGGGACGCCTAGAATTGAACGAACTTGTGCGTACGCTAGGGAGATTTCGCCGCTCGCCTCGCCCTCAGCGATCTCACCGATTCCGCCCAGCCGCGTGGGATCGTGGTTACTCACGCCGATAATGTTACAGGGAAGGGCGGCGCGCGCCGGGGTGTCCGCGTGTCGTCAGTGACTTTACGGTCGGGGTTCGGGACAGTGGACGAACCGGCGCAGTGAGGTAGCCACCAGCTCGTGGTCGGGGCCGTCGAGCCAGTCGCCGAGGAACGCCAGCGTTTCGATGAGTTCGGTGGCGTCGAGGGCCTCGAGGCTGATGCCACGGCTCTGTTCGGGCACGGTGTTTACCGCTGGTTGCGCAGCCGGACGTTGGCGAAGGTCCCGCGGATCATCACGTCGTGGTTGCCGCGCCGCGAGCCGTAGGGGTTGAAGTCGCCCGGGGCGACACTGTGCTCGCTGAGGTAGCGACCGGCGGGGGAGTCGGCCTTGATGGCGCCGGCGGGGAAGATGTGGTCAGTGGTGTAGTCCGGCATCAGCACTCCGCGGGGCACGGGGCTCTCAGACTCGTCCGAGTTATGATCGCCCGGACTCTCCGGCACCTCGGATGTGGCACGAAGTGCCCTTGAGGCTGATGTGGCTGCGCTCCCGGCGGTGCAGGCCCGCGCTGAGCGCACCGTCATCGAATTGCTCGGGCCCACCACCAAGATCACGAAGGTCTCCTTCCACGACGATCAGCTGATCGACCTGGCCGTGAGTCACGAGGCTGGTACGAAGCTCGCGGCCCCGCAGTACCGGCACCGCATTGAGCGGGTGATCTCCACGATGCTGCCCGGCCGGTGGCAGGCCCACTGGGACCTCGAGGCAGACACCGTGCGGTTCGAGGTCCGCCCCGCTATGTCCACCAAGGTGGACCTCGAACCCCGGTCCTGACCAAGGACAACCTTTACAAGCTGCCGATGGCGGCCACTGAGGACGGAAAAGCCTTGTGCTGGAACATGCGCGGCACAGCCCCCATTTGATGATCTGCGGAAAGACGGGGACAGGCAGACGGTGACGATCACTGGAGTGGTGATCGAGGCCGCGGCCCGGGGCTGGCCGATCTGTATGGCGAACATGGTGGTCGTTATTCTGCGGGCGCAGCAGGAGATGGAACGCCGCTACGCGATGGTCGAGGCGGAGCAGGCTGACGACGACGAGTTTGAGGAGTTTGAGCCGCTGATCCTGTGCTGGATGAGTACCGCGATTTCATGGCCATGGTCACTGCCTGGTGGCAGTCGATCAAGCAGCGGGGGATGCCCACTAAGTGCCCGGTGTTTCGAGGCGGTGGGCAGTTTGGCGCGTAAGGGTCGTACCGCTCGGATCCATGTGGTGATGGGTACGCAGCGTCCCGACGCGAAGTTTTTGGGCGGCGAGATGCGCCTCAGCCTCGGCCAGCAGATCCGACACTTCGGCGGCGAGGATCTTCTCCTTCTCACTCATCCGCGCGCAACTCATCGCCTTACGCCGAGAGGCGTTGGCGCGCAGCTTCGTGCCGTCCAAGGCGACCCGCCCCAGCTTGACCATGCCGGCGGCATGACACAACGCCAGCGCCTGCACGAACACGTGCCCCAACGCGGACAGGTGCCGTTTCCGGAACCGGGCGATCGAGCGGTAATCCGGCACCTGCCCGGCGGCCAACCACCGGAACGCGACCACATCGGTGCACGCCGCCTCCAGCTTGCGCGAGGAACGCACCCCGGTGCAGTAGACGAAGATCAGGATCCGCAGCATCACCCTCGGGTCATAGGGCGGGCCGCCACGGCCCTCGGTGAACACCGCCAGAAACCGCGACAGGTCGAGATGCTCATCCACCAGCTCGGCCACGAACCGGGCCAGATGACCCTGCGGCAGCCACTCATCCAGCGACGGCGGCAACAAGAACTGCTGACCCGGGTCGAAGCGACGAAACGTCTTCTCCACCGGACCGCCAACCACCGGGGCCGGGCTCACCGCCTCGACATCGAACAGTCGCTCATCATCACGATCACCAGGCACAACTCATGATCTCGTACAACCAGCGTCTACCCCGCGAACCCAGCCGGCGTGTTACTGACCCACGCTCCTAGGGTTCCGCATCCACCGATGCAAGGGAGACGATCGACATGATCAAGCACCATCTGGGCCCAATCGAGGTCGGCAGGATCGGCCTCGGCGCGATGGGCATGTCCACGGCCTACTCGGCACCGAGCGCGACGACGACGAGTCGATCCGCACGATCCACCGGGCGCTCGACCTCGGAGTCACCCCTGCTCGACACCGCCGAGATCTACGGACCCTACGTCAACGAGGAGCTGGTCGGCCGCGCGATCGCCGACCGACGCGACGAGGTAGTGCTGGCGACCAAGTACGGCCTGGTTTCCCACGCCGGCGGTGGACTGGGCCATGTGGACAGCAGCCCGGACAACATCCGCACCAGGGTCGAGGGGTCGCTACGCCGACTCGGTACCGATCACATCGACCTGCTCTACCAACACCGGGTCGACCCACGGACCCCGATCGAGGACACCGTCGGTGCCGCGACCGAGCTAGTCAAGCAGGGCAAGGTCCGCTACCTCGGGTTGTCAGAGGCGTGGCTCGACACCGTTCGCCGCGCCCACGCGGTGCACCCGATCGCCGCACTACAATCGGAGTACTCGCTGTGGACGCGCGACCAGGAAGCCGAGATGCTGCCGCTGCTGCGGGAACTCGGGATCGGCCTGGTGGCCTACTCCCCGCTCGGCCGAGGCTTCCTGACCGGGGCGATCCGCTCCTACGACGACCTCGCTGACGACGACTTCCGCAAGACGAATCCGCGGTTCAGCCGGGAGAACTTCGACCGCAACCTCGCGCTGGCCGACGAGGCCGGCGTGCTTGCCGGAGAGATCGGAGCGACACCCGCCCAGGTCGCCCTGGCGTGGCTGCTCGCACAAGGCGACGACATTGTGCCGATCCCGGGCACCAAAAAGGTCTCCCGGCTCGAGGAGAACCTCGCTGCTAACACGGTCGAGCTCACACCCGAGCAAGTGCAGCGCCTGACCAATCTTGCCCCACCCGCGGGTGATCACCATGAACAGTCGCAGATGGCCACGATCGAACGGTGAGGGTTCCCGGTGCGCCTGGACACCGCCGTGCTGACCCGCCGTCGGGGGCCCGGGACATTACTGTCCGGTCTCATCGCAGATGAGTCAGCGACACGTTGTGTACCTGGGCTGCCTCAAGTAGGTGAGACCCCCCGTGGGTCACGAAGGGCCAGCCGTGGGAACTGATCGAACCGTTGTGGTGGATGCGGAGTGTGTGGGCAAGCTGCCCGATGGGGTCGCTCTCCAGCGCGCCCGCCAGACCACCCGTCGGAGGGCGGGGATCCCGGTCCCAGTCGGTACGGTCACCCACGCCTGTTGTGCTCCCTTTTTTCACTGTTCCCGTCCTGTCGATTTCTCTATCCTTGACGCCTTGACGCCGACGGGGGTCGCGGGCATCCTTGGGGTATGACAGTTGCCGGTGTGGTTGCTTCCGCGGATGCCCAGGTCGCGGCTGAGCGGTTGTTGACCCGTCTCGGGCCGCGGGTCGGGCAACGGTTCGCGTTGCTGCTCAGCTCCGGTGTTGGTGTCGAGGAGCTCGAGCGGGAGACGGACACGTTGGTCGCGGCGATGGAGCAGATGTTGCCCGCCCCGTCCGTGCCCGCCCAGGTGTCCGGTCCGGTGTGGACCACCGAGCAGGTCCGGGTGGCCCTGGGCCGCCCCGGTGGGGTACCGGTCAGCCGCCAGGCGGTGGACGACCGGGTCCGGCGGGGTACCTTGCTGGCCCTGCGGGTGGCTGAGC
>JAABUH010005384.1_pt1 | contig 10083 bp, 10 predicted proteins | sample 5559121 | NCBI WGS metagenome assembly JAABUH01 (sample SAMN10711871, study PRJNA513364) | rock metagenome | isolation source: Antarctica rocks | place: Antarctica: Victoria Land, Battleship Promontory nord | collected 2015-12-28 | reverse complement strand
GCGGCGCGCGACCTCTGCGGCGGCGTGGGCGGCACCTTGTGCTCGCCCACATCCAGCGCCGCCCAGGCCGGCTGCAGCGCGGTCTCCGCAGCCGCCATGTTGCCTGCCTGCGCTAACATTGCACACACTGTCTGAGTGGGTTTCAAACCTGTCGGGGTGGGCCAGCTGAGGCCACTCTGCACACTCTGTTGTGTGAGCGCTCACCAGAGCCGCCAGTGTCACCAGACACTGGCAAAGGCAACGGTTTCGTGGAATGCAAAGCGTTAAGAGAGCAACTTCAAGCCTCCGGCCACCCAGCTGCTTCCTGAACCTACGCGCGCGCATGGCTTCCTCGTTGCGCAGAGACCCCGCAGGCCACCCAGGACCCTACACCAGGTCACGCAATGTGCGCCTGGGGCGGCACGCCTCCAGCGCGGCGTCCAGCGCGGACGCGTGCGCGAGCGCGGCCTCATATGCCAGCAGCGCGGCGCGCGTGCGCCAGACCGGCCGCGTGCGCCACACGCGGTACTGCGGGTAGCGCGCCGAGCCCAGGTCCGTGACCTGCGCGTGCGCGGGCGCGGCGCTTGCGCACGTGCGCTCATGCGTGCGCGTCGTTGGCAAGGGGTCGGGCTGCCACAGCAGCAGCGGCGGCGCCAGGTGTCCGAGCACCTGTATCAGGTGGGGGTATGGCGGCCCTTGCAGTGCACGCATGCAGCGCGGACGCCGGCCTGCACTGTCGCCCAGCAGGCGGCCTCTGTACAGACTGTGGCGCGCTTCCGTCACGCAACACACGCAGCGCTTGTGCACGGTGGCCGATCGCGCATGCACGGGCGCAGGCCTGTGGGGCTCGCGGCGGGGGCAAGGGGTGTCGCACCAGGAAGCGCGACAGGTCGTGGCCCTCGTGCAGGAAGAACAGGCGCTGCAGGCGGCGCGCTGCCCCGGCAGCCGCGGGCGCCAGGCGCATGCACGCGCCCGCCGTCCGCATCAGCTCCGCTCGCGCGCTGGCGCCCTGGCGCCGGCCATAAATTGTGAGCCGTCTGTGGCCTGCCCCGCGGTCACCTCCTGCATCAGGTCGCTTCTTCTCCTCAGGACCAGGCTCGCACGAGGGCCCTGAACGCTCTGTGGTGAGCGCGACATCCTGACCTTGATTAGCGCAACATGCTGACAAACATGCACGACGCGCACGGCTCCGCGCTGCATCCCGCGCCACGCGCCCGCCGCTGAGCGGCGGCCGCGGCGCACCCGCAGGCCGCTGGCCGCGGGCAACTCGCCCGCGCGCAGCGCGCCAGCGACCCGTGCCAGCAGCTGAGCGCGCGAGTTGCCGCTCGCGCGCCCAGGCGGGTGCAGCTTGAGGCGCGCCGCCAGCGCGGCCAGCTCCGGCGCGGTCAGCACGTTGACGACCGCCTCCGCGTCTGCGCGCGCGCCCCGGCCAGCACGTTAGCCGGCCAGCACGCCGGCCATCAGTTCCCTGTAATAACGCCCTGCCTCTGTGAAGCAGGCAGGAATCAGCCGCAGTGACCTTTGCTTGGCGGCGGGGCAGTCAGAGCCGCTGGTGCAGACATGCATGCATGCGCAGGTGTCCATGGAAATCACACCACGAGGCGCCGACAGGGGGCCGGCGCGGCCCGCCATGCAGCCCCGCCGCGCACCGGCAGGGCCCGCGCGCTCCAGCAGCGCCGCGAGGCCGGCGTCGGCCAGCGCGCGCGCGGCGGCGGCCGGCTCGGGCACCTCCGAGTACGCCAGGCCGCCCAGGCGGAACCAGGGACCGCGGCGCGGGTGCAGGCGCAGGAACAGGCACTGCGCGGCCACCGGGAGTGCCTGCCGCGCCCGCGCGCGGCAGCGTCGGCCGGCGCGGCGCTGGTGCTGCGCGCGCGCGCGCGCTGGCTCCAAGCACCCGCGGACCTCACGGGAGAGAAGGGTCTGACGTCACAACCAACCCTGATCCTGGCCTGTTCAGAGGCATGAGGCGCAGCCAGCTAGCGAGTGACGTCACGCAAGAGGCTGCCGCGGCACGGTGCTTGCGGCGGGGTTGAGCCAGCCAGACTGCTGGCCGCAGCACAGCCTGCGCCAGACCGCCCAGGCCTGTGCACGCCCGCGCCCCTGCTGCCACTTGCACAGCCACCGAAGGGAACAGGGTGCGCCCCGACCGGGCGCGCCTTGAAGCCCGCCACAAAGCCGGTCTCCTCGTCGGCCAGCAGGTGCGCGTCCGCGTCGCACACCGCGTCGCACAGCAGCAGGAAGTTGCCGCGCAGCACCTCGCCCGTGCCCGCGTTCGCGCGCGCGCCCGGGCCGGCCGCATGCTCCGCCGCCGCCGCCGCCGCGACCGCCAGCCCCGCGCGCAGCGCTGCGGCCGCAGCCGGATCACCCGCGGCCTTGCCCGTGCCGCACACCTGCGCCTTGCGCGCGTCAGCATGCATGCGCTGCCCATGCTGACAGTGTTACCGTGGCTCCTGATCGGCAGGCGCAACAAAGCGAACTTGAAGTAAGTGCAAAATTGGGGTGCCGTGACCAGGCATTCACACCTCTGGGCTGAGCCCCGCTGCGCAGGCATGCTACGCACGGAAAGGAGGGGCTGCAGGGCCCGCGCACGTGCAGCGTCAGCCGCAGCGGCGCAGCGCCGGAGGCGGGCGCCTCGGCTGTCACGCCGTTCGCGGCAACTAGGCCCTGCGCCAGCAGCGGCGCCAGCACGGCCGCGACCACCGCGGGCAGGTAGCCCAGCCCCGCGCCCGGGCCCGGGCCCCCGGCGCTCATAACCACAAGCGCGTTGGCGTCGCGCGGATTGCCCGGCTCCGGCTGGATGGCGAGCGGCTGGCCGGCCGGCGGCTGCTCCGCGAGCGGCGGGAACAGCCCGCGGCCGACCGCGTACGTGACAAACTGCCCGGCGCACGCTCCGGCGTCCGCGGCCATGCCGGAGCCGCCCTTCGTGGCCGCGTCTGCCTCTACAGCCCCGGCGCTCGGCCGCAGCCCTGCGAGCATCCCGGCTTGCGCGGCGTCGGCGGGCGCCGCAACGCCGCCGCCTGGGCTGCCACGCCCGTCCGCAGGGCCCACCGCGGAGCTGGGCGCTGCGGCCGGGCTGGCAGGCGGCGCCGGCCCCTGCGCCGCACAACCCGCCTGGGCCGCCGCGGGCGCTCCGTGTGGGGCCCGGCTGGCGGCGGCAAACGCGCTGGCGGGCTCCTCCGCGCTGCGCCTGCGGCTAGCACCGCCCCCGCCCGGGCCGGCCGCGCCTGGTGTCGCGTCTGCGCTTGGCGGCTGGGCAGGGCTCGCCGCGCAGCCGCCCAGGTTCCGGCGCTTGCGGACGGAGCCCGCGCTGCCCGGCGCGGGCGCAGAGCGTGCAAAGCGCAGCAGGGTCGGCTGCGCTCGGCAGCGGCCGGCCTCGCTCCGCGCCAGGCAGCGCTCTGCGCGCCCGCCCAGGCGGGCGGGGGTTAGTTGACGGCACACTACTTATGCTTGTGGGGCAAGCATGCGCGCGACGTGCAGCATCTTTGTATACAGTGTCGTGTACAACACTCTGTCAGGACTTGCACAGTGCTGCATGTGCAGTAGAGCTGCACATCCGATCCTCATCAGCGCGGAGCAAGGACTTGCCGATGTGGCGGTCTGTGGCATCCGCATCGTCCAGCGGCACTGCCTGGCGGCAGATTGGGCAGTGCCCGGGCTCTAGGTCAGCAGCAGCGCCTTGCTGATGCGCTTGGCGGGGCTCTGGCTCTGCCTCTGCTGCGACTGGGAGCGGTGCCGGCGCACTCGCCGCACGGAAGGAGCCATCGCCTGCTAGCGCTGGTGCCGTGCGGCGCAGGAACCCTTTTGGCCTGCCCAGCAGCTCCTGCAGCGACGCCTGCCCACGCAGCAGGCGCGCCAGTGCGCCCGACTGCAGCTCGCTGCTCCAGGCTCATCCGTGGACCCGGAGGCGCAGGTGTGGAAGCCTTGCTATGCTTTTGTGTGCCAGCTGTGGGAGATAGATAGTGTGCGTATTAATATTGGAATTACAACAGTGGAAGACGAGCCTATTTAGCCGCTACCGAGACTCGCTACCGCTCCGACTTCGGCCCGAAGTTCAGACGTCGCGCCGCTTCAACTTCTAAGTCGAACCTTGGCAAAGGCGCTTGGGAGTGGGGAACGCCTCGGCTGCCCGCCACCCGAGAGCCCTCGAAGCTATGGGCCTCACAGCCTGCTTCATCCAGGCATGCGAGCTGCTGGACAGCAGCCTGCCCGAGGCGATACGACAGCCTGTTCGAAAACACCTTGTGCTTCGCCTGGAACCACGTTTGCCCTTTGAATAGCACTGGTATTGCCTCGTCCCACTTACGCAACCTCTGCGCCAGTGTGGCCAAGCCCTTGCCCACGCCCACGCCACCGGTCCAACCCAGCCACCCCTGTGGCAAGCCTGACCGCAGCCTCGCCCCCAATCAGGAGTTGCGCTGGAAGACAGCGACCAAGCATGGAGGGTGCAGGTGAGATCTTTCTGCGTGCGCAGGTAGAGACGCAGCTGCAGGCAGCGGCAATGGGCCGGTGCCCAGGCTGGCGAAGCCGCTGCCGCTGAGCTAGCAGGCATTTGGCTCAATAGGACCACCGCGGCAGCCAACGCAGCCACCCAGGCAGCCGCCCACGCCCAGGCAGCAGCCAACGCTGCTGTCCCAGCCGCAGCCCTGCTGCCCGCTCACCTGGTGGTCTGAGTACTTTGCCGACGTGGGCGAGCCTGGCGTCCTCAAGACCTGCTCCCAGACGGACAGCGCAACCCTGCAGCTGGCCGCACAGCTGCCCGTGGGTCTGCACAAGGTCGCCTTCACGACCGCGTACCTCAAGGGCACGGCGGTGACCTGGTAGCCGCAGGCCCACGCAGCGCGCCAGCAGCCCTGGACGTCCACCAAGGTCAAGGCTCTCCTGTCGGCGAACTTTGGCATGCCGAACCAGAGGAAGGCCGCGCGCGACGGCCTCGCCCACCTGCAGCAGACGACCACTAGCGTCGTTCACACGAGCGACTCCGCGAGCACATCCCCGTTGCCACCGGCAACCACGAGGAGGACTACATCCACCGCTACGTCCACTGTCTGCACCTCACGATACTCATGCGGAGATCATCGGCATGCAGGACCCTTCGATCCTGCACTACGCCATGCGACGGCCCTCACCGCTGAGACCGTCGTCCGCCGCGCCGTCCGCACCAACCCGTACCGCGCGTCTGGCTCGACAACACTGCCATGCCCATTTGCGAGCTCATCTGTCTCGCTCCGCTGCCACTGTTGTCAACTCGCAGTTGCTTGGCAGGCCCAGCACCTGCATCCCAGAGCATGCCGATGTGGCGGGCGCCCAGCTCCATGGGCATGGCAGTGTTGTCGTAGATGATGCGGCGGTACGAGTTGGACCGGACGCCGCGGTCGGTGGTCTCGGTGGTGAGGGCCATGCGCATGGCGTCGTCCAGGGTCTGAGTGTCGAACATGCTGACGATCGCCTCAACCTTGGGTGGGAGCCCGCGGACGTAGCGGTGGGTGTAGTCTTCCTCGCCGTAACGTAAAATGGTGGTCTGCTGCAGGGCGCACGCGGCCTTATTCTCATTCGGCGTGCCAAAATGCGCCTGCAGGTTAGCCTTGAACTCGATGTACGTCCAGGGTTGCTGGCTCGCTGCGTCGGCCTGCTGCCACCAACGCGGCGGTGTGGGTTGGTGTAAACGGCGCAGTCGCAATGGACCCGGCGGTGAGGGCCATGCGCATAGCGTCGTCCAGGGTCTGCGGGTCCTGCATGCCGACGATTTCCTCGATCGTATGATGCAGACCGTGTTAGCGGTGCATAAAGTGGTTGCGGGCGCCCGGCCGCACAGGTGTCATGGCACCCCGCGCGCGAGCGGCATGCTCATTCGCGCCGTCGCGGGCTCAGAGGCGCCGCGTGGTGCGGGTGCCCAGCCAGACAGGCTTTTACAGCTTGTGCTCAGGTCCCAAGACCAGTACTGGTGTTACCACTGTCCACGAAGCAAAGTTCGGCATGTTTTGGCCATGCAGGCCCCTTGCATCTCATGTCATGTCCGGAAAAAAGTCTGGCATGTCTGGCCTCAAGGGCCTCTTTGTGCAATAGCTCCTGCATGCCACGAGCTCTTCCTGCCGCCAGCCGACGTCTTTAGAGGCTGGACATGCATGGCCGCCAACAACATTTTCTAGGCTGCGGCTCCCCTGCCAGTACAGCTGCCCCATGACCTCAGCCATACATGCCACGTACACGTGCACACAGGCACACAAAGTGGGCCAATCGACTGTAAGAGGCTGCACGTTGTGCCATCCGATGTATGCATGATAGGTCAGCATATGGTACAGGTGTGAGAGGCTGGAGGGAAGCGGTGTGTTAAATTATTGCCATACCAAACTTGCTTTTAAAGCTTTTATGTCACAGTGAGTGCATCTGGCAGGCATAAGTGGTGGCCAGGCCACCACCGACAGCCTGTTTGGCCAGCACCGAGCTCAGCCCGGCGCCCATGCGCCATGCCTGGAGGCCTGACGCACCTCGAGCCTCAGGTCACCAACCTGCGCAGGCCGGCAGATGTGGCTTCAACAAACTTTCTGTGGTTACCTATTTATTGCTCAGTTTAATTGTGAAGCAGTGATGCATGCCGTTTGACATGATAGAGCACCGAGCGCAACACGAGCAGGCATGTCATTGACCCTGGGCGGCCATGCAGAGTTTCTCGCACATGCCGCTGCAGCTCCACATGCAAGAATGCACGCTGGAGGGCAAGGCCATGCTCAGCATGGCCACAAGCCTGGCACTCCAGGCACCCAGCATTGCCCAAAATTGCCCCGTCTCTCCCGCACAGCGTCACGGCGTGCGCGCACCTGCGCTGCCCAGGGCGGGCCAGCGCTCGCCGCCACGTCGAGTGCGGCCTCCGCTGCGGCGGCGATGCTGGCGTGCTCGTCCTTCAACAGGTCCACCAGGTAGCGCGGTGCCTGGCAGCAGGCTGCGATTGCGCACGGGAGCGCTGCATGGGAGCACTGCTGCACCATCCCTACAGAGACCGCTGAAGGTGGCTGCTCCATGGCTGTCACTGCGTGCAGGCGAGGCAGACAGGCTTGCCTCGTCCGTAGCTGTCCTGTGCCATTCCCAAGCCCATGTCCTCCTGCAGGATGGGACGCGAGACCTGCGTGGCCGCCAGCAGGGCCCGCAGCGGCTCGTGCTGCAGGAGCGTGGCCAGCGACAGCACGGCCTGCAGCGCGAACTCGTCGTCCGCGCGCCGCTCCACCAACAGCGCCACCAGCGCCTCCCCCTGCCCGCCGCGCGCCGCGCTCAGAGCTGCCCCATGGCAGGCGCCGCGGGCTCAGGAAAGCTCCAGGAGGATCTGGCTGAGCGCGCAGCTGCGCCCCGCAGCTTCACGTGCAGCCGTGTATGCAGTGCAGTCTGCCCATCCTGTGCGCATCAGCCGCCACCCGCTGAAGAGCGCAGCGCGGCAGATTGCACAACCACACCCGCTGCAGTGCCAGCACCAACAGCGCGGCAGCTCCACACGCATGCCCAAGCGCCCTGCCCCATCTGCTCGTCCCAAGCGCCTCGCATGACCTGCTCGAGCGGCGGCCCGCACCGCGCCAGCCTCCGCTAGAAGGCACGCGGTGTCGGGCTGGCACAGCGCGCCGACGGCGATGACGGCCTCGAGCGCAATGTCGTCGTCGACGGCGCCCGGCGCGAGCGCAGCCGCCAGCCACGCTGGCAGCCCGGAGCGCGCCAGCGCCGGGTGCCAGGCCAGCGGCGGCAGCGCTGCGTGCGCCAGAGCGCGCAGCGCCTCCACGCGCACGTCCGCCTCGGTCGCCGGGTCCTGAGCGGCGCGGGCGGCTCTGAGGAACGCTCTCTGCACCACTCGGGTGTTCGGCGATCGCTGAAGCGTGCGCAAACGCGTCTGCGGGCGCCTGACTGGCCTGCACTGCTGGCTGGCGCCTGGACAGGAGTAGCGCCCCTTCTCACCACATCCTGCATGCACGCCGCATGGATATATATAGCACGTATGCAGTGCTCCAGCGTCACGGCATGCAGAAGGTCAGTTGCCTTACGGAGCCGGCTCCGCATGCGGTGTACGCCTAGATGGGCCAGCGTGGTCTGCTGCTCCCTTGCTCCCTCCTTGCAAGGGCAACACTCATCGGCCATGCCACCAGGTGCAGACTGGCAGGGCGGCTAAAGCGCGCCGTGAGCAGCCGTGCGAGCGCGTCCGCGGCCGGCGCAAAAGCCGCGGCCGCGTCGGCGGGCGCGGCGCGCTCGGCCAGGTTGCGCACAATGCGCAGCACGAGCGGGTCGCGCGCCGCCAGCGCCTTGCCCAGCAGCGCGCCCAGCGCGCCGCCGCCAGCCATGTCCTGCGCCGGGCATGAGCGCTCACCGCGTGCCGGCTTGCTCAGAGGTGGCAACTGGCTGGAGCAGGGCCGGCTGCCGGCCGCCGTGCCGTACGCCGGTTACACAGTGCGCTCAGCAGCTGGCTTGCTCACACCTGGGCGTTGGCGGGTGCAGGGACGGCCGCCGTGCATTGCACACGCTCGCGTGCTCACCCATGCTGCCCCATTACGACCGCCTAGGCGGTATCAGCAAGCATGCCTGTCACTATCTGAGGGAGAGCATGCACTGCAACGGCATGCATCTGCTGCTCCGCAAGCATGATGCGATCAACGTGCGGCTGCCCGCCATTTGAGGCATAAGGGGTCACGAAGGAAGAGCAGGCCGCATGCGTGCTCGAGGCGCGCGCGCCGCGGCCAGCGCGTCATCGAGGGAAAGGTTGACCGCGAGCGCGGCGAGCTCTGGCGCGGCGCGCAGGTCGCCGGCCGCCAGCAGTAGCGCCGGCAGCGCGGCTGCGGCGCCGGGGCCGCCGGGCGGCGCGGCGCGGAACAGCGGGCGGTGCGCGCGCTCCATGGACAGGTGGTACAGCAGCCCCAGCGCACCCGTGCGGAGCGCCGGAGCACGCAGCAGCGTCAGCGCCTGCAGGCGGCTCGGTTTACTCGCGTCAGAGGCCTCGGACATGGGTGGCTGGCACCCAGCGCAGGCCGGACAATGTGGATGCATCGAGTGATGCATCCATGCCCGGACGATGTCGCGCATGTCTGCTCAGGCCTGGATGCAGGCATGCCGCGCCTGCTCTAGCTCAAGCTGCTCTAGCTCAAGCTGCTTGCAATAACTGTCCTCTGCATGGAATGTTAGCGCGAACACGCAGTGGTCCTGCCCAAAGGCATTGCGGGTGTGGCAGCCAGCGCTGGAGCGAGTTCCGGCGGCGCACCCGCGGAATGGCGCCCAAGCGCGCCATGTCCGCGCGGGCGCCCGCGTCGAATGACAGGTTGTGCAGCAGCCGCAGCGCCAGCCCCGCCAGCGCGCCCGGGCTCCAGCCTGTGCCTCCGGCGCCGCCGCCGGCCTGCGTGTCCCAACCCCCGCTCTCCCACCCCTCCCCGCGAGCCTGCCCGCCCTCGCGCCTGCCGCCCGGCGCGGCTCTGCGCGGCACCGCCAGCACGAGCTGCCCGGGCGCAGGCTCCGCCTCGGACCCTGCACCCTGCAGGGTACTCCAGGCGCCCACGCCCAGCAGGCTCACTGCGCGCGGGATCACGCCCGCCGCCTGCACGGCCGCGAGCCCCGCCGGCGCGGCGGACAGGCGCAGCAGCGTGCCGGCCGCGCTCGCGGCCAGGTGCGGCGCCGCGCTGTCCAGCAGCCGCGCCAGCGTGGTGACAGTCGCCTGCACGCCCGCCGCCCAGGGCCTGGCGCATGGGTTGGGCGCATGATCTTGCCCGGCATGGATGACCAGCCGCTTGTCGACACATCGACAATCCCCCCAGCGGCAGCAAAGCAAGCTCGTAACCCAAACCAAAAGAAAATTGCATGAAAAGCGGCATGCGATGCCGGCGGCCTCCATGCTGCATGCGCACTTGTCACGTGAGAACGCGACTCCGCAGATGCCCCAGGCTTGCTGCGCGCCCCGGGCGCCCCACCTGCGCCTGCGCGCCGGCGCCGAGCTCGGGCGCCGCGCCCGCGGCCAGCAGGTTGCCCAGCAGCGCCGCGGCCAGGCCCTGCAGCCGCTCGCCCGCGCGCCCGGCGGCCAGCGCGCCGGCCTCGGCCGGCGCCAGCGAGGCGCGCCGCCGCGGGGCCGCCGACGCTGCGCGCGCCAGCAGC
>JAABUH010005383.1_pt1 | contig 10083 bp, 10 predicted proteins | sample 5559121 | NCBI WGS metagenome assembly JAABUH01 (sample SAMN10711871, study PRJNA513364) | rock metagenome | isolation source: Antarctica rocks | place: Antarctica: Victoria Land, Battleship Promontory nord | collected 2015-12-28 | reverse complement strand
CCTCACATCGAGGCACGGATGACCCGAGATGTCGAGTCACCTCTACCGCCACCATTCCGGATGTTTCGCCCTCACCCCATCTCGCGTCGTGCCACTGGTGAGGACACTGTCGGGGAGGGCATGAAATGGTTTTCCGCTCGAGGTCCTGGTGCACGGGTCACATCGGAATCCGGAGGTCTTGCGGGATCGGTGGACCAATATCGCCGAAACGAGGGGTTCGTCGTACTCTTCTTGTGGTTCAAAGGTCCTCACCTTCTCCCATATGCTCGGAAATCACTGTTTTAGGTTTTCGCTGAAACCGGCGCAGTTCCCGGATGGAATGCACAATCACAAGCAGATCCACTACGTCTCTTGCACACGCCCATTGGAATACGACGAGCTCCTACTGCTCATGATCGATACCGGGTTCCGTCGAAACCCCGATTCTCGATGGTCGGTTTCTCTGGCGGGGCTCAGGTGAGTCAATCTCACTTTCCGCATCTCCCTCTCTCACACAAGCAGAACCACGACCTGACGTGAGCTTGCCCACAGTTCGTCCATCGATTCTGGTCCCTCCACCCCGAACGTCCCACCACCATCTCCAACGGCGCTCCAGGCACGGCGACCCTCCTCTCCCCCCCATGGCCAAAAGACATCGCAGACACGTCCACTCTCTTCGGTACCACCGTCGATCCCGCTCGCCTGGCTTCCGCGAAGCCCGCCATACAACTGATCGTCCGCGGGGGACGATATGGTCGAGGGAGTCGCGACGGATGGTCGGCGTGGTATGGTATCACGTTTACAGGTCATGCGGGATTTGAGCGCGAATTATGAGGCACATGGACTGGTGCATCAAGTGGTGGTGAAGGAGGGGGTGAGGCATCAGGAGGAGCGGTTCCGGGAGGAGGTCCAGGGTTTCGTGATCAGGTATCTCAGGAGCGTACGCTGATGCCGAAGGTTCAAACGCGAGAGGCTGCTAAGCGTGTGACTTAGGCTGTCATGATCAGCGAGGCAGAGAGAACAACTCATAAATCGTCTCAGTCCAAATTTGTACTGGTGATCGTGAGGGCGTCCACCGTTCCGCCACATCTTGAGAGAGAAGCAGCTGGCATGGACCGTGATGACACTGTGGCAAGGGAGTGGCAAGGGAGTGAACGGTGGCTTCATTTTGTTGTCGTAGTGGGATGTATGCGTTTTGGCCTTCTCGAGCAATAGTCGACATTACCCTAGTGATTGGGGAGGGAAGGTGAGGAGTTGACGAGCGAGCGATTGGCGAAGTGCCGTGAGTACAAGCTGGATATCATCGGCATCTCGATCCTCCTCAAGAGTGACAAAGCCTGAGGAAGTGATGTTCAGATGATTCCTCTGATGATTACCAGCGGTGAGCGCATAAGACCGTGGAGTAATGAGATCAAGGACAGGAGATAGATTGCGACGACTTCCGTAGTCAGTTACATGTTGGAGGCGGTCATGCAGCGATGTTCAGATCCAGCCACGGCACAATGTCCATACAGTCCAGTCAAGTACAGTAAATGAGATGAGCGAATACGAAAGACAAAGGGGTTAGCTGGTCTTCCGAGGCATACACTACAGTAACTGTCCATTATACTCTCCTCTCCTCGTCCTCCCCCTCACTGCCACTCCGATCCGGACCCACCGCTCAGAAGCTGGGGGCGGGGTTGGAGAATTTGGAGAGGAAGGGGTAGTCAAACATGGCGACACCGGCGACGATGTTGCTGTCATCCACCATGGTGCTGTTCTTCTCGGTGGTGAGCACGGCGTACGAGATACCCTGGGGTTGGGGCAGGTTCGCGACCTTGCCGTTGACGACGGGGAAGGTGTTTGTGTCGAGACCTGCGATGAGCTGGATGTAGGTGTTGTCGGTGCTAGCGGAGGTGGTGATGGTACCATCGGTCCCGACGGCGAGGGTGGGGAACGCCTTGAAGGGGAGTGCCGGGTTGGTGGATGGGCACGAGGTGATGAAGCCGGAAGCGATCGAGTAAACCTCGTTGAAGTCGAGAGGGGTGTCCTCGGGGCCGGACCATCCGGGTCCATGGTCGACAGAAGAGCTCAACCATCCTTGGTGACGAGCCTCGGTAGTGAGGATCGAGCCGGCGACGGTCACGTACGCGGCCTCGGTGATGGAGGATGCGGCACCGAGGTAGGCAGAGACACCGACGTTCTCGATCGCGGTGGCGAGGCCCATGAAGGAGACCGGGTCAACGACCGAGGGGAACGAGTAGGTGCATGGCTGGGTGGCAGCGTTGCCAAGGGCGCCGGAGAGGAGAGCGACGTGCTGGGCCTCGTGCTCGGCGATGTTGGCGACACGATTGCGGACCCAGTCGGGATAACCGGCCTTCATGAAATCGGCCTGGGAGAACTGGCCAAGCTGTGCGGGGTCAGCGGGGATCCTCTCTGAAGATGTGGGGGGCAGCATACGAAGTGGCTGTAGAAGTAGTTCTCGAGGTGCTCGAGGGTGAGCGCGTACTGCAGGATGTCACTGGTAGATGTCAGCGAGTGACCAAGAGGAAGGTGAAGGAGACGACTCACGTGTCGGAGACGGCACGCTTTGCCATAGGGGCGGCAGAGACGGCGCAGGCAGCGAGAAGGGTGGCGGCGGCAGCGAACTTCATTTTGATTGATGTGGTCGGTTTTGGGTTGGTAGGTAGTTGAAGTTGTTGAGATGATGGAAGGTCGTAAAGAGCGTAAGTTTGTTGAGTTTTATTATAAAGGTCGGGAAGTGAGAGTGAGGAGTAGTAGTGGATGAGAATTTCCAGTCGATTTGATCAGTCTTTATATACGTCGTGCGGTATGTTTGGGAGTAAACAAGTCGATACTGTCCGGCCCCGTTGATTGGGACACACCGGGAACCGTGCCATCTATCAGAGGCGTTCCCCGTCCATTCAGTCTCAGTCTCCAAACGCTCGTACCACTCGTACGACCCAATCCATCATTGTCCTTTCCATCAAGACACGCGTGGCGGCTGCACAATCATTAGCCTTCGGACCGGGTGTGGTTTGACGCATCCGATGGGCTCATCGGTTTCACATCCATCGCTCCGTCCTTGCCGGCATCGGTCGCCCGTCCAATCGTGTAAACAAACCAAAGCGTCCTTAGCAACGTGCATTATGCCATTCCGACCAAAGACCAAAGGAGATCGAGGCACGACAATAAATCACAATAGACGGATGCAGAGAATCTTCTCATTTGGTCCCGTTCGACTAATCCGGTCACAAACAGAGGCAAAATATCCCTTTGGGTGATCCGAGTGTTCATTTTCACAACCGAACGGATCTGACGCAGTGTGGGCACAAGACACCCATGATTCATGACGGTGAGGCTTTCCTGGGATCTTTGCATACACACACTCTTTGGGATGGTCTTCGTTTGTTTGGTGCGGGAAATCACACGCGGCCGGATTTAGCTTCGATCGCATTCAGGGTCTCTGTAGACGAGGTACGTCACCACACGTTTCAGATTTTGGGGACGCAAACAAACGGGATCAGAATGCATAGATTCTGATTTGCAAACACCGGATGACGCAAGAAAATGACGAGAACGGGTGTGAAGCGAAACCTCGGGGTCAAATCAAACAAAACGCGATGCGAGGGAGAAACGCCGAAGGAGGCGCAAGGAGTCTCGCTACATAATGATACACTCGCTCTTGCCGTCCTTCGCCTTCGCATGTCCCTTTCTTATCCGCGACAGTGGCTTCCCGTTCGCGACCACCTCACCGCCTCTACTTGGAGATCTCGATTGCGTTGCATCGCGCACTTCGAACCGAATCGCACTCCGGGTCCGACTGTCTCCCTCCAATGCAGAGGCTTCGCTGTACATCGACTTCTCACTCATCGAGCTCGGATCGGTGTCAACGCTAGGACGCCCGAAACCATTTACCGATACCGGACGTGGGATAATTAAAGATGAACGTCACTCAAGCAAATTGACCAACGAGGACTGACGTGTCGTAACACCCGACTTGGACCGTCTCCATCCGTTCCGGATCTTGCTTGGGAGCGCTGTCTCGGATCTCTCGCTGTCGAGACTGCATCTTGCAGCTGGCTCTAAAGGCGGGGCAACGGCTTGAGAGAGCTTCTGTTGTTGAGAGAGAAAGGCGAATTGCTCGGTGATGTCGCATCGAGGCGAAGCGTGGCTGGCGCAGGCGGTATGGTAGATAAGACCACAATCCTGGCACAGTAGCCCTGCCTTCTCGAAGCTAGAGTGGCATATTCGGCAAATGATAGCTAGATGCGTTAGCTTGTCGAGCTTATTGTCCTCTTGCGAACTGACATTTTGAAAAGGTTGTTCGGATCAATGCGTGATGCTTGAATCCACCAACCGACCGATCCCGGGCATGGGAGCTCGCCAAGCTATGCCGCTTCTGCGACATCATGTCCGAAGAAGTACCTAGGCCAGGGAGCCAGGACCAGAATTTTCAGGAGAGAAGAGAGAGCTGCTGTCGACGCGTCCAAGGTCCATGCTGACGCGGCGGAGGAACGGTACGCTGTCCCGGGGTCGCAAAGCCTGCCCACTAGTCAGCTGATATTCGCTCCAGAGAAACCTATACAGACAATCTCAGGATTCATCTTCTTCACCCAGGGATGCTCGGACATCACTTTCGCCTCAGGCCGCGAGTTGGGGTCTTTGATGAAGCACAACCTCAAGAAATCGTTCAGGTCATCCGAGATGTCTTCAGGTAGCGGAGGTATTGCGTCCTCCACTATTCGAAAGAGGACTATTCCACGGGATCAGCGATACTATCTCAAGAGGGTCTGGGATCGACATACCACTCATGCTGTTGGGAAGGTCAGCGTAAGGCGGTTTGCCTGTGAGCAGCTCGATGATCGTACATCCCAGCGACCTGGCTGGATCAGACTCCGTCGTCTCTCATATCCCGGATTTACCACATATCCGATGCAGGGGAGGCTCCATTCAGTGAAATCACCTCAGGTGCCACTGAAGCCCTGTCAGCATACGACACCGCTTCCTAGCGTGCGGACTCACTCCAATTCGGAGTTCCTGCTACATCAGAAGCAGACTTGATCATCGGTGCCTTCGCTTTCAACGCCGTTAACGTGACCTGCTTGATGCTCTCCACGGCTTTCATGTTGAGCGAGACACCGAAATCGGAAAGTTTTACGTTGCCATTCTTGGTGGACAGGATGTTTGCAGCTTTGAGGTCACAATGCACCACCTGACGCGATGATCAACCAGCCGGACGGAGTGTCAAGGACATACGCCTTGTGAATGCAGATAGTCGAGCCCTTCGAGGATTTTGGTGACGTATGAGGAGACGAGCTTCTCATTGAATCGTCCGAAAGCCTTCAAAGTCTGGCCCAGCGAGCCATTCTCAACGAATCTATTTATATTCAGTCCGAGCTGACACGTGGCGTCGTCTGCTTACTCAAGAGATTTCTCGTCCCTGGACATCCCCTCGTACTTGACGATACCCGGGTGCGTCAGCCTCTTGAGCAGTTCCACTTCACGCATCACGTCGCGGACTTCGTCCTCCTGCATTCCGGCGAGCACAATCCGTTTGATTGCGACCATTTGACCGGTACCGAGATTGAGTGAGCGGTAGACGGACCCGAACTGACCTCGACCGATGCAATTACCCAATTGCTGACCTGAATCAGCCTCATCTCGCCATGATTCAAAGTTGACGCACGTATCTGACCGGTGGGAAGCCAGGCTCGTTAAATTCCAACACTTGAAACGGAAGAGGCGTAGCTACAGCATTCGCTGAATGACCACGAACGAGTGAGGGCGCAGCACTAGGCGTGGAGAGGTTCACTATGCTGCGGTTCTTCCAATTCATCATGTGATACGAGGCGTCAGACGAGACATTCGGAGCATGTCCAGCAGACTGAGGACGAAGTAGATGTTCTGATGAGCCCTGGGCCGAAATCGAACCATGGAAAGGAAAACCCGCCGTGGACGGGCTGATGCCGTATGGAGCAGGCGATATCGAACGCTTCGGCACATAGACCTTGCCATTCGCACTGTATCTTCGGATTGCGGACGGTCGTGCGCCGACACTGGAAAATGTTGAGCTGGCGGCACTGACCTGTTCGTCCTCCTCGAGCAGCCGATCGACCCCCTGATGTGAGACATCGAGTCTTTGTCCTCGCCTCACCGAGGGACGATGACGAGGACTGACTTCGAATGGACCTGGACGGGGTGATACTCGCCAGCCTTCGAGCGCTGCCAAGGTCTGCGAGTGGGCAAGACCACGCGACTCGTCCAAATTTGACGAGGAGTCCTCGGTTTCGCCGAGAGCTTCACGCAAGTCTCGCGTAGGATCTTCGCTGCTGAGCAGCTTTCCTAGTATCTTCTGACGCGCATCTTGGAGGGTCTTTTCGCTCATCCGTCGTTCTCGGAGATACTTCGTTGGCGTATGAGCAATATCGCTCTCGATCGTGTCACCAGTTGTCGCTTCATCGTCGACGGTGAATGCCGCTTCGGAGAGGGCAGCACTAGACATGGTGTGACGTGAAGCAATTCTTGATCCAGAGCTGATGAGACTGGGTGTACGCTCTCGCCAGTGCGTATCGGTTACAGCGTTCCCCCACAGAGTGCTTCTATCGATCATGCCCTTCCCGGGAGGTGATTGGAGCTTGTCCTGGTCTGCGAAAGACACCTGAATCTTTGAGCCGGTAGTATATCGTGGTCGTAGTGCGTGAGGAACAGCCAGACTTGATGGCCGGTTGACGGGCGTAGTTGACCGAACGGGTGAGGCGGTCGTAGGGTCGTGCCTCGGACGGAGACCGGGAGAAGCACCGGGCTGAGACCTAGCTCGTATCATCGTCTGACCTCGGGAACCGCCTGATTCGTTCGACATGGGATCCTGGGCTGGCAGTCCAGATTGCGGACTAGTCGGAGTATAGTATGCCAAAGTGGCATCAATATCCACAATTCTACGACTCTGGGTTGGCGGGAATTTGCGGCCAGGATCCTTCGCGCTGTCAGAGGATCGCTGGCGGTACATGCCAGTCGATCCGGGAAGGACAAGAGGCGGAGACACTGTGCCATCTCGGACCGCTCTGCGTGCTTGAATGCGGGGCGAGCTGACAGTAAAGGAAGAGGAAGAGGAAGGGTCCCGTTCCGCGGTAACGGCAGATTTTTGTGCCAATGCCGCAAGCGCAAGTACGGTCCTCGCGACCCGCCGAAGACTGGATTCCGACGCTTCATGCAGGTCATGCAGATCGAAGACGTCTTGATGTGGCATACCTACCCTTTGGCAAGCGGTGATAAAGCGAGTGATGTTTGTCGCGAGGGGCATATCGGCCTCCAAAATGCTGATGCGAGCAATTTGAGGTGGTTGGGAGGGAAATAGGTGGTTGAGCAGGCTACGATTTGTCAGTATGATTTATAGTATTCGACCAAGATACTTACGAGCAGAGAAGTATCCCATCTTTCAGTGCGTTGACCCATGCTTCCCGATCCTTCTCCTTGGTCACCGTATCGATCATGCCAGACGGTAGATTTGCTTCCAGCGATCCCGAAATTGGACGGTCCGACACATCCAGCTCCTGTCCTGAAGCCAAGACCCGATCTCTGCCCCATTCCTTCTCCAGCCTTGACAAGGCGCGGAGCCGCTCATCCGCAAGACGACTGATGCCATCCCGGTCGTTTAGTGGGAAGCCTGGATCGCAGATGACGGATCCGAACATCTTGATCATGTAGGAAGTAGACAGTCGGAGGAGGAGAGTATGATCCGGCGAGAGTGAAGCGGCAGACAAGTTTTCTGGCTGGGCCGCATGGGCTGACGCCGAGGCACAAGAGTCTGCCGCCTCGGTTTCTCGGCCAAAGGATGATGCAATTGATTTCCTCTTTGGCGATCCGGTGTGTGAGTCGAAAAGCTGCTGACTTGGCGATATTGGGCTTTGCAACTCCTCCGTCACTTTTAGACGAGCCCCGAGTGGATCCCTTCCAGATGGAAAGACGGGTGATTGCGGCATGACCGGTCTCGAAGCAGCAGGATCCTCGGACGGCAGATTATCCTCGCCGTCGCCAGCTCCGAAAGTCCCCAGTTGAATCGCTGTCTCGGTGAAATCCATCTTCATTGACGCTGAAGGCTTCTTCTGTCCAAAGCGACCGGGATTGAAGCGCACCGAGAAGGAATGCTTGTGTCCCTTCCGCCGCTTCACCGCTTGCGGCTCGCCTGACGGTATATTGGCAGATACGACTTCTTCATCTTGGGCGTAAAGCGCGAGGGCTGATGTCGATGCCGATCCACGACACAAGGATGGTGGCTTCCATCTGCCATCCTCGCCCCGCTGGATCGCCGGCAGATCAGACGGGTCGAGATGGGGATGTCCGCGAATGTGATGTGGGGATGCTTGAATATCGTCCGGTTGTCCTTCTCGTAGCTGTCGTCGATGAGGTATGACTTGATCGGACGGTCGTCTTTGCTCGTTTGGCCGTGTCTCCAATCGCTCTGCTGATGAAGCTTTCGAAGCCGATGGTCCAGCGAGGCGTCCAAGCTTCGAGCTCGTTCCCCCTTTGTGCAGGAGATCCGACGAGAAGTATTTTGTGCGCAGAAAGAAGCCCTTGAAACCGCGCGATCCTCTGGACTGCGGTACGGCGCTCATGCCGTTATGATTCCCGATGGGTAGGACGGAGAATGACTGGGGGCTGAGAAGGTGAGGAGGCTGCGGTTGTTGGTGAACGAGCATCGAAGAGATAGAGCTCGGATACAGGGTATGATCGGGTGAGGGGATTGCCTGCGGATGGTAATGAGCTCAATCAACATCAATGAATGGGCACACCTATCCGCTCGGGATTCTTGTGTTGGCTGCTTTCTAGAGGTGCATCACTTCAATAAGTCGTACGAGTCAGACTACATAACGCCTAGATATCATCGTTGTATCAGCTCCTTTCTCAATCGCTCCTGATCTGTGAAGATGTCCATGCATACTAGGTAAACGTGCCGATCCGGGGATGTTGACGAGTAGTGAGATGTATATCTAGGCATAAAGCTCGGCCCCCTATGACCAGCATCAAGACGGTGAACCGAGCGGCGACCAAAGCGTCAGCCCCTCATCATTACGTTACTGCCTGTCATCGCATCAACATGGACGGCGGAGCCAGCCAGAGAAGATGTACTGACCTCATCTCAATACCCCTTCGTAAATTGATCGGTCTCAATCTAACTCGAGTGTAAGGGATGATGACAGGAGAATGGTACACCGCTTACGATGCGGAGCCCAGATCGATTCCGCACGCTTTCGCTCGGCTGGAATCACAGCTCAGCCCAGGCAATGACGCAATACTCCAAGACGGGGCAACACAAGGTGGCAATATTCAAATGTGACGCGGCGCAGTCGAATTGAGTGAGAGGGGAACCCGGCACCCGGTCGACTCATCATATCGGCATTCCGGCTCGTACCTCTGATTGAAGTCGAGATCATGGCTGTGCGTGGTGGCTATGAGGACGAGTCGCGTCTTTGAGAAAAGCGAAGGGTAGATGAAACAGGACGAGTGAGCGCCCAAAGATCAAGTCGAGGTCCAGGGGTACCGGATGTTGAAAGGCGTGGAAATTTCACCGCCTATCTAGCTAGTCAACAGGCCTAGTTGGTAGCTTCCCCATCACATTCAACTAGCTACTATGCGTCATACTTCCACAACGTCTCAACTACACCTACCTAAAGGTGGTTGAGGAAGCTCAACAGGATAACAGTCGGATCTCTCCATTGCTTCTGCAAGTCCGCTTACAAAGCCGCAGCCTATGACGGACATCGCTCGCGAGCCACGACGACGGCGAAGACGACTCGATTGGTAGCGACCGGCTCGCTACCTATTCACATCGAGATCCGCTGATCCGATCGCGACGAAACTTTGTACGGTGGCGGGAACTATCCCCACCTACACTCCACGTCCTTTTCAGACCGACAGTCTTTCTCCTCGTCGCTCTAGACGTCCCCATCAACGTCATTCAACTCCCACCAAAATCCTTCATATCTCGTCATGGCCGACTCACTCTCCTCTCTCTCAAAACAGTCCCTACTCTTCAAGATACCGAGTCCTTCACCAATTGGCGGAGGGCGATCACGGCCTATCTGTTTGAGAAAGGCGCAGACCGAGTGCTTGAGGGAAGGGAGA